>ERZ724522.1790-NODE-1790-length-10849-cov-12.228182_pt1 | contig 10849 bp, 14 predicted proteins | sample MGYA00376055_ERZ724522 | MGnify/ENA primary metagenome ERZ724522 (study PRJEB28724, sample SAMN07190884) | wastewater metagenome | isolation source: effluent of sewage treatment plant in Hong Hong | place: Hong Kong | collected 2016-03-17 ... | reverse complement strand
AGCATATCCGCCAGGGTGTAGTCTTTGTCAGGCACTATTGAAAATCTCCGATGTCGGCATATTGTTCAAGTGCCCAGTGCTCGTTGATTGCCCCTGTTGCGGTTCCGAATTCCCGCTCGAAATCCGCGAGAGCCTTCTCCGCTCTCTTGGGGTCAAAGGTGTCCGCATCCGGCACGGAAAACGCCCGGTAGCTGACCCAATCCAGGAGGGCAATGTGGTAGCGGGAATTGATCTCCGGCACGTTGTCATCCTCGACGAGTTCGTTCAGAGGATCGCGCACCACCGTGAGCTTGAGGGTGTCCGCGTTCGCAGATGGCGGCCACAAACACACGGCCCCGGACTGGTAATCGAGCACGTAGAAACGAGGTATGCCGGCAGCCGAGTCTTCCCAACCCGGAAGATACTCGTCCATATCCCGAACGCTTCTCAAGGGCAGGGGAACCCCACTGGACGCCATCCTGGCACGTCGGATGCCTTGAATCCTGGGGTCGAGCGCAACAACCCGATCCCCCACTAAAACACTTACCTGCGTCATCGCGTGGGTCGAATCCACCAGAAGGTGCGATCGCCGCGCGGCTTCTCTCTGCGCCTCGTTCAGGAATCCGGAGAAATCAGCATCGGACCAAAAATAGGGCGCATTGGAGCCCGCAGGGCGGATGTCCTGTACTCGCCGTCGCCAGAGATTGCGTAGCTCGTCCAGATTCATGCGACCGCCTTGATCGCTGTGGTGACGATCGCCTGAAATACCGACTTCGGCGGAATGCTACGCTGGCATTTTGCTGCGCCTGTCAGCTCGTCCTGGTGGCAGTTGTCCCAGGTGTAGTGGAGCATGTGGCAGGGGTAGCATGGCAGGCTTACGGGGGTAAGTGAAACCGTATTGACCCAGTGCTTCGTGAGATTCTCGATCGAGGAGTGCGAGAGCATCACCACCTTGCGGTTGGGTTCGAACGCTACCGCATTAAGGACACCGGTTTCGCAGCCGACGACGACATCAACCCGCCTCGCCAGCGCCAGAGTGTCCCGGATACCGAGTTCTCCGGACAACCGGACGATCCGCGGTTCCTTCTCCCACCCCTGTTCCAGGAGCTTGCAGGTCTCGTCTCCCACCAGGAAAATCCGGCACCGTGGGAAAGCGCGGAGCAAGCTGGCCAGAACCTCGTCCTGACCGGGGTAGAACTTGTGGCAACTGCTGCCACTCAGTGCCCAGAGGAGGTTGATCCCGCCGGCAAGCAGCTTCCCTTGCGCCACGGCGTCTTCTTCGGGAGAAGGGTAAAACTTGCCGTCACGCGCGAACGGCACACCGGCGAGGCTCGCGGCGAACTCGCCGTAGTTGCGGTTCATCATGTCATGCCTGACTTTGGCGGGCCAGGAGTGGCTCACCCGGCCCGGCATCGAAAGCAGGGTGCCTTCGACCGACTCCGAGAGATTGATGAACACGGTGTATTTCTTGGCCTGGTACGCCCAGAATTCCGGGAGAAGGGCATTCGGTACCTGATCGGTGTCCTGAATCGACCAGGCATCGATGTGCGGGTCGTGCTGGAGGATTTCCTGACCTTTGGGTGTGGTCATCACCGTTACGTGATACCCCTGCCGTTTCAGCGCCGGGAGAATACTGGCCGTCTGGATCATGTCCCCGAAGCCGCCGTACCGGACGACACAGGCCGATTTCTTGGGCTGCCGGCGCTGGAGGTGTTCGAACCGGCATCCTGACTCTGCGCGCTTCCGAAAGACCAGCAAAAAGGAATACTCGTCCGCGCCGTTGCGCTGCTGCCGCTCCACCAGGTCCCAGCCGCCTTCGGCGTCGACAATCTTGCGCATGGCATTGATGATGTCCACCGGCTCGAAATCATGCTTGTGGTCAGGGTTGGCCCCGGCCGTGCCAATGTGTGGGTAGAACGACTTGTGTGGCAGGTAGAGAACCAGGTATCCGCCGACCTTGACGCAACGCCACCACTCTGTAAGCGCCGCTGGGTAGTCCTCGATGTGCTCCAGGAGGTGTGAGGAGAACACCGCATCGCAGCTCTCCGTCAAAACGGCACCGGATAGGTCGGAGCAATCCTCGACAACCACATCCGGCTTCATCTCGATGCCGAACAGCGCGGTGTCCTTGCAACTGTCGATGCCGATGAAATGGGGGAACGCCTTGTTCGGCCCGCAGCCCAGATCGACGACAGCACCCCGAGTGTAGGGCACGATTTCCCACCGAATCTTCGCGGCCTCATTGCCCTGGGGATCATCCGGACGCCAGGTCACAGCACCCCCTCTTGTTCGAGGATTTGCTCATCGGCTGAAAACACCGTCGCCGTAGCCTTGGGCCTGCCGCGGGGTTTCGCCGTCTTGCTGACCAAGGTGGTTTCTCCGGTTGTCAGGAGGTTCCCCTGGACATCAAACTCCAGGCCGTCTTGCACATAGCGGACGCCCGATTCAGCGCCATACACATCCCCGAAGTCCCTGCTTTTGTCGAGCACCTTAGCCATCGCGTTGCCCTACGTCAGCGTCGCGCTCAGCGCTTCTCCCATCAAAGCGGCCCAGACTGCCGGTAAAGTCGGGGCTACCCGATTGGTGGATGGGGATGAACGGGTCGTCGTGCGGCAGACACTGCTTGTAGGGGTCGCTTTGCGCATCGACACCGGCCAGGCGCTGGGTACCATCGTGGTCGAAATCGACACCGTGCGAGGTGCCTTGAAACCCGGTACCGGAGCCCCGGTAGGGAAGAGGGGTAGTGTCCCCCTGGAGCTGCCCAGAGGGAATGTATTTCTCGGCCATTTGATGGGGTCCTTGTGCTGTTGAGGTTCAGACAACCCCAATTTACGCACACCCCCACCTAATGGTTAGATGATGATCAGCGCCTTCCTGTCCCTCTTAGGTCGTCTTCACGGCATCGGGCAAGACCTCGTACTCAAAGATCACGTGCGCCTTGCCGGTGGCATCGGCCAGAGTCTTGACGGACACCTGATCGCATGCTGCCAGTGCCCTGTCAAGGGTCGCCGAAGCCGCCGTGGAACCCGCCGCGGCCGTTCCCAGGGTGATGCTGCCGATCGAAGTGGTGCCGTGATACACCCCCAGACCGTGCCCCGTGGTAGTCCCGGCCGTGGTCACAACGGCATGCGCCTTCTTGAGCTTGGCGGCTTGAAAGCTGCGGAACTTGGTATATTCCGTGGTCGCCGCGCCGCCGGCTTCACCCGCAAAGCCCTCGCGACGAATTACACTGTTTGCGTCATCGTATGACATAATCATTCCTCTCGAAACACTGCCAGGATCACCTGGCGCTTAGGACGCGCTGTCCCACTGGATGACACGGGCCTGCGTCGCCACCGTGTGCACCAGCCCGAAGCCGCCGAGGTAATACCAGGCCACTCCGCGCGATCGCCCATAGTCCCCCGGAATCTTGCCTCGCATCTCCTCGGGAACCACAATGCCTTCGGCCACCGTGTCGGCCCCGAAAAAATGCGCGGTATCGGATTTGCCCTGCGACCATCCCGCCGAAGGAATGTTGGTCTGCTCGACGAACCGGATGTTCTCCGTCCGGCCGATCTCGCCGGAAGCGATCTTGGCGTAGCCTTCAGCGGTGTATTTGTTCACCGCCTCCAGGTCGTTCTTGAGCGAGCGGAATGTCCGTGGCCGGCCGATTGAGAAATAGTCATCCCCCTCGTACGGCGGGATGTTGCGCTCTTTCAACGTGTCGGCGATCGTCTTGACGTGCGCGAGGCCGAGCGCGACGTTGTTGGTGCCGGTGACCGTGCCGTTGGTGTAGAGCGTGATCGCGGCGGTGTCGGTGCCGCCCGTCGGAATGGCACGCAACGGTGTCAGCTTGAATTGGGCATTCGCAGCAAAATCGAAGGCCTTCTTGGCGTCGTTGGTCAGCACCTTGTGGATGATTTCGCGCACCGGTACCAACGACAGGTCGTCGAGCTTCCCGGAGTAGGGAACGCTGTTGCCGTACTCGTTGATCGTCATGGTGCCCTGGGTCACCGTGAAGTTGGATTCCGGCATGACCGTGGTTTCGACCAGAGTCGTACCCTGCGTCGAGATGTCCGAATAGACGTTCCAGTGGAATGCATCCCCTTTCCCCTTGCCCTGGACGGCGGCGTCCTTGACATCGGCGAATTGCCGGAACTTGCACATCGGCTGAACCGCATTGCGCAGCACGTTCGAGAGATTGGCGGACCAAAAATACCCGCCGACATTGACCCACAATTGACCTGCGGCCATGAGCGTTGCTCCTTACTTAATCAAAATTCGAGATCACCGGCGCGACATCACCAGACTCTGTCCCATGCGTCGGTTGGCGATCTCCTGAATTACGCTGGAGGCGTCGACATACTGGGAAGCTTCATCGGTCTGCGCTGCCGACAAATTGGCGGCCGGGATGCGATCCATCCCCGCCTTGAGCCTCAACTTCTCGCTCCTTGATTCGCTTTGTTCTTCCGGCGGGCGCCCTGGTATCGGCCTGCCAAGGGTTTCGTAGACTTCCTTGGCGGATTCAAGCATGGCCGAGGCGCGCGAGGCGCCTTCCGCAATCTTCTGATTCACCTTGATGGCGGTCAGGAGCTCGATGTCCTTGTTGGCGATAACGTCCGGGTAGTCACGCTGGATTGTCGCAAAAGCGGTATCGACCGCAAGTCGTTGCTGCAACTGCTCGGCGATTTGATCAATCGATATGGGTTCCGGGGTAGGCTGCTCGCCGCCCTTGGACTCCAGAATCAATTGCGACATCGCTTTCACAGCCGCGTCCGAATCACCCTCAAAGAGCTTTTCGAACGCTTCTCGCACCCGGCTTTCAACCGCCACCGGGGGAGTCACGGTGATCGGTTCAGGCGCCAGGGCAGGTTCCTGTGCAGGGGCAGGTGCCGCCTGCTGTGCTTGGGTTTTCGCTTCGTTCAGAATTCGGGAGGCCTCTTGCAGGCGCTTGTCCGCGGCGGACCCGATCTGGTAGGACCGGAGAACATCGGCAAGGGGCACATCCTGCTCAACACCATCGACCTTGATCCGCACTTTCTTGTCGCGCGGGTCCGCAATGACATCATCGGAGAGTTGCGCAGCCAGTTGCTCCTGATCTGCGGACGGGGTCACCGTTTCGGTGAGATTCACATTCGATTCGGCTTCCAGCCGACGCAGATTGGCTTCCGCGATGGCGTCAATCGCCAATTCGCGAGCGCTTTTCTCCGGCGGGGGAGTTACCGTTTCGGCATTCGACCCGTCCTCTTCAAGGATGGGGTCGGCAGTCTGGTCTTCGAACATTGTGTGTCCCTAAATCCGTTGGTCAATCAGTTCATCACTGGCATTTTGTCCGGCCTGGATCGCTTCCGCGAGCCAATACTGGATCGATTCCGCCCGATAGATTTGGTTTTGCAGCGCCCGGATTTCCTGGGTAGCCGTGCAATCCACCCTCTTGAGCTTCTCGACAGCTTCTTCCACCTCTTCTTCAGCCCGCTGGACCAGGTATTTCCCGATCGGCGATTCGAGGAAAGTCTCAACGGCAATACCGAAATCGACCTCCCGATAAAGGGCAGAAGCCCCATTTTTCTCAACTTCTCCCGCCATGCTAGTACACCCCCACTCAAGTGTCAGATACCGTCAGCGCGCTGCGTTTCGATTCCTTGTTGTTTCCCGACCATCGGACTTGTCGCACGGCCGGGAAACATCGGGCTGGTATTACCGCTTTCAGGCAGCGCAATCGGTCCGGTTTGCGCGGCCTCTTGTGCGGCCGGAGTCAAACCAGGACCGGCGCCGGCGGCGGCCACCGCCGAATCGGGAAAATTCGGGTCGATCCCTGAAGGCGTCGGAGAGATATACCCTGCGGTTTGCATCACCTTGTCGGCGATCGGCGCCACCTGGGGCACCGCGGCAATAACCTCCCCGGCCTGCATCGCGGCATACGCCGCCCCGACACCGGTGGCCACCTTGTTTGCCTGCAGGTTGGCCACCTCTGCATCGAGCTTGCGCACAGTAGCGTCGATAATGGCTTGCGGCATTTTGGCTTCGAGCTGCTGCTGGAGTTGTTCGATTTGCTTCTGCAGTCCGGCCAGGCGCGGGTCTTCGTCGCCAGGGGCTTTGAAGAAGCGGCCACCATTCTTGTGCCCCAGCGCACCGAACACCTCCTTGATGATCTCGACCGGGTCCGCTCCGTAGCGCTCCATGATCCCGTCGGCCAGGGCGTCCTTGACTCCTCTTACGCCGGTGATCAGGTTGTTGATTCGCTCGGTGGGGCTTGTCGAGCCCATGCCGATATTCACTGTCAAGGTCATCTCGTTGGACAGCAGGTAATCGGTCACGGCGTCAATCCCGAACCGCTGCATGAGCTGGGCTTTCTTGCCGGCCAAAGCCAGAATTTTCTCGTCCGTCTCGTAGTGCTGTTCCAACAGGACCAACTGTCGAAGTGTCGGCTCGACCCACGTCTCGACAAACGTCTTGAGCTGATAATTGCTCAACAGGTTGGCGCTGTCGGTCAGTTTGTTCATGCCGCCCACCGTCTCGTTCAGGCGACGATTGGATTGCACGCTGCCTGGCGAGAACGTGCCGGACATCTCGTCGAAATCGAGATTGAGCCGGTCCTGCTCCTGATAACTGCTGGACGTGACATCAGGGGTGTCGAAGACTCTCACATCGGTTTCCGGGTTGTTCATCATTGTGATGGAGCCGGGGGTGTTTCGTGTGAGGCTGCGGATATCGATCTGCTGGTTGCGCTTGGCAAAATACCGCTTGTTCAGCGCCAGCTTGACGTTATCGATACGTTGGTTGGCAATCTCGTTAATTTCCGCCTGCACATCCCGCGTCAATTTGATCGGGCTTGAAGGGTAGGGTTTGTGTGTTTCCAGAACACAGCACCCAAGGGTATAGGGGCGAACCCCGTGCGCGTACTCGTTCGTCGAGCGCAAGGGTAGGGGTGACGATAAGAGAAAGCGATCGCCGAGGGTGTAGAACAAATAGTCCTCTCCGTCCTCCTCAACAATATTGCGATGCACCCAGACGACCGTGAATTCCGTGACGGCCGACGCCACGCCCCGAGAATCCGCGCGGTTATCCTCTCGCAGGATGCGTGTCGAATCCAGGCTGGAGGCGTGCGTCTGGAGCTGCGCCGAGGGCATCGGGAACCATTTCGCCGGCTCTCCCAAAGGTCCCGGACGCATCCTCGCCTTCACGTCCTTCAAATACATCGGGATGAGCTCGATCAGGTAGGGGGAGGTATTGACAGGGTCAGACCATTTGGCCGCGGGGTCGAAACGGAAATTCTCGATCGGCACAAGCTCGATGCACGGCCGGTCAATGGCTCGGACGGGGTCATACTCCCAACATTGATGGCTGATCACCGTGCCCACGGACATGGCGTCCTGGTATGCGCCAATGACGGTGTGAAACCACCTGATGCTCTTTTTCAAGCGATATTCCAGGAGGGACTTCATGATTTCGGCACTGGCCTGCTGCTGCGGGTCCTGCTCATCCTCGGCAGAGACATCCACCGAATCGAACGTCGAGAAAAAAGCCTCTGCAGCAATCGCTTCGTTGCGGCGAACAGCCGATCTCGTTTTCGGCCTGAACAACCGGGACCTTGACCGGTAGGTCTCCGAGTTGTACTTCGAGTCACTGGCGTGTTTGGATTGGAACGTCCGCAAGTCCTTCTCGACCTGGGGGCGAATGTTGGCGTCGAAGTAATTCGTGCTGCCGGAGAACGCGTCTCGCGCGAGTTGCAGCGCCCGTCCAGGGGTCATCGGCATCGCGAGTAGTCCCCGATAATCCGACCCATCGAGTTTGTCTGCAGGGAGTCGATTTCATCCCGCTTCGCGCCGCCGCGCGTGAGGTTGAATCGCTCCAGGATTTCCCCGCCGGCGCGAACCACCCGCTTGAGGAATTCGCTCATCGAATAGTTTGTGACGGTGCGGAGCCGGTAGCCATACTCCCCGGAGAGTGACAGGTTACGGATGTCCGCCATTCCCTGCGCACCATCCACATTCACCGCCCAAAGGTGGTGGGGGTAGTGCCTGTTGAGGGTGTCGGCCATCTCCTTCGCCAGGATCAAATCGTTGGCCGGGATGTCCGGGGTATCGGTCATCAAAACATCGTCGTTCATTACCACCACTCCGGTTCAGTCAGTTCTTGTTCGAGTCGAGCTTTTTCCGTGTCGCTCAACCACAGGTATTCGATTTCCGACACCACCTGTTTCACCCCTTCCGGGAGATTGGAATATCCCTCAGGAGGTCGAGAGGAATCGCCGGCCATTGCTGAATTCATAGGTCGTCTCGCGCGGGTCGAGTGCCTGACCGTCCATTGCCGTGGCCAGACCCACTTCTTCGGAAAACAGGCGCTGGGAGAAAGAAATCCCGGCGCCAGGGGGCAACGTGATCGGCACGTCAGGGTCTTCGGTAGCCATTCATTCCTCCTATTTCTCCAGATCAGACACCGTCCTCGTAGGTCTCGGGCTCCAGGAGGGTCTCGTCGATGACAATCGGAGGCACCGGGTCCATGTCGTAAATCCGGCTGATAGCGTCCACCAAATCGTCGTGCTTGCCGAACGGATGTACAAGATATTGGTCGAGCAGCACCTTATTGAGGGAATACAGGGTGCCGTTGTGGTCCCGTCGCCGAGTAGGAGTGTAGATTCGAAAGGCCTGACCGGCGGCCCGCATGCGCGCCTGCGAAGAGGTTTCCGCGCGCACCACCGCGGGCATATAAAACCGCCCTGCCCGAAAATCCGGCTCCAATCGCTGAATGCGATCGTCTTTAGCTCCCGGACCTTCCCGCGGCCATGCCAGCTCGGTTATTTCGAACACATCCTTGTCCCGGAGCATCTGAATCTCGAAGTACTCCAGATCAGAGGTAAGCCCGAATCGCTCGTAGCCCACCTGCACCCGCTGCACTCCCGGCATCGACTGCCACACTTTGCGCAAACCCTTGATGGCCTGGTACCGCTCTGCCAGGCCCATCTTGTGGCAGTAACCGTCGAGGAGCCAGAGATTGCCTCCTGCGTCGATGCCCACCACCGGAATTGCCGTATTGTCGCTCCCTTTTTTCTTCGAACTGGCCGGGTCGCACAGGATGTAGACGTTCAGTGTCGCCGGGCGGATATCGATGAACCGCAACCATTCCTTCCGGAACGTCGCCTCATTGCCTGCGGCCGGATTCTGCAGCATCTGCGCGGCCAGCACCGAGCTGATCTGTTTGCGCCGTTTCTCTGCCCAGACCTCGGGCGACAGAAACACCGGGTTGCCGTCGGGGAGTCCGTTGTCGGTGGCCGGGTAAATCCGTGGCGTGACCGCCAGCATGTCGAGCATGTCCTGGTAGGTGTCCCGGAAGGAATACCGTGTGCCCACGTGCTGCGATCGGGCTTTCCCATCTTCCCCGCGAGCGCCCAGGTTGTCGGACAGTGACCAGGCCTCGGTGGTCTTTTTGACCATCTCTGGCGTAGTGACCGACTCCAGGGTGACCACGTCGTCATACACCCGCAAGAGGAAGTGCGCGCCCGTTGGTTGTCCGTCCACCAGACCGTGGCCTTCGACGGTGGCCTCTTTGGGGTTTCCGGATCGCTTGACCACGATTCCTCCATCCTCCGACCACCGACTGGCTTCCTTTTTCGGGTCGTTCCAGAGAATCTCCGGAAACAGCCCTTTCAGATAATCGTTGGTCTCCAGCTCGTATTTGATCTGCCGGAGAAACTTTCTCGCCGTGGGTTTGTTGAAGCTGAATATCCCGATGGTTATTTCAGGATTGCGGAGAATCTCCTGAATCACCCCGGCGAAGGTGATGATCGTTGATTTATAGTGTTCTCTACTCCATAGGTCCAGGTGATCATCCGGGTCATCCTCTACCTCCCGGCACCGATCGTATATCCACGGGTGAAGGGCATCCGTGCGCTTGAGGACCTGGGTCAGCAGAAAAAACCGATCATGCCGGGCCAGGTCCCTGGCCACTTTGCCAGTTGAATCCATGTCGAGCATATCGGCCCATACCGCCTGTACCTGCTCGAACGGTAGAACGCGGAGTGTCCCGACATCCTCCTCATCGAGAATATCAGCCGCGCGCAACACGTAGCCGCTCCTTGATCGCTTTCGACAGCTCTGTCGTGATCGAGTGCGCCACGGACATTTCAACCGGCCCGCCATCCGGCCCTGTCAGCGCCACGCTATCCTTAAACATACCGAGGTGCCGCATGGCACTGCTCAGCGCGGTGTTTTTGTCGAGGACCTTGTATTTCTTGACGTACCCGACAAATCTCCGCCCTTCTCCCGAGCCCTCGAATACCTCTTGAACATCAAGCCCGTTCAGCGCCGCGGCTACCTCGTCATCCAGTTCGTTGATGGCTTTCGGACTGCCATCCGGGTGGAATAGCTTGCGCGGATCGAAAAAGGCCACTCGGGCCAGTTCCTGCAACACGCGATCTTGCGTGATGTGGGTGCGTTGAACCCGAGCTTCCAAATTACGCGCGATCTCGTCGAGTACCCGCTGATCGCGGAGGAGAATGAATCCGGTGACGGCCGCACCTCGCACGGCGAATCCTGCACGTATCGCAGCCTGTTTGGCGTTGAAGTCGACGATGTACTCAGCGGCGAAAAGCGCTCTGCGATGGGTGAGTTTTTTGTTGGTTAGTACGGGCATGGTGGCCGGACATTACCGCACCCCCGGTCAAGTGCACGTCAAGCGCGGCTTCAACGCCACTCCTTTTTAAGCTTCATGCGCGCGAGCTGCTCAAGCGGGGTGAGTCTGTCTCTCGCCTTTTTCCGGGACACCTGGGCTTTGAGCTTTGCCGACGTGTCCCGGTTCTTGTTTCGTTTCTGCGCGTTCATTGTCCGGGGTACCGCCTTCTTGTTTCGTTTCTGCGCGTTCATTGTCCGGGGTACCGCCTTCTTGTTTCGTT
>ERZ724522.1789-NODE-1789-length-10850-cov-66.775544_pt1 | contig 10850 bp, 14 predicted proteins | sample MGYA00376055_ERZ724522 | MGnify/ENA primary metagenome ERZ724522 (study PRJEB28724, sample SAMN07190884) | wastewater metagenome | isolation source: effluent of sewage treatment plant in Hong Hong | place: Hong Kong | collected 2016-03-17 ... | reverse complement strand
GCCCGAGACGCAACGTCGCCCCATCAAGGGCGGCACGGATCGTGGCAGGGTCGAGACCAGCAGAGTAGGAGGATGAACTTGGCCTGCCGCCGCCGTTCATCCACTCCAGAACCGGCGCCCAGAACGCCGCATCCTTGGAATTGACGACCATCTCGCCGCCCGTGAGCGGCTGCTGCAACGTCCGACCGCCGTAGTTCAGCGGCCACAAGATGTTGTCGTAGCCGGGGTCGGTGCCCGGCACCCGCCCGCCCGCATGACGGCCCGGAAGCGCCCCCATCGGCGTCCAGCCGCCGTCGTGCGGGCCGACCGTCGTGCCACCGAGGGTGGACATGCCGACCGCGTACACCCTCACGTAACGGTCGCGGGTCAGGTTGGCAATCGCAGACTCGGCGGCGGCGGTGTTCGCCCCGACCGTGACGTTCGCGCGACCCGCCCGGATCGACGCAAGCACCGCGCTGAGCGCCTGATCGGCAGGCACCCTGTCGCCGTTGATCGTGACCGTGCCGTCCGAGCCGTCAATGTTCTTGGTCAGCACCGCTAGGGCCTGCTCGGCGGTGAGGGTTTCACCGTTGATGGTGACCGTGCCCCCGGACTCGTTCACCTTCGCGGAGAAATCGTCCATGTCCGAACTCATCGCCACTGTCGCGTCATGCACCCGCGCCTTCAGCAGCTCAGGACCGGCCCAATCGTTGATCTTGCCTTTGGTCTCGTCGAGCGCGGCCGGGATCTTGGTGCGGATCGTCGCCGCTGCCGAGTTGGCACCATCCGAGGCCGCCGTGAAGGCGTCACGCATGTCTTGGTTGATGAGCGGCAGCTTCGCCAGGCCAGCGAAAAGTTGCCCGATCGACTCCAACGCCGAAGCGGAGAAGTCGGCAAACCCCTTGCCAGCATCGATCGCGCCGTTGATCACGTCGAGGAAGAACTGCATCAGCGGGGCACGGTTACGCGCCACCCAATCCGCGACCCCCGAAATTTCATCACCGAACGCCTCAGCGAGGGCACCCTTGATGCCGTCCATTGCAACCTCTATGTTGCGCTTGGCCGACTCGATCTTTGTCGACGTGTTGTCGCTCATCGTGGCCAGCGCCCGATCAGCAGCGCCCGCAGCGCCCTCGATCCCGCCAAGTTGCTGAGCAGCCGTGGACAGGTCCAGCGACGCCAGAGCACCCGCCATGTCTTCCGCCTGCGTGCCGAACAGTGCAACGGCAAGCTGCGCCCGCGCCGCCGGATCCTCCACGCCCCGCAGCCCGTCGAGGATCTGCTGCAGCCCTTCACGAGCAGCCGGGCCACCCTCAGCGAACTTACGCGCCATGTCCTCGTGCCCGAGGCCGATCTTCTTGAGCGCCTCCCCGGCGTTCTTGTCGCCAAGGTCCTTCACTCGGATCGTGAGTTCCTTGAGGGAGTCCGCGACCTTGTCCGCGTTGAACGCGCCACCCTTGAGGCCCTGCGTCAGCAGGCCTACCGCGTCCTGCGCGGACAAGCCAAGGTCACGGAAATGGGTCGGGTACTCCACGAGAGTGTCGAGCAGGTCGTGCGAGGCGTCGGCGCCGTTCTGGTAGCCCGCCACGATCACATCAAAGGCCTGCTGCGCATTCCCAGCCAAGCCGGTCTTGATGAGCTGCCCCGCCGCACGCGCCGCGGTCGGGATATCCGCCTCCATGATCTGACTGATGCCAGACAGAGACGCGATGACAGCCTCCACGTCGCGCTCGATGCTGTCCCTGTTGATGAGGCCTTGCTCCAGAGCAACCCGCGCCGTGTCGAGGTTGTCAGCGATCGACGCTCCCCACGCGTTCGCGTACGCCTCGCCAGCCGCACGACCGAACCTCGCAGACGTGGCCTCATCGAAACCAGTCTTGGCCGAGAACAGGTCCCGCTCCGCCTCGATAGCCAATCCCTGCTTGATGCCAAGGATGATGCCGCCCGCAATGGCTGCGCCCGCACCAATCACAGCGCCAGCGATGGGGATCGACCCGAGCGCCTCAACGATGCCGGACACCATGTTCGCCCCGGCCTCGTCGCCGGCTTCCTTACCGGCCTCGCTGCCGAGGCTCGCGATCTGCTTCTCCGCCTGTGACGTGTCCGCCTTGACCGGGATCTGCGCCTTCGCGTTCTGCAAGTCCTTCAACTCGGACTTGATGCTCCGTAGCCGGCTCTGCGCCTCGCGCACTTGAAGGTCCACCTCGGGGGAGGACTTCATTTGCCGCAGCTCGCCAAGTTCCTTCGTGACCGCCGTGAGCCGCCGCTGCGCGTCCTCGATCGCCAGGTCGATCTTCGGCTTGGCCGTGACCGAGCTGAGATCCTTTAGGCTCTTCGCAGCCGCGTCGACCTTGGCGCCCGCCTTGTCGGCGTCCCCAGCGAGATCACGCAGGCCCTTCTGCGCCCTCGAGACGCTCGCCTCAAAAACGGCGCGCACTGTGCGGTCAGCCACGAGACGCCCCCTTCTTTACTGCGGACTTCTTCCGAGACGGGTCGAGCACGACCTTCCAGAGCACGCCGTCATGGTCGCCCGTGCGTGCCCGCTGCGCTTCCATCAGCGCCCGCGTCCGGTAGCACCGGCCCGTGGTCACCACGTAGGCGTGCTGGTTATCCGGGTCCTGACACTCGGCCTTGAGGCCGCCACAGGATGGGCAGGTCGCGGCCTTCGCCTCAGCCTCAGCCTCAGCCTCAGCCAAACTCACTCCGAGCGCCCACGCCCGGTCGTGATCGTCGAGGTCGTCCCACTGGCTCATGGTCAGACCCATGTCACGCGCCGCCCGAGCCTCTGCCCGAGAGGCCGAGTCGTCATGCAGACGGCGCGCTACTGAGGGAAAACGGGCTCGCCGTCATTTGTGAGTTTGAAGCAGGCCCGCAGGACTTCCTCCCACTGCCCGTTCGTCATCTCGTCAGCCCACGCGCTCCACTCATTCGGGACCGGCTCACCGTCGAGGTTCTCAGTGCGCAGAATGCACGCCTTCACGAACGCGTCCCCGAACGAGTCGCTGTTGTAGCCGAGCTGCGCGTCGAGCGGGTCATCCTGGCGGGGCGGGTGTTCGACAAGCAGCCGCCGATACTCGCCCCGAGTCAGACCTTTGATGACGAGCCGCACCACCCCGGACGCGATGACCTTCCGAGGCTCCACCATCGCGGCCCGAACCTTCTCAAGTTCAGCCTCGATGCCATCGGTGGGCGCGTGCGGTTCGGACATGCGCCGCTTCGGCTTCGACTCGGCAGGCTCCGACTCCGAACGGCGCGCCAACGCCAGCGTCAGTCGCGCCTCTTCAGCCGCCAGCCGGTTGAGTTCCGCCTGCGCCTCCGGGTGGAAAGTGTGAAAGTGGTTCAGGACTCGCGTCCTCATGGGGTCTCCCGTCCCTGTCCCCGCCCAACTGCATGAAGGAGACCCCGACGCGGCTGGAACGGGGGGGAGCCGCGTCGGGGTCGATCAGGGGCCTCAGGTGAGCGCGACGTCAGGCCAGTACGCCGAGCCGGAGAGTTCCGCGGTGAACTTCAAGTCCTCATCGATTGACGTCGGCTGGTTCTTCATGCGCGTCTGAACCGTCGCCTTGAAGAGGTCGATCTTCGTCGACGTCGTCGGCGTCGCATCCGAGTCCCAGCCGAACGCCTGCGCCACGAAGACCACCGCACCCTCAGGCAGGGCGGCATACATCTTGTTCACCGTCACGGTGCCCAACTGCTGCTGGTCGTAGACGCCAGAGAGGGTGAGGTCGATCTGCTCGCCCGTCTTGATCGTCTCCTTGACGATCTGGCAGAGACGCTGCCGCTCACGCGTCTGCGCCGAACGCGAGACGGAAAGGTCGCCCGCGTCCATGTGACAGTCCGCCTTGACGGTCGTCGCGCCGGTCAGGGCGGTCAGCGGGATCGAATACGTTCCCGGCGTGGGGTCGGTCGCGATCGACGCCTGCGGGATGATCCACGTGGGAACGCGGCCAGCGGCGACCACGCCCGCAACTGCGGTCTGTGCCATCTCTTCTACTCCTTGTTGTCAGCCGAGGCGGACGCCTCAGCCTGGGGGGTCGCCGCGGCAGACTGCTCACGGAGTTTGGGGGGATAGGGCAGGCCGTTGCTGTCGGCGGCGTCCTGCTTGAGGACCTTCCACTCACTGCCCGCCGCCTCGACGAGCGCGGACGGCACCGAGAAGTGACCTGCAGGGGTCGAGACGCGAGTGAACTCGGCCGGGTTCTGAGGCATGTTCAGCCTTTCGTGATCGTGGTGTATTCGACTGCGAGAGAGACCCGTCGAGGGTCAGCGTTCGGCTCGGAGATCGGCTGCGTGACGAGCGACTGCCGGAGCACGTCGCCACCAGAGAGGCGTAAACCGCCAACGGCGGCCTCGACGGCGTCAGCAACCGCGAGCGCGTCAAACGTCGTCGCGCCGACACACGTGATGAGCACCCGATCTATGCGGCCCGAGGACGACCCCGACACGCGGGTATAGGCGTGAAAGCCAGGAGACGGCCACAGCACCGCCGCCTGCCTCACGACCCCGCCATCACTCGGCAGGTCATCGGCAGGACCATCCACGGCATAGACGCCCGCGGCGATGAGCGCAGCCTTGATCGCGGTGTGCACCGAAGTCACGGTGGGGCGCGGCATCACAACTCCCGCGCCATCTTGTCTGCGAGCTTCTCCAGTTCGCGCCCCAACTCCGGCTGCCACTGCTCAAACGCCGGCAGCATGAACGGGTGAGGACGCATCTTCGACGTGCCGAACTCTTGGAACCGGGCGTAGTAGAGGTCCGTTTCCACCGCCGCCCGCAACTCCCCGCCGCGAGATGACACCCGCAGACTGCTCCGCAGGTCCCCAGAGTCGACGCCGGCGTGAGCCTGAGCCGTCCGCAACGCACCCTGGGCCACGCGATCGACAGCCTTCCGGCCGTCCGACTCCAGACCGCCCGCAGCGATCCGCAGCGCCCGCGCAAACCTCGAAAACTCTGCGCCCGCGCTCACTTCAGCCACCGGCAGACGAGGCGGCGCTGCACCTGATGGTCGCGGGTCGGCGAGTGCGTGACCCACGCGACGGTGCCGTCGGCGAGGGTGACGCGGTCATCCGGCTCGATGCCGTCGAAGGTGACGGGGACCTTCACGATCGGCGTCTCGGGCGTGACCGCCTCGCCGGCAAGGATGGCTCGGGACGACGCTGAGGGGACGGTGAGGGCGCACGGGATGTCTGAGTGCACGACCGCCCAGGTCGTCGTGGTCTTCTGCTCGACCTCGTCCCAGACCGTCGTGAGGCGCTCGATCGTGCAGCGGTTCACCATGAGCGACTCGGCCTCGGCGCGCATCTCGGGGAGCGCGGCGGCGACGTCCGGGCCGAGCATCAGACCCACCAGTAGGTGAGGCGGTCGCCGCCGATCCCGGCGCCCGGCGGCATAAGGTCGACGTTGAACGCCTTGCCCTTCGTCGTGGCGAGCCCGAGGAGCTCCCACCACTCGCCGAGGATGGTCACCCGACCGGGGCCCGAGCGGTAGGTCTTCGACACCTGCGTGTCGTCGGTGCTGACCGAGACCGTCGTCGAGTCGTCAGGCTTGCGCACCTGGGCGACGACCGCCTCGCGGATGACGTAGTCGAGATCAGCGGCGTCGATGCTCGCCTCGTCGACCTCGAGCTGTGTCACCCGGCGCTGGATGATGCGCAGCGCGTCGGCGATCCACATCGCCCACTGCTGCCCGGTGACAGAGCCTAAGTCGGGGGCGGGCCGGCCGAGAGCGACGGCGACGTCCGCCGGCGTGATGCTCGTCGTGAGTGCCATGCCCGCCCCCTCTCAGTCACTCGTCGCCGGCGGCGGCGTCGGCGTCGGAGCCCTCGGGGCTCCACTTCTTCGGCTTCGAGCCCTTGACGCGGGGGTCGGTCTCGAAGACCTCGTGCTCGTCCTTGAGGGCGCGCTTGCCGAGGTCGGGGTCGTCGAACTCGACGACGTTGCCGTTCTTCGCCTTGATGAAGGGCATGTGCTCTTCCTTCCGTGCTGGGTGGCTGACCCGGGCCGACCCGGCGCGAGGTGAGTCGCGCCGGGTCCGCTCGGTGGGTGCGCTACGACTCAGGCCGAGACGTAGGTCTGGACGGCGGTCGCCCGGATGACCTTGCCGCCATAGACGTGCAGGCCGTCGACCTGGTCCCCGAATGCGTCGGTGACAGTCTGCGCACGGCTCTTCACGAGCTGCTCGGCGAAGCCGTAGGCGCGGCCCCAGTAGCCGACGAAGCAGGGCTTCGCGCTGTTCGCCAGCGCCGAGGACGGGGTCTCGATGACGGTGAAGCCGCGGTACTGGCCGATCACGCCCTGACGGAGGGTCGCGTCGCTGCCGGCCTCGTTCGCCTTGAAGAGGCTGCCGCCGTTGTCCATGAGGAAGCCGGCAGCCTCGGGATTGACCGCGAGGTAGCGGCCGGTCGCGGGCACCTTCGCCTTGACGAGGGCGGTGCGGATCGCCTTCACCGCGGCGTCGGCAAGGGCGAAGGTGGTCACGGCGGTCGTGCCGGCGGACGTGCCGTTGGTCAGCATGTCGGTCAGCACGTAGTTCTCGGCAGTGTCGGCGAGAGCCGCGGCCGCGTCGCGCTGCACGGCGTCGAAGGAGCCCGCGCTCTGCACCTTGTCGACGTCGTCGACGAGGTAGGCGTAGTACTTCTTCTGGTCGATGGCGAGGTCGAGGTTGCTGTCGGTCAGCACCTGCCGCGTGATCGAGCCGGCGTAGCTGCCGATCGTCGGGGTCGTGAAGCCGGTGATCTTGACGGTCTCGCCGCCGTTGGCGATGTCGCCCTCGTAGTCGTGGTTCAGCGTCGGGATGACGAAGGTCGACTGGTGGAGGTTCTCGAGGAGGGAACCGTGCCAGATCGACGGCTGGTAGTTGGTGACGGCCATGACGGGGGTGTCCTTTCAGACGGGGAGGAGCGCGTCAGCCCTTCGGGGGCGCGACGCCGAGGTGGGTGAGCCGTCCCTCACGCCGGAGCCGGTTGATCTCGTCGTACTTGCCTTCGGCGGCGAGCGCGTCGAGGTCGGCCTGCGTGACGACAGCGGGCGGGTTGGTGCCGCCCGGCTGCTGTCCGGGGACGGTCGGCCCGGCCGGGGGCGCGGGGGGCGCCTCGGGGGCCTTCGGGGGGATGAGTGCCATGAGCGCGTCGGCGTCCGCCTCGAGCTCCTCCTTGCTCGACCCGGTGAGCCGGGTGGCCAGGATGGGGTCGAGGCCCTTCGTCGCGGCGACCTGCCAGCGCAGGGCCTCTAGCTTCGCGGCGGCCGCGTCGGCGGCCGCGTCGGCGGCCTTCTGCTCGGCGGTCTTCTGCGAGTCGGCGATCTGCTGCTGGTGGGCGTCGAGCTCGGCCTTGTTCGCCTTCGCTCGCTCCTCCCACTTGCGCGCCTCAGCCTTCCAGTCGGTGCCGTCCTGTGCAGGCGGCGCGGCTGGGGGCGTGTCCGGCTGTGCAGCCGGGGGCGTCGGGGTAGGAGCGGGTGCGGCGGGTGCCGGGTCGACGATGGGCGTGCTCATGGTTCCTCCCGTGCGGGATCGTGGGTGCCCGTGCGGGCGCTTACATGCCTCGCCGTGCGGCGAGGAAGTCTCAGGAGGCAGGCGGCAGGGCCGGCAGCGGGCCCGGCTTGAGGTCTGCGCCTGCCGCGATCAGGAGGGCGCGAGCCTCCTCGTCGCTGATGACGGCGCCGACGCCGAGGTAGACCTTCTGGATCATCACGGCCAGCTCGTCGGGCGACATGGCTGCCGGCGGGCCAGCGGCGGCGCGGTCCCAGTCGGTGCGGATGCGCTGGATCTGATCGGGCGTGTAGCCCATCCGCTCGAGCTCGACGTCGGTCTCGGCGAGGCGTGGCACGGCCTGGACGCGGGCCTGCGACGCCTGGGCCTGCGACACCTCCGACGGGGCCGACCATGAGCCCCACTGGGGGGCGACCGAAGCGATCTCCCCCATCAGCGCCGCCGAGCCGTCGACCATCCTCGCGCCGTGGGCGAGCGTGCGCTTCCACGTCGGCGTGAGCACCATCGAGCGCCAGTTCTCGATCTTCACGCCGAGCTCCTCGTGCCGGGCCCGGATCGCCTCGGCGCTGCTCGGGTTGTCCTGCACGATCCCCAGCGACCCGACGTCGAGCGAGCTCTCGCTCGCCATCATCTGCGCGATCGACCGGAGCTGGTCGACGTTCGGCTGCATCGACTGCTGCGTGAACTGCCCGACCTGCGGAAGCTCGCCGTCCTCGTCGCGGGACAGGGCGAGCAGTCGCCCGAGCATGACCGTCCACGCCGGCACGGGGTTGCCCGCGGCGTCGGTGAAGGCGTCCTCGTCGGCGCCCAGGGCGTATCGCTGCGGGGCGTTGAAGAACTCGGCGCCGACCTCCGTGCGGAGCATCGTGCGCATCGCGGCGTCTGTGTAGTACATGACCGCTCGGGTGATTCGCGAGCGACCGAAGGGGCGCGTCAGCGACGGCTGGTAGGGCAGCGGCTCGACCGGCACCGGGCCGGAGAACGTCGACACCTCGACCGCCTCGAGCGCCCCCCAGGCGTTGCGCGTCATCCGCAGCACGCGCCCGGGCCGGCCCTCCATCGCCTCGAGGTAGAGGTGCATCAGCGTCGCGCCGCCGGTGTCGTCGCGGTCGTCGACCGACAGGGCCGCACTCACGCGCCGCTTGCGGGCGTCCCAGATCGCCGTAGCGTCCTCGGCCGACTTCGGCGAGACGAGCACCTCGGGCTCGCCCTCGGAGACGACGCCGCGGCTGACGAAGAGGAATGCGCAGGAGTGCGTCAGGGCCGACGTGTGCGCCGCAGGGGCCTCGACGGCGAGGCGGTTGGCCTCCCAGACATCGGCGAGGAAGGCGTTCACCGCCACGCTGTTGGTCGTCGACGCGAAGCCGAAGAGCTGATTGCGGTCGACCATCGAGTCGACGGCCTTCGCCGGCCAGCCCGCGACGACCTCGACGCTCTTCAGCGGCGGCGGGATGGCGATGCCGAGATCCTTCAGGGCGTTGTGCCCCTCGAAGTAGCGCCGCCGGAGCTCGTTGCGCGGCCACTTCGCGTTCAGGCGGCGGATCAGCTCGAGGGCGATCCTCCGCTCGGACGCTTCGAGGCCCAGGAAGGCAGACTCGGAGATGATGCCCCGGATCATGCGAGCACCACCCCTCGGGTCTTCGTCGTGCGCCGGCGCTTGGTCATTGCTCCTCCGAAGTGAGCGAGGCACGCCGAGACGGCCGGGGCGATGTTCTGATCGGGGTCGGAACGGTCGAGGCCCCACGCGCCCGCCGTGCCGATGTTGCGTTTCGCGCAGCCGGCCATCGCGTCGTCGAGGGCACGCTGCCCGTTCTCCTCGGTCGCCTCGACATGCCAGACGTGGCCGTCGCGGATCGCGTCGTGCAGCCCGCCGCAAGCCTTGCCCATGTCGGCCGGGCCCGTCGTGACGACCTTGACCTTGCGCGCCTTCAGCGTCGGGATCATCGACGCGGCCGGCGAGGCGCTGTCGATGACGACCGGCATCCGGCGGCCGGCACGGGCGACGATCCAGTCGACCGCGGCCGCCGTGTCGCCGGTCACGTCCACGCTCAGGAGCTCGAGGTGCGAGTCGTCGGGGACCTCGGGGTCGACCCAGCACCCGGCGATCGCTATCACCCGGTCGTGGCTCATGTCCACCCCGAGCGCGTTCGGTGCCACGTCATCGGCCGGCGCGATGTCCGTCACCCGGGCCGGCCAGGCGGGGAAGGGGGTCTTCCCCTTCTCCTCGTCCCAGATGCCCAGCGCCTCACGGGCCCACGAGTCGGCGTTCTTCAGCTTCTTGCGGAGCCGCAGCATCGCCCGCTCGGACGTGCGCACCGGGAACGACGGGTTCGCCTTGCGCCACTGGTCCCGGTCCATCGGGTCGGCGCCACGGTCGGCGCTCGTCTCGATGTAGAGCGTCCCGTCAGAGTCGCCGTCGAGTGCCTCCTGCCGCAGGAGGCGGAAGAACTCGCCCTTATCCCGGGGCCGGGGCGGCGTGCCCATGACGAAAGTCAGCGGGTTCTGCGCCACGTTCTGCGCCGCGCCCATGTTCTCGAGCGCCTCGGTCGAGAGGTGCTGACCCTCGTCGAAGACGATCACGTCGACGTCGGTGCGGCCACGACCGAAGCCCGAGTCTCGGGCCCCGAACTCGATCCGCGACCCGTTGCGGAACTTGATCGCCTCGTCGCCCTTGCCCTTCGGCGTCCCCTCGACGTGCGGCTTCACCCGCGGCCGCTGCGACATCGTCAGGAACTGCTCGAAGGTCTCGAGCGCGGTGTCCTTCACCTGGGCCGTCCAGATCACCCGCAGGCCCGGCTTCATCAAGCACAGCGCGAAGAGGATGGCGCCGATCAGGAACGTCTTCCCGACCTGCCTCGGGATGCTGATGACGATGGTGTCCGCGGCGTACTCGCCCGCCGCGTTCTGCGCCAGGATGAGCATCCCCGCGCCGTCCTGCCAGCCGTCGAACGACCACCCGAGGCGGTGGCACGTCTGCCGGACCGACGGCCACTCGCTCGCGACGATGTCGACCGGTGCCACGACATGCCGAGCCACCTGCGAGAGTGGCCGGCGGTCAGTAGCCGGTGCCGTCCCAGGCTTGCGCTTCAAGGGGTGCCACGACCGAGGCGTCGGCGTCCTCGTCCGAGCGGCGCGACTGCTCCTCGCGGATGAGCACGTTCAGCTTGTTGAGCTCGTTGGAGTACTGCGGCTTCGTGTTCTGCGGGGCCGTCAGCAGCTCCTCGGCGATGAGCCGGCGCTGCGCGAGGTAGATCTCGAGCAGATCGCCCGATTCCACGGCCTCGAGCAGGGTCTTCGGGGTCGCCGGCTGCGCATCCGCCTCCGTGACGACCCTCAGAGCGGGCTCGCGAGCGGCCATCGGGTAACCTCGCGGGGGGGGGAGGGGG
>ERZ724522.1787-NODE-1787-length-10885-cov-5.035734_pt1 | contig 10885 bp, 22 predicted proteins | sample MGYA00376055_ERZ724522 | MGnify/ENA primary metagenome ERZ724522 (study PRJEB28724, sample SAMN07190884) | wastewater metagenome | isolation source: effluent of sewage treatment plant in Hong Hong | place: Hong Kong | collected 2016-03-17 ... | reverse complement strand
CTCTGCCCCTGGATATCCTGTGACCGGAGACTACTGGTATGACCTGCAGAACAGCACGTGGAAGCGGTATGACGGAGCCGCGTTCCAGATCATCAACCGCGTGCTCATCGGGACCTTTATCAATAACACCACGGCATGCGTGGGTGCTCGCTGCATCGACTTCTTCGCGAAGTATGAGGACACTAACACTCTAGCGCTCTCGAAGTTCAGCACTGAGATCGTGAAGGGATCGAAGCTGAATCAGAAAGTGCGCGTTGCTGGCCACACGTTTGATTTCGGCAACTCACTCGCGACGTGGAATATCACGACCGATCTGGCTGGGTCTGAGGACATGTATTCCGCTACGGAGCAGGCGTCGACGATATATTACCTCTACGTGACAGATAAGGGAGACACCGTGATCTCGGACATCAGCCCGTACTTCCGTAACGACCTCTTCGGGGAGTATCACCCACACAATCCATGGCGGTGCGTTGGGATTGCTTATAATGATGGAAGTTCTGACATTATCATAGCGGGTGGTAATTCAGATTCACAGTCACAAGGGACTCAATACAAAGTCGGGCTGACAACATATTCGAGTGATGCGGGCGTGTATGTTTTAAGATGGCAAGACATTTATCATAGCGGTGCATCGGCAATACCGATTCAAAGCACAACATCCGGAGATCTACTTCAAGTTGTATCCCCGGGAACATATGTTGTTCAAGGTGGGGCGGCATTTACTGCTGCGGGGGTTTTTTTCCTTTCTCTGAATGCTGCTAGCTTATCAACTCCCACCGATGCTGAAATTCATGCCGTTGCACGCACAACCGGAGTAGATTTTGGAATGACTATCGGAGCCGTTTTTGTAGATTTGAAGATCGGTGACAAAATCAGGTTGCATACCGACGCATCAACAATAAGCGCAAACATCCAGGATCAAAGCTTCGGAATCATGAAGTCGCGATGACCCCACAACTCCGAGATCTCATGCTGCGCGTGATAGACGGCGATCCTAGGGTGCTTCCCTATATGTTCGACCTCTACCGCACGCGGCATGTGACTCGGGTGTTGCAGATGGCTCTCGAGCGTGGGTTGACGGGCTACCGCTTTATCGAATGGACAAAGACTCCCGAGGGCGTTTCAATCTTAGGAGCAGCATACGGCGAAGCGTTACCCGAGAAGTTGAGCGCTGCGATTGTGAATAAGATGGAGCGTGACGCGGTGGGTGCCCACAAACTTCGGAGGATCAAGTGAATCTGACGGAGAATTCAAAGGTCTCAATCACGTTGGTGATCACACTTCTAGGCGCTGCATTCTGGCTCACGAGCGTCTACGTTCAGGGTCAGAGCAACGCATCTGAGATTGCTGAAGTGAAGGCGGATGTAAAGGCTTTGTCGGACATGAAGGCCGACGTAGCCGTAATCAAGGCGGACGTGAAGCGTCTGCTCAAGGAAGAGGGAAACTAAATGGAACTCGCATTGTTGAATTCGTTGGTGTCTGCAGTCCCCGGGTTGTCTGTCATTCTCATGGCGCTCGGCGCGCTCGTCGTGATTGGTTCTGCCGTTGTGGCAGCGACTCCGTCGAAGTCCGATGACGAAGCCTGGGAGAAGATCAAGAGCGTTCCCCTGATCGGCGGGTTGATCTCGGCACTCGCCAACTTCAGCCCCTTCCAGAAGAAGTAAATGGGCTGGGTTGTTCCCCTACTCAATGCCGTCGCTGCGATCCCGAAGATTGCTGGATACGTCGAGAGGTTCGCGGCGGCGGTAACGGGTTGGTATGTCGAGAGACAAACTACAAAGACGTTGGCGCTCATCGCTGATGCCGCCGCGCTCAGCGCGCGCGCGAAGACACACGAGGAGAGACTCAATGCTGCGCAAGCTTGGGTTCGCGCTCTTAGCCGCGACCGCTATTCTGTTTAGTGCCGGGTCAACAGGCTGTAAGTCAGAGAAGGCTCCTCCCATCGACGTGTGTCTTGGGGATGGGTTCGGCGGAGCCTCATGTGTGTTGCGCGAAGGATCTGAACTACGCTCGAAGTGTCACTATTCTGAGACAGTGAATGCGAAGGGCTGGTACTGCCCCCCATCGTCACTCGAGAACATGTGGATGACCACGCAGCGCGATATGGAGTCGTTCAGCTCATTCTGTTACGACGTGTCGCGCAAGACGGCCCGAAGCCACATGCGCGCGTACTCACAGGCGCTTAGATGAAGGACCCCGTCTCAGAGGTCTCCAGGGGGCGTATAAAGCGTTTGTATCCGGGGTTGAGGCCGTTGGTCTACCGCGTGCTCCAAGACGTCATGGCGCGCTCAGGGAGAGCGATAAATGTAGCCCAAGGGCTTCGTACGTTCGATGAGCAACTCGTGATCTATAGCGAGGGGCGTCAGCTTCAAGGGGATGTATGGAAGGTTGTCGCTCCTTCGCGGATCCTGACGAACGCGAAGCCTGGATTGTCGTGGCACTGTTACGGGCTGGCGTTTGACATCTCGTGGGCTGGGACTGACCCTTATCTAGAACATGAGCACGCTGCTGATGATTTGTGGCGTCTTGCTGGTGATTGCGGAGAGGCGCATGGGTTTTCGTGGGGCGGTCGACATGTTCGTCTGCTTAACGGTGTGTTTGATCGCCCTCACTTTGACATGGCTTTTGGTCTCACAATAGCCCAAGCGCTCGAGTTGTTTCAGCATGGGGGGCTTCCCGCCGTGTGGGCATTCATTGACAAGGTGCGCGGGGTGCCTGAGGGTCAGGACTGGGACTTAGTTCCGAAGGGAGCTCACTGATGGGCGGTTGTAATTGCAAGAAGAAGACGATTGAGAATTCGCAGACCCCGGTTGCGGAACCGGAAGAGAGTTACCGCCAGGCATTCCTGCGTGAATCACGCAAGACGGCTGAGCTCGCGAGCAGACTAACGGACGCGGAGAAGGAAATGGAAGAACTCCGCATTGCGAACGGCTCATTGAATTACCGCATCGGCGTATTGACGGGCGCTCCCCGGATCGCGTGACTCCCGAAGAAGAGATCAGCGAACTCAGGCGTGTCATAGCGGGCATGCAAGAGGAGATCGACACGTTGCTGGGACTGACTGACCCGACCGACGTGAGTCATCTCTGTGTGACGATGAAGCCGGGCGAATGGTTCGAGGCTCACAACGGGCGGGTGCGAATCATCTACAACGGGGCGAAGCCTGCGAAGATCGTTTGTGAAGCGCCTAGAAATTTCCGAGTAAGACATATTCGCAGAGGTACCGTATGATTCTACACGCGCGGTAGCATCAGAGGTAGAGCAGCAACTTTAAGCGCAGGCCGGCGAGTTGCGGGTCGGCGGTTCGATTCCGCCCCGCGCACCACTGTGGATCCGCTACCGGGGATTATGGAAGATCCCCGGTATGCTTTCTCTCCTAGTGGAGGTGGGGGTGCTCTTCAAAAGATTTTCTTAGCTTCAGTGCATCTTCTCGCGTGAGATACAAAGACTTCGCAAGAAAGGCCTCTAGGGCAGCTTCTGCTGCGGATAGCGTCTTAAATCCTGGCCGCATAAGACCGGCATGTTCGCCGTTAGGTCTCTTCCATGCCACAATAGCCGTAAACAATCCGCCCTCTTTAAAGCAACCCCACGTTAACTCATGCATGGGTTCGCCATCGTATGAAACGCTTTTCATTTGACCATCGTTGCCACAAAATATAGTCATGCGCAACGAGGGAAATTAAAGATGAAAAAGTCCGAATCCATCACGAACCTAGTTCGTGCTCTAGTGGCCGCTCAAGCGGATATCACCGGGGCGGAACTCGATGCCACAAATCCACACTACAAGTCACAATACGCCACACTCGGTAGCGTACAGAAGGCCTGTAAAGAAGCACTCAAGAAGAACGGTCTATTCGTCACTCAGACGGCAGACGCGGACGGGGTTGAGAATTACCTTGAGACCACGCTCATGCACACGTCTGGGGAGTGGATTCAAGGACGTATGCGTCTCATCGCAAATCAGCCGGATATGCAGAAGCTTGGCTCCGCCTGGACGTATGCTCGCCGTTATTCACTCGCGGGTCTCGTTGGGATCGTTGAAGCGGAGGATGATGATGCGAATTTCGCTAGTCAGCCAGCACAGCAATCTCGACCGTCTCCCGCCGCTGCGATCAGCGCAGCAATCGCGATGAGTGGGGCGTCCGCAGGTGCAACGGTTTGTCCAGTCGGTAGAAATAGGGGCCTTCGCGTCGATCAACTTTCTCTGCAGGAATTGCTGAACGACGTCTCTTATTGGAAGCAGCGTGAGAAGAATGACGGCAAGCCGCTCAGTGGGAACCTATCGAACTATGTAGCGGCGGCAGAGGCCTACACGCGCGCGCAGGGATCTCAATCGATGACCCCGACCGTATCTCCGAAGCAACAACCCGCACAACCAGTGTTGCAGAATGCAGACACACCGCCGAGTTGGGTTTTAGAAGGTCCTGATAGTTCCGATATCCCATTCTGAGAATTCCCCCTAAGCATCCCGCTGCAATAACGCTAGCGGATTTTGTGATGTGAACCTCGCGTTTAGGGGCGATAGGAAACCGGGTCTCCCAGTGCTTGTTCAGGCTGGGGGATCCGGCGAGCCTTTTGTGCGGCGGGAGATGCGCCAGCTCTAGGTGTGGTTAGGCTATCTGTGTCAGGAGACGCCTAAGAATTAGGGTACCGGGTTATCACCCGCCGTCAACCCGTTTCTGATTCATGCTCAGCACGCACGAGTTAAGAGTGGTAATCCACAGTCACGCAAAGCCAGTCGTCTTTTGGTGTGACCTTGGCTTTGTAATCGTCACGGTAGGTCTCATATCGCTTCTTAGCCATCTCCAGCGCCGTCAGGACCTTGGTGTCCCACTTGGAGTCCACATAATTGACCCCGTTCCAGTAGGAATCCTGGATCATGAAGGTGACTTTCTCATATTTGGATTCTGGATCTCCGGCGGCAATCATCACCCGAGCTGCCTTGAGCCCTGGAGGGATGTCCTTCACCAGGCAAATATCCGGCTCACCCTTAGAGTGAATGAATCTCTCGTTATAGTGGTCGAATATCGGGCACACATCCCCGCCATCAGGAAAATGCTTCCTCCACAAAGAATCTACCAATGGGATCTGCTCAGCCGGGGAGATGGTCTGCTTGCCCCACTGCACGCCAGAGACGGTCACCTTATGTTTGGACAGATCCTTATGGAGGGCTGCCATCGCCTTAGGCGAGTACCGGGCCATGATCTTTTCACCAGACCAACGACCACCGATCACCCAGAAATCCCAGAAAGCATATGAACTCCGGTCCCCGTCCTCGTCCCTATACCGCTCATCGTAGGGTGCAAGGACCTTCTCGATGGTGGCTTTCACGTTTTCAGTTGGTGGAAGGATAATCTCTAAGTGGTGATGCATATCATGCCTTACTTCGGCAGCGCCGTACGATTCGGGTATACGCGCAGGCTGACCCCACCCTCAAGCGAAGCCCCGGGGATCGTCGCACCCGCTTCCAACTCTTCTTTTATTCTTCCCTTATCTGGGATCATCGTTACGACCTGCATCCTAAACGCGCCACCCAGCTTCTCTTCATCGATCACGAGACGCTTCGCGCAGGGGGCTAGTTTAAAGCGCACAGAATCGCCTGTGAGCTCATTTAGGCCCTTCTCCTGCATCATGCCCTTGATCGTTGCTTCCAGTCGCTCCTGGAGGCGTTCAAGCCCCTTGGCGATGGCACTGGCTCGCTTAGCCTGTTCCTTCCAATAGCTTGCAGCGGACTCCGCCCGATCTAAAGTCATAGCGGTTGAGTCAACATCTTCAGCGAGCGCGCGCATGGCGATATCGATATCCGGGGTAATTTCGCCTCCCGATTGAATGAGTGCGATTTCTAGTTCAGCGGCTCTGGCAACGATTAATTGGGGATTCATTGCTATGTGTTATAACCTGCCATAGTTTGTGTCAACACAATGACCAAGTACGATTTAATTCAAATCGTTCGCGTTACAGTTAGCCGGAAACTGTTACAGTTAGAGCCCCAAACTGTAATGGTACGCAGAGCGTCAACACCCGGGGTCGGGACATGAGCACACCGGCTCAAACGATCGCCCGCTCAAAAGGGGACGCCCGGGATTCCAAAAGAGAAACCGCCGACGGAGAAGCTTTTGACTCCTACAACGCCGGCGGCTATATCAGGTGTGTCGCACAGGATATATGGCTAGGTTACTACGTGTAGCGCACCGCTCCCGTCAATCAAAACATATATCATGTGGATACAAATTCTCATCCGCTTGTTACGGGGGTGCTTTATTCACATCGGGGGATGTTTGTGCCGAGAATTAACGTTGAAGAGAAATGGTGGACGGATGAGCGACGCTACAAGCTGGCAGAAAAGCTTGGCGGGGACTTGAGATTGGCAGATGGGATGATGATTGAGGTGTGGGCGCTGGCTCAGCGATTTTGGGGCCATGGAAGAAAGAAAATCCCGATAAATGCGTTCAACCAAATTCGGGACCATCAGCTGCTTTTCGATTGCGATCTTGCAGCCAAACACGGCGGTTTTGTTATGGTTCGCGGAACACGAGAGTTCGCTGAGTGGTACGCTTCTCTTTTAGAGAGTTCGGCTAAGGGTGGAAAATCAAAAGGAAAACGTGGCAAGCAAAACGCAAGCAAAACGCTAGCAAACTCCTACCCTCTTACTCTTACTCATACTCTTCCTCTTACTCTTACTCATAAAGAAGAAGAGAAGATGTCGCCTACGGCTCAGTCAACTGGCGTTGACGCCATAACCAAGAGTCAATTGGTCAAGATATGGAACCGGGAACGAGGACCGCTTCCCGGGGTGAAAATGTTGAGCGCTCAGCGGGAGCGCAAAGCAAAGGCCGCCTGGAGTAGACACCCCTCAGAGGACTTCTGGACTCAGATCATTGCGCGGATTCGCGCGAGCCCCTTCTGCACCGGATCAAACGAACGTGGCTGGGTAGCAGATTTCGATTTCTTGGTGAAACCAGACACAGCGGCGCGTGTGCTCGAGGGGAAATACGACCCCCGTGTGCATAACGGTGTTGCCGCATTGAGCCCCGAGGCGATAAGGGCCGACAAGGAATATGAAGAGATTCAACGCGAATATCAGAAAGAAATGGCTCGAGTCCGTGCCGAGATAGAGAGTGACGAACGAACATGAACACACCGGAAATTAAACAGGTTCCGACTCACGACACCCCGCAAAGCATCCCCGAGGCGGTGTTTATGGAACATCACGGCGGAAGACTGGACCATCGGAGTTACCGTGTGGGGAATGCCGTATGGATCGCCGAGAACGCGCGGAAGTATCCCGTTCTCGCGTACCCTGCGCTGCAACCAGCACTCAGGGATTATGCGGCAGCAAGAACGCACGATAAACGCGAGCGCGATACGGCGCTCAATTATCGCATCGGCCAATGGGTCTGGGGTGTAATACAGACGATGAATGAGAACGGTGCGAACTATGAATTGCTCAAGTGGGCTAGAGATATTTGCGAGAGTGAAAATATGACTGACCGTGCGGCGGCAATCGATAGGAAATTGATTCAATATGCCGAAGCGAACCCGCCATCGGAATTTTCAATGATTGTAGAATCTCAAAAGCGAGATGCTGCGAATCGACAAAACCAAAGGACGAATATAGCGTGACCATCGACTGGCCAGAATTCATCCAATCATACGAGCACCGCGAATTCGAGACCTCGTTCAATATGCTCTCGACGCATCTCGCAATGATGGGCGGACTATGCGAGACGTGCAGCAAATGCGGGCAGCGGATTATCAGCAATGATTTGTGGTTACGTGGTAACACTTTTAGGCATATAGATTGTCTAAAGAGTTGCTACGCGCGTGGGAGGGCGTCAGCTTATGCCGTCTGGAGAAAAAGGAAATACCCGGGAGAAGTTTCATCGTCCGTCGGATCACCTGAAGGGGATTAAACACAGAATACACAAGGCCGACCCGATTTTAGGTCAGGCGCTCTGCGGTCCTTATCCCGCCAGGTTCAATGTCTCGTGGAGTGAGGTCGATTGCAAAAATTGCAGACGGATTCACACGATCAGACAGCAGCGGGCGGAATATGCGACTGAGTGAGCGCGTGGTTCACTGGATCGGTGTCATCGTCTGTGTTCTACAGTTCACATGGTAGCGCGGAATAATCGCCTCGCTGGGTTAAGAGCTAAACGGCAGGGTCAGGCGTTTGAGGATATCTTCTACCGCGCGTGTATGGCTAAACGTGTGGCGATTACACGATTCCCAGAAGGATGCCGTAGAGTTGGACCAAAACGCCTGGTTCAGGTAAAGACCCCATTCGATTGGGTTGTGAGTTACAAGAATCGAACCGCGCTGATTGATACGAAATCCGTCTCCGGTGCGTTCTTTCCGAACTCAGCGATTGAGGGGCATCAAGTCAGTGAGATGTTGAAGCACGCGGAGCACGGGGTGATCGGCGGCTATGTCGTGTGGCTCAGGCTCGTGAATCATGTGATCTTTATTCCCGCAACACTCCTTGCCGCTAATTATGAGGTCAAGGGATCGATCGGGCACATGAATGCAAATGTCACGCTACTAGGCCCCTGTGGCAACATTGACATCACGCAGATCTTTAGCTAGTGATGCCCTAAAGGAAGTACAAATATGACGAACGCGATGAAGGCCGTTGAATCAGCGGCGCAGGTCCCCGCCGCAGCGACAGAACCGAAGATTGAGGACACCTTCGATAGTCTCTTTAAAACCAAGGTGCTGGCGCTGAAGGAGCTCTACGGCATCGTGAGCGTTGAAGTGTGTCTCACAGCTCTGAAGGAAATCGGTGATTGGGCGAAGAAGAACGGTCGCATGCAATGAAGGGTTATCGAGGGCAATGATTTTACAATCCAAGTACGAGATCGGTCAGAGAGTCTTCGCTGCTCGAGTGAGCTACACATCAACGCTCGTCCCTTGTCCAGACTGCTTGGGGTCCAAAGAGTGGACCGTAACGACCCCGTCTGGAGAGAGCTGGAAGCACCCGTGCAACACCTGCAACGTAGGTTGGTACTCACGGGGAACGGTCGAGCAGTACGCAGACCGACCAGTGATCGAAGAGATGACGGTCGGTTCGGTCCAGATCGATACCGCTAGCGACAAGCCGACTCGATATATGTGCTTAGAGACAGGAATCGGGAGCGGAGCGCTGCACGAAGAGGATCGTCTCCATTTGACTCTCGAAGAGGCCCAGATTTGGTGCAGCGAAGAACTCAAGAGGGTAGCAGGTCTACGAGAGGCCGAAATGGCGCGCATCAGAGAGCGCAAGAAAAAGGGAACCATTTATCGGAAGGGGAAGGGCGTATGAGCTCGGACCATTCTTGTCACGCCGGATGTCAGAAGCCCCTGTGTATGCTTCGCCGAGAGAAGGACCTAAGAGAGGAGAACGCCCAGCTTCGCGCGACGAATGCGCGGATGGCGGGGGTGTTGGAGCAGTTCTGCTACTGCGAAAGGCTTCATTCTGACACTGATGATCCATGCGTAGCCCATAGCTCTTGGGCGTCTCTGGACGATCTGCGCGTGATTCGGGAGGCGATGGACGCGATTGATTGCGGCTGCACTGATGACAATTGCTGGAGGCGTGAGGCGTATGCCGCGCTCAAGGAACGCTTCGGAGACAACAAATGAAACCCCTAATCCCCGCAGCAATCTTCCTGCTCATCGCGTTCATTCCCACGGCGACCCTTGCTCGCGGGAGGGTGCTCAAAAAGTTCAAGCACAAGACCGTGGGGAGATGCTTGGTTAAGGGGAAGTGGGTTTGCAGATGATGTCCATGGACTGGATTTTCCCAATTGCCGCAGTGCTTTTTGTGATCAGAGAATGGCACAGGTTTAACAAGAACCTATGACTTTTGTGGGGTGGTAGATAATGGAGACGTGTGAGAGAGGACAGTGGGAACAGATGTCGGTATAAGGATTGGGGGACGCCCCGATATGGATCATGGCGAGAATCGCAACTACGACCACGGTCAAGATGTATATGCGGCGGGGCTCTGCGAACCGAAGCCCTGGTCCCAAGGTTGGCCAACCATCGGTCGAAAATTAAGGCCGCCACGTTGGATGCTTGGTTAAGGGGAAGTGGGTTGGGTGTAGGTAATGGAGATCTAGCACGTGCGCATTAAAGAGTGCCCAAACAAGTCGATGCATACCGAGCACCCAACTGGCTATGTCGCCTACCATGATTGGGCCGAAAAGAAGGCGAAAACACACACTGAGACTCAGTTATGTGCGGAATTATTTTAAGTCACGGGCCGATCAAGCGAACCAGAAAGCGGCACCGCTGCGAGGGCTGTGGGCGCATTATCCCAAAAGGGACCATGTGCGAGAAAATGGTCGTGAAGGACGGCGGTGACGTGGTGACTTTTTACGACTGTCTGGACTGCCAGGAGTTCGAGGCCAAGGTTCTCGATTCACCGGGCGGTTGGCACGGGGTCTACAACGACGACGGGTGCCGTCCGCCGCTTGCATACAGCAGGGAACCGCACGCGAAACTACCTATCTTGGAGCCAGTATGACGACAGACCGTCCGGTTCTCACCGGCTACATGATCATCGAAGAACACGCCGACGATTACTCGGACTGGAGCGGCCACATCACTGGTCCAGTCAACCCGAAAGGGGCCAACTTGGCGTGGGAAGACCCTATTCCAATGATCGAGAAGTCTGCATACGACAAGCTCCGCAAGGCACTCGAATTCTATGCGGACAAGAGAAATTGGATCATTAAACGCCGGACTACGGGGTCTGGTGGAGTGGTGGAAAAGCTGGGTGAGCGTGGAAAAATTGCACGCGCAGCACTCGGATTAATTAAGACGCACCAGGACGCAGTTGATCCAGAGACTGGAACCATTACGATCAAGACCCCCGAGTCAGGAGTGAAGGAATGATCAA
>ERZ724522.1786-NODE-1786-length-10886-cov-8.839719_pt1 | contig 10886 bp, 11 predicted proteins | sample MGYA00376055_ERZ724522 | MGnify/ENA primary metagenome ERZ724522 (study PRJEB28724, sample SAMN07190884) | wastewater metagenome | isolation source: effluent of sewage treatment plant in Hong Hong | place: Hong Kong | collected 2016-03-17 ... | reverse complement strand
ATAGGCGCTCCAGCCCCAAGCGTAGACCACTCATATGGAACTGAAGCTGGATCGAGAATAACAGTCTGTTTAGCAGAGTTAGCAATAGATCCAATAGATGTGATTGCAGCACCATCAGTAATATTGTACAGGCGCCACTTAACCTTTGCACTTCTAGCATAGAACAGGGTAGAAAAGTCGATCACATAAGTACCTGATGGTAGAGTAATGCTGCCATCAGTTTCCAGTACTGCACCAGTAATATCATTTACTATGGTGCCATTCAGGGGATAGGTAACCCACGCATCACGAGAAGGAGAAGAACCATCTACACCAGCTGAGCGTGAATACTTAAACATTGCCTTTGAGATAGACAACGCTGCAGTACCCAGAGGCGTAAGAACCCTAAAGGCTGTACCATCATATACGATATGATATGCTCGGCCTGCAATCAGATCGTTAGCACTAAGTGCTCCACCCGCAGAGTTAAGAAGACTTTTTGCACCTAGTCCATCGATATTGATGGTACAAGCACCTGTATTCGTATTTGCAGGTACAAGGGTACCCTGAAGCATACCAGCATAGGTTTCAAGTGCTTCATCCTGAGCATTACAGGTAATAGTATTTGTACCTGCAACACTCTGTAGGAAGCCTACGGTAGATTTCCACAGATGTTCGATCTGATCATTAATGCCCTGTGCAACATCATCACCATCATCATAATCCGTGGACGTATTGCTAGGAGCTGGGGACTTACGCGACATCGAGTGCCTCCTGAATCTGTATTGCCTCTGGAACTGCTGTAATCATTCCTCTAAGATCTTCACGGGGTTCAATACTCTTAACGATTGCTCGTATTATTTCTTCCCCGTAAACACCAAAGATGACATGTTGACCTACCATTTTATCCAACACGTCGGTTGTTAGCTCTGTACTGTTAAGTACATAAACTCCGTCTACGTATCCTACAACCTTGAATACCTTATATCCTGCATCTGTTAGGATTGCCATTCCTGTTGCTTTACCCAACTCAAAGACGTCAGGAGTTTCAAAGAAGTCTGGAGTTTCAAACCATCCATCAGTACTATTGAACTTTAGATTTCCGTCGATCACTATATATTGACCACTTGAATCTTTCCATGCCCTTGATACAATACCAGAAGTTACATATTCCTGAATTATATCTGTAGCTATGCCAATAATAGATCCTTGCTCACATACGATATGTTCTAGACCTGTGGAAATTGAATAAACGATTCTTCTGTAGAACATCTGCAAGATGTCAAGAAGTAGCCGCTTACGGATGGAAGATTCTTTTGTAATTCCCTTATAGGTGATAGACTCAGAATAGTTAAGATCTGAAGTAAACGGTGTATCGATTTCAATTTCCTGTTCTGTATATTCCTGAGCTTCATCTACATAGTTTGTAATGATTGATCCAGGAATCTTAGGAAATCCTAGAGTCCAGGAGATTGACTCACAATTCCTTGGGGAGAATAGCTGTACTGGTAGTTCATCAGAAGTATCATGCTGATATACAACACCCCAAGCTGCTCCAGGGCGGACACGTGCAAATCCTGCAGAGGCTGTTGCTTCAAGCATTGAGGAAATTGTTTCGTTAGCCGCTATCATACTAGCTTCGTAACCTTTAGATGCGCACTCAGCTCTCCAGTCTATCAAGTTCTGATCATCAATAGACAGCTCCGATAGTGGTGTAGCCAATAGATTACTCGTGAGAACATACCTGAAATGTGGTGATGGGTTCTTCGTAATCTTCCAATCGTTCCAACCCAAACCATCCCAATCAGGTACATAATTACCAATCAAGCAGTTAAACTTATCAATACTTGTATCGTAAGCGCGAATCTTTATAACTGCTAGACCTTCAAGGGAGTTGATACATGGCTGATTCTTCAGTCCTGTTACTGCAACAATCACAATACCTGCCTGAAAGCCATCTTGAGCCTTCGGAACAGATGGAACAGACGAATTGTAGTAACCAGTAAATAGTGAATACACCTTACTACTGATAGTATATCCAGCAGTACTAAAGTCCGAACTCTTTACTGCTAAGCCCGACATTATTTCGAATTCGTAATATCCCTTATCCCAGGTGGGAACGTAGAAAGAGATACCCTCATTAGTCGCGATTGAGTTCTGATCGTTTTCATAACCAGCACCAGCAACAAACGTTGAATCAGCATCCCATTGTACTCCCGAAGATCCATCAACAAGTGTAACAGTGGCTGCGGGTACCTGCGTATACAAGTTACTTACTACTACAGCAGTGTCCAGCACAGGGATTAGATCTGGTACAGTTGACCATACAATAGATATTTCCTTATTTACAACAATTTGACGTCTTCCCTTCCAATGAATTTCTGGAAAGTTACGCCAAGCTGTTTCCCCAACCTTACGCGCTCGGAGACGTACAGGTACCCTAATATCCTGATCTACCTCATTAGACTTGATAAATCCATTGAATCTTAGGCGTATAATGATCTTATCTAGGTCAGATACCTTACAAGTAAACCTTGACCATGTAGGACAGGCTTCTGTGGGGATTGCAACGCTAGTCAGCGCAGTACCAGATAGATTGAAGGAATCCATCGTGATGTTAAGAGGTTGAGGCCTACAGATTGGTGGAAGTGTGAAAGGGATCTCCTCAATATCCCAGCCCTCATAGATCCAGTAATCTACAGATTCAAAAGATTCAATACTTGCAGAATCAAGCCTTAAGCTTTCAAAGGCTGCAGGTCCTACTACACCGTATACTGCTTCAACAACCTGTATCTCGTTCTGTAGATAGTAATATGGATAAGCCAACATTGGAGGCATCATCCTATATTGTCCTACGACGTAAGGGATTGAAGCTCCGGGTGATAGAACATTCGAACCAGCATCGATATCTGCATACTTCTCACTATCCTCAACAGTATCTGTCGCTTGTTTCGGGGGGAATAACGCAGCTATTAGAAGCTGACCCCCAATACCAACCACAGCCCCAAGAACAGCCGCACCAATAGAATGCGCTCCGAAGAATGCAGCTCCCAGAATTGGGCCTAATCCACCTGCAGAGATAAAGGCACCTATAGCAACTACTGCAATGCTTAGGATCATTGCGAGGATGTTTTTACCACCGTTCTCACCACCACCAGCTAGGGGCGAATAGATAGCAATATCAGTACCTGCTTTGGGTTTAACTACATGCCAGTAACTACTAGGGATTACATGACCTGCAATATGAACTTCAACTACGTCATGCATAGTTGGAGAAACAAAAGCATCTAGGATGTTCTGAATAGAACAACCCTCTTCAATGGCCGCACTATCAACATCCTTAACCATTACAGGATTTATGATCTTAACCGACATACTGATATACTCCTGCAATCCTGAAGTGTATTGCTGGGTGTTTGATTGGCATTATTACTGTACCCGTATGCTCTTCGGTATGTAACATTTTTCCAGGTGCAACAATAACACCAGCATGACCGATAAAATTGATATGGTTAAGATTATACATTAGAACAACATCATGGACTCGAGGCTTACGATCAACAGGCTTCCATATTCCAGAATCGATAGCAGTCTTCGAAGCCCTTAGTAGTTCTTTTGCAGAACTTCCCTCGTTGACTCTTCGATGATCTGGTATAGTAGTTTCAAGTACGTCCTTATAGTAGAGTTCAATAAGTCCCCAGCAGTCAGCCCCCTCGAAGGATCTTCCTCCTCGAAGGTATGGTATTCCCAAGTATTTCATTGCATCAAACATTAACTTACATACAATCCTGGGAAGTTGCGTTTATGAATGCGATACTTGGGAAACGGTTCCTGATCACTCATTACGCTTGAAATGTTACCTGATAGCATCGAAGACGTACAGGAAACATCCCCAATAATGAGATCATACGCAGAATACACTAGTTGTGGAACAGATGTACGGGCAAGTACCATAATATTCAGCTGAATAAGGTTAGCAGAGTTTATTACGGCTTTACCAATACGTGTATCAATGTTCTGGATGGCTAGGCGAGCCTGTGGGAAGGAGTCATCCGAAGTAAGAAGACTAAGAGCGAAAGGATATCCTACATAGGTGTTGGAGCCATAATCGACGTCAACAAGATCGTTAGCAAAGTAGTAGGGATTAGCCCATCCCTTGCTAAATACCTTCAAAAGCTCCGTAAAGGGATATTTTATGTTATCCCTATTAATAGAAGCTGTTATAAGGCTGGTGATATGCATGTCATACTTCCAACAAGCTTACTTCGGCGATGTAGCGATCTACTGCACTAGGATGGTCACTAATCGAGGGATATCCAGCGAACTGGACGTTTACTGTGTCTCCTGTACGGTAGTGAGTCCATTCGAACTTATCAACACCACGTTCAAGAGTAGTCTCGTAGAACTCCTCTAGAATGTCAAGTAGGGCAGAGGTTAGCAAGAGCCTAAAATTGAACGTACGAAGAGACTTAGAGTATCTTGCACGCCTCTTGTTAGCACCAACTTCGTTAGTATCCTCGATGAACGCGTTAGATCGAGTCTCACTAACTGTTCCAAGCAGTGCACCAGGAAACTCTGTGGGCCATACGTTTACCATCGTTACCTCTTAAGCGGTACGGATGCCATAGAGAATCTATTACCGAAGACACTATCCATCTTACCGTTTGCAATCTTGCGCGATACCTTACCAATAAAGATATCAACCATTTCTTCACCATTAGGCCCTTTGGACGTCTTCTGATTAGTCTGTTCACCTGAATAGTTGTGAACATTAACTACAGTACCACTACCACCTCCACCCATTCCCTGAGCTTTTACTCCTAGGCGTCCAGCAGAGTCACGCTTTAGTGGTAGGATAGCTTCAGTTCCGGCTTCTCCACCAAGTACTGGGCCGCTACTAGAACCAATTAGCTGTGGGCCTGTAAGGATTGTACCATATGCAGCTTTCTTAACGCCTGTAATAGCTCCAACGATAGAACCAACAATACCGCCCATAGATAGTGTAGGATTACTGGTCCCAAATAGGGAGTTAATGAGTGGGTTAATAATAGCAAGCTGCATGAACGTCTTTAGAATATCCTTAACCACGTTCTTGGCAGTGTCCGAGAGGGCTTTCATTGCATCGCCGCCATCCCAGAGTGCATCGATGATTGAGTCCGCAAGTGTTGAGAACCCATCAGCAATAGCATTTTGGAACTCCTGAAGGCCTTCAGCTGCTTTTTCAAGTTCTGCCTTCATCTCCAAAGCTTTACGAAGCTCGTCAAGTTTAGGTGCTGCAACTTCTGCAGACACCCCAGCTTCACGAAGGCGTTCAGCAAACCTTGCAATTTCGTTATCGATCTTGAACTTTTCTTTGAGCTTATCTAGAGGTTCACCTGACTGTAGTGCATCAATTTCCGAATAGAGCTGGAGTAGTTGCTGGTTGAGATCGTCAAGAACAGCACTAGCCTTATTGGCTTTCGATTTCTTACCTTTGCCACTACCCCCACCACTACCTCCGGTATCTGCACCAATCACGCCAAACTTGGTCTTATTGATTGGGCCGCTACCAAGGTCATTATAGAAGTCGATCTCACTCTTCTTGAAGTCAGACAAAAGCTGCTGTTGTTTATCACCCATAAGCTTGTCATGCATAGTCTTGACATAGTTATCAAGTGCATCGCCAACAAGCTTAGTTCCCTTACCAACATAATCGACATCCTTGTTCCAGATGTCCATCAGTTCATTTCCGATGCCCTCATAGTTAGGTGCCGCAACTTCAATCTTCCCTAGACTGATTTCAGGAAGCTTTACTTTACTAAGATCAGCACCAAGTTGATCAGCTAGAAGCTGGACAAATCCAGTATCGGCAATAGATGCAATCCACTCATTAACCTTTGCAGATATCTTGTTAAGTCCATTCTCGATAGCGCTGAGGAGTGCATTAATTACCCCCACTGCTATACTCGCAACAACACTGGGAAGGTTTGATAGAGTAGTTGCAACAGTCTGAACGCTTTTTACTGCCACATTAATCATGGTGTTTGCAGCACTCACGATTAGTGCAGTACTCTCATTCCACAGATTGGCCTGTTCTGATATAACTACCCCAGTAGAATCTAGAATATATCCAACAAGTTTGCTGTGCCAATCTGCAATAATGCTTGTTAATGGTTGAATAAGCTGCTGAACATAGTTTACAACATCTCCTAGAGTATTAGTTATAGCTCCCGCAATGTCAGACATTACGTACTTGATTTGATCGCCGTAAGTAATTGTGTTACCTGCATAGGATGCTAGGGCTTTGTCAAGAATGTCGAAGTATGTAGCAGCTGATTGTACGGGGCTCCATAGGGATGTCAATGCTGCATATAGAGTATCTACAACCTGAGCTGTATATACTGTACGAGCACTGAAATAATCCAGTACCTTAGTAGTCTCATCAAGGGCCTTCTTGACTGTAGAGCTAACATTAAGCTGCTTATCTAGATTACCGAATAGCTTAGTCCATGCAGAGTTAAAGTTTGCAATAGATGCCGCAAAGTTATCGATGGGACGAGAGTCGATGTTAAGAGACTTGGCAAGTTCTGCAGCAAACTTCGGAAGAAAGTCAGTAGCAGATACTTGACCCTTCTTAAGGAGCTCGTTAAGTTTGCTTGTAGTAACCCCCATTGCCCTTGCAGCAATCTGAAAAGCACCTGGAAGACGATCACCCAACTGACCACGAAGTTCTTCTGCCTGAACGTTACCCTTAGATATCATCTGTTCTAGTGCTTTGAAGGCACCAGTAGTTTCTTCAGATGACAGTTGGAGCTTGGTCGCTGCAGCAGCTACTGTAGTGAAAATCGTCTCGATCTGTTTAGTAGTCAGTGATGTATTCGCTGCAGCAGCCTGGAACTTCGCAAACGATGGGACAACATCTTCTAGGGATCTGCCAGTACTTCTAGCAATACGCTCAGCTCTGTCAAGTTCGACAAGTGCTGTAAGTTTATTACCATGTACTGCAGTTAATGTAGATTCGAACTTCTGATACTTAACGCCAGCTTCATAGACAGCCTGACCAAATTGATATAGGACATATGAAGCACCTGCAAATCCAGCAACAAAACCCGCAGCAAGGCCACCACCACGCTTCATAACAGCTGCAAGGGATACAACACGTGTAGCAATACCACTAAGAGGACCAGCCACAAGGAGCGCAGCTGATGCCAAATCATTCATGGCCTCTACTAGGTATCGATTAGCACCTAGAGCAGTCTTTGTAGACTGGGTGTATGCTCTAAATTCTTTCTGTGCAGAGGATGATGCAACCTTAAACCTTTCCATAGCACGTTGAAACTCTAGAGAGTTCAAACGTCCTGATGTCAAGGTCTGGTTTAGCTGAACGTAGGCAGAATTAACACGCTCTACGAAGGCCTCAGTACCCTTAATACCACGCATTGTAGTAACGAGGGACTGGGTCTTCGTAAAGGCGTCAACAGATGCCCTTTCCTGACGTCTTAGAGCTTCAGCAGCCTGGTTAATACCAGAAGTAGCTGACTTATATGCATCATCGACAGCTCTTCCGAATGCTTGCAATTCGGAAATAGACTGCGACAGGCGTGCGGTATCTGCACCTAGCCCAAACTCGACCTGACCTAGTGATATTGTCATCTACGAGTCCCACGCCTGTTAGATTTATTAGCATCTTCTTCAAGTTGTGCTCTATACTTGAGGAAGGCAAGCCACCAAGTAAACTCTTCCGGATCCATCTGCACGGCTTGTTCAAGTGTTAAGCCTAGTTCATATGCCACTAGCATGAAGTTGAACCGCAGATGGTTCTGTCTTAGTTTTTTACTTTTTCCTCCACCTTAAGATCCATCACATCGTTCATAATGCGGATGATCTCAATTACGTCCTTAGACATTGGCATGTTAGAAAGGGTTTCGAAGTCAGCATCCTCAAACACCCGTTCATTCGTCCCTGGAATAAACGAGTTGCGAATCATCAGATTGATGAGCTGGTTCTGACCATCATCACGAGCTTCCATAAAGCCCACAGTAGTAGGCTGACGGAACTCAACAAGTACGCCATTGAACGTATATGTTTCGGATTTAAGTGTGGTATTCTTGGTAGCGAAGATCTTATCACGTAGCTCACTACGAGAAGGCTTCTTCTCTTCTGAAGTCATTTCAGGAATATCAGTCATTGGTTTGCCTCTTAGTTAGTAGTGGTATTTACGTTAAATAGTAGTCTTCGCTCCACTACCCGCGAAAGACATACTAAACTCGTTCATGGATTCAAGTCCACCAGATAGCGTAACCTCTGCAACTGCTGATAGTCCAGACCACCCTGCAGTACCGTCTGGAAGATACTTCACATAGATTGTAGAGCTACCAAGGAACGCAGCAATAACATTCTGTAGGCCCGTATTCATCGTGGTAGACGTATGAATCCATGTAAACGGAGTCTTCATAAGTGCGATATCGGGGACGTACAGTTGGAAAGTGACTCGCTCTTCTTCCAACTGACCCACTTCACCGCTCATTCCCTGAACGCGAAGCTTGTACAACCCACGAGATACAGACTTGTCAGAACCGTCTGGACAGATCTCGATCACGTAGTAAGAACGCCCATCCAGAAGTGCTGTGAAATCGTTAGCAGACTTGTAAATACCACTAAGTTCCAGAGAGACAGATTTCAGGCCTGCCGGATCGCGCGTAGCATATCCACCGTTAGCACGTGCAGTGGGAATATCAGTGCTATCCAGTTCCGCAGCTTTCATTGACAGTGTAAAGTTGCGGTATCCTGCAAGATCAGCTAGCGGGACATACTTACCATCAATCGTCGGAGCACTTGCTGGAGTGTAGGAAGACTTAAAGGTAACTTCACCTGTCAGGTAGTTAATATCCTGAACGTTTGAAGTAACGTCGGAGCCTGAAATCTTAACCACTACCGCCGTCAGAGGATCGATAAGACGCTTCGTAGTAGCTGTAATGATGTATGTCTTACCAGAAACTAGAGTAGTAGCTTCGGCAGTCATCGTAACAGGCGTGCCACCCTTCTTGACGGTAGCCTTATAACCTGCATAACCCTTGTAGAAACCATTAGCCTGGACAGACCAGTTAATGATACCTACATCCTGGGATTCATAAGCCTGCCCGAAGACTGTATCAACGAGAGAACCACCCTCATTGCTAATTTCTGCAGAGTTTCCAGGAATCGTTACATAGGTAACATTATCCGTAGAAACCTGAAATAGTTTTGCACCCATGGTATTAACTCCTTAGAGCGGTTGTCTGTTGGTATTTGCGTTTGTTGGAGGCTCGATTATCATCCGGAAGTTGAAGGTAAACTCGGGTCTTTCACTATCATCCCAGCCAGTAAATGCAACATCACCGATAGCATTAATATGGTTTACTCTAGTTCCTGCAACGGTATCATAGCTAGGAATTCCTAGGATGATATCTGAAACCTCTTTACTCTTTTGCCAAGCTACAGAATAGTCGTTAGGGTTACCCCTTACCTTGATCTGTAGCGATGGTTCGTCTAGAAGCCACCTGGGATTAGGTGCAAGTCCTCCAACATCATAGATTGTGATACACCTATTCAGGCTGATTGACTGCTTTCCGATGAAAATCTGCCAGTCTTCAAGCGGTTGAATGTCCCACTTGTATCCCTTTAATACAAGTAGATCCTTAACAATTACAGAAGGGAGTTCGCTCATTAGAAGTTCTCCCTAAGCTGATAGACAATACGATTAAGGATATTGTTGTAATCTTCCTCAATGGCAGACTGGAGAAACTTAGCCCTAGTCGGAGATTTATGCCTAAACTCCATGTTTTCGTGTACCTTAGCAGCATATGGAGGACTATTGTTAGCTCCATACCCCATGCTAACATGCGGGCGTTCAACTGAACCATCAGCAAACAGATATCCTGATGCTTTTAGAGCTCCAGTATCTTCAGGTACGTACGTCTGGGAAAGCTGGAAAGTTGGTTCCAGTGCCTTAAGTAGTACTTCCGGAACTTGCACTTCTAATCGATGGACAAAGTTCCTATAGTTAGCAATTACCTGCGCCATGGAAGCTCGAGCATCACGGGTATATCCAGCATTAGAGGCCCCACTAGAGAGCCTACTCCTTCCCACATTAAAGCTGGACTTTACGACCATTATACGAATGCCCTATAGCATACATTCAGTCCGCGAAGGTCTGGTATTTCATCGAACCTCTGAATTTTCCAAGCATTTGCAACTGTTGTAGGATCGGAAGCAACGCTCGTACCCTTATACAGATATCCTCCAACTTCTAAAGGTGTCTGTACAAATACAATTGCTTTACTACGCCGTTCTACTCCTGACAGGTCAATAAAGGTTTCGATCCTATCTTCCCACTTAGTATTCAGATATGTAGGGCCATCATAAGTGATATCACCAAAGCCACCCTCAACAGGGTTAGCCCAGTATGAAGTTACCTGCCTGTATGCTGTTTCTGCAAGAACACTCATATTACCCTGAATAGCCCCTTAACCGGGGAAGCTGCAAGAGCCCCCAACACTCCCGAAGAATCCAAAACAATAGCAGCCTGGCCAAATCGAGTAGATGCAAGACCTTTGAGCTTAGCACTCAGATCATTATACCTTTCCTCCGATTCTCCAACGGTCTGCCCTGTAAGACCTCCTTTTTCCGATGTAAGTACAGCGAAATGGCAGGCTAGATACAGCTGGATACTCTTTAGATATTCGTTGGAGTAGCCAGCACTAGCTAGTTTGGCATCAGTGATGTTCGTGGCTGAGTCAATAAACAACTGCACAGTGGTATCTGCTAGCGAAGAACTGGACGGCAGCTCAGCTATAGCCCTTACTTCTGCAATAGTAATCAACTCAGCCACGAATTATCTCCTTAGGCCTTCGTCTGCACGGGTGCAGGAGCCTTAGTGTCGGTGTCCG
>ERZ724522.1785-NODE-1785-length-10905-cov-3.237880_pt1 | contig 10905 bp, 14 predicted proteins | sample MGYA00376055_ERZ724522 | MGnify/ENA primary metagenome ERZ724522 (study PRJEB28724, sample SAMN07190884) | wastewater metagenome | isolation source: effluent of sewage treatment plant in Hong Hong | place: Hong Kong | collected 2016-03-17 ... | reverse complement strand
AGAATCATCAGGCGGCTGACCGTGGGCACCGACACCCCACGAATTCAAGATGTAGAAGATCTCGCCGAGCGTCGGATGGTCCCACCATCCCTGGAGTGACATCTGGTGCTGCCACGTGGTCACGCGACGATTGAGCAGCACGCCGTCTTGCACACTGGGGCTCATCTGGCCGCCCCAGTCGCTTGCGATGGTGCAAGGGTAGTAGTTGCGGAGTGCTTCGCGGGCATCGTCCGCCGACTTGAGTTGTGCGGTCGTCTTGACGATGTATTTGCGGGACTTCTCCAGCCACTTGGCGGCGATGGCCTCGCCGTCCGACCATTCGTATTCCGCCGACGATCCCCACGAGATACCGCCCTCGTCGGTGTACTTCGGGAGTCCCTCGGTATTCGCAGGCAACACGCCATCGGTGCGGATCGCCTTGGCGAACGCGGAACCGAATGAGCCGTCGCCGCGTCCCCGCATACCCGCATACATGCGAGAGCGTCCGTAGGGCAGCAAGTAGAACGGCAGCAGGGCTTGCTCGGGATCTTTCAGGCGGACCACTTCGACCGCTGAGAGATACCACGTTGCTTGTCCCCCGCCGTTCCCGACACAGCTCCCAGTTTTTTGATAGAACGTGCGGAAGTGCTGGCCGTTGTTCACAACCTTCGAGCATTCCCACATGACAGCCTTCTTCGGGTCGTCGGACTTCCGCCCCGAGATCTCGAAGCGTGGCATTTCGGCAATGGTCGCTTCGACGATCTGCTCTTCGCTGGTGCGATCATCGGGAGGAATCCAGCCGAATCCCCACACCTGTTGAGCAGGATCGGCACCGTAAGCGACAGGTCCGGGGTTCAGCCGCGAGACGTAAGGCGTGCCGCCGTACATGCTGTAGTCAATCACTTGGCTAATCCCTCCAAGATGGTCGCTAGTTTGCCGAACAGGGCTTTCGCAGCCTTGCGATGGTCCGCCGTCAGCTGCGTCTCGGCATTCGTGGGCAGGGCCTTCTTCAGCTCCACAGCGATCTGATCACGGATAGACTGGATCGCCTGTCGGGGCATCATTGCGCCGCTGACTGACGCCAGTTTGCCGTAGAGATCGCCCGCCGTGGCGATACCTTCCGAGTCGAGGAAGCCGCCGCCCTGCTTGTACACCGATGCAAGAGCCTTGACGTACTCGGCCTTCTTCGGGTCCGCCGTGGCGACGTACAGCGTCTTGAGCGTCTTCGCTAGCGGGTCCGTAGGCTCAGGAGGATTTGGCCCTGGGTCAGGTCCTGGGTCCGGTGCATCGCCCACGATCACGGTCGTCTCGACGATATCCGAAGGCTCATCCGCGAGTGCGGTTACAGCCTGGAGCCGGTAGCGTCCGGGCTTCAAGGCCACCACTACCGCGACCTTCGTGTCCTTCAAGAGATCGACCGGGAACAGGTTTAGCCCTGGGTCCACGGGTCGCCACTTGACGATCTTGCCGGGCGTCTCCGCGACGACTCGCAGGAACGCTCCGGGCTCGCCTTTTACTTCCTTGGGGAGGGTCAAGAGTGGCCCTGCCCAGAGGGGTGCCGCGAAGAGCAGCACCGATAGTATCACCGCCCGCATATTCACCCTCCTAGCCTTGTCGCACGAAGATCGTACCCGCTGGCAGGGGCCCGCCCAGCATCCGCTTGAGAAGCCCCCTCGCCTCGCCTTTGGTCCATGCCTGAAACTGCCGGGGAAGCCGCGTCGTGGGCTTCTCACCCGGCAGACACACCAATCGCCACAATGGCATCATCTTGACTGGCTTACTTGCCGTCTCGTCCATCACGCCCCCGCTGTGTTACTCGGAGTATTCGCCCGCATAGCCAGTATATCACGGGCAATGTCTCGCCGGGCTTCGCGGTCGTCCTTCTCCATGGTGTCGAGGATAGCGACAGCCTTCTTGCCGATGGTTCGCTTTTCGGTCGCGGTCAGCAGGTCGGTCACTTCCCAGGCATCCTCGCCGATGGCCACTTGTACGGGCACACCGTTACACAGCGACAGGCTAACCTCATCGCATCGCAGGTTGCCTCGGCTCGTGCTGGTCGTGATCTTGGGTTGCTCCATCGCCGCGAGAATCAGGGCGCACATCTCGCCGGGTGCGGGCTTGGACCAGCGATAGGCGGCCTTCATGCCCTTGACGCCGAGCCCTGCCAGTTTCCGCACGCCGAAGAATGCCCACTTGGTCGAGAGCCATCCACCGGCTGCGAGACTGAGGCAGATCACGCTGGTAAGCGTTCTCTCTGCGTCCATCCCGAAGGATTCGAGCGTGCCGGCGATGGTGCGGATCATGGCGAGGTCGGTCAGGTCGAGCATGGAGGATTCTCCCCAGAGGTGTTACAGACCGAAGCACAACGCTAACCGTGAGCCATGATCCGCAGCAAATAAGCCGACTACTTGCCGCCCTCCGACTGCCACTCTTCACGGATTTCTTTGATCTCCGTGGCAAGGTTGCGGATCTCGCTGGCAAGCATCTCTTGTACTCGCTTCCAGCGTTCCTCAGAGCGTTCCAGCGTGGCGATGAGGTCCGCCCGTTGTTCGCGCAGGGAAGTCTGGAAGGATGCTTGCTGTTCCTTCAGGGCTAACAGGTATTCCTGTCGCTTGATTTCCAGTTGTTCACGGGTCCACGCGAGATCTTTCTCGCGGTCGGCAATCAGTCCGGGGATAGTCACGGTAGTAGTCCTGTGTACCCAGATCAGAAATACCGCCACCACAGCCCCGGCCACGCCGAGGTTCAGAACGGTTTGGGTGATTGTTGCTTCCACGTCGGCGCGCCCTCCCAGTCAGTGGACATGACGCACCAACAGTACCCATATCTCCCGTGCGATTTCCAATGTGTTTGACTTCTCTGCAATGGTGTGTATTGGAACCGCACACCTTGCAGGAGTGGCGACGTGGATACCGTGCTAATCACAGGCGGGGCGGGGTTTCTCGGATCACACCTGATACGCCACCTGTTGCACGTTCGCCCCGATTGGAAGATACGGTCGTTCGACCTGCTGGGACGCCAGAGCGAACCGGGCCGATTGAATGACGTCTTCGACCAGACGAACCTTGAGGTGTGGCAGGGTGACGTCGCAGACCGCTGGGCGGTGCGTCAGGCCATGCGAGACGCACGATATGTCTTCCATCTCGCCGCAGAGAATTCGACCAATCCCCGGGAAGTGGGGAATAACACACCATTGCGGACTAACCTGGCCGGGATGTGTACGCTCCTCGAAGCCGCCCGCGAGTTTCACGTTGAAGGGTTGGTAGCCGTCTCGTCGCCGCTGGTGTTCGCTTCTTCGAGGGAACTCCACCCCGAGAAGGAAACACCCTGCCCCGAGGGGTTCGCACCGATCACGCGGGCGTGTGCGGAGTGGATGGCCCGAGCATATGCCGAGGAGTACGAGCTGCCAGTTTCCATCGTGCGACCGGCTCAGGTCTACGGGACGTGGCAACTACCCAACCAGATACTGCCGTGGATGTGCTGGCAGACGATGCAGAACCGGACGGGCATCATCAGTTACAACATCAGCCAGTATTGGCTGCATGTCGAGGACTTCTGCTCTGGCGTGCTGGCGGTACTGGACCAGGGGAAGGTAGGCGGCATCTACCACCTCGCGGGAGACGACGAGGTAGACGGGATCGGCATGGCGGAACTAGTCAGCAAGTATCTGGGCAAGCCCTGCAAGATTTCGCTATCACCTACCGCCCGCTCCAGCCACCTGTTGCTTGACGACACCGCTTCAGAGTTAGCACTAGCGTGGGTGCCTGAAGTCGAGCTAGAAGATGGCGTGGAGCAGGCGGTTCGGTGGTATCAAGATCACGCCGGCTGGCTGCAAAACCAGTGGCGTCGGTTGTATTACTCCACCGAGAGATAGCCTACCACTTGAGAATAGATATGATGTCGCGTCCAACAGACACCACTTCGGGGGGAACGTCTGGCGGAGTCTCGTACTCGCCGCCTACTCGTTCCCCGTTTGCTCCGATGACGTGGTAAACGATCCTGGCCGCATCCTCTTCCACCAGTGCGTGAGCGGCTAGAATCGTCTTGCATTGATGTTCGTCGGGAACGTCACGAAGCAATTCCCGAACGCCCATGAATCCACGGTTATCGTTGCGGCGAATAGCCTTGCGAACGAATTCCCATCCAGGGGAAAAGTTCGCGTATGTCTTTTCGTATGCTTGGAAATCCATGTCTGCGTATCGCATCTGGCACCTACTCGACCGAGAGACAACCCTGCTGACTGATAATCGCCCCCGACTGCATTGTAACAGTGCAAGTCAATGCGTACGTCGTTCCGCGTTGGCCTCCCGAGATCGATACTTGCACCTTATCCGCGTTCGTGGACGGGGTGCCAACCGTGAGCCCGGACGGCGTCGAGGTCACGGCAGCCGACGCGATGGGATCGCTTGCCTGACGTTCTGCGTACGCGCCGAAGTCGAAGTAGTACACGCGACTCCAGGTCGTTTTCTTGGCCAGCGTCACGGGTCGGGTAAATCCCATATCTCGCTCCCATCGCCAGGTATTTCCCGGATCGTCCGCACGCCAGATGAGCCGTCCCGTTCCGTCGAAGGTCCATTCGTAGACTTGCCCCGTGGTACTCTGCTGGAACGTCCAGCGAATCACCTGCGAGGACTTTTGCGGGGGTGTCTCGGTCATCCGCCACCAGCCGGCGAGCGGAACCTCCCACGATGGGTAGATGTCCGAGACTGCTCCCGAGTGAGGAGCAAGCGGACGGCGCCGACCCGGCAGGTCCTGCAACGTCGGGGCGAACTGCGACGGATACACCTGCCAGCCGATGATCGGATACGCGACGGGTTCGCCTGCGAGTGCCGGGCGATCCCGTGGATCAAGCCTATCGGGGAAGATCGCCTGCCATGCCGCTGGAAATGCCTCGTAGGGCACTGGGACGAGTGCGGGGCCGTAATGGCCTTCTCGGAGTCTGCGTGCCACCTGGGGCAACTGGTGCGGCGGGAGAGGCAAGTAGCGGTAGCCGTCGATGTACTCGCCGTAGTGGGTGGGCTGGTGCCGACGTCGCACGCGACCGGGCACGGGGTTCGTCGGCGGGTATGCGACGGGTCGCACGTCCCAGCCGTCTAGCTCCGCGATATGGCCGGGGGTGGATCGCTTCCGATAGGTGGGCTGACTCCCCCGGTTCCACCAGTCGAACGGGTTCCAGATCAGTCGGGGCGGGATCGCTCGCACGATCAGTCCATCGGGGCGATACGGTCGAAGGATCGGATTTCCCGGAGGTGGGGTCAGTGCGTCAGGTGTCACCTCGTAGGGGATGATCAACGACGTCGCCGTGGCAAGCGAGATCGTGGGACGTCGCACCAGTCGAGGATTCTGGACCGGAGCGAGTAACGGAGCCTCCAGCGTCTCGGGGTGCCATCGCCAGACGTTCGCTTCCAGCGTGGGACGCTTCGCACGGGTGGGCACGGGGTTCGTAGGACGCATCCACGCGGTAACGTAGCCGCGATACAGCGACTCGGTCAGCACGCCGACCGATTCCCCCACGGGGGAAATGCGTCTGCGGGGTGGGATCGCTAACCGTGGCGTCCACGACATGCCGGGCGGCTTCTCACGCAGAGACGGTTCAAGCGGTTCGGCATAGGTGCCGTCCTGCTGACGCTTCCGGTAGGTGGGCTGGCTGGTGGCGTTGGGCCACGCTTGCCGCAAGTCGGTGAACACCGTGAACGTGAAGCCGCTCGCGTCGCCAACATTGGGACGACGAGCGGCACGGGGAGGCAGATCGCCATTGAGCGGGAGCGGTCGCGTCGGAGTAGCGACCGGGATAGGTGTACTGTCAGCGACGAAGGTAAACCAGCCGGGATCGGCTCGTCGCAGGCCGGGCACCAGGGCCGGCTGACGCGGGAGGAATCCCACGATGCCGGCTTCGGTCAGGGCGCCCGACGTGGCCGCCGTGGCAAGCGGTTCAGCCTTCTGTTGATATTGCCAGACTACTGCCACGGTGTCACCTCACTAGGGTAGGAGAATCCCTCCCTCCGATTGTCGCGGCGGGGCCGCCGAAACGCTAACCGTGATAGGCATTTGCTCGGGAGTCTTGCCCGTTTCGAGACAGTACAACAGGCGATCAGTCGGTATGCACTCGGCACAGGCGGGACTACAGACTGGGCCCGCACACCGCATGCAGTAGCCCCGGATCTTGCCTGATCCCGGCATCAGCGGGAAGTGCATTCCGCAGTGAACGCATTGCACCGTTTCGTATTCAACGGTGTGCCCGTCGCCGAAGTCGCCAATCAGCCAGCCGTTGGGCCGCAGCGTCGTCAATCGTTTGTCGGACACGGACGCGGCTCCTCCAGTTGAGTGATGCAGCAGATCACGCCGACGTCGTGCAGTGCGAAGTTGATATCGTTCCACTTGCCCCGTGGGATCGCGTATTCGCCGTCGTGCTGGCGTCGTGCAATCTGGCCGGGCACAGCCTTCAGGGTGCGAATGAGCTGGGCAGCATCCTCGGGGATTTCCTGGCCCTCGTAGCGGGCTGCGAACTTCGCCAGTCCCTGCTTAACGGTGTCAACGTCCTCGCCGACGAATAGCACTTCATCATCACCGACGAAGCCGATGGGTCGCTCCGATAGCGGCATCTGGTCAAGCATGTGCGGGGAGCCGGCGTCCTTGCGGTGCCAGCCGGAGCCACCCACGGATTCAAGGATCTTGTGACGGGCGATGATGTCGGCGCGACGTGCTAGAAGAAGGTCCATCTGCAAGACTCCTGGGGTCTGAATGTGAAAACGGCATCGCCCCCGGGTTGGACAAGGGCGATGCCTGGCGTCTGTGGGAACGCCATTACTCGCTGAAGAACACCGTACCGGTCAGGGTGTAGGTGCCGGTCGCGGCGTGACGCTTCAGGCCGAGGCCGTTCGAGGAAGACGCGGTGCCGATGATCTCGCTGTCCGGAGCGGCCACCCAGCGCCACGAAGCACGCTGGTTGACGGGCACCTGATACAGGAAGGTCGAGCTATAGGTGGGCTCGCCGGAATGCGTGATGGCCGCCGTGCAGACTGCCGCGACTTCGGTATTGTCAAGGGGCTGCGGGGTCGGGCTGGAACCAGCGGTGCCGGCCGACGTGGTACGTCCAAGGACGATGGTAGCGGCCTGATCGCCGGGGGTCGTCACGCTGCCCACGATGAACTCGTAGACGCGGGGACGAACGGAGGTCGAGCCGATGACGTTAATGAGGGTCTGCGGAGCAGCACCGCCCGCATCGACCCCGACGACCGAATACTTCTTCTGAGCCATTGCAGGCGTCTCCCTGTGTTCCGAAAGGTTGCAACCTGTGCAATCGGGATTATGGGAGAGCCTGCGAAGTCATCGCAAAACGACAGTCAATAGCCGATAGGAGTGTGCCTGGAACGAGATCGTCCGGTGTGAATGCCAATACCACCGGATGCGTTGCCAGTGGCTACCTGCGTGCCCGCAATCAGGCTGGACATGATAGATGCAATCCATGCCGCCCACGGATCTGCAGCCACTTCGTAGTAGACAGTAACGAACGCATCGCCGATAACCGCTGTGGCGTTGCCTGTGCCGCCTGTCTCATTGGCCTTGATGTAGACACCGAACGCGGAGTCATTAATCTGCGAGTACGTCCACGATGCACCCCATACGTCAGCCGCACCGCCATAGGAAGACGATGTGGTGATCGTGCCGGGCCAGTTCGTGCCGGTGTCGGCCTTGCTGGCTGTCAACCCAACGGTGGGCTGCCAGAGTTTCACCTCGTAATCACGGACGGTGCCAGTGCCGAATGATTTGTATCGCTCAAACTCGACCATGATGCCGACGATGGTGGCTCCGCTCGGGATGGCAAAGCCGAGCGTATCACAGGCGAGGTAGTCCGTCGTGCCTGCCGGCGTGAGCATGGCAGTCTGCGATACCCAGTTCGTGCCATTGTAGTTGGTAGCCGTTTTCAGCGAGGACGACGGCATGGGTTAGCCTCTTAGGTGTAACTGGTGAGGATGCCGCCCGTGAATGTGAGCGTGCCTGTGCCGCCGCCTCCGGGCTTTTGGTAGTTGATGACTACGGTTTTACCGTCGTACGTCGTGGCGCCCTGAATGACGGAGTACTTCTGCGGGGCGATGATCCCCACAGCGTTATTGAGCGATCCACAGAACACGTCGAAAGCGTCGGTGAATGTGAACGTGCGGGCGGCTGTTATGCCGTAATCGATCCGGGTTTTGCCTGACGATCCCACCAAGAGGCCATCCATGCGGATGATGCCGCTGTCCGTCACCAGTTCGCCCACGGCTTGAATGTACGAGCCCGACACAATCTCATCGGTGGCACTTATGTTCTGAACGACACCCAGCGACCCGTCGATGGTTTTGTTACCGGCGATGGTCTGCGTTCCGGTCGTAACATACCCCGACTCCGTGGCAGATGCCGGGTGGAAGTTGATCTGGAAATAGTCAGGGAAATCTAGGGATGCCTGTATGACCGTGCCAATAGATGTGGGCGTAACGCCGTGTAACGGCTCAAATTGCAGATAACGGAATCGCTTAAATCTGGAGTCAACGAGAACGGCAGGCCAGTATTGATCGGTCGTGTAGTGATCGTATCCGCCGATGGTGGTGGGCTTCTTGTTCCGCCACACGCTAACAGTCAGCCCCCGGATATTCAGGGCAATATCGTCATCGCTTCCCGCTGTGCCAGTGTCTGCCGTGTCGTTGTGCGGCGTCTGCGTGATGGCGACCATGGCGGGCTGTTCGTAGTCTGTCACCCATGCCCCGCCGTCTGCGGTAGGGTCGAGTTTTAGAATAGTGCCAGTGTAGTAGCGATAGTTCTCCCAGGTGAACGGGCCGCCATCGACACGCACAACCTTGATAGCCGTGCCGATGTCCAGCCCTGCGGAGAACTCATACACCACATCGCCCGTGCCTCGCACGCCCCGGACGCGCATCCAGACGATGGGTTGATCGGCCTCGTCGGCGGGAATCGTCACGCTGGCGTTGTTCAGTTCGCGGGCGGGATTCTGGCGGGGGTCGCTCTCGGCATCGCCACGGCGGGCCGGCTCGGCGTCGGTATAGGTGCCGTCCACGTCCTGAATCTGCTCGGTCCACGAGTACAGATTCTCGCCCGTGGTTTTGTCCTGCACCGCTGCCGTGAGACGTGCCGGGAAGATCGCACGCCAGGCCGGCGCGGTCGGGTCGAACTGCTGCATCGTGCTATTCCTCCGTGGGGCACTGGAAGAGTAATTCCATGGGAGCGGACAGGTACAACGGACGGCGATCCTGAGCGGTTTCCGTGTTGATGCCGACGTAATAGAACTTGCCGTCGAAGAACCGCACCTGCGTATTCCATCCGTCCGTGATCCAGTTCCCGTTGGCGAAGGAAGGGGGATCGGTCACGGTGCGAGCTGTGTAGTTGAAATCGAACAGGATGTCGCAGAGAAACTCCTGGCGAAACGTGATACCCGATGCGGCGACGTCGATATTCGGCACCGGTGGCAGATATCGCCGCAGCACCTTTGGTCCCATGTACAACAGTGATCCAGGCGGCCGGTTGAAGAATTCTTTCTGGTTGATCCGCCCCACGAATTTGTGCATCGGGTGCGTGGGATCGTCCACAATGGAGACGGGCACCTGGTACCATGTCAGGGTGAACTTGCCATCGGGCAGGATCGTAAACGGGAAGTTCGACAGCGTCTGACTGTTCGGAACGCCGCCGCCGCCAGTGTAGAAGGCTAGCTGCCCTGTCTGGGCATACGCGAGCGTGGGGGCCGGATCGTAGATCGGCACCACATAGCGATAGTGTTCCCGGCTGTCGGTATCGGCCACGCCTGAGCCGTCCGTATCGATCCACGTCAACAGCGTGGGCTCGATGTCGTCATCGGGCAGCACCTGATACATCCGAGGCTCGAAGTCGATACGGATGTCGTAGAAGCCCCTTGGAGTGGAATACAGGGCGTAGCTCAGTGCGAGCGGTTCGGCTGCGAAGTCGTAGGTAGTCTCAGCGACGGAGTTTTTGCCGATGCCCGTCAGGCTGGTGATGCGGGTAGCGAAGTGATGGGGAAGGAATGGATTCGCCTTGGGCAATGTGCGAGTGAGTTTGCCGCTGCCGTCGATCTCGACACCGCCGAGGATGTGCGTCAGGGCTGCGTGGACGTCGTCGGTGTTCTCCACCTGCAGAATGTAGGACGCGGAACTCCGTCCGTTTTCAAAGCTGGCACCAACGCCGCCAGGATAGCGGCTGTCGGCTCGCTCAAGTAGAATCCACGCCATCGGCACACCCTCGCCCCGGGAATCGGGTCAAGGGTAAGCCAGTTAGGCAGGTCATATCCAATCGGTGGGGATTACGGGAGAGGTTCGATAAAGAGCAAGGTGCCGCAAGGATGCTCACGCGGGGAGTCGAGGATTGCCACCACGCGGACACGCTTCTTGAGTTGACACTTCGCCAGTTGCTCAATCACTGCCGGGCGGGTCGCGTACAGCATGGGCATACCACTGCCAAACCGGCTGACCGGCTTGCCGTCGTCTGGGGCTAGGTGAATAAAGGCCTGCCCGTGAATGTTTGTGCTGTAGTCACTGTAAATGCCTTCCATGAGAACCTGAGCCGAACGATATCTCATCTGTGAACCAACGGGGTTGGTTTTCCACTCATCCATGATAGATCGGACATCGACCTTGACCGCTGGATCGTTCTCAGGTTGCTGGGCAACCGGCAAGATCCCGTCAATGGTGGGCTGAGACTGATCGCCACCAACCTTCGGCCATATAGCCCACAGCAGAACGAGACTTGCCGTCAGACTAAACGCCACGAGGGAAGATGCGGCGACGGCCGCAAACTTCCACTCTTCCATGCCGAACACTTTGCGAGCGACCACGACTAGCCCCCCCCCCAAGAACGACAGATGCACCATCTTGCATCGTCTCTTGATAGGTCAGCCGCGACAAGTGTACAGGGGTTTAGGTT
>ERZ724522.1783-NODE-1783-length-10920-cov-4.201841_pt1 | contig 10920 bp, 13 predicted proteins | sample MGYA00376055_ERZ724522 | MGnify/ENA primary metagenome ERZ724522 (study PRJEB28724, sample SAMN07190884) | wastewater metagenome | isolation source: effluent of sewage treatment plant in Hong Hong | place: Hong Kong | collected 2016-03-17 ... | reverse complement strand
TACAAGTAATAAAATAAACTTAAATGTAACAGTCAAAACAATAGTAGATGGTAAAGAAGTTAGTACCACTACTGCAATGAGTGAAGTAACTTTTGCAACTTCACACAGTGCGACAATGGATGCAATAGTAACAGCTATCGAAGCTATAGATAGTAATTTAAATGCTACTAAAGACGCTACAGATACAAATGGTAGAACTATTTATGTAGAACATGCAGATAAAGCAGTAGTAATTATATCAAGTGTTGCTGTAACAGCTGGTTCTAGTCAAGCTTCTGTATCTTATGATTTTTACGGAAAATTATTAGGTGTTGCAGTAAGAAAAGGTAATGGTGAGTTAGACGCTGATAATAATTTCTATATTAAGCCTACTGAACAAGTAAGTATCTTAAAAGGCGGTGTTATTAATGTATTGTCAATAGATGCTATGACTATGGATTCTAGCTTATATGTTCAATTTAGAGATAATGGTACTACTGTAAGAGGTCAAATAAGAACTGGTGCAGATTCTAACAAAGCTTTAGCAATGTCAACATTAAAACCTAATGCTAAAGTATCTGCTGGTGCAATCTCAGAAGTAGAAATAAATATACCTTAATAAACAAACAGGAGAAAAAAACAGATGTTAAATAGAAAACAATATTTCGAAACTAAAACAAAATTAGATAGTGAGTTTATTAGAAGCTCAGTAACTCCTAAGGTTTTAGCTTCCCTTGCTTTATCTCAACCGTATTTTAAAATGGATGCTGACGGTGTAAGCTTTCATTTACAAAGAGAGCTTACATTATTAGAAGCTCAAGCTATAGAACATATATCAAGTGAGATGACTTCAAGAAAGCTTTTTACAGTAGAAAATGTAGGAGCTGGTATTCAATCAATAAACTATGCTGAAATCTTAAGAACTGGTGAAATGGCTTTCAGTGGTGAGTTCGATGGACAAATACCTAACGCTAATGCTTCAAGAAAAGAAACTCCAGCACCAGTAAGAAAAGGTAAAATAAAATATACTATTTCTTTAGAAGAAATGGAGGCTATGATGTACTCTAACGCTCCTCTTGATAGCCAAAAAGCTTTGGCAGCAAAAGAGGGTACAGAATCTAAATTAAATAAAACTGTATGGTTTGGCAATAAAGAAAACGGCTTAAAAGGTTTATTTAATTATTTACAAGATGAAAAATTAGTTAAAGTTACTTCTGCTGTAGCTGGTAGTATTTGGAGTGCTAAAACCGCTGATGAAATATGGGCGGATATAGTTTTATTGAAAAAAGCATCAGAAGAAAATACAGACGGTCAAATAGAAACTGATACCTTAGCAGTATCAATAGCTAATTATAATATATTGAATTTAACTAATTTTGAGGTTAACGGTATTCTTTCTAGTGAATCAATACTTGATAGAATACTTAAAAGAGGTTTATTTACTAAAGTTATTAAATGTCCTGAGCTAAAAGATCCTTATGCTTCTTTTAGATTAACAGGTTTAACTAGTGGTAAATCAGTGGCTATAGCTTTTAGTAGCAGAAGGGATGTATTTAAAATACATCATCCTTTAGAGTTTACTACTCAACCTATCGAAAAAGACGGAATGGATTATGTAGTTTATTGTCATGCTAATACTGCTGGTTTATTTTTATATAGAAAATATGGCGGTGCATTTTTAATTAACTGCTAATATGTCTGATATAACTACATTAAGAGCAATGTTATTTGCTAGATGTCCAGAATTTGAAACTGTTGACACTAGCAAATTAACAATAATAGATACTTATCTTGAAGATAATCAAGAAGATATTGATAGCAGTATTTTTGGAACAAAAACAGATAGAGCTATTGTATATCTTACAGCTCATAAACTAACTCTTTTTAATCCAACTAGTATAGATGTAAGCTTGCTTAAAAATAAAGTAGGCTCTATATCTAAAGAGCGTAAGAAATGGGATAAAGTGGAAAAAGAAACTTTCTACGGTTCTAGTAGTAATAATTCTAGTAAATCTACTAATACAGATTATAACACAACTGTTTACGGTCAAGAATATTGGAACTTAAGACAGTTAGTTAAGCCTATAAGCGTATTTTTAGCATGACTAGTTTAATTGCTGAGTTTTCAGAATTTACTGTCGATATAAATTTATATAGAAGAGATACAAATCAATTAAATTATATTGATACACCTAGTTATGTTGCTTATTCTTTAAACTGCATAATTCAGGAATACGATGACCAAGACACTAACTATAATAGTAAAAGAAATATACCTAGTGATAAATCAAAAATAACAGATATTAATGTTTTTTCTGCTGAGAAGTTACTCGTATCTAATCAAGAAAATAATATAATAGGTGATAGGATAATCTATGAAGGTAATCTATATGAGATAGTTTCAGCTATAAAATGGTTATTCGATGGTAAAAGTTATTATAAGCATATAGCGAGTTACTGCTCCGAGAATATAGATTATTTAGTAAATAATTCTACACCTTCACCTCTACCATTACCAAATACACCTAATGAAACTATTACACCGATTCAAGTATTTAATGAAGTAGCTAGTGGAGTTCTTGACGGTAGTAACTTAGTCTTTACTAGTGCTTATGATTTTATTTACAACTCTTTAGTAGTAAATTTAAACGGTCAAAGATTGGTAAAAGATGAACAATATACCAAAGCTTCAGATAATTCTATAGAGTTAATAGCTGAGTTAGTGCCTATAATTAATGATATAGTTACTTTTGATTATTTTAAAAAGCTATGACAAATTATAAATTAAAAAGTAAGCAGTTAGATATACCAAAAAATAGTGTAGAAACTGATGTTACCTTTAATACTTCTGTAAGTGCTTATAAAGTAGTAACTAGTACAGGTTATCAAGCTGATAGCAATAATTTAGCACATAGGGATAAAGTAATCGGCTTTACTTTTGAAAGCGTAGGAAGCGGCTTTAGTACAAAAATAAAAACCAGTGGAGAAATAAGCAATCCTTCATGGAGTTTTAATGCTGGTGATATTATTTTTTTAAATGGAACAAATATAAGTACTTCTGCGCCTAGTACGGGATTCTCTCAAGAATTAGGTAGTTTTATTAATTCTAATACTTTAATCATAAATATTAAACCAAGCATACTTTTATAAAAATAAACAATAGGAGAATAAAATAATGGCACAAAAAAAGCCTTTGGTACTTACCAATGGGAAAATAGAACAATTACAAAGTGGTGATTATATAAGCGAAGTTAACCTTCCAAGTGCTACCAATGCTAATGCTGGCACTTTATCAGCTGGTATGGTTGTATATATAACTACTGCTGGGGGTTCAATAGATAAAGCTAAGGCAGATGCAAGTGGCACTATGGATGCTGAGGGCTTTGTTGTTGCTGATATTGCTAGTAGTGCATCAGGAAGTTATCAAGATTCAGGAAACTTAACTTTAAGCACTTCTGTATGGGATGCTGTAACAGGTCAGACAGGAGGTTTAACAGCTGGGTCTGATTATTATGTGTCTAGTGCAACAGCAGGGAAAATAACTACTACACCGCCAAGTACTACAGGTCAATTTGTTCAGCCTGTGGGGACTGCTGTAAGTACTACTGAGATGAAAATACATATACAAGCAAGTATAAAACTTTAATAAATGGCTTACGTAACACCATTATTTTTAAATAGTGGTAAATTTAACCAAGTTCAAGAAACGGACTTTTTAAAACCTTTTTCATTAAAGTACTATGATTTAGAGTTCTATACCTCATTTGTAGAGCAAAATACTGTAGTAACTAGTGCTACTACTGGAAGTGTAACACTAACTACTATTAGCAATTTTATGGCTACTATAATTGCTCTACAAACTTTAACTAGTGCAACAGCAAACCCTTTATGGCGTACTTTGCAATTAACTCATTATGCAAATGTTCAATATGAAAGAAGATTAGAGTTTGATTGGGTAACTAGTATAGCTTCAAGCCCTACCGAAAGATACACAGTAAGAGCTGGTTTTATGCTTACAACTGGCTTTAGAAGCGATGGTACAGGTATTTATTTTAGATACACGGATAATGTAAATAGTGGCAATATACAATGTGTATGTAGAAACGGAGCAACAGAAACAGTTTTTAATACTTCTATTGCTGGTGGAGGTGCTTCTGCAACTAGGCACGATATGGCTATTTATATATATAATTTTCTCACTTATTCTGCACAATTTTATATAAATGGAGTATCGCAAACTATTATAGATACTAATTTACCAGCAACTAACTCACCAATTTGCATAGGAGCTGGAATGTTAAAAAGTGTTGGTACTACTAACAGATTATTTGCTAGTGACCAAGTGAGATGTACTATTAATTATCCTAATGGGAATAGGTTTTAAAATGGCAATAACTATATACGAAGTAACTATATTTAATGGTTATCATCAAGAGCCTACTTATCAAGCTATGATTGATTATTGCAATAATAATAACCTTGATGTAAATGATATTGTAGAAAAAACAGTAGATGAACCAGACGAAAGAAAAAAATGGTTTAAAATTTGTGATTTTATCATTCCTGAGCTAGAAGGTTTAGAACTACAATATGACCCTCCTGTACTATCTATTCAAGATTTACAAAATATAAATTTCAATTTTCGAGGATATTTCAAAAAAAGAAATTATGCTGTAGGTGAGTTAAGAAGCGTAGAATATTATAAAAATTACAATCCTAATACAGATATTTATGATGATTTAATTGTAAAAGAAGAATTTAGATATTATAGAAATAGTATCACAGGGGAGTGCTATCTTGAAGAAAGAAATATCCACTGGTATTTAAACACTGGTGAAGTAGGTTATTCTAGTTTAAATGTAAAAAAATGGTACACACCAGAAGAAAGTACAAAAGAGATAGAAACTAGGAGAAGTTATTTAATAGCAAAATCTCACACTTATATAAAAGAAGAAATAGCAAAAATTTATAATAATCCTACAGTAGTAATTAATTATTTAGTTCAACTTTTAAGCACTGTATTAGAAGCTGAAAATAAATATAAAAATGGGATTGCAGAAGATTTGATAGCTTTTTTATATCAAGAAAATAATTTGATTAATACTATTTTTCCAGATAATCACGCTCAAATAAAGCAAGGCTTAAGAGATATTCTTATTTATGATTTTTTAGCAGAGTATCCATAATGTATTTTTCTGTAATGTCTGGAGGTGGTACTCTTTTATATTACCTACTAGGCTCATACTTTTTCTTTTATGAAAATGATATAGAGTTTAAAGGTCGTGTGGGAACATCAGCGGGTGCAATAGTTCAAGCTTTGGCAAGTATTTATAAACAACCTAAAGCTATTATGCAAGTAGTAAATAGCTTAGACTTAGCTAAAATGAAAGATTTTAATTTAGATTTTGCCAATTATACAGGAATTTTAAATGGTGATTTAATACTAGAAGCTTTTAAAAAGTTCTTTGATATTCAGTTTAAAGATATAGAAGATAACTTAAATGTAATAGCTACTAGGGTTAGGGATGGTAAGGAAACTGTTTTTAATAAGCAAAATACACCTAATATTTATTTATATGATGCTCTTAGAGCTAGTATGTCTATAGCTGGAGCATTTAAACCGCATGAAATAAAAGGGGAGCAGTACATCGATGGGGGATATACTAATAATTGTGCTTATGATTTTTTTGAAAATAACTTCTATACAATTACAGTAAAGCTTATAAATTCAAGAGAAAACTTTGAAATAAAAAATATATTAGATTCTGCAATAATTCCTTTATACATCAGTATTAGAGCTATAGAAAAAAAGCATAGTGAAGATAATTATAAAGGTAAAGTAATAAAAATAGATACCGATAAAAGCTTTTTAAAATTCGATATATCGAAAGATGATATACAAGATATGATTTTAGAAGGTTTAGAACAAACCAAGAAACAATGGAATTAACAATAAGTATTAACATTGATAATGCTTTAAATATTATCAAAAACTTGTCTAATATTTCAGAAAATAATAGAAGGATATTAGAAAGAATACAAAAAGAAGTAGTAATGCCTGAGATTGCTTCACATATTGAGAATCAAGAAAATCCTGACAATTCAAAATGGGGTAAGGTTTGGAAAAGACCAGTAAAAGAACCTAATAGAAAAGCTTTAATAAAAACAGGTACTTATAAAACTAAGTTTAAATCAAAAGTAGATGGTAACTCTTTAAAAGTTTATCATGAGTACTTTTGGGCTAAAACACATGAAAAGCCTTTAGCAGTAAATATTTTTGGTAGGGGTGTTTTATACCAATTCCCTCAAAGATCTGCTGTATGGCTTAGCCAAAAAGCTATAAATAACGATATAAAAAATATAATAATCCAAGAAATAATAAAAAAATAATATGCCTATATGTCCTGAACACCTTAGATACAATGAGGTGTTAATCCCTATTGCTATTAGAAATCTAATAAAGAATGATTTACATTTTCAATCTTTATTTACTGATACTAACAAGGTAACAAGGTTTGAGATATATCCTTTTACTTTATTTGATAAGGCAATTACTTTAGCAGAAAAAAAATGTTTTGTAGATGGTACAAGTAATAGTAAAAGAGCTTTAGCTATTTATTCAGATAACGATATTAAATACAAAGAAATAACAGCAAATGTAAGGGAAGCTTATCAAACTGTATTTGTAGAGATATTAATACTTGTAGATTCTGAAAACTTAGAAGATAAAGCTAAACAAGATGCTTTGCTTATATCTAAAGACTTAGAATACACCTTATTTAATCAAAATAAAAGCTTAAATGTAGTAATAACAAACCCTTTTACAAGTGAAAATGAGCTTTTTAATATCCAAAAAATTAAAATTATTAGTAATGAACCTTTATTAAAAGGCTCTATTAATAACAAAGGATGGACTTTTATCCACTTAATAGAATTACAAATTTGTACAAACGTATAAATACCTAAAAACAATAATTAAACAATTTATAGACAAAAATGGAGGTCTAAAACATGGCTGATACAACAGTAGTTGCATTTACTAAAAACCCTGCGGTTGAGTTTAGAGCAAATAAAGGTTATACCGCAGAAATGGGAGCAAAAACAATTCAATATGCTCCAGCAAATAACGCAGATATTACAAGTAAAGGTACTTTAGGATGGCGTGATTTAGGAATATTAGAAACAGCCCCTAAGATGAACGATACTACAGAAGTTTATGATATGAAAGTTGGAGCTATCACTAAAACTTTTGGTAGAATAAATACAGGTAGAGAATGTTTGCTCCCTGTGTCTATTATAGCTCCTACTATGGCAGCTAGAAGATTAGCTAATAATACTAGTATAGAGGTTTCTTATCCAAGCTCACCAGTAAACACAACGGTTGATGCTGCAACCGTTAATCCAACACAATTAAGCGTAGTTGTAGATTCTGTAACAGGTTTATCGGTTGGTGATACATTAGAAATAGTAACAGGTTCTGCAACTTATGGAACTGATAAAGAATATACTAGAATTAAATCAATCAATACTACAAGTAAAGAGATTAAATTTAGTATTCCTATAATTCAATTACCAGAAGATGGAGCAGCAGTAAAATTAGTGGCAAGTTATAAAGAAACCGCTTTGGTATCACCTGCTGAACTTGAATATCAATTTAGAATAGTTGAGTATTTACATACAGATGATTCTATAGAAATTACTCACATGCCTAATGTTCAATTAAGACAAGCTCAAGGCGTTGACTCTGGCGATGGTAAAACACCTAAGAAATATAACTTTGAATTAGGTATCAATGCTGAACCTGTATTAGATGGAAGCGGTAATATAACTGACTACTTACTTTGGACAAAAGAGAGAATTTATTAATTTAGCCCCTTTCTTTATTCATTACACCTTAGAGGGCGGTTAGCCCTCTTTTTTATTTATTTATTTAGAGTGAAATTATGACAGAAAAAATTAAAAATCAAAATTATATAGACTTTGACGATGTAAAAGATATTTGTTTTAGAACAACTCTTTTGCAATCACAAAAATTACTTTGGTGCTTTCATAAAATAGCACTTAGTTTAGATGTAGATTTAAAAAAGATACAAGATAGTTTAGAATCTGATAATAATGAAGGCATAAATATCCCTCAAGTTGCTGTAAAAGTATTTAATACCTTTATGTTTAATGCTTATATTCAAGAAGGCGATAATTTCAAATTAAATCCTTTACTAGACGAATTAATCACTATTTTATCTAGTATCACAAAGTTTTCAAAAGAGATATTGCTAGATTCTCACCAAGAGGTATTACTTGAGATTTTATTAAGAGTGTACTTTGGTTATAGAAATGAGGCTAATAAATCTTTTTTATCATCAAGGCTAGTGAAAGGACTAGCCCCACACTTTATGAAGTTTATCCCTTTATTAAATGGTATGAACAGAGAGAACTTAAATATTCAGAGCGAGTAGTTAACCAATTAATAAAAGGTAATTTCGATATATTTAACCCTATATTTATTGAAAATAAGCTATTAACACCACTTAGAAAAGATAAATATGATATTAATTACCTTTTAAGCCTTAATATAGAAGATTTAAACGTTTTATGGAAATCATTGCAAGATAGGAATTTAATCGAAGCTTCTCAATACTGGTTTACTTCAAAACTTGACGAAATAGACACTAAAGTAAATGAAAAAGTAAAAGTGGGCGACGAAGAGGTAAAACCTGAACCTATAGCTATGTATATGAGATTAAAAGACTTAGAAACTGAATATTTTGGCGAAGAAATAACGACGCAACAACAATTTTTAAAAGAATTAAAAAAAGATGGATAATAACGAAATACTATTAAAACTCTCATTAGATGCGAATAACACTGTAAATACTTTAAACGAAGTAAACAAAGGTGTTAAAGAGATTGCTAACACTGTTAAGACAACCTCTAACATTTTTAAAGAGTTTTCAGGATTTATAAAACAATGCTATACAGAGTTTAAAGAAAACACATCTAGCATTGATAAAATGAATAAAGCTTTAAACGGTCAGGCTACTAGTTTAAGTCAAAATGCAACTAATATTAATAACTATAATGCAGAAGTCCATAAAATAAATAACTCTCAAAAACAAGCTAATAAAACTTTTGAAGATGGTAGTACTAATATAGAAAAGCTTGATAAGTCTACTAAGACTTATAATAGTACGGTTCACGCATTAGAAACAAGAGTTAAAGGTGGTATTCAAAATCTCCACACTCTAAGTACTGCTATAGATGGTAATATAAAAGCTGTTAATTCTCAAAATACTGCTATTAATACAAATACTACAAGTGTTAAAACTAATAGTAATAATGTATTAACTCAAAGTACTTCTATAGAATCTAATACTACAAAAATTAAAACTAATACTATAGCTATGCAACAAGCTACCAATGTTATTAACGCTCAAAATGTTGTGATAAAAGAAGCTACAGTAAGAAATAGAGATTTTTTTGACAGTTTAAAATTAATTACAAGTGGTTATACACTAGGCAATATTATTGCTTCTGAAATTAATAAAATTATTATGTCTATTAAGCAATTTTTTACAGAAGCTATTAATGGTTTTAAAGATTTAGGTAGAAACGTAGCATTGGTGAAAGGTTTAATTCTAGAAACAGGTGAAAGCCTTAATGTTATTAGTGATAAAATAACAAATGTTGCTAATAAAACTGGTACATTATTTACTGATGCAGCAGAATATATAAAAAAGATTGTTGCTGGTGGTGTTAATAATTTAGATGAAGCTGTAAAAGTATATGAAAATTCTATTGCTTTAGCTAAGTTATCTACATCAAAATTTAGGTCTGAACAAGAAAATTTAAATGATGTAACTAACTCAGCTATTTTGTTATTAAATAACTATAATTTAAAAGCTAAAGATTTACCTACTATATACAATCAGATTGCTGTAGCTGCTGCAAAATCAAAATTAGATGTAGCAGATTTCACTAAATATCTAGGTGGTCAATCTGCTGAGTTTGCTTCATTTAAAGGTAATTTTAGTGATATGATTTCTTTATATGCTGTATTTGCTAATAATTTAAGAAATTCAAGTGAAGCAGATGTAGCATTAAGGGCTTTTATGAAAAAAATTCAAAGCCCTACAGCAGAGATGAAAAAATTTGCAGAAGATGCTGTAAAAAGAGGTTTAGATATTGATTTTAGTCCTTCTGCTTTACAAAAAAAAGGTATAAATAATTATTTTAAAGAGTTATTTGCTTCATTAGAAAAATTTGATTTTCCCCAAGATGTGGTAAAAGATTTATTTAATTTAGCTAATGCCTCAAAAGGTTTTCAGTCTTTAGCACAAGCTTTTAAAGATATAGGAGAAAATGGTAAATCTGCTTTTGAAAATTTACAATATGAGGTAATAAATAATACTGATTTATTGCAAAAGCAATTTGAGTTATTACAGAATTCTCTTTCAGAAAAATATACTGTTTTTAGCAATAGTTTAAAAAATGCAAGTATTCAATTTATATTAGGTTTTCAAGATTCTCTAGGTTCTGCTTTTGATGATCTTGTTTATGGTTTAAATGTTGTAATTGGATTATCTAAAGAATTTTTTAATATTTTTGATATTGGAAATGGTCAAAATGCTTTATTTATTTTTGCTAGTTGGATAGTAGATACTTTTTTATTCTTATTAAAGGGTTTTGCTTTTGATTTAGAGTTTATTATGAAAGCAGCTAGAAATATGTTTGTTCAAATTGATTTATTTATAACTAAAATAACAAACGGCTTAATGGTATTAGAAGCTTATTTAAAATACTTTTCTTTTGATAAAACTATAAAAGGTTTAAAAAAAGCAGGTGAAGAATTAGATAGATTCTTAGATGATATAAAAAACAAAATAGAATCAAAAGAAAAAGAATTAAAAAAAAAAAAAAAAGATTTATATGATTTTGATAATT
>ERZ724522.1782-NODE-1782-length-10924-cov-6.814242_pt1 | contig 10924 bp, 20 predicted proteins | sample MGYA00376055_ERZ724522 | MGnify/ENA primary metagenome ERZ724522 (study PRJEB28724, sample SAMN07190884) | wastewater metagenome | isolation source: effluent of sewage treatment plant in Hong Hong | place: Hong Kong | collected 2016-03-17 ... | reverse complement strand
CAACCGGACAGCCCTACGCTGCGCTCCGGTCTGCCGGTTACCTCACGTGTTATGCCTCATCCAATCCACCGCCACTTGCCGCCGACAAGATCGTCGCCAACGGGTTGCGCGGTGCGCCCTGGCCGGCTATGCCACATCGCAGCACTTCCGCCGGCATCTTCTTTGTCGAGCCGAAATCCAGCGGCCCGCAAACTGGCCCCGCCTTCTTCCGGCAGGGTGTAGGTGTAAATCGGTTCATGTCCCATTGCACGCGCAGCTTTCCGCGCCGCTCCGTAGAGCATCGAGCATGCGTTCCTCGTTCCGTCAGTACAAAGGCGCGTAATCTCTGCCGCCTTGCCATCGTCAAGCCTCGGCGCTACCGGGCGGCCCACAATCGCAACCCCGCGTAGCGTCCCCGTGTCGTCGGCCACTCCAACCGCGAAGCGGTGCCCAACCACCGGTCTACTGTGTCGGTGAAGTCTCCGCACAAATTCGTTGGCGGTCTTCAGATCGCAGGGCACGATGCGCAGAGGCATAACACTACGATCGAGCCGGCCCCCCGCCTTCAGCGGGCGTCGGCTCACCTCCGACGTTGGCCCCGACTGAATCGCCAGGACATCCGCCAATTTCTTCTCCACCTCCATCCGGGCCGCATCGATCAACCTGGTATTCCGCCAGGCGTAGTCGGCCCGCTCGACAGCCGTCGCCAGTTGCTTCTCCAGTTCGGCGACGCGCTGCTCCTGCCGCTCCACGCCGGACAGGAAGCCAGCGCGGAAATGGGCTCGCTGTGGGGCGGTTCCCCACATGCTCTCAGGAATCGACCAGTCCAGATCTCCACCCACGTATTCTCGAGCCCGGCGCTCCGCCTCGTCGTTGATGTCGCTCATTCCTGCTTTGCCTCCCGTTTCGGGCACCGCACCCCCGCCGGGATCGGCGACGTGCAGTAGATCGGCATCATGGTCTTGAGATTTCCGTCGGCTTTCCGGTGCAACTTCCCCTCCAGGCACAAACGGGTCAGGGCGATGCCCAAGGCGAATCGCCTCTCCCATTCCGGTAGGCGGAGGACGGCGCGATTCACGGCCTTCTCGATCATCTCGTAGGTCGCCGGCACCTTGGCCGCGGCAAATATGGCCCGATCGAGTGCGCTCATCATTTCGCGTCGCCATCATTTCCGCGGAGTTCCCAGGCCGCCTTCCAGCCCTCCCAAGCGCAGATTGCCGGGCGAAACACGGGACCACTCGGACCTTCAATTCCCGATGTATCGAGGTGCTTGGTTTCGGCCCAAATAATGAATTGCACCTTGCAATCATCCTTGATGTTGGTGCGCAACCACGCCTCATAGTGCGGATTGATTTTCCGTTTTTTATCCTTCAGCGACTGGTCTTTCATGATGCAATCTCCTTGGTGAACTTCGCCCGAACAGCCCGCTCCGCGACATCCTCGATGGCCTCCAGTCGGGCAACCACCTCGGCGATGACCCGGCCGTGCTGCATGGGCAGCGGATTGATGCCCGTGCCGCGGCAGCGCCCGCAGGCGCGTGCGGACAGGACCGGCGTGCCTGGGGTCGTCTCGAACCGGCGTCCGGAGCAGGCCGGACACACCGGGCAGATGTAGTGCTTGAGTGCCTTCTTCGCCACCCAGACGATGGTTCTCGAGGCCAGACGCCAGTTGCGCTTCCCGTCCAGTCGGCGGGTGATGGCGATTGCCGATCGCTCCGCCTGCTGGTACGCCTCCGGTGTTGCCGCCAGGTGGAGGTGCAGGATGTGGCTGATCTCCGGGCGCTCCTGGGCGGCCAGCCCAAGGGCGATGATGAAGTCCAGGTCGCACCTACCATCCTTCATGGCCAGGTGCGACGAGGTCATCGCCACCGACAGGCGCTCGATCAGACCCGGACGGTCGTCAGGTTGCATGCGTCCCTCCGCTTCCTGCGGAACATCACCTCGCGGATCTCGAGGCCGTGCAGCACCGCCATCAACTCGCGCTTGATCCGGTATTCTGGTTTCTGGCGGGTCACCGGGCTCTTCACGTCCTCGACGACGAGGGTGCCGGCATGGTCCAGATACGTGAAATCCGCCTCGTACTTGCGCACCATCGTCCCGAAGGGGCCCTTCACCTCCAGACGGAAGACCTGGTGGTAGCGCAGGTCCGAGATTTCTCCGGCGTCGCGCAGCAGGCACAGCACGCGCCAGCGCTCCGACTCGTCGATCGAGTCGAAGACGATCCCATCCACCTGCACACGCTTGTTGCGGTATTTCGACGGTTTGCGCTTGGCCTGGGCCTCCCGCAGTTCCGCAACACTCATGCGTCCAGACATTTCAGGCACTCCAGTTTCGGCAGGTTGTCGATCTCGAACACCATCAACGAATTGCGCTCGATCCGCGCCGCCTCGTCGGCCGCGCCGCGCCGATAGGCGAGTTCGGCGACATGAAGGAGGGCCTCGTCCATACCCCCATGGTGGTCCAGCATCACGCGGGCGAACTCGGCTTTGATCGCGTCCAGGTCCAGCAGCCCCGTACCGTCCAGCGGTTTGGGCTGGTTACCCTGGTGAATTTCGTCGAGCAGGACGAGCGGACGGGCGCCGGTCCACAGATGCGGGTTCGTGGTCACCGCCGAATTGTCGGTCGGGTGCATCCAAGCGGCAGGCTTCACGACGCCCCCTCGAAGAGGGCGATGCGCTTCCGAAGAATCTCGGAATACACGCCCATCGCTTCGATTTGGCGAAGCAGAAGTTGCCGCTGCTCGTGATCCACGAAGTCAAATGCCGTCGACGCGATGAATCCGGCCAGCCGTTCGATCTTCTCGTCCAGCTCGCGCCGCTCATCGACTACCCGTTGCTGGTAGGCCTCCATCATCACCCTCCAAATCCCAATTGCTGCTTGATCAGTGTGCCGGCCAGGTCCGCCGTGCCAATCGCCTCCAGCGGCGAGGCCATGCCGGCGTGCCGCCAATTCGCCTTGGTCGCCTCCTCGTCGTGCTCGACCAGCACGATCAGGCACTTGTTCGGCGCGATCTCCCCCCGGCGAATCTCGGCCAGCGCATCGAGCAATGCCTGCTCGACCGCGCCACGATCCCTCGGCACCAGGGAGATCGGGTTGCTCACAGAGCCACCACCAGCACACCTTCGCGGGCCGCCTGGTCGATCATCTTCAGGGCGTGGAGCAGTTGGGAGCCGTGCTGCTCCTCCCATGCCTCATAGCCCAGGATGTGGTGCAGGGCGTCGTGCTCCAGCGGCGACAGGGGGAACGACCAGAGATCGGAGTGCTTGCTCTTCCCGAGCCGGCCGTGGCCGATGACGTGGTGCGCCTGGCCGGCAGCCCGTCCGCTCTCGGCCGACGCCTGGCGGCGCACCCACGCGAGGTATTTCTCCGACCGAAACGGTTCGACGAGGTTGATGGCGGGGCGAATTATCGCGCTCATGCTGTCACCCCGCGCACGGCCCGCTTCAGCCCTTCCAGGGCACGGAAGCTCCCACGATGGCACCGGGCCGCCGGCGCCCTGGTGCGGGGATTGCGCACGGCGTTCGCGGACACGGCATGCACTTCGAGGATGCCCACGCCGGGCAGCCGCACGCGCTTGCCATCCGCGAGCCTTTGGCGGATTTCTTGGCACATCTCGTCCAGCACCTTTGTTGCTTTTCTTCGGCTGATCCCCGCCGAGACGGCCAGGAAGTCTATCCACTCAGGATTTGCATACATGCTATTCGCTCCCACCCATTATGGGCAGTGAAAAAATCACGCTACCGTCTTGAAGCGCCACTTCGCCTCGTCCGACAACACCACTCCTGCATCCGCCGCCCAAGCCTCGACCATTTCCATGTATTCGTTGAACTCCTTGGTCGATAGGATGGTCGTCGAGATCGGCACCGAGCGCACCATGCCGTCGAAGCCCACCCACTCGTCCTCCGACCCCAGGTAAAGGCGCTTGAACTCCTCGTGCAGTTGCGATTGGGTGTAGCGGTAGCCCTCCGCCGAATACCACTGCTCCGAGATGTCGCGCAGGATCGCCCAGTAGCGCCGGTTCTGGGCCACCGTCCGCTTGAGGCGCAGCGGCTTGACCAGCACCTCGAAGGGCGTCTTTGTCGCCGCCAGGTCGAGCGTGGCAATGAACTGCATGCACCGTTCGCGGATGTCCCATGAGCGGAGAACGAATGAGCGCTGGAAGTCGAAGTTGGCTACCCTCCACTCGAAGAACACAAAAACCGCACGGATTCGGTGCGCCCAATCTCTCCTTGGAGGAGTGGATCGTGAATTCCGCGATTTCGGTAATAGCCGTTCGGCCACAAACTGGAGGAGCGCACAAACCCGCCACTCAGCGGCCTGTGAATGCGCCCTTTAATCTTCCTCGTCAGTTTCATTGGCCGCCCCGATCGCTCACCGGATCACCCTCCTGGCCATGGCCACGGCGTTTTCCATCACCCCCTCGACCAACGCCCTTCCCATCCCTGAAAGGGTCGGCAGGAGCCGGTCGTATGCCCCCACCAGGGCGATCAGCGCGATCTCGGCCGACTCCTGACCGTTCTTCGCCACGCCAAGGGAGCGCAACGTCGGCCCGGAGGGCTTGCCGCGGCGCTTCTTGTGCTTCCAGATGTCGGACACCGAATGCTCGTGGCCATTCGGGCACCGCTTCCATTTCTGCACGTAGCCGTCTTTTTTGTAGCCGACCGACATGAAGTCGACGTCGCAGGTGGGGCAGAACTCCACAGTGTAGGGCACACCCTTATTCCACTGCGCCACGGCTTGCCTCCTTGATCCTGCCGGTGACCGATTCATCGACGCAGCGCTTGACGTATGCCTGCACGGACGATCTACGCGCCACCTCATCCATTTCCATCTGGCCGGCGGCAATCAGCGCCGGAAACTCACCCGGGCGCTCGATGTAGTCGTTCATCCAGGCCACCACCTCATCCGCATCCAGCCCGAAGATCGCGGCGTAGCGCTCGATGGTCGGCCCCTTACGCAGCGACACCAAGACCCTCCACGACATCAGCCCAATCCACGCCCTCCGTCGGCGGAAACCGCACCGACACCCTGAACCCCCGGGCATGCAGCCGGTACGCCAGCACGTAGGAGGCCTTCTGCCCGGTGAAGCTCAAGTCGGAATCCCCGCAGATCACCACCTCACGCACCCCCTCCGGAGGCTCCCAGGCCTCGATTGCGTTGGCCGAAATACCCGCCCACACCGGGATGTCCATGAGGACACTGGCCGCCAGCGCGCTCTCGATGCCCTCGGCGATGCCGAGGATGTGGCGGTGAGGGGAAAGGCGGATCGCGCCCCCGTTGCCCGTCTTGCCGAGGGTCTTTTTGGGTTCCGCCACGGCGGCCTTTCCTTTGTGGCCGTCGCCCAGGTAGGTGCGCTGGATGGCCGTGCATTTTCCGGACGGGTCTTGGAAGGCGGCCACCAGGGCCGGGAACACCCCGATGACACGGCGCTTCTCGTCCAGGTAGTCAAGCCCAGGATGAGTGCGCAGCGCAGGGCACGGCGAGGGCACCGGGATGCCCCGGCGGTGCAGGTAGGCCATTCCGGCATCGCCGTCGGCCAACGGGTTGGACTCTGACCAGATGCGCTTCAGCATCGCCGTCGGAACCGGAGGCTTGCTGACCACCTTGCCCTTGGGCACCACGCCGGCCAGTCGCTCGACTTCCTTGGCGGCACTCTTGAATTCCATCCCGAGGATGCGCTGGATCAGGTCGAATCCGTCGCCGGCGCCGCAATGCGAACAGATGTAGGTGCCGGCGCCGCCCTGGTCGTCGAAGCGGAATCGATCCTCTCCGCCGCACGTCGGGCACGGGCCGTGTTTCCCGGTCAGGAACTTGGGATCGACCCCCAATTCCCGCAGGATGCCGGGCCACCGGCCAATCGCCAGCTCACGCGCGCTAGGCCGCATGGCGGGCATCCTTCTCGGCCGCCTTCTGGGCGGCAATCGCGTGCCGGATCTGCTGTCCGCGCACCCATTGCCGCAGTTCCGGTGAGGGCTCGGCGGCGGAGTCGTGCAACCCTTTCGGCCACACACCGAAAATCGCCCGGTACTTGTGGGCCACCCATCCATGGGAGTAGCCCTTCTCCGCCCGTATGGCGATCAACTCGGAATACGCCTGCTGCTTGGTGATCCCCCCCAGTTCCGCAGGCGCCTTCTTCCGCTTCACGGCTTCCAGGCTTCCCTCGCCCACCTCGACGTCCTTGGCCTGTCGTTCCGGCGAGAAGCCGCATTGCGGGCACCGATGCTGGCCGGGCGCCTTCAGGAACCCGCAGGACGGGCACTTTTTCGGAAGCCGCTCCTCCTGCTTCTTCGCCGCAGTCCCGGCCTTCGCGGTGCCGTCGTCCAGTTCGAGCGGAAGATCGTCGGTGGGATAGCCCAGTTCATGCACCGACCCGGAGTGGTCGAGGATCACCGCCCGGTCCTTGCCGGGGTGCGGGCGGAGGATGCGCCCGCACATCTGGATCCACGCAATCAGGCTCTTCGTCGGCCTGGCCAGGATCATCGTCGCGCAGGCCGGGAAGTCCCATCCCTCGCGGAGCACCGCGACGTTCGACAGCACCGTAATCTCGCCGCGCGCCAGCCGGCCCAGGACATGGCCCCGCTCTTCCTCGTTCATGTAGCCGTCCAGGTGCCCGGCACGCACGCCGGCCGCCTCGAACTTCTCGACGATGGCCTTGGAGTGCGCGATGTCGGTGGCGAACACCACCGTCGGCGATCCCTTCGACCGCTGGAGCCAGTGGCCGACGAGGTCGCCGACCAACTTGGGCTTGTTCATCACCTCGGCAAGCGCCTGTTCGTCGTAGTCCATCTCGCCGAAGGCGTTGCGCTTCTTTTTCACCTTCGACAGATCGACCTCTTCCGCCGGGGCGTAGATGTCGCAGTCCACGAGGTAGCCCAGATCGATCAGTTCTCGGATGGTGGCCGTCACGACGAGAGACTGGAACAGCGGCTCGTCGTTGAGTTCGGCATGCTTTTTTCCCATGCCGCGCGAGAATGGCGTGGCGCTCAACCCGACGGTGACGACGTTGTTGTTCCGGTAGAGCAGCTTGAGGTAATCCTTGCTTCCAGGCACGCCATGCGCCTCGTCTATCACGATCAGGTCCGAGGGCGGCAGGCCACGCCTGGCCACGGTCTGGATCGAGGCCACGATGCACAGCTTGTGCGTGCCGAAGGTGTTGGAACCCTGGATGATCCCGTGGTCTATTCCGGCCCGAGAGAACTGCTCGGATGCCTGCTTGATCAGGTGGATGCGGTTGGCCAGGAAGGCCACCCGCTTGCCCTTGTTCAGCGCCCCGACGATGAACCCCAGGCCAAGGACCGTCTTGCCGCTGTTGTGGTGCGCCGTGAACGTGGCGTCCAGATAGCGATGATTGCCATCCACCTCCCACCCGAAATACTCATCCTCCCCTACGAGGGACACCGAAAACCCAGTCCGTCGCACATCCTTCTTCTGCTGCCGCGCGAATGGCGGATGCTTGACCGTTGGAATCTCAGAAAAATCCCCGGAAATCGACACACGGTAATACTGCCCACCGGCCCCTGTCTGACAGAATTTCATGGACAGCGAGCGATATGCCGCCAACCCTACCGACCGGGCCACGAACACGACATCATCAGCCAGTTGTGCCGAAGCAGTGATGAAGTCGTAGCCACCGTTAGAAAGGTGGCCGTCGGTATCCAGCAGACCCGCGAGAAGCCGCCGCCGATCATCCATCGACGCCAACCGATAAGCATCAGGAATGAACTTGCCGTGCGCGGTCTTGCCATATAACCCCAGGGCACGCAAAGCCACCAAGAGGGGATTTCCCACCCCCGCAGGATTGGTGAGCGCCACCACATCGCAGCGCGCCGCATACCGGAGCACTTTCCCGGCAACGCCCTCCGCCAGCGCTATGGCCTGAGCTTGAATGCGCGGCTCCGGATTGGCAATCGAGACTCCATGGGTCAGGCATCCATCTCCGATTATCACGCCCAACAACCACGGATGGATCGGGAGGGCCGAATCCATTCCAAACGATGGCACCGGACACCGGCGCAACTTGTATAGGTGCCGCCTGTGCGGCGACCAATTTAGCCACTCCAGAACCGACACATCGATCACGCACCCCGTCTCTGTGTGCACCAGAGATAACAGGTGATCGATATTCACGCGGAATGGCTCTCCCTTGACCGGCGTCACCACCGCCATCGCCTGCCGCCCGCGATGCAACCCCATAACGGTCACCGGACGCCCGTCATCCCCCATCAGGAGGTCGCCCACCGCCACATCCTGCGACTCGACCGTACTGCCGTCCGCCCGCAACACCCGCTCTCCACGGCCATGGCATCCTGTCGGCCCATAGACCGCCACGCGGCGATTCCCCTGACGGATCTCCTGCCTGGCATGCTCCAGGCCACGCAACTGGTATTCGCGGAAATTGGGCAGGCTCATTCCCGCTCTCCGAACTCATTCGCCACCCTGCGAATGGAATCCATCCACGACTTGGCCACCGCCTTGCGGAACTCGTCAGTCTTTCCGGCCAGGTGCTCCAGGCATCTGCCGGCAATGGTGGAGCGCAGCGGGCACTCAGGGAGGGACACGATCGCGGACAACAGCCCGCGGACGGCATTGGGCCCGTTCGGGCCGTTGTAGGCGAGCCACTGCGGGAGCGCCAGGAGCCTGTCCTTGGCATCGAAATCGACCATGCCATCCTTGCCGAGGCGGTCGATGGCCGATTTCATGCGCGCCGGCGTCCAGTCGTTGCCCTTATCCTCGATGAGTCGACCAAGGGTGGTCACGAGTCCGCCGCAGGCTGTCATGTCGGGGTGGGTCAGCAGCAGCAGGAAGACGATCTGCGCGTCGTCGGTAAGCGACCGGAACTTACGGTCGTGCCAGATTTTCCGGAATATCCGGGAATACGCCGCACCGTCTGATGACATCTCGCATCCTTTTCGCATCGGCCGGACGGGGAAGCGGCGGCCGGACCAGGGGATGCGAGGGCCCCGATCGCCGACGGCCATCGGTGGCCGCCGCTTGATCTGCTTGCCGTCCTGCCGGACGGCAAAAAACTCATGACATGGTGATTGAATTTCGCACGCATGGCCCCATTGTCGCAAGGCAAACTTGCCTTGTCAAGGGAGACTACCGGAAAGCCGTCTACCTCCGGCAGTTTCCGCCCATCCAAGGGGAAGGTCGCCAAGCGCGCCTGACGCCCAAATTCCCGACTCGGAAACTCGGGAATCGCCCTTATACGGATGTAATAGAGGGGTTAACTATTCCCCCTTGGTAGGGATAGGTTTTATCCCTGGTAGGGGGGTTTACTTATCCTTATCCTTATTCTTGATCCCACATGCCATCGGGCGACCATGCGGGATGCCATCATCGGACCATGCAGGATGACATCGGGCGACCATGGTACAAGCCATCAAAGATGCCATGTCTGATGCCATCCCCCATGGAAACGACCATGGGAAGCGCGTTTACACCCCATGCCCGGTCAGAAAAAAATTTCGCTCCGAAACCATGTTTCCCTTGACAGGCACACTTGTTCGGAATAATCTACCCGCCAATCATCGGAGAAAACATGAATCGCCTGCGCCGCCTCCTGCTGAAAGCACGCCTATGGATCGTCGATCGTGACATTGCGATCGCCTCCGCCAATGGGTCGCAATGGGCCCGCCTTCTTCCCTCGCTTGAGGCGAGGCGCAAGGAGTTGCGTTTCAGCCTTTACGCCCTGGAACGGGGACAACCGTGTTGATGACCAGAGACACCATCGTCGGCCTCGGTTGCGCCGCGGCGCTGATCTTCGTCGCCGGCCTGGAAGTCGGGCGACGCGCCGTGTCCATGGTGGTGCCCGTCGAGCCGGCCGCCTGCGCCCCGGTTCCATCCGATCAGGTCTGCGCCTGCGTGCAGCCGCCGAAGAAAAGGAAATCGGCATGATCAAGCCAACCCGCGAAGAGATCCAGGCCATGGCCACCGAAGCTGGATTCGGCGGCCAGCAGCGCAACTCCCTGGCCGTCAAGATCGAGCGCCTGGTGCGCCTGGCCATGGATTGGGAGAACGCCGGATGCGTCGCCGTCGTGGATGCGGTGGATCCGCACCTCGCCGACGACGAGCAGCGCTGGTGGATCAAACACCACATCGAGGTGCGTCGGCGGTGAATGACTCCCGGTTCATCTTCCCCGACGAGGAGCGCAAGGCCCAGTTCGACGCGGCCGTCGATGCCGCCATCGAACGCGCCGCTTCCCAAGCCCTGGAGGACTTGGCGCAAGCCGTCGAGCGCATCAATCGCAGCCGGGGCCAGGTGTTCCGGCATTACTTCACCAAACTGGAGAATCACGCATGAACGCCCCCTCAGAGATCAAGGCATTCCAGATGGACGAGAACGTCCTGATCACAGTCCTCGAGACATCCCTCTACCCCGGGGTGTCCTCGACCATGATTGCCATGGTCATCCAATACTGCAAGGCCGCCAACCTCGATCCCATGCTCAAACCTGTCCACGTGGTCGGCATGTGGGACCGCAAGGCCGGCAAGATGCGCGAAGTCATCATGCCGGGAATTGGCCTGTACCGCATCCAAGCCGCCCGCAGCGGCACCTACTGCGGAATCAGTGAGCCGGAGTTCGGCCCCATAATCACCGAAAAGATCGGTGGCGTCGAGACGGTCTATCCCGAATGGTGCCGGATCACCGTGCGCAAGCTCTTCGGCGGCATGGTCGGAGAGTTCACCGCCATCGAATACTGGCGCGAAAACTATGCCGAGAAGGGCGGCAAAGAGCGGTCCGTCGCCCCGAATGATATGTGGCGCAAGCGATCGCGCGGGCAGATCGCCAAGTGCGCCGAGGCGCAGGCTCTTCGGAAGGCATTCCCGGAGGTCGGGGCCATGCCGACCGCAGAAGAAATGGAAGGCCGCGAACTGGAGATCGATGGCGACACGCTGATCGATGGCGAAACCGGCGAAATCATCAGATCCGACCGCATGCCGAA
>ERZ724522.1781-NODE-1781-length-10940-cov-3.594763_pt1 | contig 10940 bp, 32 predicted proteins | sample MGYA00376055_ERZ724522 | MGnify/ENA primary metagenome ERZ724522 (study PRJEB28724, sample SAMN07190884) | wastewater metagenome | isolation source: effluent of sewage treatment plant in Hong Hong | place: Hong Kong | collected 2016-03-17 ... | reverse complement strand
CAAGTTCCGTTCATGTCTTTTATGACAATTGCAAACTCTGCGTTTTGGTGATCAGATTCATAATGTTTCTCCCATGGCATAAAGTTAAAGTAGTAGAGCATATACGAACCCTATTCTATCTTGACGAACTTGTAGTATGGTTTCTCTACGAAGATATAATCACCTATTTGGAACTTATCACTTTGTACTAAGTCAGTGTTGGGACCATTCACTCTATAATATTGACGCAATGCGTAATAGTAGGCACTTGTGCCTTGCTCAGCACGATGATACTCATGTAAAACTACAATATAGTAAATCATGACAGCCCGTATAGCTTGTTATTTTCTTGTAGAATAATACAACCAATATCAAAATTATAAATTATATAGAGAATTGATTTCTTACTCTTGACAACATAATAAGCATAATTAATAAAATTATACTTATCCCATAAAGAGCTACTGTAAACTCTATCTAACTCTGTAGTTCGAATATAGTAAATCATAGAAGAAACTTTTCTAGCTTCTCGTCGTAATAGACGTAAGTATTCTTCTCTACATTAATTCTTGGACCTTTAATATCGTTTGTGATAAACGGTAGCCTTATATGAGTATAGTGTAACTTAAACCGCGAACAAAAGTATTGATCAAAATACTCAACTCGCTTACTCCACTTGAATGCATAAAAGTAATAGATCATACTAAACTACGTGTCTCAGCGTGACTGATCCAGCAACCGTTATAATTAGCATCCTTCCAGATAAGCACACGACTTTTCTTGAACCTATAGGATATATGCCTATCGTACTTAACTACTTTACTTGGTATTTGAATATAATAAAGCATTAGAGTGCCTGTGTATAGACTCTTCTATCACAGAGCTTCCAGATCCCACCTACCTCTTTGTATAGAAAATCTTTAGGAGTAATTTCAACCCTATCTGGGAATCCATTTAATTCAATACGAGTAGATTTCCTATACACAAGCCGCGCATACATCATATGTTCGAAGTCATAATACTTGAACTGTGTTCCGTCTACTACTCTTAAGGGGGTTCGAATAAAGTATAGCATCAGAATGGCTCCCAACCAGTTTTATAATTCCATCGTCCTAATGTTTCTACTCCATTAAAGCGAGGATATCCATATGCTTCTGTTGGAGAAATATACTTGATCTTTAAGGCATACTTAGGATATCCAACTCTAATATAATAGATCATACGAACCTATACCATTCAAAGCCACCGAGAGAGTAAACAAGATCCCCTTCTCTGATGTTGGGTACAGTTTGAAACAGAATATAATTCTCTTTAATATAAGTATACACAACACCATCAACATGATAGCATTGATATTCAAAACGGTTTGTCGCAATTGATATTCGAACAAAATAAAGCATATTATTTCAATTTAACTGCGTATTTCTGATCATATGGTGAACTTTGTATTAAATACCATTCCTTGTTAAGCTGATACGCTGCAAGCCTTCTATCCCAATTCTCATACCAATCACATCTAAAATTATAGATCAACGGATTGATGTAATACAGCATTATCGCATCAACCTAAGAATACCGTGAGAATAACGAACAAGATCACCGGTCTTAATTTGTGCGTGTGTTTCGTTATCTCTAATTGGAAACGTGGCATTATAATACGCTGCAGGATATTTAGTTCCATTTGAGATATAACATATCCCTGACATCTCAAAAATTCCTATAGATATATAATACAGCATTTTCATCCAAATTGAATCAATTTACGCAGAACAACATTACGTGTAAGATGAACCCAATCCCCTGCTCTAACAGGAGTCCCGGTTACGTCGTCTCTATCTGAATCGTTAATCTGGTATATTGTTCCAATCTTAAGACGATAATGATCATAAGTCCGCTCGGTAAAATCGAAATAGTAGATCATACAAGCTTCCGTAACTTGGCATCTATACCCATTCGGACCCAATCACCAGTATAGATCTTCGTACCAGTAATATCATCTTTATCATCACCTATCGCTAGTTGATAGATATTAGTTGCATCCTCGAAAATATAATCATTATACTCTTTATCTTTGGGGCAGAAGTTCAGATAATACAGCATCCAAATACTTTCATATCTTCAAAATTATATCCATTCCATACTTTCCATTCTTCTTGTGGAAGCCGTTTTCCATAGAAATCATACAAAGGATGACTTCCATCGATTACGATGATTTGTTGACCTATGATCGATAGATCAGTAATTCGAAAATCACTCTTAGCCTTTTGATACAGAAAGTACAGCATTAGATTAACACCCACCAGAGATTCTTATTCGGGTCGCAGATAAATATATTCTCACTCAACTTGTGTAGTTTCCCATTTGTGGCGATGACAGCCCGACCGTATTGCGGGTAGTCTTTATGGAATGCGATCAGGAAATCCCCCAAGCTAGGTGTGCTCTTGATTCTACCATTCCATGTGTATTTATCGAACCTAATCTTATAAAGCATCGCAGGGATACCACTGACCTTTTCTGTACCAAGCATCATCACCAATCTTCAAATGAGTGATCATTCGAAACTTTGCATCTGTTAGATTATATAAATCTTGTAGAACAATTCCATATGCTATATCAACCATGTAACTGTCATGAAAAGTTGCTACCTTTAATAATTCATAAGTTTTAGGATTACCCTTTGGTTCCATTATCCCAAATCTGAATAAGTATAACATCAAATCTGACCCCAATCACTGCTACATGAATAATAGCAACCGGAACAATATCTAGTTTCAACAGTTCCTTGATTAATAACATAGAAGTAACCATCCATATCTTCCCGATCACAACTACTAATCAAGCCCTTTAGATCATTATAGATATAAGGCTCAAACTTATCAAAATGAATATAATAAATCATATCTCTTCGAAGTACGCACCGTCAGTTAATACAACGTATGACTTTCCTTCTTCAAAGTTCCAAAACCCTATTTTACGTACTTTTGTGATATAAATAAACGCACAGCAATTCCACTTGCGTAGGTTAATATATCTACATTCAATCGAACCATCTATAAACGTATAATCGTCAAACTGACCAAATCTGAATACGTATAGCATTAAGCAGGTTCCCATTTATCTCCGTTGTAGAATACTCGATCCTTGAATGTCAGGTGTTTGATGTTCTCCGATGCTGGAGTAGGATACAAGATTTCATCTTGTATCACAATTCCATAGAAATACTTAGGTCCACCGATGTATGCTACAGGATTAAAGACTCCCTTTCTGAGAGCATAGGCTTCTTCTGTCTTATGACAATTTAGAAAGTATAGCACCGATCTTTGCCTCTAACCATTCTTGATCTCTGAACTCTTCTTCTGCAATCTCCAGAAGATTAATTTTATTCGTAATAAAAGCATGTCGTTTCTTATTGTCACTTGCTATGGTAGCTGCTTTGCGATGCCAGTAGCTGCCTTGAGCCTCAATGGCAAGATTATAGCGTGGAAGGTAGGCGTCCACAATATACTTTCCAAGCAACTCTTCCTGTTCTACGAACTCGCAATCAAGAACCCGCAAAGCATCAAACAAAGCATCTTCAATCCAAGTACGAGGCATATTCCTTACAGCGCATATCCGTGAGCAGTACAAATCCTTGCCGTTCTTGACGCGGCGAGGCTTCCTGTGGAACGCATTCCCGCACTCTGGGCATGTGTCAACCCCACCTCCACGACGTATGCTGTCCCATCGCTCCCATGTTTGTCTACATTCCTTCGAACAATATGTAGTACGTCTAGCAGAGGATTTAAATGGATATATACAAGAAAGACAATGAGTCGTAAGATTTATACAATGTGTCATTTATATTCTCTCATATAAGATGTAATCGTATAATTACTATGCAAACTCCTGTAATATCTAAAATATTGCCAGTAAGAACCTAATGGTTGTAATAATCTCATTGTCTTCCAATTATTTATAAATGGTGTTTCCTCTCTACCAAATGAGAAGTAATATATCATAGTAGTTCTTCAGTACCCCAGATCCGATACTCTTTTGATCCTTGATAATAAGTATAATCCCCGAATATCTGATATTGAGAATGTCTATGTTGATAACCTAACCAACGAGGAGGATGTGTCATCATATCTTTATCAATATGAGCATTAAACGGAACCGCAACGTTGATATAATAGATCATCTCAACCACTGCTTATTATAATAGATCTTATAGTAATCCCAATAGAATAAGTCCTTAGTACCTTCAGTTGGATTTGTGATTGGTATACTTATTGTATATGTATAAATATAGTAAATCATCCGACTAGCGTAAAGTTAATTAATTTATGAGGATGATTCGTAACTTCGAAATAATAGATCATCCCCTTCTTGGCAGAAGTTCCAAAATCCTTGAACCAATGGTTCGTTGGATCGTCAATGTAATTACGATTGATTCTCCCATAGAATATATTCAGTTCGAATTCGTATCTTGGATTAAGCATTGCGATATTCCATGCTTGTTCACCATGATTAGGATCAGGGTAGAAATAAGAAATATAATAAATCACTACAGTCGTACCCATTCTTCTCCATTAAACCACCCATAATCTCCACTTCTCCAACGATGATCTCCAAATTGACTACGACGTGTTACATAGAATAATCTATGAGATGTTGATTCTGATAGTAATGGAATTGCTCCTTTAAATCGTGAATCCCATCCGGAGACATGTTTTAAACTATCAAACTTAAAATAATAAATCATGATAACTGTTCCCAATAAGAATATGGAGAATCACCACCTATCCATATGTAATAAGTATAGGTATATCGATTTAGTCGAATTTGATTATGAAGTAATCTACGAGATGATTTTGTTGTTTGATAAGTTATAAATGTCTGACTAAAAATAAAATTCTTTTTACTGAGAGTATGATCTATATAGTAAATCACGATAATAATTTCCAGTCACCATTAAAGTTAATCCTATATTCATTTGCCTTCCATGAGTATGTATCGTGTATGTAATCAGCAACGTAGCATACTTGAAGACACGTAAAATCGTTATCCACAAAGGCGCCTAAGCAACCATTTACCCATCTATCAGGTTGCTTTAGTTTATCATAATAAATATAGTAGATCATTGCCATGTGTTTGAATAATCTAATACAAAATAGAATTCTTTGTGATATAAATGATGATCTATACGAACCACAAATCCGTTGAATGCGTCGTATCGTTTTGAATCTCGACTACGTAATCCACCGTTTTGATGCCATGTGTCAATTCGGAAAAGATATAGCATTTGAACTCAACGTTGTAATTGGGTGAAGCTCGCTCTTGGGAATAAACCATGCCTCTTCGCGATTACCATGTTTCTTTAACCATTCATCACGAACATTCAGAGCATTAAACCATCCGTGTACCGTATACCTCGGTGCAAGCCCGGTGACGAGTACGTATGTTCCTACTTCCCCTTTACGGATGATCAAGTCATATTCGTGCTTGGATCTGGTTCGTACTTGAATCTCTCCAACGTCTGGATTCTTGAAGGTATAGAGCGAACCACTCCAATGCCAATTCATCGCTTTGGCAAATGCTAGCTCACCGCACGCACCTTCAATATGAAGCTGCCAGCCGTTATCCTCTTTCGCGCCATGCTTGTCTGTAAACTTCTTCATCAATGCTTGTGCATGCCTACGAACTCCAACATTCGCAGCCATGACTAATTCACTAGCATCTAAACTTATATTCATATTATCCTATATAGTTATTTATTGTATATGTATCAGATTCAAGTTGATCATCCTCGGTATCGTAACGAAGATCCCAACAATCAGAAGTGCTTCCGTACCAAATTGCTTCGACACTTGGGCGATAATCACTTCTATAAGCTAATATAATAAATCATTCTTTCTTGCAGATTCCCTTACAGAGTTTCTTACCGATCTTCTCGTTGCAAACATCTCCCTCACTCCGTTGCGAGGAATGCCAGAGTGTCTTACAAACATCACAACGAACACCACCATTACTTTTCGGTTTCTTTGCCATTTAAAATCCTAATTTTAATAATTTAAAATATCCATTTCAAGATTGCTAAGAATAAAATTGCAAACCCGAGTAAGATCTTGCATGATAAGAATATAATCGAACCTAATGCTAATCCATTAACAATTCCTAGTAGATTACTATCTTTAATCTCACGTTGTTCTTCTACATACCTAAATGCTAACAACGCAATAATTAATCCGATAATCTCATTCATTAGTCTAGTCTCCGAATACTAAATCATAAATAAACATATGCGTTCTTATACCATAAACCATACATCTTTGTAATTCTTGTATACATTACTACTTGATATGATCCGTCCGTGTTATAAAACGTATGTACATGATTACCACCAGAATATTTGAATACTTCAAGATAAAAAGTCATATCTCTAGATAACCGTAGTCTTCGAAGAATTTACCGTATTTCTTCCTACGAATAAAGTAGGTAAAGATCCAACCATCATCATCTCGGTAATGTAGTTGAGTCTTACCATGACAATCATCTGGAGTATAGATTTTTAGATAATAGATCATACCTTAGAGTATGGTGTTGTCCATTCTCCGTAACCGTTCACCATCTCGACTTGATAGTCTGCGAACAAATGCGGCCATTCCTTACAGCAGATTTCCGCAACCTGATTGAAGACCAGACGAATCTCTTCCTCGGCATGACGAGAGGTTCGCATCTCAATACAGTGACGCAGAATACGCATGTTACCCGTCCAACCAATTGTTGTGGCTAGACCCTCGGGAGCAACGCGCCGCATTGCAGAGGTAATCTCTTTCTTGAATCCGAAGTCCTTTGTAGTATCTAGCTTATAAAGCTCGGCTAGTTCCTTCTGCGCTTCTTCGCAAGTATTGATTACTCGCTCAAAGATTCCTAACGCTTGTGGATGTTCTTCAATACAAGACGGTAGCCAGAAGTTAATATCTTCTAAGCGAACATATCGGAGTGATTCTTGCGAGATTCCTACACCAACCCTATGCCGAATAAGTTCGTGAGTAAATACGCGAGAGACATTGTGAAAGACAAAGCTGGCAGAGCTATGCTCAAGAACAGATCCATGACCGCTACTAAGAATATTCTTGATGTACTCAGCATTATCCTCACGAATCCTTGTTACATTCTTGTTGAGTAGTGGCTGAAAGCTCCTGTAGCATAAGCGACCCATGAATTCAATCAGCTTCTCAATCTTGCTCGGCGCATTAGACTGATACTTGTCTGCGTGAATCGCTTTGATAAAGTCTTCAGTATCTACTTCACTTGTTTTTGCTACGAGGTAAACTTTTGGTGTTACGAATTGCATGAATTACATCCTTCTGAAATTGGTCTAAAATATTATGATCTAAAGCTAGGTTATCTAAATTGAGATGATAGATAAACTTACGTATAGGTGTTTTTATGATGTCCGAGAAAATATAAAGCATTCTTACTCATCTGTAGGTGAATAATGTCTTTTTCAAATTTGTCATTTGTCATTCCAACGAAAATAAAAAGCACGGTTTGCCATTTCTATATGAATCATTGACTTTACGAGTAGGTTATCCGTGAATCTCTTGAAAACGTACAGCACGACCCACCTCATCTCGTAGGTTTATTAAGTACATTTGAATATAAATAGAAAAGATCTGTTTATCAAATTCCGTTTTACATACTGAAAGATGATATAACATTACTTATCATACTTAGCTTTAAGCTTCGCGTATAGCTCTTTCTCAGCCGCCTCTTGATCAATCTTCTCTTTTTTTCTAGTTGCCTTGGCTTTATCAGCAGCACGTTTAAGTGCTACCAAGCGCCTTCTATATTCAGATTCACTTTCCTCAATCTTATAACTAACAGTAGGTTCGAAATCAATGTCGTCGTAATATCCTCGACTATAATCAAGATCTACGGTAATATCAGTCCCACCGTTTGAGAGAATCCGATCTCGCTGATGACTCAGTGAGAGAATTAAACCATCAATTGTTGAGTATCTTGAAATCTCTAAATTTTCTGTTTTGGTTAGTTTAATCTTCGGGTGCTTATTCAGAAAGCTCTGTCCAAGTGACTCGAATTCCACGTCGATTTGTCCACCTACTTTCACTCTTCGGGTCATGTAAATATCCTACTCTCCTCAATAATAGATCTGCCTTGTCGGCTAGATCACTATATACTTTAAAATAATATATCATCAAAAAATCTATCACTAACAACTTGTCCAAGCAATCCTCTGTATCTTGAAGATGTATTATCAAAATGAATTACATCAATAATATATTCTTGATTGATATATGCCATCATAGTAGTCTTGATTTGTTTTAATTTAATCTTGGATATGTAATATAGCACTGCTTTACTTTTCCATTTAAGTAGAACGAGATTGATTCAGTTTCTCCTCTCCACTCTACTCGTTGATATCCATTTGCGAACCATTTATTCTTATCAATCTCTCTTATGTAATAAAGCATATGATTTAAGAAGTGCTGTCTTATAATCTTCTCCGTAATCGATAATATCCGTGCTGTCTATAACGATTAGAAAATTATTTAGATTCCCAAATCTTCTAACATCTATCTCTGGACATAATCTAGGTCTAATCAGGTATAGCATCAATAATATCATCCAGATGATTACGAACAAATTCGATAAACTCCAGATCAATTGCTGTTGGTTGAATCAGATTATGTGTTGGTCCCATATTATTGCGAATAAATAAAATCTCCATGGCGTGTCGATTCCATGGAGTGGGAGTAAGCTTATCTCTGAAAAATTTAAGTTCTTTCTTCATCGACCTACCTCGATATAGTTTTGTTGTGTACGACGTGGACTCACGCTGGCAACTAATCTATAATCGAGATAGATATTAACTCTACCCGGTTCTGCTTTCTGGACGTTTGTTGATCGATATGTACCACGAAGCTTTGTCGATTGCCCGGTTTGTTTTAGTAATAAATCAGTGGGTATCAAAACTGCGCTATTCTTACCGTAAGTAATCAGTAAGGATCTAGGTTTTTGATTTGGTAGAGTTTCAAGATTCATCGTAACCGTGCCCTTGAATAGACGATTACCACTTGCGTTAATTTTTAAGCGAACCTTATTTAAGAGAGGTGGTGTGTCGAAACACAAATCTCCTATATTATTCTCCCAAATAGGATTCGGAAATGTAATTGGTGTATCGTAGTCACTTAGAACAGTGAATAGAACACGCTCGCAACCGGCAGGCCAAGGAATCGGAACCCGATAGATACCTTTATTTGGTTTACCTTCAAATAACTTTAAGCTATAGTCCTTATTACCAAGTGTGACAAACGCAGCCTTTGGTGGATTCTTTGCCTCGTAAGTGAGCCATGCATATCCAGAGTATACTGCACCAGAAATTATTGGGGTTCCTTCCGGATAGATTGCACGAACACCTACGTCTACAATCGCCTCACCAACCGTACCTACCCATGTGTCTCTAGAAACAAGAGCGGCACCAATCTCTACATAATCCCCAAGAATGATAGAAGCATGGATGGGAGAATCAAGAAAGCCAGCGACAATAGATTCTACATCGAACCCTAAAGCCCATGCTTCACCAATTCCATAATAGCCGGGATAGAAGCGTTTAAATCTCCGCTTTAAGGATTCACCTTGGCATGTCTCATGTGCTTCATCACACTGAAAATATGCGTGGTTTTGTGCCAGCACCCGTGCGGACTGTTGTAAGTCGTGGTTGACAATCAGAGAGGAGAGATTGCGAAGGATTCGCTGCCGATTGATTTCGGTTACAAGCGCAAAGTCATCGTTGTAGGTTTGTCCTTGCGCGATGTTAGGTAAAACTAAAAAGCAAATCGCAATGAGGTAACGCATGGTTTAGTATAGCATTTAATCCACCGAAAGGGAAGAAGTTTGTGCCAAGCGAACCATTTCTGATTCACTAAGGAGTCTGCAACGACAATGTGCGTCACCGCGAAACTCAGACCAACGGGCTCCATCCTCGAATACGATAAGCTTATGATCCGGTACTGGTTCTTGATTCGAACATTGGTACTGAAGATCTACAGATACAGCGATCAGACGATCTACTCGATACTCATACCAATGGGACAGTCCCTCCGGAATCGGGTCTTGTAAACCGTCCAAAATTGTTATTCCAGTTGGTGTCAAGCCAGTGTTCGGCATTCAATAGCTCCACTTCATCTGCAATCTGAATTAAATCTCTTACTTCCGATACATCGTCAAGATTAATACGTTTCGGAAGTACAGGATCGATTCTAAAATAATGATCCTTTAAAACTCGTGAGCACTGATAATGCGAAACATCAACTGTTCCCTCCATTGCCATGTTTGTTGCGTAACGAATCCATTTTGTCAAACCCCAATCGAGCGTTTCCCCGTCGATCCCTTGACTAAGACGCCCGGTAGAGATTGAGAGTAATCGAATATCATCGAGATTCGCTCCAACCGTACCCCGGTCCAAGCTCTGCGCGAGGGCGCACATCGAAGGATTGTTCGCGATGATCCCTCCGTCGATGTATCCTTGATAGGACGGAAAGTAAGAAGGCGCGGCTGTGGTCCGTAACGCAACATCTACAATCCTTTGATCAAGATCTGACGAATCCAGATTATGGAAAAACTTAGGTTTCCAAGTTCCTACATCATCTGCCATCAAATCGAAAGTTGGAATTAAAACCTTACGCTCAAGATCACCTAGCTTATGTTCTCCAAAGATACTGTAGAGAACATCGTACAACCTAGTATTATCGTATTGTGAGTTGAACACTCCACCCAAAATACGATGGAAAACAGTGGGTCGAAAGAATACTGTCTGACCAGCTTTCCAGTAGAAATCAACTAGATCTTCTGGTTTTAATCCGAAAGCAAGACCCAGAGCAATAATCCCACCAGTAGAAGTACCAGCATACAAATCAGCATCTAATACTCCTAAACGTTGGATTAACCTTGCTAGT
>ERZ724522.1780-NODE-1780-length-10941-cov-5.412824_pt1 | contig 10941 bp, 24 predicted proteins | sample MGYA00376055_ERZ724522 | MGnify/ENA primary metagenome ERZ724522 (study PRJEB28724, sample SAMN07190884) | wastewater metagenome | isolation source: effluent of sewage treatment plant in Hong Hong | place: Hong Kong | collected 2016-03-17 ... | reverse complement strand
GCCGGTCGGCGCCGCGCCTTCTTCGTCGCTCGGCAGGCCGGTCGTTTCCAAATCAAGCACGCGGAATGTCATGGTCGTCGCTCATCACGACGCTGTTCAGACAAGATTTTTTCGTTGATTGCTTCGAGCAACCAAGCGCGGTCTTTGTCGTTCACGGGACGATGAAAGTGCAACTGGATGACGCGGTTGCTTTCGACCGATCCTGACATCGCTTTCAGGTCAGGGCCGCCGACGAGCCATGTATCGCCCTGCGCCCACCAACGGGCGACAGACTGCAGCGCCTCGTACTGCTGCGGTGACCAATTCATGTTGTTCACTTGGTCTTCTCCCTGCCGTGCGCGTCGGTCTCGCGCATTACGATGTCGCGAACAGTCTTGGCCGCGCGGAGCGCCTCGAGCACGTTCTCGGCGCCAAAGTGGCGCGGCATCCATCCGGTCCAGCTGTCGCAAATCTCGACAACCGAATTCGGCTGGCTGTTGAAGTCCGGATTGTCGCAGGCGATCGAGACTTCGGCGCCTTCCGGCGCGCGGAGCTCTTCGATCAAGGCCCAAGTCTCGATAGCCGCGCCATGCTCTGCAATGATTGCGTCGGCAACAGCGGAGCGCATTGGATTGTACCCGCCACTCGCGCGGTCGATTAGTGCGATCAATGCTTCCCTGTCCATCAGCTTTCTCCCGTGAAGAGACACCGCGCATGGTGCCGTTCGCTGTACGTGTCCATCCAGCGCAGCACCTTCGCGCGCACCAGGATGGTCACGGTGTCGAAGACGTGGCCTTCGAAGCCGGCCGCCGGCTCATTCCAGCGGCCAGCCAGGTACGCAAGCTTCGGGTCGGCCTCGAGTCGGCCGAACACGGCGAAGGCCTCGTCGATCGTGAGGCGGCGCTCCATCATGAACAGGATGACGCGCTGCTTCAGGCTTCCCTCAACCAGGCTCATCGCTTCGCCTTGTTGACGCGCTCGATCGCCGCGTTCTTCAGGTCGGCCGCGGCCTCGACCTGGTCGGCGCTGCACAGGTCCGCGCGGTCCTGTCGGCAGGCACCCCACAGTTCCTGAACCGCCGCCTTCGTTTTGCAGGCGTCAAGCTCGCCTTTGAGCCAGTCCAAGAACCCGGCGCCGTCCTTGTAGGCCTTCCCCGTCGGCTGGTTGGCGGCCGTCGCCGCAGAACCGCCGTTTCCCGGGCCTTGGGAGGCCGCCTGATCGGGTTTCGAGGCGGCCGGGGCTGACTGACCCGCCTCGTCTCCCGCCGCACTGGCGGCCTCCCTCGCCGCTCCGCCGCGTTCCTGGGTTCCCTTGGCGGCCGCGGGCGGCCTGGTCAGGTTCCCGTCGGCGTCGAAATGGTGCAAGAACTTGTTGTCGTCGCAGGCCTCGTGCCACTGGTCGGCGTGCTGGAAGTAGGCGTCGCTGCCCTCAAAGCGGCGATCGAGGATCGAGCAACCGCCCTCGATCTTCCCGCGCTTGATGGTCACCTTGCCATCGAGCTCGATAACCAGGTCGTATTCCTCGAGCTCGGCCTCGGCGCCGCGCAGCTCCGACTGCTCGTCTTCGCCCGCGTCGTGCTCGATCGCCTTCGGCTCTTCGTCCGACAGCGGATTCCGCACAGGCTGAAACGCGACGCGCTCCGGGTCGTTCTTGCCGTTGAAGTCGTAGAGCTCGTCGTCGCGGCGGATCAGGTCGTCAAGGTCGCTCGACATGGGCAGGCGCTTCGCCAATCGGCGAATGGCGGCCTTCTGCGCCATCTGGTCGTACCAGTTATTCCAGGCCGGGCCGTCCTTGGCCTTGCTGGCCGCGCGCACCTTGTCGATGTCAGAAGGCGACATGGGCAGCGCGTAAACCGTGCCGTCTTTCAGCTTGGCCATCGCGAACGCCTTCACGAAGACGCTGCGGTCCTGCTTGTCGGAAGGCTCGTAAAAAATGTGCTCGCCTTCGTCGTCAATCCAGTAGCGGAATTTGTCGCCACCCCACACACAGCCGGCGGTGATGAGCGCAATCTCGCCGCTGTTGCGCGCCTTCTTCATGATGCCGGCAACCATGGGCATCCACTGAACCTTCTTGATCCAGCGGTCGGACTCTCCCCGCTTGCTGACCTTGGTGTTGTAGATCACGAGCGCGCCCTCGCGGCCGTCAGGCAGCAAGCCATCCTGCGCCGCCTTCATGGCGGATTCGAATAGCGACTGCCGGTCGGCCTGCAGCAGTTCGGGGCTGCTGTTGACCGCGGTCAGCACCACGCGCATGAAGCGCTCGACCGGCATGTGCTTCGGCAGCGCCAGCGAAAATTGCGACTCCATCTTGGTGAACGAAGAATGGAATTGCTGCGCCGGCGTCAGCGCCTGGGTGTTGGTGTCGACCATCGGTAGTCCTTTCAGATAAGCCTCACGCAGGAGGCGGGGTCGTCGAAATTGTAGGTGTTGGTCTCGCCGTCGTCCCACTCAACTTCGGCGCGCCAGCCGTTCGGGCTCAACACGGTAACCTTGCCGAATACTGGCTGGATCGAATCGTCAAGCGACTGAAATTTCACGCGGTCGCCAACCTTGGGCTTGCGCATATCACTGCCCCTTCGTCAGCTTCTTCGCGGGCTTCTTCTTCGGCGCCGGCGTGAAGAGTTCTTCATCGAACAGGCCATAGCCATCAGAGCCAGCGTCGACGCGAGCTTGCTCTGCCTTGGTGCGCGGACTCCCGTTGCTGTAGGGCGGCAACGCCTGCATGTCGGCGTGCGCCTGCCACATGCGATTGTAGCAGCGGTGCAGGTCGTGATCGCGAGTCGAGGCCTTGAAGTTGCTGTAGACAATGCGGTCGACTTCGGCCGCCAGCGCCGCCTTCAGGTGGTCCCGCTTCACCGGCGCCCGGAACAGGTAATCCGATTTGGTATAGCGGGTGACCGAAATTGCCTTGAAGCCCTGCGACAGCAGGACTTCGTCGTTGAAGACCTTTTCCAGGTCGCCTTCGCGGCGGGCCCGGATCATGACTTCGTCAGGCTTGCAGTCCTTGTTGACGGCCGAAAAGAACGCGTCATTCAAGCAAATCCACATGGGGCTTCCCTTCCCGTTGTGTGTTGCGACTAAACTCACAGTATAGTAATCAGCCGGCCGCATCAACCTCTTTTTTGCGCTTTCTGTACCGGGACAGGGCGGCATTCACTATGGCGCGCTCGTCTTGCAGGCCACCACCTACGAGCGGATTGCTCATAAACGCTTTTCTGCCGCGCTTAATAGCCTCTACAAGGTCGTCAGCGGTGCCGGCGCAGGCGCTGCAGAGCGGGCCGGCGTCCGCGCCCGACGTCTTCACCAACGAGCAGGCAACCATTATCTGCTGCGCGTTCAGCGGCGGCATGATGCAGGCGTTGTGATCGGTGCAGCCGCACACGCGGCAGGCCGGGCCGTCGTTCTTCAGGGGCTTGTGAATTGGGGGCATCAGGCAGTCTCCAATGCGCGATAGGTGGTGCCGCAAACAGCGTGCGGGACAATCTCGATCAGCTTCAAGCGCAGCGCGTCGGCGATCGCGCTTTCGATGCGAGCAGGGCGCCAGCCATACGGGTCGAGTCGCGGTGTGCCGCCCATCTGATAGAGCAGCTCGTTGTGCGTCATGATCCCGCCGCCGTTGTTGCCGCGGACTCGCTTGGCGAGAACGGTGGCGTCGGTGGTGTCGAGCGACATCAACCGTTCCTCTCGGTGACGACGTACAGGCCTTCCTCGCCGGCGATGAAGCTGTAGACCGACTCGCCCGGTCGCACCGTGCCGGCGCGCCGCAACGCGCCCTCGAGCTCGAGCCATGTCAGCCTGACGGCGGTACCGGCCGGAGCGCAGGCGCCGTCGATCGGCTTTGTCGCGTGGTTGAAGACATCGGGCATGTACGCCTCCCTTTTACCCTCGCCGGCCGAACGTCACCGGCATCTCGTTAATGTCGAGCTCGTTAACGTCGCGATCGGGGATCCACCGCTTCTCGTGACCGAATCGCTCCAAGCTTCCCTTGAACACCGCGATCGCGTGTTCAATATCGCCGTCGGCCGACACCATGATGGGGTTACCTGGCGTCAGCGTGCACGACCATGCGTCGGGCGCGCCCTTCTTTGGAATGAACACCAGCTGGAAACCGAAATGCTTCTGGCCAGCAACCTTCTTCAGGAATTCGAGCACCGCGGCGTCGGCGCTGTTCTTGTGGTCAAGCTTGGCGCATTCCTCGCCGGCGAACACGTTGCCTTCGGCGAGCAGCTTCGCAATCTGCAGGCGGCCGTTGCTGTAGTGCTGTGCCGGGATGTCGTAGCGATAGGTCGCAATGTCGAGCCGGCAGGCGAGCGACATTTCGCGCCGGCGCTCATTGGCGATCGTCTTGATGTCGCCGATGCCGCGCAGCTTCAGCGCGTCGTGCCGAACCTTGACGCGCACGCCGTCGGGCCGCGTCCAGAAGATCGACACTTCGGTAAGGGCGTTGTCCAGGCAGCCCTTCAGCTTCGGGTCGGTGTCGAGGATGCTTTTGCAGTCCACCACAAAATCGTAGTCGGCCTGCGCCAGCAGGTGCTGTCCCTCCTGCAGCTTGCTCTTCGCGCTCTTGGTCAGCGCTGCTTTTTCCGCCGGCGAGTAATCGTCGTCATCGCCATACGGGCCGCGAACAAATACAGCGTCGAAAGCCTTGCGGCCTTCCAACAGCAGCTTGTGCACAGCGTCGCCGACGGCGAGCGCGTCGGTCTTCTTTTCCTTTGGTCGATGCGGGTTCATTGCCGAGCCGTGCCAGTACAGATTCGCACCGTTGAGCAGCTCGCGAATGTTGCTCGACCCAAGCGCCGTATCCGCGTGGTAGCGCTCGGCCGGCAGGCCGATATAAATGCCGTCGGGCAACGACGGGAATGCGGCGTAATAGGTAGAGAGAGCAGCCTTCAGCTGCTTCGAAGTCTCTGACATGGGCTTCCCGTCCTTGTGTCAGGTTATGTAAAAGCCGATGGCGGAAGACAGCAAGTTGGTATTCCCGCTACTTCCTTACGGTTGCCCGCTAGGGCCTTCCCGCCACCGGTCGACAGCTATACTCCCGGTTTAGTCACCTGTCCATCCGCATCATTTCGGCTCCCACCGAATAAGCACGCCTTCGAATTTGCCGGGGCCGTGCTCTTTCAGCCAGAACGCGTGCATGTCGGCCGCCCCGGCGAAGCCGTCGGCGCGCGCGAAGGCCTCCGGGTCGACCACGAAGTCTGAAAACTTCAGCTTCGTCTTCAGCACATCAATCTTGATCGCCGCCACATAGACGCATGTGGCGTCGCCGATCTTCTGGCACTGCTTGGTGCGCATCGCTGTGTAAAGCTGCAACGTCTCTCCTGGCAGCGCGTGTCGGCGCCGTCCGACCGCGCGGATAGTTTGTCGTTTCGGCTGCGGCCGCGACACATTGCCGAAGGCATCCAGGCTCGCGGCGAAAGCTTCGACGGTCGGCGGCAATCCTAGGCCGACGCGAATCGGCTCGACGAATTGCTTCTTGAATGAATAAGCGGTCAAGGTTGCGCCTCCCGCTGAAGCTTTAACTTTCGCATGCCGTGATGATCGCCAGTGGCATAGTTTACGTTGGACCGGCGGCCGCGCGCGTGAGCATCCAGAGAATTCTTTTGCGGAGTCCCTACGATGACGTGCTGCACATGAGGGTTGCAGCAGATTTTGTTGTCGCACTCGTGGATGCCATACATGCCGGGCGGGATAACTGTGCCGGACAACATGAGCGCCATTCGGTGAGCATAGTATGAGATGCCGTCTATGGTGAATTCACCGTAGCCGACACTGAAAGCGCCTCCTGTCCAAGGCCAGCACTTATCGGGGCCCGCGCTCTTATCGACGTGGGACCAAAATCGACACTTGACGCAACACCATCGATCTCGAGTGCCACGGGCTTTGAAGGTAGAGCCGCATGCAGAACAATCTCGATTGCCATAATCACGCATCAGAACAGACTCCCCTGCGGTTCGGGCGGCAGCAGCGCGCGCAGGCCGTCGGCGATCGTGCGTAGCTTCGCGGCGTGCTCGGCGCCGGCGGGCTCGACGCTGTCGACGGCAGCGATCGCCTCGCGGATTGTCTCCGGCGATTCGCCGCGGAATGTTGCGATGTAGTGTTCGGCGCTGCTCATGGCTTCGGCCACGGAATCCAAGGGCCGACTTCGATCACTTCGACGAAGTGATGACCGACGTCGCTGTTGAAGCCGATGTAGTCCCACGTCATGCCGACGCTGTCGCCGGCAACGCCAGTGAAGCGCGCTGGCTGCCATGTCTGCGGCGTGCGGCTCGATTTGACCAGCACCCAATAGTAATCGCCAATTATTAGATTTTGCTCTTGTGCCACGTCTCCCTCCCCTCCCTCAAAAAAATAAACCAATAAGCCGTCATGGCAGCAAATCTGTAACCTTGCACTTCAGGCGCCGCGCAGCCGCGTAGAGCCGCACCACCGTCAGCGGATTCCGGCCGGTCTCGTAGTGCTGCACCATCATCGGCGACACGCCGAGCGCTTCAGCGAGTTCTGGTTGGCCGACGTTAGCGGCCACCCTTTTTGCGCGCAGCCTTGCTCCGACGTCTTCGTTGGTCACCGTCTTTGGCATTGGGCACTCCCTTGTTGAGATCGTTCACCAGGTCGTCGCGTATCCGGTCGACCAGGCTGCTGAAAAATTCAAGGCGTTTATCGGCCTTGACATCTGTCATCAGCACCAGTTGCAGCATCATTGTAACGGCCGCAACACGCGTCGATGACGGCAGTGTCAGCAACGTCTGCATGCTGAGTTGCGCGGCCCTCTTCGCGAGATCGTGAGTCATGCTGGCGATGTAAAAAACATCCAGAAGCAGAATGCTCCGACAAGAAGTAATGCAATAACGAAGACACCAAGCATGTCTTCCGACACGTCGGCGCGCGCGCGAGCGCGCCGCTCCTGCTCTTTATCAAGATATGGGCGCATCAATTCAGCTCCGCTGCCACGGTTTTCCGTAGGGTGTCGCAAAAGCATTCGACCAGGCCCGCGCGGCCTTCAAGCGCGGTGGCGTTGATGATGAGGCCGGCAAGTCCGCCGATCGCCACGAGCTCGTCGCGCGCGTCAGCTTCTTCGGGCAGGGCCTCGGCAAGACTTTTCAAGATCGACTTGGAATCGTACATGGGTCGGCGCTCCGGTGAGGGAATGCCATAAACCTGAGTCGATTCAGTCGCGCTAGAAGCATCATTTCGGCTGTCCACTGCTCATTCGGACTAGTCCACCGTCACGCGGCGGGGCCTTCGAAGCCCGTCACGCGGTACCGCGCCTCAACCATTGTCGGCACCGTGTAAAAGCTGAAGTCGGGCATGCCCAAAATGCGACGCGCGCAAATGCGATGATTGCCGTCGACCGGGATGCGGTAAAGCGTTTCGCCAATGAGAACCGATACCTGCAGGGCTGGCTTCACCACCGGCGATCGCGCCGCGTCGGCGTGATAGGCGGTCACCATGCCGGCGACCTTGTCCCAATCGACGTTAGCGTTCGCCAGCGTCGACATTGGCGGCAATATGGAAACCGGCGCCGTCACCGGCTTGCCAAACATGCCGGCATCGGCGTCGCGCTGGATCCTGGTCACGTTCCAGGTGATCTCGACGCCGAAGATGGCGGGGTCGATGCTGAAGACGGTGTCGTTGAGCGAGCAGCCGCGGATTACGAAGACGGACATGCGGCCTCCGATCGCAGGCGGCGAACCTGCGCGCACGCGCGGTTCAATCCACTCTTCACGCTGCCCTCGGGAATGTTGAGCTCCCTGGCGATGTCCTGGTACCGCTTCAGGTCGACATAGCGCAGGTGCAGCAGCTGGCGGAATCGCGGGTTCAGCTTCTCGACATGCGGGGCGTCGGTCGTCATCAGGTTGAAGTCTTTCGACGGCGTGTTGTGCGGCGTCATGGTGCCCCCCGGGTGTTGAAGCGAATGTCGTTAAGCATGTCGTAAATGTTTTCCGCGCTCGGCGTGTAATTCAGAGCGTCGGCAATGCGCTTCAAACTAAAGGCGATCGAGACGAGCGCCTGCGTTTTGAAATCGCCATTGTCGGCGAAGAGGCAGGAGTCGGCCTCGAAATTGTCGGCTGGCGTGTGCTGGTCAGCCATTGTCGGCGACCTCCCCGTTCTCGATCACGACGCCGCCGCCGTCGACGTCGTTGCCGACGCACTCCATCAGCACCACGAAGCCGTGCTCTTTGGCGTGCGCTTCCAGCGCTTCGCGGGCGTCGTCATCGAGCAGCGAGCCTTCCCGCACCAGGAGCACGCGCAGCTCGGGCTTCAGCGCCATCAGGAGCGACGTGGCGGTGCGGATTTTGCGAGCCGTCGAGGCCTGTTCGAACGGCAGGCCGTCGAGAATGATATCGTCGTCGCCGATCGACAGTTCAGGAATCGGCAGCTTGGCGTTCGCGATCGCGTCGACCTTCGCCTTGTCGATAGCCTCGATTTGGCTTGTCAGATCGGCATACTTGCTTGACAGGCTTTCGGCTTCCGCCAGTCGCTGCGCGTGTTCAGCCCGCTTGCGGGCGCCAGCGTTGATGTTCTCGGCGTTGCGGATTTTGTCTTCGATCGCCGCGGTGTCGATCGCCTCCGGCAGCGGTTCGGCCTTGGCGAGAATTTCTTCCTTCTCGGCAATCCGGGCGTTGACTGACTTGATCTTCGCCGCGAGCTGCTCGAGCTCGTCGCGCAGCCGGTCGATGTCGTCAGCAACATCCTCGCGGTACTGCCGCTGCGTTTCGATCTCGCGATTATGCAGGTTCGCCTTCAACAGCTCCTGCGCAGCCGCGCTGACGTCGACCGGCGTCAACGGCGCATCGGCAGGAAAATTGATGGATTGAGCAGCTCCCAAGGCGCGGTCGCGATCGCGGCCGACCTGGGTGCGCTCTTCGAAGAGCTCACGGCGCGCGGCCGCGTTGTCTTCGAAATCGAAGTCGCCGACCAGGCCCTTGACGAGCTCGAGTCGTTCCTTCGGGGGCATCATCGCAAACCGGATAGGGTCGTCGGCGATCGGTGAGCCGCGCAAATCATCCAGCACGGTCTGCTTCTTGTCGGGCCGCTTGCCGTCGCGGAATTCCAGCTTCAGCGCGTGCGTGACGCCCTTGCCGTCTTCCTTCGCCAAAATCTTGCGCGTCAGCTTCAGGTCGGTGAAGTCGAGAAAAACCTCGGCCTCGCTCTGACCGGCGCGGATGGGCTTATCCGGAAACGCCGCGGGGCCGGCGATCGCCATGGCGACGGCGTCAAGCACCGAGCTCTTGCCCTGGCCGTTGCGGCCGCTGATCTTGAACACCGGCTTGCCGTCGATGCGGATGGCCACGGCCTTCAGCGCCTTGATGTTTTTGGCGCGGAGCTCGACCAGCTTAAAGTTCATCGGTACGTCTGCTTTCATGGGGCTTCCCTTCCCTGTAACTGCTGCTCTAACTTGGTGACCCTGTCCGAAAGTTCGGCAAGGGGGCTTCTCGATAGGTGCTGCTCGATTGCGGCGAGCATCTCGGAATTCATGGAGCGGCCGTTAATCGCCGCCCGTTTAGCTAGGGCGCTGCGCAGCGCTTTTGGCAAGCGCACTAGAAATTGCTGCGACTCTCTCGACGCCCTCACGACTTCAGCGGTCCCTGCAGGCCTTCCTTGATGAGATACTTCAGCTGCGAGCCGGGCGGGATGACGCCGGCGGCTTCCAGCACGGCTTCGACCGTGCGGCGGTACGATCGCGAGCGGCCGCGCAGCTTCGCGCCGCCATCCTTGTCCTTTTCGATCATCCGCTTCACGTTGGTTTGGCAATCCTGCTCGAGGCGGATGCGGTAGACGACTTCGGTAATGTCGTCGATCTGCTCGTTAGTCATCGGCGCTTTGCCTTCTTCTGTTTTGCGGCCTTCTTCTCGGCGCGCGACTTCGTGGGCGGTACCGCATCGATCATGCCTTGCAGCTGTTCGATGCGCTTGGCGGTGAGCGACGGCGCCTTCGACTTCGCGCCGGCGCCGCGCGTTTGATAGCGGAGCTCGCGCAGCCGCGCGATGCTCTGTTCGACGGGGCCTGGGGCCTTGCGATCAGCCATCGGATTTTTTCTCCTGCACGGTCTTCCAGGTCAGGCGCAGCGGCGTGCGGCCGCTGATCGCCAAATCCATGTTCGACCAGTCGCCGCCGCCCGGCACCGTGACAAAAACCTTGGAATGCTGGCCGACTTCGTAACCCGCGTTCTGCAGGATGACGATGAGCTCTTCATTGGTGAGCTCGAGCTCGTGCTCTTGGGTGATGGTCGTCAACACGGTCTTCTTGACAGCAACAGGCATGGTTCCCTCACTTCGGTTTGTGCAGCGTCAGAACGGTGGTGTTGATGTTGGTCCCGCTGGCGCTGAAGGATCCAACCGGCAGGTCGCGCCACGGTTCGCCGTAGCGGCTGCTGGCGATGCGATCGAGCTGCAGGCCCTCATAAACGTGCTTCCAGGCCGACCGCAGCAGACAGAGCTGCAGGCTGCTCGTGTAAGTGCTGCCGGTGTCGATCGTGACGTCTCCGAACGTGCCGCCGACCGTGCAGGCCATCTTCAGTTCAGTGCCAGCGCGCGCGAAAGCCTTCTCGGCCTCGGCGATGCCGGCAAGCTTCAGGTCGTATTCCGCGACCACGTCGACCAGGCTGCGCTGTAGGGCGGGCGTGTTGAAGTTGTGAAGGTTCGGGCGAGCGTTCACTTGCGCACCGCCTTCAAAAGCCGTTCCCGGGCTTCCTTCTTTTGCTGCTGAAGCTGACGCTCTTCCTTTGGATTCCACCCTGCGGCCTCAAAGCCGGCGAAGCGAGCGCATGCTTCGCCGAATGCATCGATGAGCTGTTCAATGTTGCTTGCCATGGGCTTCCCTTCCTTGGCGACGGCTGCAGCTATACTGTGAGTTTAGTGGATTGTCCACCCCCCATTCGAAACTTTCCGCCGGCGACCATTTGCGAGGGGAACTATATAGATGACTCCCGAAGCCATTAGTCATCTACCTTCTCGGCTTT
>ERZ724522.1779-NODE-1779-length-10945-cov-3.367677_pt1 | contig 10945 bp, 24 predicted proteins | sample MGYA00376055_ERZ724522 | MGnify/ENA primary metagenome ERZ724522 (study PRJEB28724, sample SAMN07190884) | wastewater metagenome | isolation source: effluent of sewage treatment plant in Hong Hong | place: Hong Kong | collected 2016-03-17 ... | reverse complement strand
CGTGACTTCTTCATCCGCCTGGACAGTGGATCAGAAGTCGAGATGTTCAACTCGGCGTCACTCACCAACAAGCTGCTCCAGTTCTCCAACGGTGCGATGTACCCCATTGCAGGGATGCCACTATGGGAACCCATCCACGATCTGAAGCTCGACGCGCTTGAGGACATCATTGAAGAGTGCAATGGTCAGCCTGTGCTCTGTGCATATGCTTACCGTAGCGATGCCGAGCGCATAATGACCCGCTTTGCCGACCTCCGTCCGATCAACCTGACCGAGTGCAAGTCAGATGGAGCATTGCAGAACGCTATGACACGATGGGCAAAAGGTGATTGTCAGTTGATGATCTTCCATCCTGCCAGTGCAGGACATGGTATCGACGGATTGCAGAAGATGGGTAACACAATCGTCTGGTATGGACTCAACTGGAGCCTGGACTTGTACGACCAAGCTAACGCCCGCCTGCATCGCCAGGGTCAAGGTAAGCCAGTGATCTGCCATCGTATCCTTACCCTCGACACCATTGACCAAGCTCAGGCTGATGCCCTGAACGATAAGGCAAACACACAAGAATCCCTGAAAAAAGCGATCAACTCTTATCGTAAAAGAAAAGAAAATTCTTGACAGTAAGGAAGTCCCTGACTAAGATTCGTATCAACAAGGAGGCAATATGAACAAGAGTCTGATGTTGATGCTGAACAACTGGCGCGATCTGAACGAGGGGATGTCCGAGCTTCGTGAAGATCAGATCAAAGAGATGCTGGACTACGAGATGGTGAATGAGCAGCGCAAGACGGTGATCGAGCGGCTGCATCAACGCTACACCACTCTTCGTGCAAAGCGTGAGCGGGCTGAACTGATAGGGGCGATCAAATGAAAGACTGGCTCAACCGCTTATGGTGCGATCTGAACTACCGCTACTGCTGTAGCAACCAGTATCTCGCCGTAATGCGCCATGAAGTTCTCGAAGGTGTGTATTGGAGCCAACAGGCGAACTACTGGCACAACAAGTGGAGCCAACAGGCGAACTACTGGCACAACAAGTGGAGCAAGACATGATCTCATTATCCGATGCCAGCAAGTGCCTGGTTGTTCTCGGTACTGAGTACGACCAGCGGGAGCAGGAGGTCAGGGCAGCATTGGCAGAAGTGTTCATTGCGCAAGACAAGCTGCGCCAAGCGATTGATAACCGTGACGCTATCGAGCGCACCATCCTACAGATCATCAAGGGAGTGGAGTGATGGGACTGCGTGACTACAACCCGCCGCCTAACATCTGGTGCAGTCAATGCAAGAGTATGAAGCCTCGCGCTGGGCATGTTGAAGTGAAGATCGACAAGCTGCACATGCGCCGGATATGTATCGAATGCAAAGCAGACCTTGACCGATGGAAAGAAGAAATTCTGAAGGACAAGTATGCCGAAGAGCAACATGAGCAACGCCACCCCTCTCCTTAACCATGACGATCTTGGGAGAGTGAAGCATCGTTAGCTTGAGGGGTGGCACCAATTCAACACAAGGAGAAACAAAATGAAAAACGAAATCACGATTAATGGCGTCACCTACGTTGCAAAAGATAGCAAGCCTGAAGGAAATCGCTGCGTTGTCGTCGTAGATCGTGGCTGGATTTTTGCCGGCGACGTAACCCGCGAGAACGGACGTATCAAGATCAGCCGCGCCGTGTGGGTATTCCGTTGGGAATCAATCGGTTTCGCGGGGGTCGTTGCCAACCCAAAGAAAGCCGACATCCGCAAGATCGACGACATTGACATGCCGGAAGGTAGCGAGGTTTTCTGCATTCCTGTGAAGTCCGATTGGGGGCTGTGATGCCCACCATATTTAGGCCGGTCGGCAACGGCTACGGCAACGGCTACGGCAACGGCGACGGCTACGGCAACGGCTACGGCAACGGCGACGGCTACGGCAACGGCAACGGCTACGGCAACGGCAACGGCTACGGCGACGGCAACGGCTACGGCGACGGCTACGGCAACGGCAACGGCAACGGCTACGGCAACGGCTACGGCAACGGCTACGGCAACGGCTACGGCGACGGCTACGGCAACGGCAACGGCACTGTACAAACGTCGCTCAAGTGAAGTGTTCGCCCACCAGCACCTTTAATCCCTTGAGAAAGGAGTAGAGGCCGTTGCAGGAACAACGAAGCTGGTGGGCAACCTGATTAGGAGAGAAGTGATGAACCTAAACGAACTCAAGAAGCTGGCAGAGGCTGCAACACCGGGGCCGTGGGTCGAAGGCATCAGTTCCCACCACACGGTATCTAAACATCCTAAATTTTTCAATTACACAATTGCCGAGTTTCGCCACGCACGTGACGCAGAGTGGTGCGATGCAGCCAACCCGCAGCAAGTGTTGAAGATGATCGAGTGCATGGAGTTGATGGTGGAGGCTTTGTATCCGCTTATCCCTAGAGATTTACGGGATGAAGAAATTAAGGATGAAGCCCTAGCCGCTTTCCACAAACTGAATTCGGAGGAGTGATGGACGCAGTTGAACGCCTACGCAAGAAAGCGCAGAACGAAGCGACTTGTCTTGCACTGAATAATGAATGCAAACACTTGCGCCAGCAGCTTGCCGAGTGCAAAAGCAAATGGGAACACTTTGAGAACAGCGTTGCAGAAAAAAGTATGCAATGCCTCTCGCTTGAAAAGGAACTTGCCGAGTGCCAGAAAGCATTTGAAACTGAATGTCGTGATATTGACCTGATCCTTAATCATTTTGGGATGGACATAAACAAATTCAGAACCGAATGCGGGTTTCTAAACAAATATCACATCGCTTCGGAGTTGCGTCACTTGCAAAATATAGCTGAGAAACTTGCCGAGTGCCAACGGGAGCGGGATGAATACCTGCGCGACCTTGGGGCTATGAAGAACTGGATTGCTGACTGGCACAAGAAAGACGCTGAGCTCGCCACCGTAATCAAGGAGCGGGATGAACTAAAGGCAAACTCAGACCGCTATGAACTGCTGCGCGATATGAAGCTATACGAGATGCAGCACGTCTATCCAGTCAATGACCTACGCGAACACATTACTTCTGGCGAGAAGTGCTGGTGCAATCCGACTGTTGATGATGGTGTGACTATTCACAACGCGATGGATGGTCGAGAGCAATTTGAACTAGGAAGGAAGAAGACATGAGCGTAAGGCAACTAACAAGGACGCTACGCATCTGCGACCACGGCGCCACGCCGGTAGATGTGAGCATCGACTTTACTGGATACGGCCATGAGGAACTTGGAGACAAAACAATCTTCTTCGAGATCGAGCAGGATCAATCTGTGTATCTAACTATCGAAGGAATCGAGGCTGTGCTTGCGGCGGCAAAACGCATCAAGGCAGAGTGGGACGCCCTCGCAAAACTCGGCGCTGACAAGGAGGAGTGAGGTGATTTCCGCGCAATATGTTGATGGGCTTGAACTTCGCATCAAGGAACTAACAGGACAACTCCATGAGCTTGTACTCGAACGCGATGGATGGAAGCACAAGGCCGAGTGCATGGAGAAACTGTACTGGGAAGTCAGAGGAAGCAATGCGCTGTATCTGGTTAAGTGGCTGCACAAGGAATTCACTCACTTGAATCGGAAACTAGCAAAGGACGAACAGCTATGACCAACCCGACACCAGTAGCGTGGATGTACAACTTCCGTCCTTATGGAAGAGACAGTGAGCCGCTCGCAATCGGATGGTTGAGCACGAATCGCGCAGAAGCGTTTGGAAAAAATTGCAAGGATCAACAGCCCCTTTTCACCGCTGCCCAACTAAACCAAGCCCGAGCCGATGCGCTGCGGGAGGCGGCTGCAATATTCGACCAGAAGCACACACAATTGAAGCACTGTCACAACTACCATCAATGCACGGCTCGGGATTTGCGGGCTATGGCCGCAGAAATTGAAGGAGAGAAGAAATGATCTGCTACCGAGACATGACGTTCTGCATGGACGCAGAGCATTGCGCCAACAAGGAAACGTGCCACCGATGGTTCTCTGACGAGCATCGTGAGCGTGCCGTCAAGTGGTGGGGTGGTGATGACTACCCGCTGGCAATGAGTCACTTTAAGGATTCATGTAACAAATGGGAGGAAAAGAAATGCTCATAGATCGTGAGACTGTACTGCGGTTGGCATGCGAAGTTTTCAACTACGCCTACGACCTAGACTCCCGCAGCTTTGAGTCAATCGAAACCTTTGCTAATCTCATAGCGGCAGAGCAGAAGGAGCGGGATGCGAAGATTTGTGAGGAGTTTAAACACCCACTTGTTTGCTTAACCATCGACGGTCGCGCGCGTCTTGTGGCCGAGATACGGAAGGAAGTGAAATGACCAACGACGAAGTAATCGCCATCACGCTCAACACGATGGCGGAAGAACTACAAGAGGCGGCATACCTCATCAGCATCGGTGAGTACCGCAAGGCGGATAACCTATTGGTGATGGTGACACCGCGCCTGCAATCCGTGAGCGCAGATGTCTGGCGCAAGCACCATCCGTCAGGAGTTGTGAAATGAATATGTGGGCAGCACTTTTCGTGGAACCTACTCCTCCACCGGTTGTTGTGAAGCCGAAACCTAAGCCGCGCAACTACACGTTCGGCCCGGCCAAGTGCGCGTTCTGCGGGAAGGACTTCATCAAGAAGTCTCCGACTGGAACGACATGCTCTGAGCCGTGCAGGGCGAAGATGAAGTACATGGCTCAGGCAATTCGGAGGAAGCAGCGTGCCGGTTGAGGATCACAAACCCTCTGAGATGGTGAAACGGGATAAGTACCGTGCCGGCTGCTACAACTCAGGAGAGGCTGCTGATGGGTACTGGGGAACTGACAGGAAATACTTCGATGATGGTCGGTGGGTACTGGTTCCGGTCTATATCAAGCACGTCATGTCGAGGCGTTGCCGGCAGATCAACGATCTTCCTGAGTGCCTATGGTGTGGATCACTCAAGGATATGGAATACATCTTGAAGATGAAGGAGATGAAATGAAAGCCGACGAAGTACAAGTAGGTGGTACGCATTACCAGAAGGATGTGCAGCCATGGACAGCGATGCAATCATGGCTAACACCAGAGCAGTTCGAAGGGTTCTTGCGCGGCAACGCTATCAAGTACCTCGCCAGGGCTGGAGACAAAGGCCCAGCCCTACAGGACTACAAGAAGGCTGCTCACTATTTGACCAAGTTGGTCGAATATCTTACCGAGCCGCAACCGTTTTCTCGTAAGTCCTGAAGCCCGCGAGTCCCAACATCCCGACTACCAACTCCATCAGGTTGTCCGCCAGCAATGGCGGCACCTTGATGTCAGGGTAGAACACTGTCGCCCATGTCAGCATAGGGTAGATCAGGAAGTTGTAGGCCAACCCAGCAGCGCAGATGTACCCGATGGTCGGACGCCAGCGAGAGGCGTACTTGTCACCGCTGGACGCCTCGGCCTTATTGACCTCCATCTGCCCCAGCGCCACCTTCACGTCGGCATCCAGCGCCGCCAGTTGCCCAGCCTGGGCCATCTCCATCAACTTAATCTTGGCATCCCCTGCTGCCTTTGGGTCAGGGAAGATGTTGTCGATGACCTTGCCGACGATTGGGATGAGTGCTTGCCACATCATTCACCTTCCTTCTTATTGTGTTGTTCAAACAGTTCCCGCTCGGCCAGTCTGCGCTTCGCCAACCCAGCTAGGACTTTACCTTTTGCTTTGTCCCACCGTTGAAACTGCTTCGCGCATCCGGTGTAATCAGACGCATTGAGTAGGCGAAGCAGGGTGGAACTGCGAAAGTTCCCACACCCGACGTTGAAGATGAAGGAGATGAGTGCCGCTCTCTGATTACGGGAGAGTTCAACATTGACGTGTTCTTCAATACAGTCATCAGCATCCTGCATATCCTCCATCAATCGGGCATCTGCTTCTGCTTCGGTGATGACCATGCGATCACGCACGCCGCGTGTGGAACCATACCCGATAGTCAGTATCCCACCAGGGCAGACATATGCCGTAAGGTATAACCCTTCGAACTTCTTGATGACGCCTGCTGCTACCTCGAAAGCGTTCATAGCTTAATGTGATCCTTTGCCCACAGCACGATTGCCCATACAGCAGCAGCAGCGTAGGCTAACCACTTCAATACCGTCACAGCACCGTGACCCCGCTCGATGTATTTGCCAATAGTCAGCAATTGGGTATTGATGTCCTGTAACGAACTGTCAATCTTGTCGTGCTTGTCGAACTCAGTTTTCTCATGCTTCTCAAGCCATGCCTTGATGTCGGTATAAACTGACTCCTTGCATCGGGTAAGCTCAAGATGAAGTTGATCTTCGCTGATAGACATACTTACCTCAACAATGTTCTTTATCGAAAGGGTTCAACCAATTCCTGCATAGGTACTGTGCCACCGTCGCCCGCCAGTCATACCCCTGCCCAAGCCGCTTGCACTTCTGGCTCAAGGTGAAGTCACGGGTCACGCCGAGCAGCAGTCCGATAGTCCAATTCACCACGATATCGATGAGCAGACCGCACAGGACAACGATGATCCCCGCGATCTTGACCTCGATGCGGAGGATGTTCCACTTGGCACGGAGTGCGGAGTACGCAAGGAACAGCGTCCAGAGAACTACTAATGCAGCCGGAATTAGTACAAGATTAGTTGTACTAATCACTTCTTGCTCCGCCGTATCTCAGCGATCTTCGTGTCCAGTTCCTTCATCCGCGCATAGCCGACATTCAGCATCGGATCAACGCCAGCCGCAGCAGCCTGTGCTTCAAACGCAGCAAGCATGAATTCGCGGGTGACGCGGGGGAGCATCGCTTCCTTCTCCATGTGGTCGATGTCCCCTTGAATCGTCGCGTTGTGTCTGCGGTCGAGTTCTTCCTGCGGGATAGGCGTGACGATCAACGTACCATCCGCATTCTCCTGCCATGTGTAGATATTGGGGTCTGGGTAGTCCTCGACATTGGCCTGTTCCACGCCTACATCCTGCCAAACGCTGCGAAGGTGCGGATAGCGAACACCATTGATTTCACGCGGGCGGTTGATGTCGATCTGCTGCCCGTTCAGTCGGTAGATGGTTCTCATGGGTTGCCTTTCGCGGTTTGCGGTGCGTGATTGACATCACCAAAGACACCGGCATTGGTTGTGATGGAGTAGGTGTTCGATCCAGATGCGTTATATGAACTGGACGAAGTACGCAGCTTGAAACCCCCTGCGGTTTTATCTGCGTGCGTCCCGAATGTGACCGCATTGCCGTTAATGGTCATAGCCGTTGGGCTACCGTTCAGCCATACGAACGGGCCATCTGTCGCAGAGTTTCCGGTGAATGATCCAGAGGTTGTTACGGAACCCGCTGGCAGATTGGCGGTGCAGAGGGCTTTGAAGCCTGATGTCGGTGTGTTCTTGAAGTACCCACCAGAAGCAGAATCCCATGTAGCAGATGCTACGTTGCCCTGACCGAAGTTGTAACTATCCGCAGCGCCGGGGGTTGTTGAGTAATCAGCATGAGGTACTAACAACGCCCCTGTAGGTGTCCATGAATGCAAAGTGCCAAGGCTTGAATTATTCTTGAAAACAACAAGTGTTCCGTTGTCTAAGTCAGCCTCAAATCTATATACATCTCCAGCAGTAGCCCCTGTTCCGTAAGCGGTCGATGACGCGCTTCCGATACGCTTATTTCCGTTAAGGAACACGATCCGAGCAAAGTTGTATGTTGCATAAGTGCCAGAAATTATGTTTGAGTCTGCTAGCGCAAGGCCATGCTCATACGTTGCGCTTCCAGCGGTTACTTCCCAAACCCATTTTCCAGTAGATACCGCAATGGTTCCCGCCACAGCAGCGCCGGGAGTTGTGGCTGATGTGGTGTAGTTAAGATTTCCAACAGCCAACGTAACTGACGAACCTTTATTTACAGAATTCAACGTCGCAAAATTATCAGTCGGCGTATCCACCATCCAGCATTCATTCACCCCTGCCGCACGGGTCATGCCGGAGAGAGTCCAATCATTAGACCCTGCTGCGTCGTAACCTAGCGTCGTGGTGGATGTGCCGTCGGAGAAATCAAGGTGGAATCCATTGTTGCCATAAGTCCCGCTGTACGCTTTGGGAACCCATACGCCGTTGGAGTCGAGTTCGCCGAAGGAAGATGGAGTGAGTGCTTGGCCGTCGATGAAGTAGATGTCGGAGAGGTAGCCGGAGAAGTAGGATGGTTGATTGCAGTATTTTCCAAGCTGGTGTGACACTGCATTTACGTTGAAACTTGTTACTGTGTAAGTGCTTCGTGCGTCTGTTCCAAACGTGGTTATTTGCTGCCCATTCACATATAGGCGTAATTTGTCAGTGCCAGATGCTCCTGTATCTACAGAGCAAACTACATGGTAGTGCGCTGACGGGTCACGGAATACCGGAGTGGATACGGCATAGTTAGTCCCGTTATCGGCAAGGTTTAACGTGTCTCCGCCACCAAAATAAAGACCGCTATTAGCCGTTACTGGGCTGAACATGCACGGAGTACCAGACGACAGTGTTCCGCGTTTAACCCAGCCACTCCAAGTCCATTTTGTCTGTAACGTCGGCGTCCCAAAAGTCCGACTCAAATAATCATCCACCCCATCGAAGCGGATGGAGTTGGCGATTGAGTAGGCGGTGGAGGCGGAACCAGCCGCGCCGAGTACGGTTGCTCCGAACATCACTTCACGTCCTGAAGGAATTTGCAGGCGATGAACGTACTACTGACAACGTAATATGCCATTACATCAACAGCACTATTTGTCGCAGTGATTGTCGGAACAGTTCCACCGGGAAACTTGTAGTACGTTCCAAATGCCAGCGTCTTTGGTGACGAGGCGTGCTGCGTAAATACGATGATTCCTTCCTGCCCTGCAACGATATTGGTTGGATTGGCAAGCGTGGTGTTCTCGGTAAAGGTGTGCGTGAAGAAGTTGCTATTCGCAAGATTGACAGCGACACTCGCGGCCGATGATGTCAGTGATGTTTCGCTACCACGAGCAGCATCACCAAATGTCTGGACGGCGGTGAAGGTCTGTGCGACATCCAGCTTGGCCGTGTCTGCGTCATAGGCTTGAACAGTTGCACCGATATTGGAGTCGAGCAGCACTACGCCTGTCGCATTCGGCAAGGTGATTGTCTTGTCGCTACCTGTAGTATCCGCTGATGTCAGCGTAGTCTCATACGCATCGACAGTGGAACCCTCGAACACGATATTGACACCAGACGAGATGAGCAAATCCCCTGTCATGGGAACAGTACCATCGGCCATGAAATCACCAGCACCTGTACCATCTACTCCAGCATCACCCGCAGGAGAGAAGGCTACGAAGGTGCGATCTGCTGCTGCCCAATTTCCAGCGGAGCCGATATGCGTAACAGCGAGTTGGAGCCATGTGCTGTTATCTGTAACCGCCGTGACGTAGAACGTTGCATACACCGACGAATCGCCACCTTGGCGCAGACTGATGATGCCCTTCTTGGTGTTGGTCGAATCAGCCCATGCTGCGACAAAGGCAGACACGTCAGGGTTCAGCGTTTGTGCGCTGAGTGCTGACACAGCAATGTTGGTGACGAGATTGACCGTTGCGTTGTTGAACCGGATATCGCCGGTGCCAGGGTCTGCCATCGTTGTACCAGTATCGAAGGCCCACTCGATTGCGATGGCTTCGGCAGCAGCGGCAGATGATGCGGCTGCACTGGCGCTGACGTTGGCTGCGCCTGCCGAGATGGACGCGGCACTTTCACTAGCCAGCGCATCGGCAGCAGACACCGCAGCAGCCGCAGCAGACACGGACGCGTCCGCAGCGTAGTCGTCAATGTTGTAAGTCGTGTTCTCGATGGCATCCCCGGCAGCGTTCCACCGCAACGCTTTGAGCGCATCAGGGGCAGGCAGGGTAAAGTCCGATCCTGTTACCGTAGTGTCGGATAGTACGAGCGCCCTATCGACTTGACTCTTGAGCCGCTGGATAAGGATGGTCAGCTTGTCCAACGCACGTTCATGGGCTTCAGCAGGGAACGGATCGTTCGCAACGTAATCCGTTGTCTGCGTCATCGGCGGGTCATTGACGATGACGACATCCTCTGCATTCGCAGGGGCTGTTACGAATGTCACCGTACCCGTAGCACCGTTTCCACCTGTGACGGTGTAGTGCGTACTGATCGTCTTGAGCGTACCGGCCTGATATACCTTCAGATCGGTAGAAGTGAGGAACTGGAAAGTGACGGAGAATGCGACAGTGACGCCATTCCCGGTGTATTCAAGTCGGCTTGATGTGCTGGAAACGGTCATTGTTGCTCTCCTTGCCCGAAGATATTACCAAAATCCGGCGCTCTAGTCTCGTCCGGTGTGAGCCAAAAGCCCGCTTTGTATCGTTTTTCTGCTGCTTCCTTGGCACGCTCCATGTAGCCAGGGTTAGCCAGTTCCTGCAAGTCATGCAGGATGATGTTATGTACCAGCGCCTTGGTCGGCCAGAAGTTCTGGAATGGGGTGTTTTCCTTGACTGTTTGGTACATGCCTTTGCTGAACTCCTTGCGGCGTTTCTCGTACTCGACTTCATCACCTTTGGCAGCAGCAATACCTGCTGCACCAGCATCAGGGATAGCAGCCAGAACACCACCAGCAGCGGTGAAGGCAGGGCCAGTAGCCAGCTTAGCAACTGCCTTCTCCTTCGACATATTCGGGTCGATCATCACTTCCAATAGATCGTTGAAGATACCGAAGCCACCCCCACGGAACATTGCCTTGAGCGCGAATGCGGGATCGTTCTCCAACGTGATGTCACGCGGATCACGACCAGAGGCTATGTCACCGAGCACAAGTGATACGCCACCGAACACTGTGGATAGCCCGATCAACTTTGCACGGTACGCCAGCGGGGATCGCCCCATCTCGGCAGCGAACTGTGCTCGCTGAATAAAGTGCTCACGGAAGTAGGCTACAGGGAA
>ERZ724522.1778-NODE-1778-length-10948-cov-3.470761_pt1 | contig 10948 bp, 13 predicted proteins | sample MGYA00376055_ERZ724522 | MGnify/ENA primary metagenome ERZ724522 (study PRJEB28724, sample SAMN07190884) | wastewater metagenome | isolation source: effluent of sewage treatment plant in Hong Hong | place: Hong Kong | collected 2016-03-17 ... | reverse complement strand
CACGCCACCGTTACCACCCGCTGCACCGGCAGCGCCCGGAGTTCCAGCGGCCCCGCCTTGCCCAATCGTCACCGTAACGGTGGACGGCAGGTCCGAGGCCAAGAAGGACTCGCGGATGAAGCACCCACCCCCACCTCCGGCCCCGCCCGGAGCCACGGTCGCGGTCGCCAAAGACGCCCCGGCCCCGCCGCCACCCCCGGCACCCCAGATACGAATAATCACCATCTTCGGCGTGAAAGAGGTCGGCTTGGTCCAAGTCGTGCCGCCGCCATAAGTGAACGTTTGCACATCCACCTGGGCCACATCCGCGCCGACCTTGTAGAACCCAACGCCCTCAACGTACTCCAACAGTTCGCCTGCGTAGAGCGTCACCTTGTGGAGTTCATAGTCGGTGCCATTGGAGTCATAGATGACGGTCACATCGCAGGAGGTGCTGGCATGTTTGTTGCGAATGTTGATCATCTTGACGTTGCGGATCGTGCTGGCCCCCGGCGTGGCACAGATGTCCGTGGTCGCCGCCGCCGAAGCGATGGCGGTGTTTTGCTTCCCCGGCGTTACCGTGGTGCCATTCAAATCCACGAAGCTGCAGTGAACGTCAATGTTGGCCGCCGACGAGGTGGTCAATTGCAGCTTGTCAGTGGCAGAGTTGAGTAGATTAATCATGTCGAAATCCTCGGTGCTAAGAACCGCCGGTAGAAAGCCTGATACCCCGGCACAACCTGCCCAAACAGCACCGTGGGCGAGAAAGGGTAATCCAGGCCATTCCCCTCGTTGTACATCTGGGCGCGTTCGTTGCTAGTCAACGTGCGCTTCCAGAAAGAGACCGAATCAACCACCCCGTCCATGTATTGCCCCACCGTCCCGCTGGACCCCATCAACAGGCTGCCCACTCCGGCCCCTACCGATTGGCCTGCAGCGGCCATATCCGCACTCACCGGGGTTCCGCCGTTAACTTGAATGTTGAGCGTGTTGGCGGCGGCATCATGCCAGGCCACTACAAAATTCCACTTGAAGTTCGGCAGCTTGATCCCCGACGAGACGGCCTTGAATGTCCCCGAGGCGTTCTCTTTCGCAAAAACCAGGGTGGCATTTTCAACGTACAACCAATAGTCCCGCTGGCCGGTTTGCGCCTCTTTGTAGATGACGGTGTTGACGCCAACCTGCCCGTTAAACGTCAGATACACCCAACAGGCCCAGGTGAAGTCGATGTCCCCACACTCCAGCGAGGAGCTTGTGGCCCGTGAAAAGTATTCCAGATTGACCTCCTGGAAATAAGCTGATCCGGCAGTGATTGGCCCCACCTTGGCCCCACCCGCCGTAACCGTATTGTTGTCAGTCAGGTCCAGGCTGGAAACACTCCCCACCCGAGGCCCGCTGGTCTCATCGAGCTTCCAATGCTCAATCAGCGAGGTATCTAAATCACTCATGGGAAACCGCCTGCCAGCCCGAAGCGCGGTCGGTCTCCGGCCCCACCTGCGCCACCCGCCGGTATAGCTGGTCCTGGACTTTCACCAGCACCGTCGCCTGATACCCCTTTCCCTGCGGACTGTCGTAAACGTCAATCTGCAGCGTCATTGGCAAGGTCTGGTTACGGATGGCAACCGGCCACGGATCCGGCTGGTCAGCAGGCACAGTTGTGCCGACCGAAGGGAGAGTCTCGTTTCCCTCGGTCGGCACAATGGTATGAGTGCGTAGCCCCTGCCAGTAACGGCCATTCGCCAGGAAGTAGGCGTCCTGTTTGTTTTGAATGGCCGACCACAACCCGGCAAGTTTGGCGTCAACCGCATCCCGAATTTCCTGCAGGGTCGCCATGCCGCCTCAGATTTAGGCCAGTTGCAGCACCCCGTTGGTGCCGTCGAAGTCAATGGTGAAAGTCTCACCGTTGATCAGCGACACGTTGGCCCCGTAGTCGTACCAGCCGATCAACTCGTCGTTGGTCGCCGTGTCGTTGTAGATGACGACATACCGGAAGGTCGCCACCGAGCCGGTGGCGGTCAGCACCAAGTCGGTCAGCGTCAGCTTGTACGTCCCGCCCGACTGGGCGCTGGCCGAGGTGGTGATGTTGCGGCTGGACAGGTTGGTGTAGCTGATTTGGGTCAGGTCAGTCAACTGGGTGTTGCCTGCCACGGGAGCGTTGGCCGCCGCGCACAGCGCCACGACCAATTGGTCGCTGCCCAGGTTGTGGACCTTCTCCGCCAGGGCTTCCACAAAGCTGTTGAATTTGTTGAACGTTGCCATGCGTTACTCCTCGGTAAACAACAAAAAAGCGGGCTGGAACAGGTTCGTCCAGCCCGCTTGGTGCCATGGGGCGTAAGTCGCCCTAGTATATACCAACTGCCCTATCGCTCACAAATAGGCGCAGACGGCCCGGATAATGAGCTTCGAGTTGTCATTTGCAAATCTAATTTGATCGAGGTTTGCAATGACTGTTTTAGCATTCAAGTAATATGCGGTTTTCGCCGCCAGCGAAAGTGTTTTTTCTCGATACACAACGGTCATAAGTTGCGTGAGAGTGGCGGCTGAATAAAGCCCAACCGTAAAATCGGCATCACTTTCAGAATCGGCGGCGGTTGAGAGCGTTACAAATTCACTCCACGAACCACCAGCACTATCAACCATAAGGAGGCAAACTTGGTACGAAACCGTCCATACACCGATGGGAATAGTGATACCCATTGATGCAATGTTGTACCAAGTCCCACTAACTGGTGTGGCTTGTGACCTAGAAGCAACATCGGTAAACTGGACAGTCCACTTGGCCGGGTCAAGCGGAAAGCCAAAGGGCGCTTTGACAACACTGTAATAGGGGGCGGTAATCGCCGCATTTGCTAGCGTGTAGTCCGTGCCGCCATAGACCGTGATTTGAGTTGCGCCCGCTGAAAAAGCACCGACAGCGGTGATGATGAAATACTTCACCGTGGTCTGCGTCAACTGCACCCGCATCCCGGCGGAGTACTTCAAAGTCACATCGGCATTAACCGAGAACACAAATGTGGGGCTGTCCGCCGAAACATAGGTCCACGTTTCACCAGCTTCCAGCCACCCCGAACCCGAGGCCGCATTGGTCCCCAAAACAGGAGTAGGCACATTAGCACCAGTAAGTGCCAGCCGTTGCCGACTGGCTCTGCCAAATCATTTTCCAGTTCGTTCCGTCATAGCGGAACCGAACCCGATAATACTTGCCCAGCGTGTTGCCGGTGTCGGCGTAGGCCGGAGCAAAGGAGTAAGTCGCGTTCCAGGTAATCGTGCGCCCCCCGGTGCCGTCCTGCACAAACAGAAACTCCAATTCACAGCCCAAATGGGCGTTGCTGGGCGCATTGACGGTCAGGTTGTTGGTCAGCGCCCCCATGTGGATGAAAGTCGCCGCATACGGATCCGGGGTATAGGAGGCGGCGAAAGCTGGGGCAATAAATCCGCCCATGCCGTTGACCTGCAGGTGGTTGCCGCCGGTATACGTTGCGCCGGACTTAACCGCCGTAGATAGCCCAGACGTACCGTTGGCCGCGCCGTGCGTAATCCGAATCTGGTTGCCAGAATTGGTCAAAGACGTTTCCGCCAATGACACAGCGTTCTGCTGGGTGGCCGTGCCGCTGGTACGATCCGCGCAGGCCACGTCAATGATCGAGTTCTGCACCCCGTCCAACGCTACGCCCACATACGTCCCGGCAGAGGTGGTCGAGTTGGTCGAAGCGGCCCCCTGGATCACCACACGCTGCACATTCCGCAGGTAAAACCCGTGCGCCTTGTTGTCCTGCGCCACTAACGCGGTGCCAATCCGCAGCCCCTCCCCCACCGTAGTTCCCCCTTCAAAGAAGAACCCGTGGCCTTCCGCCCCCACGTTACCGCCAGAGAAGAAGCTCTTGCAGTTCGTCAGGTTGATGGAAGAATACCGAATGAAAAACCCAGCCCGCCCCGAAGTGCCAGCCGTGCAGTCCGTCAGCCAGGTATCGAACGTGGGGCGGAAGCCGAAATGGTCGGCATATTCCACCCAGACATTCTCGCAGCGGATTTCTGATTGCCCCCACAGGTGAACGCCGTCCCCCTTGCAGTTCTTGACATAAACGTTCTGGATAACATGGTGCGGGTCAACATCTTCGGAGGTCGTCCCGGCGGAGTTGTAGGGATTGGTGAAAAATGCGATACCGTGGCAACGGTGCTGCGTCACCGTTGCGCCGTTGGAGCCAGAAGCGTCCGTGGTCCCTTCGGCTCCCCCCGAAACGGTCGACAGCACGTTACCACTCTTGGTCTGATAGATCAGCCGGTTAGTGCCAATCAACAAAGACCCCGAATAGGCAAATGTACTGGCATCCGTCAAGGTAATGGTGGAGTTGCCGGGCGTGTATGACCCGTTGAGCGTTGAGGTCGTATCCGACTGCCGGGCGCGGTTGCCATCCACCCACATATCCAAAACGCCGCAATATTGGGCGTTGTCGTTCGCCGTGGCATCGGCGGTAATAACCGCAGCGTTGGCGGATCCCGACAAGTGCAGCATCGTTCCCCGCATCCCCGCCCCCCGCAAGTAAGTGCGGTTCTTCAATGTCAGGCCAGTCGTCAGATAGCCGACACCGGGGAGAAAGACAATGCCGCCCCCCGCCGCTGAGGCGGCGTTGATGGCCGCCTGAATAGCAGAAGTTTGGTCACCGGCCCGTGAAATGTAGAACCGGCAGGCCGACTGGCTGCGGCCTGCCGTGTTAGTCAGCGTACACGAGGTCGAGGATTCGACCGAGGCGATGGTGGTGTGATGGTCTTGGCGGGAGGATGGCCCCGCCTTCAAAATCACGATGTTCTTGCCAACGTCGGCTGAGGTGAAATTGGCGGTGGCGCTGGTAAATGTGGCGCTGGCGGAGGTCGCTACTCCGTCCGTAAAGTAAGCGTCAGGAGTCGCGCCATACGCTGCCGCGTTATAGTATTCCAGCGCCTGCAAACCTGCGGCAACCGGCTGCATATTAGGCATACGGACTCCTAGTCGTAAGTCTCGCCAATGGCAAGAATGGGGCTGCCTGAAGCGGCGATGGCCCACAAGGGGGCCTGGGAGTCCACCGACCAGGACTCGCCTGCCTTCAATTCCATGCCGTTACTCGAGGTGACGGCGTTGGAATGGCCGATATAGACCTTGATGGAGCCATCAAGGTTCTTAATGGTCGCTGACCGGCGCGTGGTGCGGGTGGACAGGATTTGCTGCGCCGAAGTGGACAGCGTGGCCTGCGAGATGGTGACGTTGGTAGCGCCGACCGCCCCCATCTTCAGCAAGCCCGAGGATGGATCGAACATGCGGTTGAGCGCCGCAATCAAGATGCGCTTGATGTCACCGGAACGCAAGCCAGTGTACTGGTCAAATTCGGCATTAGGAGTTGGCATGACATTACCTCAAAATAAAAGCGGGCTGGGGCAACAAGGCTCCAGCCCGCTTCGTTCTACGGGGCGTCAAGGGGTATTATACGCTGGATACACACCGCGCCGCAACCATTAACGCAGGGAGAAGTTGTCTAACTGCACATTGGGGTGCGAGGCGAACATACCGTAGTAATGATTGTTGATGTATTCCGAGTCGCTGGCCGTCGCATTCGTGCCAACTTGTATCCCATTGTAAAAAAGTTGAAAGGTTGTCCCATTTTTGACCACTTTCAAGGGCGCACCATCCACATAAGTGATGGATCCGCTGCGGATGGTAGATGCGCCGCTGGTGATAAAGCGGTACAGAATAGCGGAAACAACCCCATTGATCCGCCCCACACATGCCACCAAGCCGTAAGTTGGCGAAGAAGGGCTATCCCACAACAACGCCAGTCCACCCTCAAAACCATCTGTTCGGTAGACATTCACTTGGGCAGTAAAGTTGGACATGGGGTCATAAAACAAGTTGAGAATATCAGCCAGCGCCAGGGGCTTCATGGACACATCATCCACTGAGAAATTGCCGGAGGCATCCGCCCGAACCCCGATTGTCGTTCCCCGGATAATCCCTGTTTCTGTGTAAGAACCGTTGGCTGTGCGTGGTACGCCCAACATGGAGGCCTGTTGCCCATAAATCAATGTGGCTGATCCCGCCACAAAAGCTGACACCGTAAAAGCGGCGGCATACCACAAATAAGGAATGACGCCCAGCGTCTCAGAAATATTTGCTGCCGTCCCTGCTGCTTTCGAGGCTACTCCACTCCCGATAGTCCAGCCGGTCCCCTTTGTCCAGTCCGTGTCGGTAGCAAAACCGCCGTTGACGATGATTTCAGCCCCGGCAACTGGCGTATTCACTGCTTTGCCGTTGACAATCGCCCAGGTTCCCCCACCCAGCCAGGGCGCTCCTAAAGCTCCATCAGCCCGGTCAAAGGTGTCGGCCACTCCCGCACTGGCCCCACCTGGACCATTCGGGTTCAGTACAATCGGCTGCCCGTGACGGGTGATCAGCAGGCGACCATCGTTGCTGAGAAACATTATGCCAACTCCGCCGCCACAAAGCGCGGAGAAGTACCCGCCACCGAGATGACGCCCCGGTAGGTGTCGTCCCCACTGATAAACCCGCCGGAACCGTCATCCTGGGCCGCACAGCCCTTCAACACATAGTGGAAAACAGAAGCCGAGGCGCTTTCCCCCAGACGGACAAACAACGGATTGGTCCCCAGGTTCTGGACCGACCAGGCTTTGCGGTCACCGTTGGCGACCAGAGCGTTCCCGGCAGCGGTCTGGATGGAAGGGGTATTCGCGGCGGAGGCCTGTCCCAAGCTCAGACGGACGTTGCCGCCGCCAGGAGCAAAGATGGCGTTGAGATAGGCAATCAGGATGCTGGGGAGGTCCGCGCCGGTCAACCCCGTCAGATTGTCAGTATGTGGTGTAGTGGGCATGAGTCACCTTAAGCAAACAGCGGACTGGATCGGCTCCAGCCCGCTGTGGGCGTTCTTCAGGAACACGGCTATTATACGGGTGCCGCGCCCCGTGATGCAACTTACCAGTACATCCAGTCGTCCGAGGTGATTTTGTGCTGCCAGTGGTGCATAAAGAGCATCGAGTTTCGCTCCGCATCCGCCACGTTCTCCGAGCCGCTGCCCAGATGGTACAGCACCGCCGTGGGGCAATACGCCACCTCATACCCCGCTTCCACGATCTTGAGGCACAGGTCAATGTCCTCGAAGTTGCCCTGCCCGAATTCCTCATCCAGGCCGCCGACTTGGTCCCACAGACGCCGCCGGACAAGCATACAGGCCCCCGTGACCGCCTTCATCATCAGCGGGCGATTGACCAGCCGATGCTCCGGCGGAAAACCCTCCATGATGTGATACGGCAGCCGCATGGCGTTAAACGCTACCCCGGCGTGTTGGACCATGCCCGGCAGCCGGTTGCCGGTCGCCCACGGCGGCCAGATGAGTTTGGCCCCGACCGCGCCCACCTGGGGGAAAGCCCGCATTACGCCCAACATCGCCTTTAACCACCCCGCGTGGGGGACGGTGTCGGAGTTGAGCATGCAGATGTAGTCCCCCTTGGCTTCCAGGGCGGCCCGGTTATTGCAGGCCGCAAAGCCGCCGTTCTTGGGGGAAAACAGGGTATGCCAGTTGGCGTGGGGCTTGACCTGTTCGGTCAGCCAGGCCCGCAAAGCTGGGCCGTCCTTGGACTCCGGCGTGGCGTCATCCGAAAACCACACCTGCACCGGCAGACCCTGGGTGGTCTCGGCGAGGGCCGGAATCAGCCGTTCCAGATGCTGCTGGCCCCCATAAACCGGGACAATGATGTCGACGTCGTTGGTCATGTGCTAAATCTCCGCTAAAACCGCGTCAGCGGCTGCCGCCCACGGACGCGCGTCGGCGAACTGTTGGGCCAGCGTGGCCCGCCGGGTCCGTTCGGTCTGGTCGGTGTATGCCAGGGTCATGGCGGCGGCCCAAGTTTCATAGGCCGGGTGATACCGCTTCACGTTGCCGAAGATGTCGCGGAACATATACCCCGGCTCAAACAGAAAGCCCCGATCTTCAGCCAGCAACTCGCCGATAGCCGTGTGATTCATGCCCACCACCGGCAAGCCTACCCACATGGCCTCCAGGATCGGCAGGCACAGCCCCTCGTTGCCGCTGTCCTGCAACAGACAGCCCCGTTCACGGGCGAAGTTGTAAATCCAAGACAGGTCGCTACGCCCCAAGTCGCTGACCATGCGCACTTCCTTGCCGTCCTTCCAGCGCCAGGTCTTGGTGCCTTTCACCGGCTGGCCGCCATTCTCCTCGAGCAAATCATCCAGGTTCCACCCCCACGGATTGTCCGGACGCGTCACCATGTACAGCACCGTGTCGGGCGGCGACCAGCGGCTCCAAAATTCAATGGTGTGCGCCCAGTTCTTCCGGGCATGGTTGTCGGCGACCTTGACGACCACATACTTATCTTCAAGCTGGATGAGCTTGCGGAACTCTTGCACCTGGGCCGGTTCCGCCCGCCCAGTGCCGCGCGTGATGCCGCACGGGAAATACTTCGCCCGCCGAAGGCCCGCCGTCTTCATGGCCTTGACCCCGAAGTGGCTGAGGATCAGGTTCGAGTCAAAAAGCGAAGCCTGCTCCGCCCAGCGGGTTACGACCGGCTCCCCTTCAATGGGGTAAACGGCGATGTATTTCCGCTTGCCCTTGAGGGCCTTGAAAACCTCCATCTGCATGGGGAGGTCCATGGCCGCCACCACCGCGTCCGGCCACCAGCCGTCCACGATGTCGTTGAGTTGGACTTCGGTGTAATTGAAGTCCAAGAAGGGGATGATGGCGAACGGCTCGTCGTGCGGCGTCTTGTCATAGCTCATCGCCAGCACCTTCACCTCATGCCCCGCCTCATGCAGCGCTAACGCCAGCCCGTGCGTCACCGCTGAGTACCCCCCAGCCCAGCCCTGCCGGGCAGGCCGCATTTCGCTGAAAATCAAGATTTTACGCTTAGGCACGGGCACCTCCGGGGAAAACCAGCGGCTGCTGCGAAATGGTCTGCACCACCGCTTTTCCTTCCGCATCCAGGCTCGGCACCACGGTCGAATTGCCCACCCCAAAACCGAAGTTGTGGATGAAGTCGCGGTCGGTGATGGCGTGGCGCTTGCCATTCTTGGTCATGTACTGCTTCCACTCCACGTCCTCGGCGAAGGCCGCCGAGCCGACCGGGAAGCCGCGCCAAAAGGACTCCTTGGCCGCCGGATCCAAAACATCGATACCGAAGGTCAGGAAGTCCCAGCGGCGCAGCATGAAGGCCGAGCCGACATAGTCGTCCACATAGTGGCCGATGGTCTGCCCGTCACGGACAACCGGGCCAACTTTGTTGAAGCGTGGGTCGTTGGCGACGTAGTTGTGATAGTCGAAGAACCCGACCGTGGCGATGCCCGGATCCGCCTCCAACAGCGCCACCCCGGCGTCCAGCCAGCCGTCTTCGTACAGCAGGTCGGCGTCCAGCTTGACCAGATACTTGCCGGTGGCGATCTGGAAGCCCCGGTTGATGCCGGTTCCAACGCCCATGTTCTCTCCGGCGTTGACCACCAGGGATGAAATCTCGCGCTCACGGAGGGCCGAGAGCAGCATCGGCCAGTTGCCGTCGCGGCTGCCGTCATCCACCACGATTAGCTCGTAGGGGGTGTGATTCTTGGCCGCCTTCAAGCTGGTCAGGGTCCGGTCGGTGAAATCCGGGCGCTTGTAGGTGAGTAACACCAGGCTTGCGTAATCGTTAGACATGCATCGCTCCTCGCCGTCGCTTCCACGACGTCACTATCATATCGGCCAAAATGTGGAGCGTGTCGCTCCAGAGCAGGCCGCTCAATAACCACCACCACACCACGGGCGGCCAAAACGGCTCCCCGTGCGCCCACAATGCCAGCCGAACCGGCAGACACAGGTAGGCCAGCCGGATAAATGTGCCCGCCAGGCTGTGCGAAGCCCACGACCGATGCGGCACCAGCTTGGCATACGGCCACCAGAACACCCGCCACACCCAGGCCGCCGGTTTCCCTAGCGCCCAGCGCACCGCATAAAAGGCGAAACAACCGCCGTCTACGTCCAGGTCCGGCGTCAATACCAGCCCGGCCAGGGTGCCACCCCCGTACAGGGCCGCCTGCTCCACCGGCAGCCCGGCTAACCACAGGCCGCCTGCCAGCACCGCCGCGCCGCCCACCGTCATCAGGGCGTGGGTCTTACCGTTGGGCATTCGCCACTCGCTGCGGCTCCCCATAGCCAAGCTGTTCTTCAAGCCAGGCGCGGGTTTCGGGGTGAAGCTGGATATGGCGGCGATTCTTCGTATACCAATCCAGCGTGTTATCCCGCCCAAAGCGGCCCCGGCTGGCTCCCCGCCAATCCGCCAGCATCTCCCGCCGGTCGACGTCCGGCATCGGCATGGGGCGCATAGCGTTCAGGGCCGTGAGCATCTGCTGGCCCATCTCATACTGATCCTGCTCCAACGAGGCGTCCCCGTTGTAGGCCTCCCGAAACTCAACCAACGGCTCATTGTGGAAGGCCAGGATGAACGGTCCCTTCCACTCGTCCATCACCTGCATCGTCCACCCGTTGTCTGGTTTGTCCAGCCCCAGCAGCCAGTACTGCCAGTGATGGCGATTACGCTTCTGGTGGTGGTTCCAGGCCGCGAAGAAGCTCGGATCCGGCTTATAGTGGCCGGTGCCGTCCTTAGCGTAAAAAGCCCGGACGTAAGCCGACCATTCCACCGGCAGAAATTTGGTCCAGTCGTGGAACAGGAGCATCAGGACCGGCACCCGGAGCTTGCGGCCTTCCTGAAACACAAACCACTTGTGCCGGAGGACGTAGCGCAGGTAAGCCCACTGCTGCTGAAAAGTGAGCATCTACCACTCCACCGGGTATTGCTTGCGCCAGGCGACGTATTCCTTGACCGCGTCGGCCACGGAAAGCTGGGCCTGCCAGTTCAGTTCCAACCGCGCCTTGTAAACCTTCGCCAAGTGATGCAGGCCCTCGTGGGGCATCGCTACCCCTCGCACAATCCGGGCCTCCGG
>ERZ724522.1777-NODE-1777-length-10950-cov-4.437081_pt1 | contig 10950 bp, 12 predicted proteins | sample MGYA00376055_ERZ724522 | MGnify/ENA primary metagenome ERZ724522 (study PRJEB28724, sample SAMN07190884) | wastewater metagenome | isolation source: effluent of sewage treatment plant in Hong Hong | place: Hong Kong | collected 2016-03-17 ... | reverse complement strand
CTACTAAGTGTATCTACAGTGTTTAGCCAAATGCGCGGGGGGCAGTCAATCATTACGAGGGATTCGGATGGCTTCTTAATTGATGGCAAAAAGGCCAGAAGTTACAGCGGGTCAACGAAGGACATACTCGGCCTGGCTATTCGAATAACTTTGCAAAAAACTTTCTTGCCAAACATCACTTTTTGCCTGTTGGACGAACCGGCAGCAGCGGCAGATGCGGCAAGAGAGGAGGCAATGTTAGCCGCACTGTCGAGAGTGGATTTTGCACAGGTTATCCTTGTGACTCATAGCGACTTAGCTGACACGTTCGCACAGTCTGTGCACGTTCTTTAGCTCAGCGACGACAGCTCTGGTAGCGAGTTTTATAATGATTGAATGCTGGGCATAGAGAAGCAGAAAGCGTGGATATTGTCATTACACCGGACGGTAGCAATTGCGTTACGTGCGAACCGATAGAAATGGAGTTGGATGCCTCAAGTGTAACGTGTGAAGCGTTCAGCGGCGGCAAGTGTGCCTACTCAAGCGGGCGACAAGCTGGAAAAGAGGAAGTCATATTAGACTGGGAGAAGTATTTCTCGGGCAGTTGATTGGAGTACAAATTGCCCGCTCAGGCAGCGGGGTTTAATTAAAATAGGAGTACTTATGGAATGCCACTGTAAAAAATTCAAAGCCCGTCACTCCGGCAGGATGGGTTTTATCTATTCTAATTCTGGCCTGGAGGCGCTACATGCCCATTTGCTGTTCGAGTTGGAGCGCCGGACGGGCTGGCCTGTGCATCTGGATAAAAACGGTTTTTTTGACCATAGCTTTGATCCAGTTGTCCTGGACCACGGTTACTGCATAGATGCCCCAGGATTGATACCGCTTGGCGGAATGGTCTGGGATGACTACGATGGGCCGGTGCAGCTGCAATGGCATCGGCCATAATCGCTCAGGTTTAGTGGGTTTTTGAAGCAATCGGCAAGCTTGCCGCAGTGGATAAAGCGGCTGATTAATGAGGCGATTGCCGGGAAGCCGTTGTGATATAGGATACACGCCATGAAAACATTCATGGATTTTGTTCTCTACGGATTTATCTGTGCTGCGGCCCCAGGCGATATCCCAAGCTGGGAATGGATTTTGTGGGTAATTGTCATGTACGCATTTTCAGTTTCTAGGGACACACTACTGGTTATTGAGGCAGATGATCTAAAGCGGCTTGATAAGCCTGCTGGCACTGAATCAAGGCGAGTCTGATTTGATCGGCGCGTTCTGCTTCGGCAATAACCATTGCCGCGTCCTCTCGATAAAGCTGGGGGCCAGAACACCATCCTCCAGCATCTCCAACTGCGGCAGACGCGGGCACGGCTGGACGCTCGGGGCGGTTGCGCAGGCTGTTAGTAAGAGCAGCGACAGTACGGGAAAGTTTGGCAGTTTCACGATTCTTATCCTCCCTGAGTTTGTCCATGCTGGATTGCAGCTCGGCCTCTTTGTCGCGCTGTGCTGTGACGATGGCGGCTTTCTCTGTGTCCCATTTGGTCTGCACACGCTTTGCACCCTCGTCGTACCCGAAAGACATGGCGATTACAGCGCTCACTATGCATGCGAGCAAGACCGATAAGAGCTGCATCACTCCACCCTCTCCCCGATGCACACCTTGCGCTCAATCTCCCGTCGCTTCACCAATCCTGGCAGCTGTACGGCAACACCTCCGACTCGGGCGTAAGACCATTTTGGCAATTGCTGGCATGCCCCTGTATAGTCTCCTGCTGCCAAAAGGCGAGCCGCTGTTGAACGGGCTGTGTCGCAGGCAATTGCGGGTCCCAAGTTGTAGGATGCGTCCGCGAAAGCCGCGAGTACGTTGATCGGAAGCCCTGGCCTGCACGAGTCCACGGTTGATACGACATCCATCATCTCCTTGGTAAGCAGGGCTTTGCACTCTGGTACCGTGCGAAAGTCACCCATCTTCACGCCCTTGGTCGATCCGAAACATACGGTCGGGAGCCCGACTGGATCGCGGTAGGCGTACTGACGCAAGCCTTCGGATGGCACGGCCAATGCTGTGGCGATGGTCAGTGCTGCTGCTTTACGTTGGGCTGGTGTCATTCGCCAACCCCCGCTATCCGCATGTGCGCTTCACGCCGCGTCCCCCAGGCTTGACAGGAGCACTGCTCCGCCAACTTCTTCTCCGCAGCCTCAACCCGCGCCGCCAGCGCCTCCATGATTGCCAGTGTTGTATCGTCCATCAAAATCACCAGATTAAAAAGCACAGCAAGCGAAAACATCACTGCTGATGCCAGCAGCGCTGCGACGATAACGATCCAGTCGATTACGTCTTCTTTGTCGTCATCGTCCATCGCTGAACCCTTCGGTTGATAAATACCACAGCGGATAATGCCAGCAGCACAGCGGCATTTACTGCCCTAGATGCTGCGCTGTGGTGCCTGGTGTGCATGGTTGATCCTTGTCACAACATGAAAAACGCCGCGAGCCATGCTAAGAAACACGAGATGAACACTGACAAGGTAAAGTCCATATCACTGCGGTTTGTTAGTAATGGCGTACCACATCGACACCACAGCGGTTACAACCGGCGCGATGAACAGGATGATGCGCCGTATCCATTTTCCAATCCATCCCAGAGCTTTGAAGAACCCACGCCCCATCTGGATAATCTCCAGCAGCTCATCAGTGGCTTGGTTGTTCGCGTCGAGCTTGGCCTCTATACAGCTGATTTTTGCGAGTGCATTTTCCAACTGTACCTTGAGCGCTTCTACATGTGCTTGCAACCCGATGACTTTGTTGCATGTCTCTGGCGTATGACCGTCTGTTGGCACGGTGGCGTCGATAAAAGGTATGTCAAGTAGGCTCATGGTCGTTGCCTCCTGTAATAATTGCACTCAGCCTCGTAAGAGATACGGCAATGGTGTCGCTCAAGCGGCAGAAAAATGAAATCAATGATCGGGCGGAAGAACCTCGGGAGGATCTTTCCCTGCTGCTCGCCGTGCCAGGCTGATGCGGATAGCGTTTCGTCGTAGTGCCCGCCGATCACCGCATTAAAGAATCTGTCGATGGCGATTAGGACGTTCAGGATGTAGCGCGTCATTCGGATGGAGTAATCAATGCGGCATCGCGCTCCAATGCCGATTGGATGTAGAGCGAGTACAGCGCTGCATATATATCGGCCCCGGTCATAGTCTGCCCTGTCAATTCACCAGTGCCAGGATCGCGCAGATTGATGGTCGCAGCCTGGTCGAATGGGAAAACAATCTGCCCGAGCTGCGTGCTGAAGACAGCACCATCGACTTCTGCAATCTCTTGCTCGGCAAAAGTCACCATCGGCTGCGCTTGGTATGGGTTGTCGATATGCACGACATTGCAGCGCTGCCACTTCTTGCCTGTCACATGTGTTTCTTTGTAGTCAGACATTTTCCACACCTTCAATAGTCGCTTGCGCTTCGTCTTTCGCTGCGAGCTGCACCTCAAGTTCTGTAATGCGCGTGCGCAGCCTTCCGAACTCGGCGTCGTGTTGATCGGCCTGCTCGGACAACTCCGCCTCCAACCCCTTGATTCGAGCCTGTGCCACGGCCAAGGCACCAGACAGAATAATACTACTGTTCGCTGCGTCGTTTCGCTGGTTGCACAGTGCTGCGAATTTGGCGTTGATTTCGAGTTCGTTCATCGTTTTCCTTTGGTTGTTAAATGGATTGGTCTTGCTGCTTACGTTCGGACAAGGGCTAGCCACGCTGTGAAAGCGGCATACACCTGGTGGCCTCGGCGGCGTCCTGCTGAAGCTTCTCTCTGCGCACGTAGAACCCGTCTGGCGCAATGCGCAACATTTCGCCGCCCCCTTTGGTACAGCTAAACGTGATTACCTCTGGCGTCGTAGGCAGGTGAGCGCTGATAGTGGTTTTAGTTTCGTTCATTGGAGTTTCTTTGTAAAAGGGAATTTACCAGGCGGGTACGGGACGATAGCTCCCACAACCCCGAGACCAAAACCACAACAGGAGTGGAGTCGTCTTGTCAGCAGGAAGAGTCGGCGTCGGCGTCGGCGAGGTTTGCGCTTGCTGCGTAGTTTCTGCCGGATTAGTTGTGGTCATGGGACTTCCTTTTAAAGAGGGGATTTACCAGAATGGGATGTATCGAGCTGTGCCGCCAATTTGGATTGCCAGCCAGCCTTGTATTGCTGTGTTTGCTCCTGCAGGACCGACCGATGACATAGCTGTGGCCACTGCGCCGTTAGCGACGTTGCAGTTGACGAAGTTAATCCGCCCAGCAGTCGTCCCAGTGCCTGCGGTAATGGTGATGTTGCCGCCGTTGCCGCTAGTACTGTTGCCTGCTGTGATGGTGACACTACCGCCAGCGCCTGATGTTGCACCGCCATTTTTTGCTACAATACTGACACCACCGCCCTGACCTGTGGACGAGTTAGTTATTCCTCCCGACAAACCAACCGAGCCACCTGTCGTCCCCGCCCCTCCTGACAGGCTTACGCCCCCGCCAGACCCGATTCCGTTATTCGTGCCCGCAGTGAGGATTACACTCGCTCCGATGTCGGCCCTATTGCCTGCGCCCGCAGTAAGCGTAATCTCGCCGCCACGATCAGATGTACTGGCCCCTCCAATGAGAGTAATGCCACCACCAGCACTACCGACGCCTGCACCAGATGTAATGGACACTGAACCACCGACCCCGGATGTAGTGCCGCCTGCCTTAGCAAGAATAAAAACAGACCCGCCAATACCGTTAGCAGCACTGGCCGTGCCGCCCTGGAGAGTAGCAGTTCCACCACTAGCACCACCGCCGCCAGAGAAGGTGGCCGCACCACCACTACCACTACCACCACTGTTCGCACCGGCTGCAAGAGTAAGGTCGCCTACAGTTCCTCCAGCGGCTGCGCCAGACGTTATAGAGATACTGCTCCCTGATGCCCCATTAACGCCCCCGGTTACTGTCACGGCGCCTACGCTCGATACGCGAATTACATCACTACCTCGCGCCTGCACCTGAAATGGGTCAGCCGTTGACGCAGCAAGCGTGCCAACTTTGAACAACACCTGTGATCCGGCACCGCCCGTAGATGCCGTTGTTTCACCAATTGAGAACGCGGTTTGGGCTGCGGTAGTTTGCGCCCAATTCCACGTGATTGGGTTGTTGCCGTTTGCGATGGTTGCTGTTCCACTTGCTGCGGTGATATTGTTAAGCGCCACTGCCGGTGTGCTCCACGCAGCAAGAGTTGTAGAGGATGCGGTAAGCACTTGCCCGGCAGTAGGCGCGGTGGCTGCCGAAATGCTGACAGTTGTTGTGGCTGTTTTCAGCCCATTCGCAGCTGTTGCCAGCCCAGCCGTCAGACTCGCAGCTGTGCCGCTGAAGTTCGTGCCGGTTAGCGTAGGTGTTCCTGTACAATTCGATAAATTGCCAGAGGTTGGTGTGCCGAGAACAGGCGTGACCAGGGTTGGGCTTGTTGCAAAAACCAGCGCACCACTGCCGGTCTCATCCGTCATTGCCGCGAGCAGATTCGCACTGCTGGGTGTGGCGAGGAAGGTTGCAACGTTCGCCCCTAAACCAGTAATGCCGCCGACTGCAACGGCTGGAGTACCCCACGCAGCAAGAGTTGTAGAGGATGCGGTAAGCACTTGCCCAGCTGTCGGCGCAGTTGCTGCTGAAATACTGACAGTTGTCGTGGCTGTCTTCAGTCCATTCGCTGCCCCAGCAGTCAGACTAGCAGCAGTGCCGCTGAAGTTTGTGCCGGTTAGCGTCGGAGTGTTTGACCAAGACGCAAGCGAGCTGGAGGACGCCACAAGCACTTGCCCGGCAGTAGGCGCAGTCGCTGCTGAAATACTGACAGTTGTTGTGTCCGTTTTCAAGCCGTTGGCCGCTGTTGCCAGCCCAGCCGTCAGGCCCGCAGCAGTGCCAGTGCAATTCGTCAAAACCCCAGAGGTTGGTGTGCCAAGTAGCGGGCTGACGAGCGTAGGGCTGGTTGCAAAAACAAGCGCCCCCGTGCCGGTTTCACCAGTCACAGCTGCCAGTAGATTCGCACTAGAGGGCGTGGCGAGGAAGGTGGCAACGCCTGCTCCAAGCGTTCCGCCGGATACGCCCATAGCAACCGCTAAATCATTAGCAGCGACAGTCCAGGCGTTGACCTCGCTTAACCACTGGTCCATGTCCGCTGCAAACGTCAACGGACTACTCGTGTTGGGGGTGACAGTAAATAAGGGAATAGTCATTAAATTTCCTCAATTTCCACGCCGATTTTAGCATTTCCAAGGGTGTCAACAGTAATCTCAAAAGCTTTATATACGCCCATGACCAGCAGCATATCAAACCACACACTGCTGCCGTCGTCTATGCCGGACCACAGCGCGGGTACGGCATTGAGTTTTGTTCTGGTGGCTCTAACCTTGTTAACACGAGAGCTTTCTACATTGAGCGTTGCGGTCACTTTGGGGACGCTTCTACGAGGAACGAGGGTAGCATTACCGTAATCGTCTCGTTCGATAACAGAAAAATTCAGCGCATCGCCTTTCGCACCGTACTCGGCGTTGCCTAAGTAAGTGTATGTACCAACAATGATAGAACCAACCTTGATGTTACCGTAAGTTGAATTTATGGTAACAGTAAAAACAATGTCGCTATAGGGCGGTATATCAAAAAATGCTAGAGATGGCTGGGTAGCGAATGGTTCAAACGCATAATCATAGCCATCGACTACAGTTCGAATGTTCAGGTCCGTCGTTATCGGACCATACACCGTTCCGCCACCAAAGACGCTTGTAGCAGATATAGTAATGCTATTAGCGACTAACCCAGTAACGCCTATAGTATTAACGCGCATCCCAGGAGCAAAGACCACTGTATAGGGCGATGACCAAACTGTTTGCGTGTTACTCGCACTGTCGAACACCGCCCAACGGTTCGTTGGCCCCACATCTTGCCACCATGCATTAGTGGTAGCAGGGAGCACGGGCAAGGCGTGATTTAAGTTTCCGGCCTGCAACGACTCATAAACACGCCCATTGCTGCCAGAACAGGTTGCTAGTTGCGGGTACGTAGTGCCGCTAGACCACAAAGTCTCTGTGTAGCCTATCTGCCTCCACCACAAAGGTTCCGAGTTTGGTGTTTTACCGATATTCCCAAGCTGCAAGCTTTCGTAAATGGCGTAGTCTGCCGCCACGCTAACAACATCACCTGTTGCGTAGGTAGTTCCCGCAGAATAGGCGGCTGGCGCATGGATAGCGGTAGCACTGCAGCTAATTAGCTTTGCGTCAGTGATTGGGACGGGAGGGGTGACTCTCATAGCCTTATGCCGGTGTAGTTAAGAGAGAGTTACCGTCTCGTGAGACTCGAACTAAAACACGTTCTGTGTTTTTTGTGCTGGCGGCGGTTGCTGCGGCAGAAGCGCGAAGCTGTGCCAATTCCGCTTGCATAGCTTCATTGCTCTTAATGAGTCGGACTAGCAAGGCGTTAGTTTGCTCGCGGTCGCTACGCTGCGCATCCACATACGGGCGAGGTGTAATTTCTTCGCCTTCATGAATGTTGGCGGTCATGTCGTAGGGGACGTAGCTGGTTCCTACGGCAAAGGATGGCAGCCCTAGTGCCCTGCGGGCATAATCGCGCGCTCGCTCAAGATCATAGTCAAGCGACACTGCTTCAAAGGGCCGTGTGTAACTGCTGCTGTTCCCGCTTGTGGATGTCGCCGTGGTCGTGCCTGCCACAGCAGTGGCAGACGACGCAACAGCTCTGTCAATCGCCGCCTGCATCATCTGCGCAGCGTTAAAGCTGTCTCCACCAATATTAACAGGAAGGATTTCTGAGAGCCTTGTGTAAAACACGGCTTGAGCATTAAACGCAACTCCTGCAAAATTAGCAGGCAGTATGTCGTTATAAAGTCTTGCTGTAGCTATTCCAACCAAGCTGAACTCTGGTCCTGCAAACCCTTTACGCAACACCACCTCTGTAACTTGATCAGACACTATTGTTTTAGCGCTAAATGTCGGCCCGGCCATAGCGTCTGGCATAACTACTTTTGTAATTTGATCAGACACGATTGTTTTAGCGCTGAAGCCCGGTCCAGCCATAGTATCCGGCATAACTACTTTTGTAATTTGATCAGACACGATTGTTTTAGCGTTAAAAGGGGCACCTGCCATAGTATCCGGCATAACTACTTTTGTAAGCTGATCAGACACTATTGTTTTAGCGTTAAACTCTGGCCCTGCAAAGTTCGTAGGCATCATCACACCGACCCGAGTCGTTAACATCTCTGCCAACTTAAAGCCCTCACCTGCCATGTTATCGGGCAGTATCCCATTCACCTTGGTGGTCAGCATCAACGCTAAGTCAATCTCATCGCCAGCAAAGCCGTCTGGCAGAATCAGACCTACTCGATCTGTAAAAACCTTCACAAAGTTAATCGGAGTTACTCCTTCAGTGGGAAGTAGCATATCCAGTCTATCAGTGATGAGAGTCTCAACAGTTGTGCCTTCTGGTAGCTTAAACGTATCTCCAATCTCAGGAACAAGGCTGGAGTCTTTCAGCTCAACAATCTTATTGTTGAATTCCACCTGAAATTGTGCGTAGTCAGGGCGAAGCTTAATCGCATCTTCGTACTGCTTAATAAGAGCCTCTTCGGCAGTTCTGCGCCGGGTGAGAATATCCGCTTGATCGACACCCATAGCTGCTAACAAAACGCTTGCGTTTGCTTGCGCAGTAGTGGCTTTCTGCAAGTCTTGCCAGGCCGTCTTTATTGCATCGCCTTCCAAGGATACATCCGGCAGCTTGTCTAGCTGCTCTTGCGACTTATCAATAACGCTGTTAAGTACATTACGAACGTTAGCCTCATCTCTACGGTATTCTTGCAATGTCTTACTGTACTTAGTGCTCAAATCAAGCATCTCTTGTGCAGCGGGAACTAACTTCTCGTAAACAGAGGTGTCGCCTGCTGCCGCCTGCTTGGCTAGTTCATTAAAGCTGGTCCTGGAGGACCGAAGGTCGCTACCAGTGGCGCTCTTTACGTCAAGAGTCTTCAAGAAATCCTTGAATCCTTTGATAGTTGACGTAAGTGTGCTGGCGTATTTCTTCTGCGCCTCTGTCACTTTATCTATTGTATCCAAATAGTGTTCTTGAGCTGCTTTCTGTGCCTCAAGAATAGCTGTGTCTGACGCAATCTGAGCCTTGTACTTAGCGTTAAGATCGTACTGCGCCACTACCTGGCCTTTTCCTTCTGCAGTAAGCCCAGCAGTTATCCCAGATTTGCCGTCAGCACCGTATAAATCTAATTGCCGTTGCATGGCGTCCGCTGTGAAGCGATCACCCTTAAGGCGCACATCATCAACCAACAACTGTGCGGAGGAACCTCGCAATCCAAGTACTTTATCATCAGCTTTCTTCTGTTGCTCCTGAGCGTACACTTGTTTAATAAGAGACTTCGTAGCATCATCCGTAGCATTAGCCAACTCACTCTGTAAATCAATCTCTTCTTGAAGCTTCTTACCAGACAGCACAGCAAGTTTATCTTGCCAACCTTGCTGCTCCTTAAGTCGAGTAATCACCGTGTTTACCGAATCAAGAACATCAGCCAGTGGGCCTAGGGCCTTTGCCGCATCTGCGCTGAATGACAAATTTCCACTCGAATCTTGCGTTGGCGGGTTAGCCTTCAACAAATCCAAAAAGTATTGACTAACTCCTGCAGCGTCCTTTCCGCTGATATCAAATCTAGGCTTAGAGTTAGTATCAGAAATAGGGATACTGGTGATTTTACTCAACGCTTGACTGAGCGTCTCTGGATTAAGCACATTTATCTTTGTAGATGTGTCTGCCGTACCCTCTACCCTCTGCAACACGCCGCCCAGCTGTCCAACCACATCGGCAAATTTCTGCAGATACACAGCGGTCTTCTCTGTCTCTGTTAGAGTGACCAACGGATTCGATAGAGGTGTCCCTGTGTACCTGTACACCGTGTTCTTCAGCTGCCCTGCATTCAAGGCATCCATAAAGCGCACACCGTATTTGCTGACGCTGGCAGCCTTAATGACATACTCTCCATTGCTAAGCATGGCAGGGATGTCATCGCTGATAGACGTGCCCGGACCATAAATGGCACCACCGCCTGCTTTGGTGAGCACGTTGGCCGGAGGAGAAGTTGGAGCAGCAGGCGAAATCGAAGACGCTGCACTGGCAGCGGAGGACAGCGCGGCAACCGCCGACGAAATACCTCCGGCGGCAGACGCAGCAGCGCTGGAAGCGCTAAAGAACGCCCCGCCAACAGAAGTGAGCGTGCCCGCAAAATCAGCGCCAGAACCCGCTACGCTATCGAAGGCAGAACTCAAGCTGCTGAGCCCGGTAGCAGCAGAGTTGAACGACGTATTCAAACCATCCAGCGCCCCCGCAGCCGCCCCGAACGTCGAAGTCAGACTACCCAAGGCTGTCGCAGCTGTATCAAAAGCACCGCCCAGACTGTTTAAAGCCGCGCCTGCTGCATCAAAGGACGAGCCCAAGGAGTTGAGTGCGGTCCCGGCTGCGGTCGCTGCTGGGGCCACAGCATTAAAGGCACCGCCCATCGCCGTGACAGAAGGTGTCGCGCCGGCGGCTGAAGTGCCAGCGGCAGCGGAAGCCATGGCCAATGAAGACACACCACCGGCAGCCGAGGATGACGCGCTACCCAGTCCCGATACAGCGGCGCTGACTGCTTGAAGTGCTGTCGGAATTTTTTCCAGGCCCTTGAGGATTTCAGCAAACAGTGCTGCGATTGCTGGCACAAGCGTTAGTGAATCTCCCAGCGCCTGAGTCGTATTCTGTAGCGTCTCAGATATGTTAGCCACCACCTCCCTAGAATTATCCTTAACCGTCGCTGAATACAGTATCAGACCTTCTGTCAGCGTACCTGTGGAATCCAGTGACGCATTAGAAGCCTTCAGACTAGCTGCCGTAGCCTCAGCACTCAACGCTGCCGCTTTGCTGCTAAGAGCGTCA
>ERZ724522.1776-NODE-1776-length-10950-cov-5.126939_pt1 | contig 10950 bp, 11 predicted proteins | sample MGYA00376055_ERZ724522 | MGnify/ENA primary metagenome ERZ724522 (study PRJEB28724, sample SAMN07190884) | wastewater metagenome | isolation source: effluent of sewage treatment plant in Hong Hong | place: Hong Kong | collected 2016-03-17 ... | reverse complement strand
TTCCTGGATTAAACTTTATCGAGCGAAAAGAACTATATCCAACATCTACCAAATAAGAATATTTAAGCATTTTTTATCTTTTTTATTTTTCAAATATAAGGTTTTTTTTATAAAAATATAAATTTTAATTCTTCATTTTAAAAGTTTTCTTCATATTTATTTAAAATCTATTAGATATATAAAAAAGATAGAGTAAAATTTTAAAAATGTTAAATCAAAAAAACATAAATAATGTTGATAAAGAAGTACTTAGAATGCTTCGACTATCAAGCTACAAAGAAAAAAAAGAATCAAATTCTAATTCTAAAAAAATCATTAAAGAGGATTTTATTGATGATTTAAATGATGCATTTGATTCTGATGTGAATTTTGATGAATTAAAAACCGATGGAACAAAGGCTGTATTAACGCCAGAAATGAAGCTGGCAATGGTATCATTAAGCATAAATGAATACGAAAAAAGCCTGCTTGATTTATATGGTGAATATAATCCAAGGAGTTTTACCACCAAAATACCTGGAGCTTCCAGACACAGTGATGATTCTACATTATATAGCAAAAACCCAGATTATAAAAGAATACAAGGAGCAGATTCGGATATAAAACGGTTTAAATCTACACAATCAAAAAGTCTTGTCCATAAAAAGGGAAAAAAATTTGATAAAGAGATTGAAAATTTTGATAAAACAGTCAGAATAGCATCAGTTTTTATTGATCCCAACATCACCCCTGAAGAAATAAAGAAAATGACAAAAAGACAACAGGGAACTTTGATGAAATTTTGGGGAACAAAAATGACAGACATGATTTCCTATAATGGGAAGACCTTAACATCTCTCGGTAAAGCACAAATTGAATTTTTAGCAAGAGCAGCCACTTTACAGCCAGGAGATGATTTTGAATCGAAATTATTTAATTTAACATCTAAATCTGTTTTTAGAGAAAATGCCAGAAAAGTATTGTGGGAATTTTATGAAGGTGCTTCTATTCCTATAATTAATAATTTATTACATAAAGCAAAAATTAACAAAGATAATCAAACAAGAGAATGGATTGAAGCAGGCCTTGACAAGGTTATGGAAACTATGGATTCGAAATATGATCATAACAGATCTAATTTTGGAGCCTGGGCATTACAGGTAATTAAAAATACAGTTATAAATAAGTTAAGAGAAGTTTCTGTTCATAAATTGTTAGATACTCAGGAATTATATAATTATTTATTTAACTCTCCCTTGCCTTTAAAAATACAGTCAACGGCTGATCCAAATGAAACAAAAGGTCATTGGGATAGATATATAATTGTAAAAGACAAATCAAATAATTCTAAAAAAGTATATGAATATATATATGAAGATCCTCAAAATGCTTATTTAGATTTAACACAAGATGCAAGAGGAGGGGGAGATGTTTCTCCTTTGAGCCCAAGATATTTAGCAGGAATATCAAAAGCAAGATTAATGAAAGCTGTTCATCCTGCAACCTTAAAAAAACCAACCAATAGTTTTTTTGATGATGATTCAGAAAATTCAAATCAAGCCGAAGAGGCCTTTAAATTAGAAACCTTACCTCAAGATGCAAAAAGTACCATATATGAAATATTAAATCAAATAGCCGATGTAATTATTTCAGATGTAGGAAAGAAATATGCTACAAAAGATGCTCGTGGAAATAAGTTATACCAAAGAATGGATACAGAAACGGGTGATGCTGATTATGGTTATATTTCAAAAAATGTAGTACCCCTTTTAAAAGACAATAAACAAACCTTTATAAACCTAATGTACGATTTATTGGGTTTTGGAGATATAGTTCAAGTTTATACAAAAACCTGGGAAATGAAGAATAGTGATGGAGGAATAACAAAAAGAGGAATAGGTAGCCCGGTTGTATATGAAACAGATTCTAGTGGAAATAAAATTCCAAAAAGAAATATAAAAGGAGAATTACCAGGAGATGAAGACACTACCACTGTATGGTCAAGTGGATCACTTGGAGAAGAAGAGGTTAAATCTAATTTTTTAGAAAAATTTATTGCAAAATCACAAGAAGAAGATGGAGGTAAAAACGAAATTTTGCAAATTTTAAAATCTAACCCTAAAGAAGCTAATGCTTTAATTAGCTCTGTGAGAAATGGCTTAAGAAAATTCTTTGGATTTGAAGGGCTCAATGTTCCTGTTTTAAGAAAAAACAGAAACAAACTTAATACGATAATTAATAATTATCAACTATCAATGCTTGCAGAAAGTAAAGCAAGATTAATGATTAAAAAAACAATCTTAAATTATATTAATATAAAATGAAAAATTTAACAAAAGAAAACCTGCTCAAAATTTTAAAAGAAGAAATAGATAACATAATTTTCGAAGATGATGTTAATTCCGAAGTATCATTTGTGAAGGATTATTCTAATTTGTCCCAATCATTATTGGATTATTCATCTAAGTTAGATCCTGCCATTAAAAATGAAATGGACTACGAAATTTCTAGTGCATTAAAAAGAGGAAATACTGCCATAGATTATAATTTATACTCAAAAGACCCAAAGGCATTTGTTTATTTTACTGATGCGCTTGCAACAATCATAAAGAATAAATTAGAAGGTAGTGAAAATGCCGAAGGAGCATTAATGATGGTTTTTAGTCCTTTTTCCAAGCAAAGTTCAACAACCAAAAATAGTAAAGGAGAACTGGAAGTTTCAAAGCAAAAAATGTCTGATTTTTTCCTCAGAGTAAATCGTTTTGCAGCAAGCCACATTGACTTGAACGGTAAAGATGCTATTTATTTTGTTAATGACATGAATACGGATAATCTTTTAGATGCTTTTTATAAGGGTTTTGATAATGCAATCAAATACTTTAATCCGGAATTAAAAAAATCATTTAACTCTTTATTAAGCACAGCAATTGCTAACGCCAAAATTGATATATGGAGAAAACAAAATACATATGTAAACAAAGGAAAAAAAATAATTAAAAAAACAGATTCATTAGATCAACCTTTAGATTCTGATGATATGGATTCTGGAACTTTAGGTGACACTATTTCATCTGATGAGTTAAGTACAGACCGTTTATTAGAAAAAAATAGAGCAAGAAAGATTTGGAATGCAATAAATGAATTCATAAAAAGAGCAATAAATTTTAATTTTCCAGACAATCCAAAGTATGAACAGATATATGAAATGTACACTCTACATGATATGGACATAGAAGAAATTGCAAAAGCATTGGATCTTAAGAGTGGAAATATTAGAATTATGAAAATGAGAGCAGAAGATGCGGTTCAGCCTTTTATTTCTGATGGGACATTATCTCAATTTGTAATGCAGGCTACTGGAGAAAAAATAAAAGATATTCCATTTATAAAAGGCAAAGGAAGCTCGAAGATGAGATTTGTTTTTCCTAGAGTAAAAGATTTCTTAAAAGAAGGAGCAGAAAAAGTATTTTCTAACATCTTAATTTTAAAAGAGAACGAGTTTGTTTTTGATTCAACTTCTTTTTACAAAGAATCTGAAAATCCAGATTGGATAGAATATTCTCAGTTTATTTTGAATGAATCAGAAAATAAAATAAGTTTTATAACAAAAATTTATAATCAGTTTAACGAAATTAATACCATGTTGAATGAAGATTATGACGGCAATTATAATGTTGATGTGGTAGATTTATTTGAACAGGTTAAGCAATTTGTTGAAGAGTCGAATAGGATCATATCAGCCTTATATGATGAGGTTCATAAATTAGACAACGTAGCGTATTCTGTACAAGGTGAATATCCATCTATTTCAGAGACAATAAGCTCAAGCATAAGTCCAATAGTTGAAAAACTTGAAGAATGGCCAAATAAGTTAAATTTTATGCTTAGGAGCGTCAGACAAAAATATAACCCTACCAATGCATATGGATTATAAAGGACTTAGAAAGTTTATAAGAAAAGTAATTTTAGAAGCCAGGGTTTTCGACGAATATGATGAAGACTTAATGGATGAAGAACGCATTGCAAATTCCGACTCTCAAGAATATGTAAAAAACCGACAGAATTTTATAGGTTCCCATATTTATGGAGAAGATATTGGTGGCTTAGGAAAAATGTATGCTGCTTATTCTTATGGAGTTCAATATCCTGCATATGTATGGTATAAAGGAAAATGGTATCACAACACAGATGATTATAAATTAGAAGACGGATCAACAAATGAATATACCATCAGACACATGGAACAAATGAGGCCTTCTCTTGACACGCACGGACTTTCTACTTATCATTTACAAAAAATGATAAATGATTTCATGGAAGAAAACAATATTAATGGTGTAACGCATACCAGCGTAGAGCCTGGAGAAAAGAACTAATTACTTTTTATGTTTTAATCATTAAATTTATATATGATTACTGGACAAACAGAGACATATATAGATTTTAGCATAAAACCAAATATAATTGTTTTCGGAGATTGCTTAGATAAAATGAGCCAAATCTCCGACAAATCAATAAATATGATACTGGTTGATCCGCCCTTTGGATCAACAACTTGCTCTTGGGATATTATTATTCCTTTTGATAAATTATGGGAACAATATAGACGTATCATTAAAGATAATGGTGCTATATTAATTTTTGGAACTGAGCCCTTTAGCAGTATGTTGCGGTTATCAAACTTAGATATGTATCGTTATGATATTGTATGGGACAAAATGAGTACAACTAATTTCGCAAACGCAAAAAAAATGCCTTTAAGTTGCACTGAAAATATAAGTGTTTTTTATAAAAAACTTCCAACATACAATCCTATTATGAGTGACGCAGATCCTAAAAAAGTCAGAGATTTATATGTTCCATTAGAAAATAAAAGCGAAACCAACATATTTCATTCTGGAATTACAAAAAAATATTCAGAAGGATATGATAAAACGAAAAGGTATCCTACAAAACTGATTAGATTTTCTTCAAGAGAGGCAGAGTGTAATGCACATAATAAAATTCATCCGGCACAAAAACCAGTAAGAATGCTTGAATACTTAATTAAACTTTACTCTAACGAGGATGATGTCATATTAGATTCCTGTATGGGGGTTGGGTCAACAGGAGTGGCAGCTTTAGGTTGTAACAGAAATTTTATAGGAATAGAAAAAAACGAAGAATATTTTCAACACTGTAAAAAAAGACTACCATCCTTTAATACTATTGAGTGAACTACCCATTTGCTAAAGACAAATGGGCTTCGGGTTTCACAGACCTGTGCTTCTCGAAAGAAGTCTGATTTGAGTCTCCACCCGTGTAATCGCCAGTTCCTGACGATATTATTTTTAATCCTTCTTTAAGAATGTTTTTTGCAGCGTTCAAATCACGGTCTAAAACGTGTCCATTTTTGCAAGTCCATTCTCTTATTGAAAGACTTAAGTCTTGATTTATCCACCCACACTCACAGCAAGTTTTACTTGATGGATAGAACCGATTGATTTTTACAATCTGTTTATCGTTCCAATCTGCTTTGTATTCAAGTAACCTAACAAAAGTCCCCCAACTTGCATCAGAAATATGTTTGGCAAGTTTATGGTTTTTAACCATCCCTTTTACATTCAAATCTTCTAATACAATTATATCGTAATCTGATACTAATTGGTGAGATACCTTATGTAAGTTATCCATTCGTGAGTTGGTTATCTTCTCGTGAAGTCTTGCAGTTTTTCGTCTTTGTCTTTCAAACGAATTACTACCTTTTGTCTTACGAGAAAGATGTTTTTGTGCTTTCGCTAACTCTTTTTCATATTGTTTTGTGTATTTGTTATTTTTGAATTTAACACCATCAGAAGTAATAGCAAAGTCTTTTAAACCTAAATCTATTCCGCAAACAGCACCAGTTTTTTCTTTTGGCTTATACTGTTCTTCTGATAGGATTGATACAAAATATTTCCCTGTTGGTGTTTTACTTAAAGTGCATTTTCCAATTTCACCTATTACTTCACGGTGAACATTTACTTTAATCCCTTCTTTGAATTTTGGTGCGTAAAATTTACCATCTTCAAGTTTTGCGAACTGTGGAACAGTAAAGCTATTCTTTTTCTTTTTAGACTTAAATCGTGGAAATTTAGTATTACCACGAAAGAAGTTTACATAAGCAGTATCCAAACATCTTAAAGCAAATTGTAATGATTGACTATTTACTTCTTTTAGCCAAGCAGTTTCATCTTTCTTTTTTAGTTCAGTTAAAGTAGCTGCCTGTTTATAGTAATTATCGGACTTTTTATCAGCTTGATACTGCTCTTTCCTTTGATTTAAAAAGTAGTTGTAAACATAACGGATACATCCAAAATGCTTGTCCAACAACACTTTTTGTTCTTGTGTTGGTTGTAATTCAAATTGATATGTCCGCAAAATTGTCTTCATTCTACTATTAAATAGTCTGATTTTATGCAAAGATACAATTTATTTATACAATCCGCTACGTTTTTTGTAAATATTTCCATTTTGATTGAGAAACATTCACAAAAAACTTCGCTACTATGTCTAAAAAATCTAATTACATCAGTACAAATCGTTCAAAACACTACTTAAAGTGCCATTTAATCTTCGTTTGCAAGTATCGTAAAAAGTTACTTGTCGGTCAGTTAAAAGATGATATGCGTTCCATTCTCTTAAACATTACTTCTAATTCAGATTTTGAAATTGAAGTATTTGAGTCAGATTTAGACCACATTCACTTTCTTATTCGCTATATTCCTCGTCTTTCAATTACTTCTATTGTCCGCAAGTTAAAACAAGAATCTACTTATCATATCTGGCGTTCATCACACAGGTCATTCTTGTTTAAATATTTTTGGAAAGAACACACTTTCTGGTCTGATGGTTATTTCGTTTGTTCAATAGGTGAAGCATCTCCTGATACTATTCGTGAGTATATTCTCAATCAGGGTTAGTCGCTTACATCCCACAGGCTAAAGACCTGTGGGTTTTACGCTCCATCATATAAAATTATCTTTTATTTTTTTCATAAAGGAATCTACAGGTAAATCATTAGGATCTCCATAAAATGGATTTTCTATTTCTTTTGATATAATTTCTATTCCTGCCATAATGTAGTAAACCAAAACAACTACAAGCGCAGACCAAATGCCCATATCATACAATATTCCAAAAGGCAAGGAGCATATATAGAAAAATATGCAAACTTTTATATGAATTTCGTAAGACATAGGTATGGGAGTATTTTTTATTCTGGAAAGACCCGAACAGGTGATAAGAATGTCACTTAAACTTCTCATGATAAAATTAATATCAGATTTATCTATATTATTATTTTTATGTGCAGAATCTATTATTTTAAAAATATTTAATAAGCTGTCTTTATATTTTTTTTCGAAATTGTTACATAATTTAATTTTATTTTTATCTTCTTTAAGAAAAAGTCCAAAATTATAGCAAAAATCATTTATATTATTTTTTAATTCAATTTTCAAATCAGAATTTAAGCTTTTAATTCTAAAAAATAAAACTTCAAAATGTGCTTGAAGCTCATATAGGTTTTTTGATGCTGTTGACCATCTTTCATAAGCTGTTTGAGTCCTGAAAACCAATAATAAACCAATAGCAACACTTATGATTGCATGTATCACTGTAGGTATTTTTATTTCTTTATATGAACTATTGAAATACAAATAACTTATAACAAAAGTAAAAATACCAACGATAACCAGATGATTTAATAGTCTAAAAACATATAAGTTTGGTTTGGTTATTAAGACATATAACCAATTGTTTCTTATGTTTTTACTTGAAAAAAGATTTTTCATTGAATGTGTTTTGACTATTGATTTTTAAATTCAAAATTATTAAAATTAAAGATATTTATAATAAAAAAAATGGAAAAAATTCATAATTTTATAAACAAATGGGGTTTAACGATTTCTTTAGTTCTTATAATAGCTATTTTCTTTAATGGATGTAGTGTAAAATCTCATACAGAACGTTTAGAGCGAAAGATAACTTCTTTAGAAAAACAAATAAATTACAATGATTCTTTAAACAGAGAGATTAATTCAATTGAAAGAGAAATTTCCATGCTGGAAACAGCCAGGGAAGTTGTTTATACAAACAACGCTATTGTTAGAACTGTGGCTAGACCTGACGATGTTATGAACAATTATAGTCAAAAAATAAAAGCCTTACAATTAAAAAAGGAAAAACTAAATGCAAATAGAAAGTAAAAACCCAAAATTATTTTGGCTGATTATTTCCGCTTTTTTATTGGTTCCGTTAATAGTATCGGTTGTATCTACAATCCACGTAATAAATTTTTTTGAATTATCTAATTACAGAGGGTTGGCAATAACCTTAGCAATAGCATTTGAAGCCGGTGCATTAGCTGCGTTGGCAGGTTTAGTAGCATTAGATAAAATAAATAAAAACGTGGTATGGTTTATTTTTTTCTTATTGACACTATATCAAATGATGGGAAACACTTATTATTCTTATGATACAATTAGTAATGCTATGGTATCAAATCCAAATTTGATAAAAAATTGGATCGAATTATTTGGTTTTTCTTATGATCCAGAAGATTTACCAGCAGCTAAAAGAATTATTTCAATTATATCAGGTGCTGTTTTACCTATAGTGTCTTTATGTTTTCTTGATTTATCGGTAGATTATATTCAAAAATCTATTGGAATTAAATTAAATAGACCTGTATGGAAGAGTAATGAAGAAAACATCGCTAAGGAAGACAATTTAATTCAAAAAAATGATAATAACACATCAGAAAAAAACATTGATTCTGACTTATTGGATGAAAATAAAGAAGATATAAAAGAAGAAAGTTCTATAGAAGCAGAAAACAACAAAACTAAAGAAGATGTAGTCAATCCTTTCGTAATAGAAAATCAAAATAATGATACGGAATTATCAGAAATAATTGATGATGAAAATTTTGAGAGAGTCGTTTTAGAAAAAAAAAAGAAGCTTGAAAACTTAAAAGAGCCTTATTTAAATCTATTACTACTTTTATATAAAGGAGGAGAAATTGTTCCGGGAGATACTTTACCAAGCTATGTTGAATTTCAAAATATAATACCCAAAAATCAATATACAGAAAGTCAAATAAAAAGTTTTCTTACTCTTTGTAATTATTTAAATATTTTTAAAATATCTGGAACTCACAAAGTTGCGCTTAAATCTTATGGAGAAGCAATTAACTCTTTGAATAATTATTTAAATTGGAATTAATTTCTGATAATTTTTGTATTGATATTTAATTCCTGTTTTATTACAAACCTGAATTTCTTCAAAAGAAACTAATTTAAAATTATTTTCTTCAATTTCGGGGAAATAAGAATCCCCTTCAAAACTATCTAATATTTCAGTAATATACATATAGTCTATTATGTTTTTTTCCATTGCTTCCTTATAAATTTTTTCTCCTCCTATAATGAAAATTTTTTTATTTATTGGTGATTTTAATATTGCTGAACTTAAAGAATTACAAACTATTATATTATTGAAGTTTTTTTGTTTTAATGTTTTGGAAATAACAATATTAAATCTGTTTGGAAGAGGCTTTCCTATTGACTCAAAAGTTTTCCTTCCCATAATAACGGTATTTCCATCGGTTATTTTTTTAAATCTTTTTAGATCATCAGGTAAATGCCAGGGAATTGAATTGTTAATTCCTATTACATTATTTTTATCTTTAGCAGCTATCAGAAAGATCATGTAAATAAGTTTTTAAAGTTTATTGTTCTATTAAATATACCAGTTTGATTATGTTTATCTGGAGGATTAAGCTCTTTTTTATTTTTTAATTTTTCTATTATTTTCCTTGTGTCATCATCTATTTTTTTAGGAATATAGATATTAACATGAACATAGTAATCCCCAAATCTATTTTCGTTTAAAACCGGCATGCCTTTACCCTGAATTCTTAAAGTTTTTCCGGGCTCTGTTCCTTCATCTAAGGAAATTTTAACATTATTGCCATCAATTAAAGGGACTATTATTGAGTCTGAACCGATAATAGAATCAGCTATGGAAACAAATAAATCATAATGTAAATCATTATTTACTCTTATGAATTTTTTGTTAGAATTAATAATAATGTTAATAATAAGATCACCAGGAACATCTGATCCTTTAGAAAAATTTCCCTTTCCAGGTAATGAAAAATTCATTCCAGAACTTATTCCTTGAGGTATTTGAATATCTAAAATCTCTTCAACAGCAAATACAGCATTTCCATTACAACTATTGCATTGCTCTTTTATTTTTTTGCCACTACCATTACACTCGTTACAAACAGAAACAATTTGTCCAAAGCCTCCAAAAAAAGTTTGAGTTGAAGTTATTTTTTGACCAGATCCATTACAGCCAGAGCAAACTTCAAAAGAAGAACCGTTTAAAGCTCCGCTTCCATTACAACTATTACACTTTTGTTCCCTTTTATATTTTATTTTTTTTATACTTCCAAAATAAGCATCTTCTAATTCTATATTTAAAGACAAACTTAGACTCTCCCCTTTAATAAAATTTCTTTTTTGACTTCTTCTGTTCCCAAAAAAATGATTAAAAACATCTTGATGAAAACCAAAATTACCACCAAAACCATCAAAGGAAAAATTATTTAGATTTCCAAATTTTCTCTGATTATCATAATTTGATCTTTTGTTTTGGTCAGAAAGTATATCGTATGCTGAAGAAATCTTTTTAAAAGCCTCTTCGTCTCCCCCTTTATCAGGATGAAGCTCTTTGGCTTTTTTTCTATATGCCTTTTTTATATCATCTAATGTAGCATTTTCTTCTACACCCAAAATTTCATATAAATTTTCCATTAATTTATTTAAATAATTTAATTAAGATGGCTAATAAAAATGGTAAAAAGACAACAAAGACTATAAATAAAAATAAAAATATAATTGGAGAAAAGACCCAAAACCAAGATATACTTATAATATTAAA
>ERZ724522.1775-NODE-1775-length-10951-cov-4.187592_pt1 | contig 10951 bp, 19 predicted proteins | sample MGYA00376055_ERZ724522 | MGnify/ENA primary metagenome ERZ724522 (study PRJEB28724, sample SAMN07190884) | wastewater metagenome | isolation source: effluent of sewage treatment plant in Hong Hong | place: Hong Kong | collected 2016-03-17 ... | reverse complement strand
GGCTTGGAAATATCTTGAAAGACGCCGAGTAGCCGGCCGCCAAACAGCAACGGCGGCATTGGCCGCGCGAACGGAGCACACATGACAGCACCACCAAGACCGCCGTTTGGCAGTGATGAGCACATTGCCACCCTGATTGATCAGCGCCGCGCCCTGTCGGCCGCGCTTGCCGGGAAGGAAATCGAGATCGCACTGGCCGTCGGAGACCGTGATGGCGCCATCCGTGCGTTGCACGAGATGAACGCGCAGACCGCCGCGCGCCTGGCTGCGCGCCAGCATGCCGGCTGCTTCAGGCTGACGACAAATCCAGCAATTGGAGAGTGAACATGATTGTCACGCCGAAGAACTGGCGCGAATTCCAGCACTACAAGGATCGGAACCCGCCATGGATCAGGCTCCATAAGTCCCTGCTGGACAACTTTGAATTTCAGTGCTTGCCGGTTGCTAGCAGGGCGCTAGCACCGATGTTATGGCTGATTGCAAGCGACTCTCCGGATGGGAAATTCGATGCATCACCCAAAAGACTGGCCTTTCGACTCAGGATGTCCGAGCAGGATGTGATTGATGCGATTAACCCATTGATTCATAACGGGTTTTTCTCTGTGGAGCAAGATGCTAGCAACGTGCTAGCAAGCTGCTTGCGTGATGCTGTACCAGAGACAGAGACAGAGACAGAGACAGAGACAGAGACAGAGATGCAGCCGGCTTCGCCGTCGCCTTCCTCCGACCCGCCAATCGAGAAGCCACCCGGGAAAGCCGCTGCGAGTCGCCTGAAATCCCTGAAGACCTACCTGGGCGAATGTCGCGAGGCCGGCGTGAAGCCGATCCCTGATGACCACTACATCCGGCGGTACTGCGCCGATGTCGGGATTGATGGCGACATGCTGGTCCTGGCTTGGCTGCGGTTCCGAGAGGAGCACACCGCCGGGCGGCGCAAAGCGAAGAAGTACATCGACTGGCCAGACGCCTTCTCCAGCTCGGTGAAAGACCGCTGGTATCGCCTGTGGACCGTCAATGCCGATGGGCCGGCGAACTGGACCAGCGAGGGGCTGCAGGCGCGTCGTGCTGAAGAAGCGAAGAACATGGAAAGGGAAGGGCAACATGAACCTGCGTGACTTGCCCATCGAGGCTGGCCGGGAGTTCTTCTCGGCCGACTCCGAGTACGGCGTGCTGGGCTCGATCCTGTTCGACAACGAGGCCCTTGACCGTGTTGCCGACATCGTCGTGGCGGGCGACTTCTACGACCCAGTCCACGGCGCCGTCTTCGATGCCATGTCCAGGCTGATCGCGTCCGGGAAGCCGGCCGACGTGATCACGACGATGGCCGAGCTGGAGCGATCCGGCGCCGCAAGCTCGATCGACTACCAGACGCTTGGCTCCTACGTCACCCACGTCCCGAGCGCCCGAGCCGCCAGGCGGTACGCCGAGACGGTTGCCGAGCACGCCATGGCGCGACGGCTGCAGGCTGCGGCGCGATATGTCTCCGAAATCTCGAACGAGCAAGCCGGCACCGCTTCCGATCGGGCCGCACGAGCCCAGTCCGTCATCGAGTCCGTCGTCTCCCGCAAGGACGGCGGCGACCCGAAGCCAGTCGAAAACTTTGTGGCGGACATGTTGGACCGCGTCCAGGCCATGGCCGATGGAACGCTGCAGCCGGCCATGCCGACACGCATCCCCGGCATTGATAGGCGCCTGGGTGGTGGATTGCGGACGAAGAAGGTCTACGTGATCGCCGCGCGTCCATCCGTCGGGAAGTCGTCGCTCGCCGGCCAGATCCTGCTCAACCTGGCGCTCGACAACACGCCGGTCGCCGCGTTCAGCCTGGAGATGGAGGAGTCCGAGAACACAAACCGGCTCGTGGCCAACCTGGGGCGCATCGACCTCGACTGCCTGGAGACGGGCCGCCTGTCGGATGATGACTGGCAGCGACTGGTGGATGGCGTGGAGCGGGTGCGCAATCTGCCGCTGTACCTGCAGTTCAGGCCCGGCATGACGATGCAGCACCTGGCGTCGAAAGCGCGACTGCTCAAGCGCAAGCATGGGATCAGGGTCGTCGCCATCGACTACCTGCAGCTGATGTCCAGCGCCAACAGGCAGTTGAGCCGGCACCACCAGATCGAGGAAATCTCGCGCGGCCTGAAGGAGCTCGCCGGTCAGCTTGATCTGGCGGTCATCGTGCTCAGCCAGCTCAACCGAGAGGTCGAGAAGCGCCCAAGCGGGAGACCCGTGATGGCCGACCTGAAGGAATCCGGCGCCGCCGAAGAGGATGCCGACGTCGTGATGCTCATGTGGCGTCACGAGCGAGCGGAACCGATCAGCACCATCGGACTCGACATCGCCAAAGCCCGTCAGGGCAAGACCGGCGAGGTGGCGCTGGCCTTCGAGGGCCGCTACCAGCGCTGGACCGAAAGCGCCAACCCACTGACACCACACCAGCTCACGCAGAAGCCACGCTTCCGGAGCGACATTTGACGGAGGGAAAGAAATGATCAACGAAGAAATCAATTTGCAAAGCCGAAAGAAAGAGCTGAAAAAAGAAATGGCCGACGCAAGCCTTGCCTACTGGACAGCCGGCACTCAAACGCCCATGGCTCGGCGCACCGAGATGAGGGCGGAGCTGGCCGACATTGAGCTGCGGCTGCATCAGCTCAAGACCGATCGCATGCTGCTGAAAGAGCGGGCCGTCGATGTTCGTCGCAACTCGCTGACCAGTCACCTCTCCAGCGCCCTGGAAGGTCTCGGTCGTGGGGACTTGGTGGTAGCCGCAAAAGAACGCGCCCTGCAGGACGTCAAAGACGCCGGGCTCTACGACGCGTACAAAGACCGGTGGCGCTGACATGCCACGGAGCATCCGAACACAAACGATCGAAAGCATCGTGAGCCGCTGCGTCGAGGAGGGTGACTGCCTGCTCTGGACCGGCGGCCTGGATGGGCACGGACGGCCGCAGTGCCGACACCTTGGCAAGAGCGCCTACGTCCGCCGCGTGCTGCGCGAGCTGGTTGACGGCAAGCCGGTCCCTGCTGGGTTGGTCGTCGCATGCACATGCGGCAACAGGCTCTGTGTCAGCACCAGGTGCAGCCTTGTTGCGTCCAACAAAACGCGCGCCGAACTGGCGGCCAGGCGCGGCGCATTCAGCAACGCAGCCAAGTCGGCGCGCATCGCAATCACCAGGGCCGCACAAAGCAGATTCAACGCAGAGACCATCGAGAGGGTGCGCAACCACCCAGGGACGGCCAAGGCCGCAGCAAAAGAAGTCGGCATGAGCCATTCACACGCCAAGGCCATCCGGCGCGGCAAATCTCGCGCTGCATTGGTTCGCAACCCGTTCGCCGGGCTCTTTTCGTAGCACACAAATCGCATCACCAAGGATTGCCATGACCATCAGTTGGATCGAAAAACTTTTTCATGGGTTCAAGCCGGAGCACCGGTCCATGTCTCCCGAGCGCGATGTTGTGCCGCGCAGCGTGTTGATCACGCCGCCAAAGTCACGGACCATTTCGACGCCGATCACGACGCCACAGCGCACGACGCCGTCCGCACCGGTTGCCCCGGTTGCCCCTGCTCGCAGGCCGGAGCCGGGGCCGGACTTTTCTGACTCCGGGTTCGGTCTAGTCTCGCCGCTTTATCAGCCCTCGATGCGGCACGAGACCGTCGTTCGCAATGGCTTTGGCGACTTTGGCGGCGGTGGCGCCGAGTCCAGTTGGTCCAGTGGCTGCGGATCTTCCGGTGATTCCAGCGGCTGCAGCTCGGGAGATTGAGATGGCAGAAATCACACTTGTTCGTCAGGACGCGGCTGAAATTCCACAATCGAACAAAGACGCGGCAAGGGCCGTCTTGTTCGGGATCGTCGATGGGCTTGGAGAAAAAGGACGCAAAGCATGGCGCCGGTTTTTCAACGGGCTGATGCGCCTTGAACCCGGGGAGATGGTTGAAATCAAGACCCACAAGGAGCGCGTGGGCTGGTATCACCGAAAGCACATGGCCATGGAGCAGGCCGTCTTCGAGGCGCAAGAGCGGTTCGATAACTTCGATGCGTTCCGCACCTGGCTGAAGGTTGGGTCCGGATTCGTCGACTGGTTCCCTGGGCCAAAGGGTGGTGTGATCCCGGTCCCACGATCCATCTCATACGGCAAGCTGGAACAAGGTGACATGGAGCAGGTGCATGATGACATGATCGCCTTCCTCCGCAGCGAGCACGCGCTCAAGACGCTGTGGAAGCACCTGCCACAAACCGAAAGGATCGCCATGATTGAGACCATTCTCGGCGACTTCGAGGGCTGCTGATGCGGTCAAAAAACTCCAGGGTGCCGACCAAGGCGGAGTCATCCCACATTGCCAGGGTCAAGAGTCTTCCATGCAGTGTTTGCGACGCTCCCGGTCCGTGCGACGCGCACCACATCAAGCAAGGCCAGCACTACACGACCGTCGCGCTGTGCAAGTCGTGCCACCAAGGCGGCCTGCTTGGTCTCCACGGACAACGCAGAGCGTGGCTGGTCAGAAAAATGGAAGAGATCGACGCACTGAACATCACCATCAAAAGGCTCGCAGCAGCAGAAGACGGTGATTTTTTTTCGCAAAAAAACATGCCATCCGATTGACTTGGCGTTTTCTTTTCGGCATAATTCACAACACAGGAGAAAAGCATGGGCACTCAAGAAATCAGCGTCATTCAGGGCGACATTCTCGCCACCGAGCCGACGTTCAATGCGGTCCTCTCGGACAAGTCGGTCGTCTTCCAGCGCGAGGCAGAGTTCGCCATCCAGGTGTTGAGCGACAACGAGTACGCGCTGAAAGTCGCGCTCGGCAACCGACAGTCGGTGGTCAACGCGGTCACCAACCTGGCCGCGATCGGGCTCAGCCTGAACCCGGCGCGCAAGCTGGCCTATCTGGTCCCGCGCGACGGAAAAATCTGCCTCGACGTCAGCTACATGGGCCTCGTGGAATTGGCAGTGGCCAGCGGCTCCGTGCGCTGGGCCAAGGCTGAACTGGTGCGCGCCGCCGACCAGTTCGAGCTGGCCGGCTTCGGTCATCCGCCATCACACAAATTCAACCCGTTCGCCAAGGACCGAGGTGAAATCGTCGGCGTCTACTGCGTGGCCAAGACGGCTGACGGAGACTACCTCACCGACACCATGTCCATTGACGAGGTGCGCGACATCCGTGACCGCTCGTCCGCCTGGAAGGCGTGGATCGCCAAGCAGAAGAAGTGCCCCTGGGTTACGGACCCTGGAGAGATGGCGAAGAAAACGGTTCTCAAGCGGGCCAGCAAGATGTGGCCAAAAACCGAGCGGCTGGATCAGGCGATCCACTACCTCAACAACGAGGGCGGAGAGGGTCTGGCAGACCTTGCCGAAGCGCCGAAGACTGTCGATGGGCAAACCAGTCGCGGCAGCGCGCTTCCGCCATTGCCCGATGGTTATTTCACTGAGCGCCGCCTGGCCTCGTGGGCCGCAACGATCGCCTCGGGCGCCAACACCAACCAAGGGCTGATCGACACGCTCAGCACCAGGTTCACCCTGAGCGAGCAGGACAAGGAATTCCTGCGCACGTTCGACGCATACCAAGGAGAATCCGCATGATCAAGCACAACCTGATCCAGGGCACGCCCCAGTGGCACGAGCACCGCGCCACACTCCGCAACGCCAGCGATACGCCCGTCGTGCTTGGCTGCTCGCCGTACAAGCCCCGCGACCAGCTCATCAAAGAGCGCGCCACTGGAATCGCTCCGGAAGTTGACGTTGGCACGCAGCGCCTGTTCGACGCCGGGCACGAGGCCGAGGCGCTGGCCAGGCCAAAGGCCGAAGCGCTGATTGGCGACGACCTCTATCCGGTGGTCGGCTCAGAGGGCTCCTGGTCGGCCTCGTTTGATGGACTGGTCATGGATGGGTCTGTCGCATGGGAAAACAAGCTGGTCAACCAGTCCTTGCGCGAGGCCATGCAAGGCGGCTGTACCGGTGCCGATCTGCCACTGCACTATCGCGCACAAATGGAGCACCAGCTTATGGTGTCTGGCGCCGGCAGGGTGCTGTTCACCGCAGCCAATGGGGATGAGTTTTTCCACTGCTGGTACGCCCCAGACCCCGCCCTGCGCGAGCGGATCATCCTGGCCTGGGACCAGTTCGACGCCGACGTTGCCGCCTACACCCACACCGAGGCCCGGGTCAAGGTGGTCGCTGAGCCGGTCGAGTCGCTGCCGGCGGTGTCGGTGCGGGTGGATGGCAAGCTGACCATTGCCTCCAACGTGGACCTGTTCACGACCAAGCTGAAGGCCTACATCGAGCGCCTACCGAAGAGGCCCGAAACCGACCAGGAGTTCGCCAACGCCGAGGACGCCGTCAAGGCGCTGCAGAGGGCGCAGGACGCCTGCGATCGCGAGGCTGAGGCCATGCTCGCGCCGTTCACCGACGCCGAGTCCGCGCGCCGCGCACTGGCCGATGCGGCCGAGCTGTGTCGCACCACGCGGCTGGCGCTGGAGAAGCTGGTCAAGCAGCGCAAGGAAGACATCAAGACCGAGATCGTCGCCGAGGCGCGCGAAAAGCTGGCGTCCCACATCGCAGAGCTGAACGCGGCCCTGGGCGACGCGTTGATGCCGCCCATTGCGGCCGACTTTGCCGGCGCCATCAAAGGCAAGCGCACCGTGGAATCCCTGCGCAGCGCGGCCAATGATGAGCTGGCCCGCGCCAAGATCGAAGCCAAGGCCGTCGCCGAGACTATCTCCGGCAATCTGCGGCTGGTTGCCGCGCGCAAAGCCGACCACCTGGTTCCCGACTTGAAGGCGATCTGCACCAAGGCCGGTGATGACTTCGCCGCCTTGCTGGACCAGCGGTTCGCGGCCGAGTCGCAGCGCCTGGAGCAGGAGCGCCAGCGCATCCGCGACGAAGAAGCCGCGCGCGCTGTTGCCGCCGCCGCAGCCATCGAACGCGCCCGCTCTGCGGAGCCTCCTGCGGTGCAGGCACCTCAAGCAACGCGCCCAGACATCGAGCGCCACCGCGCTGCGATCGTCGAGCACCAGGACGAGATCTCCCGCTTCCTGGCCACGGTCAACGCCACGGCCAAAGAGAAGAACACGATCCGCGCCTACCTGGTGCAGTTTGTCGCTTTCCAGGCGCGTGAAGCCCAGGCGGCCTGACATGCCCAGCCAGACCAGCATCGAGAACCACCGCGAGCACAAGCGCTCGGGAAAGCTGGGGGACCAGGAGCGTGAGCTGCTGGAGTTCCTGCGCGCCAACCCGAACCGCAACTTCTCGCGGCAGGAGCTGCACAAGGAAACCGGCATCCCGCTGGCCAGCGTCTGCGGGCGCATCAACACGCTCGTGGCCGCAGGCCTGGTGGACGCGCGTCCGAACCGACCCTGCGGAATCACAGGCAAGACCATCACGCCGGTTCGCGCGGCGCGACCAATCACCACCCACTGAAAGAGAGATCACCATGAAATCATCCGGACTTTTCCGCATCGGCCGAGACGCAGAGCTTCGCCAAACCCCAGCCGGCCAGCCGGTCGCCAACGTGTCCCTGGCCTTCAACTACGGCCGCAAGGGAGAGGACGGCAACCGGCCGACCCAATGGATTGACGCAGCGATATTTGGCCAGCGCGCAGAGGTGTTGGCGCCCATGCTGACCAAGGGGTCGCAGCACGTCTTCCACCTGTCCGACCTGCACATCGAGACCTACAAAGGACGCAACGGAACCGGGCACAAGCTGGTCGCCTTCGTCGATGACGTCGAGCTGACCGACCGCCGCCGCGACGACCAAGGGCAGCAGGCTCAAGCCCCGCGCCAGGCCGCGCCGCAGCAAGACTCGCGCCCAGCGCAGAACGGCTACCAGGACGCGCGTGGTGGCGGCGCCCCTCGCCAGGCCGCCCCGGCAAGCTCCGGGTTTGATGACATGCTCGATGACGTGCCTTTCTGACCATTCGCGGGGAAAGCGGATGCCAGACGGTTGGGAGAACCCGGCCGACGATCAACTGGTGCAGCGAGTACCCACCCATCACAACTCAACAGAGAACCACATGACAAACCAACCCACTCAATCACCCAACTGGAATTTTGGTCTCGATGTTGCCGGAGAGGTAAACATCTTGCGCGACATCTGCCACGGCGACGCCGAACGCGCCGGCTGGTGGCTGCACGAAAAGAGTGACCTGCGCGAGATCATCAACAAGCCAGACACGACAGCCAGCAAGATGCTCGGCGGCGCCCTGGTGGCGCAGAAGCTGTGCCTGGTCCATAGCGAGGTCAGTGAAGCCATGGAGGGCCACCGCAAGGGACTCATGGATGACCACATTCCCAGCCGCTCCATGCTGGAGGTAGAGCTGGCCGATGCGCTGATCCGCATCTTCGACCTAGCCGGCGCAATGAAGCTGGACCTTGGCGGCGCCATGGCCGAGAAGATGGCCTACAACCGGCAGCGCGCAGACCACAAGCCCGAGGCTCGCATGGCCGCTGGCGGGAAGGCCTACTGATGCCCGCCGAAGCGCCAAGTCCTCCGGCGAAGTCGCTTTCCGATACCGCGTCCGAGATCGTCGCGCGAGACCGCGCAGCCAAGGATCGCGCCGCGCTGCGCAATGTCATCCGGATGATCGGCAAACGCCAGTACCGCAAGCTGCGGCGCACCGCGCTCGAAGAACTCAACAACAGGAGGTAACCATGTTCAAAAACTGCACCATCTACCGCATTGAATTCACCGAACCCACCATCCTGAGCGAGATCGACTTTCTTCCGTTCGAGCCATGCGGGCCCATGCAGGAGCGCTCCGTCGGCTGGACGCCGCCGCGCAGCGAGGCGCATGGGGCGCTGATCGAGTTCGTCAACAGCCAGGCCATCATGGAGCTGACGATCGAGACCAAGACCGTTCCGGCCCAGGCCATCGACAAGAGGCTCGACGAGCTGGTTGACTCCATCGAGAAAACTACCGGCCGCAAACCCGGCAAGAAGGAGCGCCGCAATCTGATCGACGACATCCGCCTGGAGCTGCTGCCGGCCGCGTTCCCCAAGCGGTCCACCGTTGGTGTCTGGATCGACCGCGCTGCGGGGCTTCTGACCATCGGCACCGCCACCCAGTCCAAGGCGGATCTCGTCCTCACCGAGTTGGTGAATTCGATGCCCGGCCTGCAGGTCGCCCTGCTGCAGACCACCACCTCGCCGGCTGGCTTCATGACGAACCTGCTGGCCGATGAGCACCGCCAGGGACCAGACTTCTTTGTGGGCGCCGAATGCGAGCTGGCAGCCAGCGACGAAACCAAGGCCAAGATTCGCTTCACCAACTGCGACCTGGAAACGCAGGAAGTGCGCGACCACATCCTGCACGGCAAGCGGCCGACCAAGCTGGCCTTGTCCTGGCGTGGCCGCGTGTCGTTCGTGCTGACCGACTCCGGGACGCTGCGCAAGCTGAAGTTCATGGACGTCGTGTTCGAGTCCGGCAAGGCGCGCGAGGCCGGGTTCGACGCCGACGTCGCCATTGCAACCGGCGAACTGGTGCCGCTGATCGGCTGCCTTATTGCCGCCCTGGGCGGCGAGCCGGAGGGCGACAAATAACCAGCACCAAGCGGCATATTTCGCTTGACCGAATGTATGCCATCTGGAATAATTCGCACCACCCAAACTGAAACATTCCAGGAGAGTTCAATGACAACCACCACCCGCCTTTACCGCGTCCACTGCAAATCCACCGGCAAGCAACGCCTGATCGAAGCCGCCACCCCGCGCGGCGCCATCGCGCATGCCGCCCGCAACGAATTCACGGCCGACATCCCGGTCAGCCACGAGGTCTTCGCCATGGCCAAGGCCGGCATCGAGATCGAGAACGCAACACTCGCTCCCATCAGCGACGAGACGCGATCCTCTCTGGCCCAGGAGCCGATGGAGGTTTGACATGGACGATCGCGAGACACTGCGCGAGCGGCTTCGCGCCATGCTCAAGAGGCCGCCACTGCACAGCAAGCTGGAGGGGGTGATGGCAGTGCGTGAATTCAAGAAGCGCCACGCCGAGGCGCGCAAGCTGGTCGACAAACCGTCCGCCACCGCGCAGCAGTTGGTCTCCGCCACGGAGACCATTCGCTACTACGTCGAGGCTACGGCATGACCATACAAACTGCCTGGATTGGCGGCAGCTACGAGGCGGCCACCGCGTCGGCATCCAAATGCCGCAAAAACGGAGCCGCCGCATCCGACATCTGCGCCGCCCTGCGCAACAAGCCAGGCATGGAAGCTGCCGACATTGCAGACCGCGTGTCCAGAAACGCACAGGCCGCGCGCAAGATGCTGCGCAAGCTGCTCATGCAGGGCGCGCTTCGCTACGAGACAGCAAGTCTGCAACGCGGGCATTCTGTCGTGACGATCAAGAAGTGGTTTTTGACAGAACAGGAGAAGGAAGATGAGCGCGATCACTGAACAAGTAGCGAAGGCCCTGTGGTGCCCATTGACGGGGCGCGAGATCACATGCCTCGCCAGCAAACCACTGGGGGCGCCATGACTTGCGAAGGAACCGGGGCCTGCAATCAAGGCCGGCACCCGTGGTGCTGTGACTGCGGCAACCTCGTGACCGAGAACTCAGACGGATCGAGCCCGCACGCCGACACGCACAGTGGAATTGACCGGGCCGTTGAAATCATTGGCTGGATGGCGTGGTGCATCTTCGTGTTCGTCACAGCGGTGATTGTCACGTCGTGGATCGTCAACAAACTAGAGTAAACATCATAACAAATCAAATCACCATTCCCCGCGCCCTACTGAAGCTGGCGCTAACAGTAACCACAACCAAGGAAACATCATGAACATTGACACATTGACATATGGAGAACTGAAGCAGATCGCGTCCATTTTCCAAACGGCTCAACAGCCACAGCAACCCGACCCAATGATCGGTCAGTACGTCATATGCCGCTGCTATTCAGCGGGTGTTCACGCTGGCGTGCTGGTCTCTCAGGTGGGCGACGTTGCTGTCTTGAAGGAC
>ERZ724522.1774-NODE-1774-length-10953-cov-5.070563_pt1 | contig 10953 bp, 13 predicted proteins | sample MGYA00376055_ERZ724522 | MGnify/ENA primary metagenome ERZ724522 (study PRJEB28724, sample SAMN07190884) | wastewater metagenome | isolation source: effluent of sewage treatment plant in Hong Hong | place: Hong Kong | collected 2016-03-17 ... | reverse complement strand
AGAACTAGACAGAATACAAAAAGAACTTAACGACGGTTCCGTCATTAACATAGAAACCATCTTTGTATTCGCTAAAAACAGAATCATCGGCAAAAAAGGTCAGGTGAAAAAACTAGACACCTCGAACAGAATTAAAACATGTCACGATGGACTAGCCAAGATTTTAGAAATAGATGATTCTTTATTTAAATCTATGCAAGCCTCTACCGCCACTTGCCTTAACCAGCAAGACGAACAGGTCATAGTCGTACTCAGCAAATCGCAAATCAAAACGCTTGAAGAAATTAAACAAAACCTAAACATCTAAGTAACCTCGTGCCTTACCGAGTTACTGACTGACTTACTTTTCAACCATTTAATAGCCTCAATCTTAAATTACATTACAAAGAAGAGGTTTACATGTCAGAAAACACCAATCAGACAATGTCGCAAGACGAGATGCTTAAACACAAAAAGATAGCACATGACTATTATGCATCTGCAATTCAAGTGTTAACAACTCGGGTTCAATTCTTTCATGAAGAGTTTGAAGGAATCTTTCAAACAGTTCAATTTTTAAGAAACATTCGTGATCAAATCAGAAAAGAAATTGAAGAAATCGAACCACCTACTGAAAAAACAGAAGGAAAATCAGAACCATACGTTATGGACTTAACTCACGTTAAGGGCGAGTAATGGCAAAAAAACAAAACATCGAAGATAAAGAAGTCACTGTTCTTTATCTTTCACGCAAAGAAGGCGCTTACGGTTATGATCAATATTCAATACCACTTAGCGTTCTACAGTCAGAAGGAAAACTCGTCGACTCACCTCCTGCTGACATCTTTGCTATATTTCTAAGTCAACTTACAAAGAAAGCTCGTGAGATCTTTGAAATCTAATTTGTTGAACTTTGCAAATGAGCATCAAGCCCAAATAACAATATGGGCTGTATTTATAAAATTAATCTTTTTCGGTCTTAGTCTTTCCGATTGTCTGGGAGCTCTAGTCATTCTGATCACACTACTCGCCTTAAAGGTTATTTTGTACATACACCCAAAAAGGCCTGATCTTTTTAATGAGATATCTCTCGTTCAAGAACAACTCAAAGAAATCACAACAAGGAATGAACAACTAGAGCGTGACGTTACAGCGATTAAGTTCGGCATGAACATCAAGAGGTAGAGATGATTACAGTTAAACAGATGTATGATGATCTAGATTATTGGATTCATATTGGCATTGGTGACGATATCATAAAGCTTCCAAATCACAGGCCAGAGTATCAACACCTTGTTAGAAAGTTTTTGTCTATTGAAGATCAGTTAACTATACAAGCGGCAGTTTTAGAGTCTCTTAAGAGAGAACTCCAAAAACCTTGGTTTATGAGACCAACATTTTATCAAATATTAAAACTTAAGCTAATGCGCAAAATATAGACTAAACAATCTATAGTAGACAGGCATAGATGGCAAAAGGAAAGAAAACAGGTGGTATTCAAAAAGGATACAAATACCCAAAGACCATTGAGTTTGCCATGCGCTGTGATCAAAACAATTTTTTCATAGCAGAAGAGATGATTAAGCTTTTTAAAAATACCGGTGATCAGTTTCTTAAATTTGAAATTCTTAAAGAGATGGCGAAATACAGATACGCACAACCTAAAGATCACAACAATAACAGCGATGAAGACAGTCAAACAGACAGCCCACAAGACATCAGCATTAGCGACATACTTCATGCAATTGATGTAACTCCAAAAAAGAAGCTAAGTGAAAAATAAAGAAATTAACCTTTTCATTATTAAAGAACTCTACGAGATGCTTAAGCCAAGCCAAAAGATGATGTTTTGTGAACTTTTTCACTCCCTTAGACTTAAATACGTCATGCACTGCTCGAGGCGACTTGGTAAGACGTTTCTTCTTTGTGTTTTAGCAATTGTAATAGCTCTTTCAAAAGCCAATGCTCAAGTAAGATACGCATCAGTAACACAAAAAGCAGTTCGTAAAATGGTTCACCCTATTTTTAAATCCATCTTTTCGAGGTACAAACCAAAGTTTAGACCTAGGTGGAACGGTCAAGAAGGCGCATACATTTTCTCAAACGGATCAATGATTCACATCGCTGGAGTAAACAACGGTCACGAAGATGATCTGCGTGGAACCGCTGCTGATCTTTGCGTGGTTGATGAGGCTGCATTTGTGGACAACCTTAGATACTTGGTTGACTCAGTCTTGATGCCACAGCTTATCACAACAAATGGAAAGCTCATCATGGCTTCAAGTTCGCCACTAAGCCCAGCTCATGAGTTTGCTGAATACATTTTTGAAGCTAGAAAAGAAGGATTTTATTCATCCTATGACATTTATCAATCAGACTACCCTCTAGATATTATTGAAAAGTTCTGCAAAGAGGCAGGCGGCGAAAATTCAACGGCTTGGAAGCGCGAGTACTTGAATATGCTTATCGTAGACTCTAACTTTGCAATAGTACCAGAGGCCACAGTAGCGGACTTCACTCGATCACCAAAGACCGAAAACTATCAATACTATCATAAATATGTAGCAATGGATCTTGGAGTCAGAGACTTAAACGTAACTCTCTTTGCATATTATGATTTCTTAAGAGCTAAAATTGTTATTGAAAAAGAGCATGTGATCAATGGGCCAGACATGACCACTCCAAAGCTACATGCTGGAATCAGTGAAATAGAAAAAGACCTATGGAATGCGAAAGAGCCATACAAGCGTGTAGCAGATAACAACAACCCACTTCTGCTTTTGGATCTTGGATCAATTCACAACATGTTTTTTCACTCAACATCAAAAGACTCGCTTCATGCAATGGTTAATCAAATGCGAGTTTGGATACAAGATGGCCGAGTTGAGATTGATGAATCGTGCGTAGTCCTGATTGACTCTCTGAAATATGGAATTTGGAATAAGAAAAGAACTGAGTTTGATAGATCGGTAGCGCTTGGTCACTACGATGCTGTCGCAGCTTTGATGTATTTAATTAGAAACATAGATGAATCAACAAACCCTATACCTGTGAAACACAGTTTTGATCAGGTTAACTTTGAAGAGGATGCTAAAGAGAAATTATTTAAAAACCTAAAAGGCTTAGCCCGATAGGATAACAAACAACAACTAACTATTCCCACATAACTAGTGGGCTAGGAGTTTTATGCAGCATGAATACTGGGCCAGTAAAGGCCCCGAAACAATTGCGTCTGAAATAATGGCCAAGGTTACCTCATACAAAGAGTATGTAGATAAATCAGGCCTACTAAGCGAGATACGAAAGTCGTATCACACCTACTATGGCTCATCGAACATTCAGGAAGTAGATAAGTCACTTAAAGCCATGCACCTTAATCATTATGCAAACCTGATTAGGCATGTGCATGTCATGGTTACGTCTACACGACCAGCCTGGGAGCCAAGAGCAATCAACACGGATGTTGAAACACAAGCAGACACACAGCTCGCAGCAGGCCTTCTTGATTATTACATGCGTGAAAAGCATATCGAGAAAAAGCTAAACAGATCTACAGAGCTTGCGCTGTTTCTTAAAGAGGGCTGGATAACTCTTGATTGGAACGCCACTGGTGGCGAAATCTACGGCACCACAGATGAAGGACAGCCAATCTATGAGGGTGACGTTGAAGTAAATGTTCACACCATTTTAGATGTCGTTAGAGACGTTAGACAAAGAGACATGAATCACAAATGGTTCATCGTTAGAACTTTTGAAAACAAATGGGATTTAGCAGCAAAGTACCCAGAGTTAGCAGAAAAAATCAGCGCTCTTTCTGGAGACAATAAAACAGATATTCAATATGAGATATCAGTTAGCAATAGCTCTATATTAGACGGAGTTGGCGACTGTGATATCATACCGGTTTACACGCTTCGACACGCCAAAACAGATGCGATGCCACAAGGTCGAATGACCAAGATATTAAACGCAGATATCACTTTATTTGATGGACCACTTCCATACAAAAATACATACACATTCCCGATCACCTCATCAGAACAATTTGAAACTTCGTTTGGTCACTCTCAGCTTAACGATCTTTTAGGCCCTCAAGATGCCTTAAACATGACTGTCAGTTCAATTCTTACAAATCAAGCAGCTAACGCTGTTCAGAACTTTCAGATACCAAAAGGTGCTTCGCTAAACGTAACTAATTACGATGGGATGAATGTTTGGGAGTACGATCCAAAGCTACAAAAGGGCCTTGAATCTATGGACCTTCTTAATACAGCTCCAGAGGTTTTTAAGTTTGCAGAGTTTCTAATAGCTCAAGAAGAGTTGATCAGTGGCGTAAGTCAAATCAATCGCGGCAATGCTCCAGCAACAATGTCGGGAACTGCAATGGCTCTTTTACAGCAACAAGCTATTCAGTTTTCTAGCGGCATTCAGCTGAGCTACACGCTTATGCTCGAAAGAGTTGGTACTGGCTTAATTGAGTTACTTCAAACCTTTGCCGTAGTTCCAAGGATTGCAATGATAGCAGGAAAGTCAAAGCGATCAATGATGCGCTACTTTAGCAATCAAAATCTTAAAGGAATATCTAGAGTAATTGTTGATAGCGCAAACCCACTCACAAAAACAAGTGCTGGACGAGTTGAAATTGCTAACAATCTTTTAGCAACGCCAAACATGATCAAAACACCTCAACAATATATAGGTGTTCTTACTACAGGAAATCTTGAGCCACTTTATCAGCATGATGAGTCTCAACGAATGAATATTGCGATTGAAAACGAAGCTCTTATGGAAGGAAAGCAGGTCATTGCTTTATTAACTGATGATCACCCGACTCACATCCTTGAACACAGCTGCGTTTTAAATAGTCCAGAGGCTAGAGAAAACCCAACCCTTGTTCAGAATTGTTTAAACCATATTCAAGAACACATGAATATCGCTAAAACGATGGACCCACAACTTGCCATGGTTTTAAAGCAAGCATCTTTGTTTCAACCACCACCTATGCCACCACCACCTGGAGGCGCTCCTCAAGTAATGGACAATCAAAACCCAATAACAGCTCAAGCTGAACAAACGCAGTTACCAAAACCAGCTCAGCCACCACAACAAGCCATCGCTTAACGAAAGGATTTAATTAATGGAAACTACAAACACAACGAGCACAGAATCAACAACTAGCACAGAGCAGACTTCACCAATTACAACCGAAAGTACTGATTCATCATCACAAGACTTAACAAAATCACAAGTTCAGGCACTAAAAGAAAAGTTTAAGCTTGTTGTTGATGGAGAAGAAATCGAAGAAGAAGTCGATTGGAATGACAAAGAAGGAATGAGAAAACGCCTTCAACTAGCTGCTGCTGCAAAAAAAAGAATGACCGAGGCAGTTGAAGCCAAGAGAAAAGCTTTTGAAATCGTTAAAGCATTTGAGAACGATCCTGAGTCAATGCTGGCGCGCATGGGCCCAAAAGGACGAGAGATTGCTGAAAAGTATTTAGTTAAACAACTTCAAGATGAAATGCTTTCACCTGAAGAAAAAGAATTGCGTGATTTAAAAGCCTACAGAGAAGCGAAAGAAAAAGAAGAGCTTACAAAAAAAGAACAAGAGCAGCTTGGCGTTCAGCAAAAAAGAGAAATGGAATATGCTCAGCAATTTCAAACAACAATCATAACAGCCCTGGAAAAGTCTGGACTACCAAAAACACCAGAGCTTGTTAAGAGAATGGCTGCAACAATGCAAAAAAACCTAGAATACGGTTTAGAGCTAACACCCGAAGACTTAGTGATGGATGTTAAATCTGATCTAACTAAAATAGTTAAGTCTATTATTGGTGATTCTGATGGAGACAGCTTAATAGGACTACTTGGTGACGATGTAGCTAAAAAAATCAGACAATCAGATATTCGTAAACTACAAGAAAAGCAGTCTCAACTATTTCAGGGTGGCAAAAAATCTACTACATCAAGCAATCAAAGCCAGCAAGAGTCTAGGCCGATGACGATGGATGAATGGAAAGAGTCTGTAAACAGAAGATTGCAATCAAAATAGTGGTTGCAATTTTAACAAAAATTTTCTCAACTAATACAAACAGCTCATCTTAAGCGCGTAACACCAACGCTAATTCTAAAGATGAGTTTCAATAAATACTGAGTCGTAAAACCAACGATGAAGAAACAAGTTACTAAAAATTTAACCCTGTTTTTTCTTGTTGGCATTACTGCGTCTAAAATAATTTTTATACCAAAGCCACAAGTAAAAAACGCCAAACTATGGAGTTTTTCTCATGGCACAACAAAATACAACATCAACATTAGACGGTTTATTTAAAGTCGTTTATGGTGAAGGACCAATCAGAGCAGTTCCTGAAATTGCTATTATTCAAAAAGAAGTAAAGTTTCAACAAACAGAAAAAATCGGTAAGTCATACAACTTCCCTGTTATTCTTTCTAACGAAGCAGGCGTAACTTATTTAGCGGCTGGAGCCGGTGTTTCTACACTTAATGCAGCAGTAGCAGCTCAATTAAAAGAAGCTAGCGTAGATGCGAATCAAATCATCATCCGTGGTCAAATGGATTATGAGGCCGCAGCTAAAGCAGTTAACTCAAAAGAATCATTTAAAAATGCTTCTGAGTTATTAGTTGAAAACTTGTTGGAAACTAGTGCTAAACGTACTGAAATGGCTTTTTTATATGGCCAATCAGCGACAGGACTTGGAACAGCTGACACTTCTGCAAACGTAAATACAACAAAAACACGTGTTACTATGCTTGCATCAGGCTGGGCAGCTGGTATCTGGGCTGGTAGTGAAAACGCGATCGTTAACTTTTACAAAGTTTCTGACAACTCTTTAGTTTCATCAGGCGTAAATGCTGACTTTGTTGTTGGTTTTATCGATTATGCTGCTAAGAAAATAGATTTCACAGGAACTACAACTGGTATCACAGCTCTTGATGTGGCTCTTGCTGCTGGTGATTGTTACATTCACTGGAAAGGCGCTAAAGGCGTTGAACCTGTAGGTATTGACAAAATCATCACAAACACTGGTTCACTTTTTGGAATCGATGCAAGCGTTTATTCTTTGTGGTCAGGCTCTACTTACTCAATGGGTAATGCTGCTGCGACTGTAGCTAAATACTTAAATGGTGTTGGTTTAGCAGTTTCTAAAGGTGGCTTAATGGAAGAGGCTACAATCCTTCTTTCTCCTGCTACATTCATGAACCTGTCTGGAACAATGACTGACTTACGTCGACTAAATGGTGGTCAAAAAGAAACTACTGGTATCGCAGGTTTTGAAGCAATCACTTTAATGGGACCTAACGGAAAATTAAACTTCGTTGTTCATCCAATGACCAAAGAGGGCGAGTCTTTCTTAGTTCCATTTAAACGCTTTAAACGAATTGGTTCACAAGAGTTTTCTTTTGAAACACCAGGAAGAAAAGGCGAACTATTCTTACACGTACCAGACGCAAATGCGTATGAATTACGTCTTTACGGAGCTCAAGCAATCATCTGCACGACTCCAGCTAAGACAGTTAAGTACACAGGAATCGTAAACTCTTAATCACAAATTTAAAACATGGCTCGGCCTTTCGTTAAGGTCGGGCTTTGTTCTTTGAGGTGTTATGGCTTCAACAATAGTCTTCAATGGAACGTCTTACTCGATACCAGCTGAAGGTGATTCTGGTTGGGGTACAGATGTCTCAAATTATTTAATTGCGATATCTACAAATGTTTTACAAAGATCAGGTGGCTCGTTTATATTAACGAGTGAACTAGATTTTGGTAATTCTTTTGGCGTCAAACTTCCTTATTTAAAATCAGTAGCCACAAATCCCAGTGGAACTGGTACTGTTCGTCTCGGTAACAACGAGTCAATCGGATGGAGAAATGCAGCAAATAACGCTGACTTACTCTTAACCGTTAATGCTTCGAATGTTCTTCAATTTAACTCTCAATCTTTTATTTTTTCTGGTTTGGGATCAATCGTAAATGCTGATGTTAGCGCCTCAGCTGCAATTGTTTATTCTAAGCTATCGTTAACAAACTCAATCGTTAATGCTGACATAAGCTCAAGCGCAGCAATTTCTAGGTCTAAGCTCGCAGCTCTTACAGCTTCTCGTGCAATGGTTACAGACGGCTCTGGCAATGACTCAGCTTCAGCTGTCACAGCCACAGAGCTTGGTTATCTGTCAGGTGTTACTTCAGCATTACAAACTCAAATTAATACAAAAGCTACCAACCCAATGACTACTGGTGGTGACGTAATATATGGAGGAGCCAGTGGTGTTCCGACTAGATTAGCAAATGGAACATTGGGACAATTTTTAAAATCTAATGGAGGGACATCGGCGCCAAGCTGGAGCTTTCCAACAATTCAACTCTTGGCACCGTCGATACAGCGTTTTCTTTCTGGTTCTGGAACTTATGGTTTAAGTTATTATTTCACCGTTTCATCTGCAAATGCTACAGCCGGTGCGACTTACACAAATAACGGTCAGACGTTCACTGTTACTAACACGATTGCATCGGGAACCTTGCTTCTTTGTACAAGCACTGGAGCTCCTGCATCCTCTGGCACGCTTACAAAAGCATCTGGGACAGGAGATGCAACAATCACCTTCACTGCTTTTCAAGCTCCAACATACATTAAAGTTACAGCAATAGGCGGTGGTGGTGGTGGCGCTGGTTCTGGAACAGCAGGCGGCACTAGTCCGACCAATGGAACAGCAACAACATTTGGAACTTCATTGATTTCAGCAGGTGGCGGTGGCGGCGGTACTGTTCGAAACAATATAACCGCTGGTGCAGGTGGTACTGCAAGCTTAACCGGACTAACTGGAATCGCTATAGATGGCTCTGACGGTGGTGGTGTTACTAACACTATAGCCGCGACAACTGTTTACGCTGCTGGTGCTAGCGGAGGAGCGAGCGCCCTTGGTGGCGCAGGCAGCGGTAGTTATGGAACCTTTGGAAGCAACGCTAAGACTAATAGTGGCGCTGGTGGTGGCGGTGGTGGCGGAGCATCCGTAGCAAACTCATACACTGGTGGCGGTGGTGGTAGCGGTGCCTACGTTGTGGCAAATATATCTTCACCGTCTGCTACTTATTCTTATGCTGTCGGCTCTGCTGGTTCAGGCGGTACTGCTGGGACAAACGGATATGCTGGAGGCAATGGTGGCGCTGGAATCTTAACAGTTGAAGAGTACTGGCAATAATGAATATGGAAAACCAAAAACTCATCGACTGGTTAAAAGACGATTTCGAAAAGTTCAAAGACGAAATCAAAGAAGATCTCAATCAAATTCAAATAGATGTTTCAGATATAAAAAAATTCAAATGGCAGATAGTTGGCGGCTCTGTAGTCGTGTCAACAATCGTTGGAATAATCATACAAATTTATTTGGCTCAAAAGCCATAAAGGAGAAAAAAAATGGAAGTAGGAAAAGAGTTAGGCGAAATCGCAAAAAAACACGGAAAAGCAATGGCAATCGAAATGGTTGATCAAGTTCTTTTTATTGCATTGGATGATGTTGTTGCTAAATCAGCAACTCCTATCGATGACATTGTTTTAGCAGCGTTAAAAGAGCCTCTTAAAAAATCATTAAAAGATGCTTTAGAGAAAATCTAAATATGTGGGATGCAGCTGTTAAGAAACTTATCAGTGTTGCAATCCGTTCATGGGCGGGCCTAGCAGGTAGCTGGGCTTGGCTCGTGGAGCTTATCGCTGTCAGGTTTTACAAAAAATCTATCAGACCAGCGATTGTAAAAGCATGGGCTCAAGCAATGGCAAAACTTGAAACAAATAAAGAAATCAATGAAGAGCTAAAGAAATACAAGGAAGTGATCAATGATCCGAAATCAACTGCTGATGACGTTAAAAATGCTGCCCCTGATTTTCTTGGTTAGCTGTGGTTTAAAACTACCACTGGTAACGCTTACGCAGATCGATGCAACACATAATCAGGCTAATCCTTTTCATATTACAAAATACGATGATGATCAGTGCAAACTTGATCTTGAGTCAAAAGAATCGTTTGAGTTAGCAACTCTCGAAAACGGTCAAATTAAAATTAATCCAAAACTTCATGGTGGTGTCTGGGTGTCTGCTGAAGACTACGCAGAAATAAAAAAGGTCGTAAAGACTGACTGTGAATATAGAAAAAAAATAAAAAATCAACCTTACAATCCATAAGAGGGGTATATGCCTAAAAATTTCGATCAAGTTAACGATCAAAAAATTGTAGCAAATCATATTAATAAATTTAGAGACGAAATGAATAGTTTAGCTCCAGAAAACTGGGAGTTAACTCCTGATTTAAACGATGTCGCTCTAATTTCAGGTGACTCTATAGGTTCATCTTATCTGAAAATATCTAAATCACCAATGATAGCTGGTGGTGAAACTTCTTTGGTTTCTAAAGAAGCCTTTAACTTACCATTGAGATCAGCTTTCGGCATCACTATGTCTCAAAGAATAGTTGGTCAAGAGCATACAGTTGGTATTGTTGGAGTTACTGGTAACGGTCAAGAAGAAGTGGTCAGTGATTTTACTCCTGTTTTAATCAGTGGAACTATTGTTGTCGCAACAAACGTGTGGACCATTAACACAGCTACAAATCACGGATTAAAACAAAATGATCGTATTATTCTTTGTGGTTGTGATGATTCAAGACTCAATGTCGGTCCTATTTTAATCACATCAATCACCTCACCTACTCAGTTTACAATAACTTCAACGCTTGCCAGTGCCACATATACAGTTGGAGCAGTTGGCTTTATAAAAAAATACAACCCTACTGGTCTTTCTAAAAATGCGAGTGGCTTTCTTTGGGATCAAGCTACGACTACTTCAGCCATGACCTACACTCGTGGAGGCGGTGGTGCCCCTCTACAATCAGCAGCTACAACATTTAGAACAACCGTAGCACTTCCAGCAACACCAGCGGCTTTTTCTGATCAATTTACTTCAGCAA
>ERZ724522.1772-NODE-1772-length-10959-cov-15.573092_pt1 | contig 10959 bp, 15 predicted proteins | sample MGYA00376055_ERZ724522 | MGnify/ENA primary metagenome ERZ724522 (study PRJEB28724, sample SAMN07190884) | wastewater metagenome | isolation source: effluent of sewage treatment plant in Hong Hong | place: Hong Kong | collected 2016-03-17 ... | reverse complement strand
TTGGGATACTTGGTAGCCAACTACGCCAGTAAGCAGAAGAACGCCGGGCTTGGTGGCGAGTCGCGGGGGCTGGGTGCCGCGGCTGGCACTGCCTTGGGATACTTGGTAGCCAACTACGCCAGTAAGCAGAAGAACGCCGGGCTTGGTGGCGAGTCGCGGGGGCTGGGTGCCGCGGCTGGCACTGCCTTGGGATACTTGGTAGCCAACTACGCCAGTAAGCAGAAGAACGCCGGGCTTGGTGCCGCCGCGGTCGGGTTGGGTGCGGCTACCGGTGCGGCATTGGGCTACGTCGAGAAGAACTACGGCAACAAGCGTCGGAACATGACCCTCGGCGCGGTCGCAGACACTCGCTCGGGACGCCAGGCCGCCTACGACGTCGCGATGGCCGGCTACCAGGCCATGCAGGGCAGTGGACTTCAGAAATTCTACAAGGTCCCGAAGCCAGCCAAGTCCGACTTCGGACTGGCAAAGGGCGGCTACATCACCGGCCCGGGCACAGGAACCTCCGACTCCATCCCCGCCATGCTCAGCAACGGCGAGTACGTGATTAGGGCGGCCAGTGTCGCCAAGTACGGCACCGACCTCATGGACGCGTTGAACACGGGCACCGTCACCGGGCCGCGCTCCACTCTCACTGCTGCCACCGCCACCCCCATCGCTGGAGCGTCGCGGGTGAACGTCGCCGTCACAGCCTCCCCCATCCCCATCATCATCAAGATGAATGACCGCACCGTCGCCACCTCACAGTTGAAGTTGCGGCGGCAGACGGGTGGCACGATCACGGTCGGCGCATGACCGGCCTCGGCCTGCCGGCTGTCACCGTCGAAATCGGGTTCGGGCAGTCCATCGGCACCGCCCTGGACGACGTGGACTGGACCGACGTCACCGACCAGGTGTTGGCCGCGTCTGGCCTGACCTGCACCCGAGGCCGAGCCGTGGCCGGAGAGGCAGCCACAGCTGGACAGTTGACGGTCACCTTCGACAACGACGACGGCGACTTCACCCCCGGACGTGTCGGCGGCACCTACGGCACCATTACCACCCGTGTCCCGGTTCGGGTCACTGGTTGGCTGATCGACGGCGGCCTGGGCGGCGACTTCGACTCCCTATTCCCAGTCGGGCCGTTCGACGGCACCGGCACCACCGCCTACCCCATGTGGACCGGGTTCGTCACCGACTGGTCGTGGGCGTCCACCGGTGGCGCGGTCACCGCCACCCTTGAAGCCGCCGACATGATCGGAGCCACCGCCCGCGCCACCGTCAAACCGTGGATGTCCGGCACCGTCCTCACCTTGCAAACCGGGCTGGTGGACTACTGGCCGCTGGACGACGCGGAAGGCACCTACTCGTGGGCCAACCGTGTGGAAGGCCGCCGCGCACTGGTAGCCGACAACAGCATCGACGGCACCATCACATCCGGTGTCGTGTCCGACCTCGACCCCGACAACGGCACCGTCACCGCACTCACCCCCGGGTCCGCCACCTCCGGGGCGTGGCTGACCGCGTCGGCTGACACACCCACCGGCGAAGACCTTGCCGCATCAGTGTGGGTGCGACCGTCCAGCAACACGGTCGGCGGTGGCCTGCTCACTGTCCAGACACCGAACAGCACTGTGGTGATGGCCGTCTACTACGACTCGGACGGCCGGGTGCGCGTCAACGAAGGCGCGGTGTGGTTTGACGACCCCGGTAGCGGCATGTCGGTAACGGCAGGAGTCACCGGCGTCTACGGACCAGCGGGCGCGATTCCCACCGGCGAGTGGTCACACGTGTACGTGGAACGCGACTACAGCGAAACCGGGTCGTTCGCGGCCCGGTTCCGGGTGTGGGTGAACGGCAGCGAACTGTCGCTGGTGTCTGGTGGGGCGTCGGTGTCCAGCGTCGCCCCTTGGAGATGGAAACTGATCGTCGGGTACCTGTTCGGGGTACCGGCGACAGCGCAGTTCGCGCACGTCGCCACATGGGGGCAGTTGGACTCGGCGCGAGCCACAGTCCTGGCGGACAACGGGACCGGTGAACCGACCGCCGCAGGACGGTTCACCGACCTTGCACGTTTGACCGTCAACGAGGCCAGCCTGTCCACGTGGTTGACCGCTGACACGTCCGCGCTCACCCCGATGAGCGCACAATCCACCACCGGCAAGTCGTTCCTGCAGGTGGCGCAGGAAGTCGCCGACACATGCAACGGGCAGTTGATCGTCACCCGTGACGGGCTGCTGCGGCTGGTGTCGTCTCGGTGGATGGTCACCCCCGCCGACCCGGTACTCACCCTGTCCGCTCAGACTGACGTGCTCGGGTTCGATGGCGCGTTCGGGATCGATGACACCGACGCCGTATCCGAGGCCACCATCACCCAGCAGCCTGCCGGGGTGACGTTCGTGCGCCGACAAACCGACCCGGGGTTGGCGGCGGTGTCCCGCGACGCGTGGACCACCAGCAGCCACGTCACCGAAGCTCTGGCGGACGCGGCAGTGGCTGGTGACGGCGACACTCCCCGAGCACCGGTGCTGTCGCTGTCGATGGAATGGCTCACCCACGCCGGGCTCGCCGACGACCTGCTCACCCTCGACCTGGGGGACCGGATCACCGTCACCGACCTCCCAGCCTCCGCGCCCGCGTCATCGGTGGACCTTGCCGTCATCTCCATCGACCACGCGATCACCTCAGCGGGGTGGACGGTCACCCTCGGCACCTCCGCACCCATCTCCGGGTGGATCCTCGGCGACCCCGACCTGGGCCTGCTGGGGTCCACGACCATCCTGCGCGCATGAAAGGGACACGATGACCTGGACCACCCCCGCCACGTTCACGTCGCTGCAGAACGTGTCCCCGTCCGACCTGAACGCCCAGATCCGCGACAACTCGCGGGCGCTCAGCCAGTGGACGTCCTACACCCCCACCTGGACCGGGACCGGCGGCACACCCACAGTCGGCAACGGCATCCTGACAGGCCGCTACCGGCTGTTCGGGAACGTCTGCCACGTCCGCATCGACCTGTTGTGGGGGTCCACCACCTCGGCGGCGGGGATCACGGTGTGGCGGTTCGCGTTGCCATCCGGGGTAACCGCCGCAGGGTTGAACGTATTGTCCGCGCGCGCCTACGACTCATCCGCCAACGTCGACTACTCCTGCACGGGTTTCGCGTCGGTGGGTGCCGGGACAGCGGGAGTCACGTCCAGCGCCACCGGCAACGTCGGCATCAGCAACCCGTTCGCGTGGGCCACCAGCGACCGGTTGACGATCCAAGGGCAGATCGAATGCTAACCGTCCTAGCCACGGCGGAAACCGACGTCGTGGCCGGGTTCGTGAAAGACGCCGGGGCGATCGCCGCCGCCGTGACCGCTATCGGAATCGTCGTGTGGTGGGTGGTCCGCACCGCCGTCAACCAAATGGTCGAGATGGTGACCGAACGCACCGAACCGCTGCATCGCAACGGCGGGTCGTCAGTGGGGGACCTGCCGAAGCGGGTGGACGCTCTCGAGGAGCGCATGGACCAGATGCGGGAAACACAAATCGAGATACGGGAAGCGCAGGCGCTGGTCGCGGAACGTATCGAGTTGATCAAAGCTGTGGTCACCGAGCTGCACCACCCCCGACGCCTGTAGCCGCCTGTGCGACAGCTGCCCCTGCCCCGCCTGCACGCCGTGTCTGGAGTGCGTGCGGTGGATCGGCACCATCACCCGCCACCAGATCCGGATGGCCGCCATCGAACGCGGCAAACCCGAACAGACCACCCGCGCCGCCCTACTGGCGGCGTACCACGACGCACACATGGAGGACTGACAGATGGCCGTAACACCCGAACTCTTGCGCGACGCCGGGGAACGCGTCGGCACCACGATGCTCCTGGCCGGTGTGTCCCAAGCACTCGTGTCGGTGCAGGGCTGGGACGAGTGGTGGGTCATCCCCCTCGTCGCGCTCCTCAACACCGTGAAGGTCGCGTTGGCGGCGCGTACCGGTGACCCCAACACCGGCGGTTTCGTAGACGTCACTGCGGCGGAGGAAGCCGACGACGGCGGCAGTTTCCTCGACCTCGAGGACACCGGCAACGACGTTGAGGACGGGGTGGTGCAGGACGTGGACCAGGACCCGTCCGTGGACTACGGGGACTGACCCCCGTGTCGTCGCCTGCCGTGTTCCTGCGGGAAGTTCGCCGCCACCTCGGCTACCACGAAACCAACGGCACGTCGGTGTTCGGGAAGTGGTACGGCAAACGCGTCCACGACACGTCGTTCGCGTCCGGTGCGTGGTGCGACATGTTCCTGTCCTACTGCGGCGTCAAAACCGACTCCCCGGTCGGGGTGTTCGCGTGGACCGTCGCCCACGCCAAGTGGTTCCAGCAGCAGGGGCGGTTCAACCGCACCCCCAAGCGGGGGTCGCTGGTGTTCTTCGACTGGTCCGGGGGCCGGTCCCTCGACGGGATCGACCACATCGGCGTCGTGGAGAAAGTCAGACCAGACGGGCTACTGGTCACGTTGGAAGGCAACACCGCCGACCAGGTAGCACGGCGGGTCCGGTCGATGAACTCGGTGGTCGGTTTCGGTCACCCGAAGTGGAGGCGGAAAGTGACCACCAGCAAGGCGAAGCCGGACCGCAAGTACCGGCTCGTGGCGACGACCCGATCCGGGGGCGTCCGGTTCGTGTACCGGCAACCGTCCGGGTATTCGTGGCGGAAAGGCAAACACGGGCGGAAAGCCATGACCGGGCGGGAAGCGAAAGCCGCCGTCGCGTGGGCGCAGAAACGCAAAGCCAAGACGACGCGGGTGTTGAAACCCGGCCAGTACTCCCACCTACGTCTCGACCCGTCCACCCACTGGCCGCTGGACAAAGGCCTGTGCCGCCGCCTGAACGAAGTCGGACAGCGCATGCACCGCATCATCTACATCAAGTCCGGGCATCGCACCCTCGCCGAGCAGCAGTACCTGTGGGACTTGTACCAGGCCGGTCGGGGGAACCTGGCCGCGTACCCGAACCCGAACGCACCCCACGTGCGCGGTGTCGCTGCCGACTGTGGGGTGATCGACCGGAAGGGCCGGTACAAGTCGCTCGGGTTGAACGGCCGCGCCCGGAAACTCGCTGAGGGTCTGGGTCTGCGGGCGTGGGTCCCCGGCGAGGCGTGGCACTGGCAGCGGCAGGAAACCTACTGATGGACGACGACGAAGGCGAGGCACTGCCCCCCGTCCAGTTCGACCCGTTCCTCCTTGTCGTCGCCGCCGCGTCCATCACCCAAGACACCGTGCACGCTGTCGCCACCGCCGCCGACCTCCTGTTCACAGCTGTGGGGTCACACGCCAACTGGCGTGTCGACCGGCGACGATTCGCCACCCAAACCGCACTCGACATCGAAACCATCACCAGCAAGGAGTGTCGATGACTGCTGCTAGCGCGAAGGCGAAACTCGACCCCCAGGGTGGGGACCCGGCCACCGGCTACATCGGCGCGCAGGACGTGAAGGACGCCTTCGACGAGTTGCAGAAGTCGCCGTCGTACACCGGCACCGTCACGTCCGCTGGCCCGGTGGTCGTGGACGACACCACCGACTCCACGTCCGGCACCACCGGGTCAATCCAGACCGATGGGGGTATCGGTGCGGCGAAAGCCATCGTCGCCGGGACCACCGTGTCGGCTACGGGCCTCGCCGGAGGCCTGTTGTCGTCCACGTCTCCGGTGATGGACGGGTCGGCTGCTGCGGGGTCGTCGTCGGTTCCGTCGCGGCAGGATCACGTACACCCGTCGGACACGGCGAAGGCGTCACTGTCGGGGGCGACGTTCACCGGCGACGTCACGGTGTCGAAGGCGTCTCCCGCTGTGGTGTTGGACGCCGCTGCGTCGGGGCAGACTGGCATCGTCTATATGAAGACTGCCGGGTCGGAACGGTGGCGGTTGATCAAGACGGCCACCGCTGAATCGGGCGCGAACGCTGGCAGCAACCTAGCCATCAACTCCTACAGCGATGCGGGCAGTTACCTGGCAACCGATGTGAACATCGACCGCGCGTCAGGCAAGATCACTCTCGGCCGTGTCGGCGCGTCGGCTGGTCTGGAACTCGGGTCGTCCGGCCCCCGCAAGATGGTCGGCACCGGCTCCCCCGAGGGCGTGGTCACCGCACCCCCCGGATCAGAGTGGCTCCAGACGGACGCCACCAACGACGTCAAAGGCTGGATTCGCTGGATCAAAGCGTCGGGTACGGGTAACACCGGGTGGAAGGCTGGCGGTGACTCCGACACCGGCTCTCGCGCCGTCACCGCATCCCTCGCTAACTCCTGGACCGCATCCACTGGCGTATGGGTGCGCCGCGTCGGGGGAATGGTGTCGTTTTGGGCGAGGGACCTCATCGGCACTTCAGCGTCGTCTACCACGTTCTTTGCGATGCCGTCCGGGTTCACTCCCGCCGCAGCGGGAGGCTTCGCCTGGTTCGTCATCCCCCCATCCGGCGGTTCGGCGGGGTCCGGGTACGGAGTGGTGCAGAACGCCGGGAATGCGAGTGTCGGCGGGTCGGCAGCGACGTACACGTTAGCCCGGTTCCACATCACCTACCCCACCGACGACGCCTGGCCGTCGTCCCTGCCCGGTTCCGCCGCCTGATAGGAGCACACATGGCTACCACCACACTCCCCACCCTGTCGGTCGCATCGAAGGTTGAAGCCGCGAAGATTCTGGCCGCGTTCGGTGGCGAAGACGACTACCTCGCCTGGCTCACCAGCGCGCTGCATGACGAGTTAGAGCGGCGTGCGGTGCGTGCCGCCGACGAAACCGCGAACGTGGCGAAGCGTGACGCGATCGAAGCCGCCATGGGTGACGCCCCGTCCATCACCGCCGCCGTGGAAGCGCAACGCGTCGCCGTCGCGAGCGAACCGGTCGAACTGGTGGCGGAACCCGTCGAAGCCGTGACGGTCGAAACCATCGAACGCGGCTGATCAGCCGCCGTTCAGCCACTCATCAGGGCACGTGGACGGCTCCAACAGGAACTGCTGCGCGTCATTCTCCGTGATCCCGTTACCCGCCACCGCGGCGAGCCCCCGCGCCGGCCCGTAGAAGTTCTGGCCGTTTTGGATCGCCGCACCGCACAGCGCTTTGCGTTGCACAGTGTCGTACGAATCCCACACCTTCTGTAGCGCATCCCCCGACGACCGGGACCCAAACCAGGCCCACACCCCGAATCCCACCAGCAACACCACCAGGATCAGGCACCCGACGCCTTGGATCTGCTTACCGGTGTCACCGCCGCCACTGCGGCCTTCTTGATCCGACATTCTGGATCACACTCCCTCCGTAACTAGTCAGCGTGCCAGGTCGGCACCAGTCTGTCCTGTCCGCTGGCGTGGCATGAGACTGCCGCCCGTGACCACGGCCGTCAGTTCCTCGTCAGCCAACCCGATGTAACCCATCGTCGTCGCCACCGACGAATGCCCGAGCAGCCGCTGAACGGCCAGGACATCATGCCGTGCCGCATAACTGCTCGTCGCGAACGCGTGCCGCAACTGGTGGGCGGTACCGGACGGCAGCGCCCGGGTGATCCGGTCACCGACCACGCGGGGAGTCACATGCTGGCTCGGGTCGGTGGGGTGGGGGAACACCCACCCGCGCGGAACCCTGTCCAAGTGCCCGGCGAGCATCGGTGACACGGGAACGACCCGCTGTTTCCCGCCTTTCCCGTGGACGAGTATCCGCCCGCCGGGGAGAAGGTCGTCGGTGTGCAGCTGCGAGATCTCCGCGCGCCGTAGCCCGGCTTCACGGCCCAGCAGGATCATGGTCGCGGTGGCGTCGTCGCAGTTGGCGAGGGCGGCGACTATCGCCTCATCGTGCAACGGTCGGGGGCTGGTGCGCGGCACGCGGGGTACGGGTATCGCGTCGGGTTCCGGTAGGCGGAGAATGTCGGTGTGGGTGCGGGCCCAGTGCAGCCACGACCGCAGCGATGTCGCCGCGGACGCACGGGTCTGCATCGACCAGTCGCGGCCGGATAGGAACGTGATCATGCTCGCCTCGATGTCGTCGCCGGGGTGGGTTCCTGCGGCCCATCGGGCCACGAAACTGCGGCGTAGGGCGATGGTCGCGGGCGACTGCCCGGCTACCTCGAGTGCGCGCAGATAGTCGCGTACCGAGTCCTGGGGCGTGGCGTGGAGCATGATGCGGTCCTCCCGTTATCGACCCGCCGGGCGCGGTGCCGGTGATGATCGCTTTCGACGGTTGGGCTACGGCGTGTGATCGCACAGACGGACATGTCCGACATGTCTCGGCTGGTCGGGTGATGGTTGAGGTGACGGCGGGTGAGTACGGTAATCCGGGGTAACTCGCAGGTAATCCGGGATGACCGGCGGGTAACCCCGTTCGGTGCAGTAATGCACTCGGAGTGCGTACCTGTTCGCGCCTCGTCGCAGCCGGTGACGAGCCAGTGGTAGTCAATCCCGAACACGCCCGACACGGCGTGCGCGATCAGACCTGCGGACTGTGGGAGGTCGTCGCGCATCTCGTGCTGACCGATAGCGCCCTTCGACAGTCCGATCGCTCTCCCAAACTGCGCCTGGTCCATGTCCATGTCGCGCCGGACCCGGCGGAGTCGGTCGCCCCACCCGAACACGGGCACGGTAGGAGCGGCAGGCGTCGTGGTCGCAGTCATGCTCCGATTCTATGCACACCTACGCGACACGCCGCGACACGCCGTGACACGCCGCTAAGTTTGCCCCGAATGGCCTAGGCATGGTTAGGTCCGTGCCATGCCCGAGAACAAGCCTCACCTGCTCACCATCGGTGAAGCGGCCCGCTACCTGGGCGTCAGCGTCGACACGCTGCGCCGCTGGGACCGCGACGACCGACTGAAGTCCGTGCGACTCACCGAGTCCAGCCACCGCCGTTACCGACTCTCCGACCTGGAGGCGCTGCTCGGGGAGGCGTCGTGAGCGCGGGGATGCTGATCGACATTGACTCTGTCGTCCTCGACGACTCGGTCTTCCCTCGAGCCGATGTGGATGAAGCAACGGCGCGTCGATACGCGGAATCCATGTCGGCAGGCGAGGAGCTGCCGCCGGTCATCATCGAGAACGGAACCGACCGGCTCCTCGACGGGTGGCACCGTCACCGCGCGCACCGCATCCTCGACCTCACCGAGATCGCGATCCTGTACGCCGACGTGCCACAGGGGATGGATGCCCGCCTCTTCGCCGCCTCGTTGTCCGCGAAGCACGGGTTGCCGCTGGCGGACTCCGATGCTCGCCAGGTAGCGCGCGATCTCTTCGAGGCTGGTGGCGATACCACGATCACCGCCGTTGCAAAGGCGCTCGGCCGGCCACGCAAGACGGTCGAGGGTTGGCTGTCCGACCAGATCGAGCAGCGCCGTGAGGCAGAGCAGCGGGAGCGGGATGCCCGCAAGGTGGCCGCGCTCATGCTCCGGGATCTCGGATGGACGCAGCAGAAGATCGCCGACGAACTGGGCGTGAGCCAACAGGCCGTTGCCGGACTTACTAACAAGGGCGAATCCGCCGTTGTTAGTGAATCTCTGATTGCGCGCGCGATCGAACTCGTGCCCGATGCCGACCTCGCCGGAGTCGCCGACCAGTGGCGCGAGGAGCGCATCTTCGCCACCTGGACGCCAGACGAGCGCGACCTCCTCAAGCATCTGCGCGCGGGCGAAACCGTCGTACTCAACATGCGCGGAGACGCCCACCAGCGACTTTGGCAGTGGGCCGAACAGGCCGGACTGGCTGTCCGCATCGACCGCAAGAGCGACTGGGGTAACCCGTTTGTCCTCCCCGGAGACGGCTCCCGCGACGAAGTGATCGCCCACTACGTCGAGCACTACTACCCACACAAGCCGTCGCTTCACGGTCGCGTAAACGACCTCGACGGCAAGGCCCTCGGCTGCTGGTGCGCGCCGGATGCGTGTCATGGCGACTTCCTCGCTGAGGAGGCGGGGGCATGACCGAATCTCGCACGACCCTGCACGACTTCGTGATGCTCGGCACCACCGTCCCGGAGCAGCGCCGACGCGATGGCCGGACCTTCGTCTGCTCGGCTGGCTACCACGAAGGCCACGGACTCATCCGCATCTACCCGCTGGGCATGAAGGGAGCACCGGCCAGATGGTCGCGCAGTTCGGTGACCATCGAACGCAACCCGCAGGACAGCCGCGCGGAGTCATGGCGTCTCGCCGATGGTCGCGATCCAGAGAGTCACTCGGTAATCAATCTCCGGTCGTTCACGACATGGGGAACGGTCCGCCAGACTGAACGGTCGAGCGTCATACCTGATCGCTACTTCGTGGAGAGCATCACTCAAGCCAACGAAGAGCGCCGATCGCTGGCACTCATTCGCCCCAAGGATCTCAACCTCATCTGGACGCGGCCCGACGCCCGCAACCCGCTCGACCCCGACCAACTGGAACTACTGAGCGTGGAGCGGCCCGACGGAAAGCCCGAGAAGCTGCCGCGACTCCTCTTCCATGACGCGGCGGGGGAGCACTGCCTACAGGTGCGCGAATGGGGGGCTCACGAACTGATCCGCAAGAACAGTCTCGACTACGCCACGCAGCACCTTCGGCGCGCTCTTCGCATCTCGCCCAACTCCACCCTGCTGATCGGAAACACGGCACAGCACCGCACGGCGTGGCTAGTTATCGGCGTCCTCGACCTCGGAGTCGTCCAACCTGCCCTCTTCGGAATGGAGGAGTCCGCATGAGCGCCTCGTATCTGACGTGGCTGGTGGGGGCGTGGCTGTTCCTGGCGGCGACGGTGGTCGGGTTCGTGATCTATGCGGTGCAGGAGTCGCGGCGGCGTCGCCAGTTTGAGCGGCATGTGACCTCGGCGTTGTCGCTGCTGGTGCAGCACACCCGCCCCGCCGTACTGGAGCCGGGCGAGTACGTGATCTCCGCCCGTGAAGCCCGCCGACATGGGGGTGTGCGGTGAGGGGCCAGGCGTGTGAGCCGGTGTTCAGCGAAGAGGGCACCCGCTGCGGGACGTGTGAGGC
>ERZ724522.1771-NODE-1771-length-10967-cov-14.580187_pt1 | contig 10967 bp, 21 predicted proteins | sample MGYA00376055_ERZ724522 | MGnify/ENA primary metagenome ERZ724522 (study PRJEB28724, sample SAMN07190884) | wastewater metagenome | isolation source: effluent of sewage treatment plant in Hong Hong | place: Hong Kong | collected 2016-03-17 ... | reverse complement strand
ATCTATAGTATTATTTAAACATATTATATGTATAGTTGCTTTTTCCCCTTCTACATAATTCAAAGCTCTACCTATTTTTTGTATAGCTTTATTATTACTGCTATAACAATGAAGAATTATACAAGTATTTAAATTTTTAAATGTTATCCCTGATTTTAATTTACCTATAGAAGATAATATAGGTATTTTTCCTTCTTTAAATTGTTCTAAATTAAAATCTGATTCTTTATTTTTACTATGAACATTTGGGTAAGGTAAACTATCACATTGTTCAATAGTCTCCACAAATAATAATCCTCTATCTATTTGAGAAGCTAATTTTTTAAAATATTCAAATTTAGTTTTAGAATTTTGAATAGATCTAATGAGCATTAACATCATTGAAAAACTCTTAGTTGATTGATATTTAGATTCATAAAAATCAATTTGAGCTTTTTCACTCCAAAATTTACCTGATTTTAATTTAATATCTCTTTTTTCATTCGGGTTTATTAAATGTACAATTATTTCATAATCTTTATTAGTAATCCCTGTTGTTTCATCTATAGTTTTAGTATATCTAATAGGACAACATAATGATAAGTATTGTTTTTTTTCTCCTCTATTAGGAGGTGTAGCCGTTAATCCATATAATTTTTTAGGAAGATTAGAACTAATATAGTCCCAATTGGCTATTGAGATATCATGAATCTCATCTAATATTACACAATCAAATTTTTTTAGATTGTGTTTAGACAAACTTAAATGAGTAGTAAATGTGATGTTAGAAATATCAAATCCAAATTCTTCTGCGTCAGATGTCCATCCTTCTTTAATAGTTTCTATAGGATAAGAAACTAAAACTTTTTTAAAATTTGAAGCTATTTTAAGTCCAATGAGAGTTTTTCCTAATCTCATAGCAACATTAGCTGTTCCACAATCAAATTTTAAAAGAGTTTCGGTTGCTTCTTTTTGTATTTGTTCTCTAAAGTTCATTCTGTTTTAATTATTAATTCTTTGTACCATATTGCAGACCCATATATTCTTTCCATTATTTTGGTATTTTCCATTCTTTTAATTTTTTATTAATGTGAAATTGAAATTGTAATCCTAAGAATAGTAAATCAAAACTGAAAATATGCGATAATGTATTTATTTTAAAATAAATGTGAAATCTTTTCCACATTATAGGAACAACCACAATATTTAAGTAAAATATTCCTATTTGTTTTTTTAATTATTCTCATTTACATTGATTATTATGTTCGCAAAATTAAAAATTTATATTTTTTTAAATATGAAAAGAGTATTTTTAAACCAGGGAGCTTCACTCAAATCAATATTTCTTACTTCTTCAGTTTCTTTTTCCATTAGTTTAAACCCTCTTTTTTCTATCAATGGTATAATTTCATGATTATCAAGACAATTAACATGTCCAAACCCTGCTTGTCCTCTAATAGCCCAAGACATAATTAAATAATTACTACAATTATTTGTAATATTATCTAAATATTTATTCATATATTTTTTTGAAATATGTTCACCACATTCTAAAGATATTACAACTCCTTTTGGGCTAAAAGTAAAAGGAATTGTTAAATCTTGTTTTAAAATATTACTAAATACCTTATGTTTAGGAGGGTCAGCTTCAAATCCTGCAAGATTTGTAAATCCAAATTCTTGTAAATCTTTTAAATAATTACCTAAACCACATGCTAAATCTCTAATAGATTCATCTTTAGAAATTTTTACATTTAAAAATTCACATATCCACTTACTTAATTCTTTACAATGTACATGATGAATATGTGCAGTTTCACCATTCCAATATCCTGTTTCTGCTATTTCTTTCATTATTTTTTTATTTTAATAAACCAACAATCATTTTCTACTTTATCAGGTTCTTTACCAAAAAACTCTAATACTGCTTTTTTAACTCCTTCCCAAGAATGATAATCATGTCCTGCCATAGTAGAACCATTTTTCATCTTAGGATACCAAGCTTTTAAATCTTCTAATACAGCATTATAGCTATGTCCAGCATCTATGAATAAATTTTGAACACTATTATCTTGAAATTTTACAGCAGCTTCAGAAGAATACCCTACTATTGTTTTAAAGTAAGGTTGAACATTAGCTGTATTTTCAATAAACTCTCTATATAAAGCTGTAATATTAACTTGTTTATATGCATGAATTTCTCTTTCATCTGTAGACCCACTATCTCCTAGAAATGTATCTACAGTAAAAAATTTAATATTTCTACTTCTATTAATCATCTCTGTAACTATAAAAGAAGTAGATTTTCCTTTGTAAGCACCTAGCTCTACAAATATTCCTCCCTCTGGAGTTGCTTCTAATAATTCAAGGTATTGTTGTTCCATATTGAACCAACCTTCTATGTCTTGATAATTGTGTTTAATCATTTTAATATTTATTGCTTGTTCTAAATCAAAGTTTTTATTTTCGCTAAACCATTTTTTAGCTTGATTAAATCTATCTTTTATAATTTTTTCATTTTCTGTATATTGAATTCCCCAACCATTTTTCTTATTAATAGAAGAAAGTCTTTCATAATTTCTTCTATATCTATCTATAAGATATTGTTCACTTAACATTGTATAATGAAAAAGATTATAGACATTTTTACTAAACTTAATTTCTCCTTTTGGATTAGCAGAATGACATCCTGCTTCATAATTTATTTCTTTAATTTTTGATTTATTAAATAAATAATATTTATCATACTGTTTAGCCCTAATACCAAATTTAATATTTTCAAAAATTAAATCATCTTCAAGATTAACCATATTATATCCTTTTGATAATATAATAGAGCAATCTTCTTTTTGCAATTGTTCTTGATTTATATCAAGAAATTCATCTGCATCAACAATTAATACCCAATCTATTTCAGATTGTTTCCAACAATTATTTTTTATTTTTAAATAAAGATCATCTCTAATTTCATTATTAGAGTTGTAATCTATTATTTTACAATTGTTTTCAACAGCTATTTGTCTACTATTATCAGTGGACATGTTATCATATATAGTTATTTCACAATTTGGGAATCTTTCTCTATAATGATTAATAAATTTTTGAAGAATAATTTCTTCATTGTATATTATTGTAAAAATTTCTATCATGCTATAAAAATAAAAAAAGAGTAGGAATTAACCTACTCTTTCCAACTATCAAACCTTTAACAAATTATTAAAACAATTCTTCTGCCAAATTTACTAAAAATGTATGAGAATCTTTAATTTGAATTGCATTTTCTTGTGCAGATTTTAAATTTTCTTCTGCTTGTAATAAAGCAGTTCTTTTATTTAGAATATTTTGAACATTAAAGGGTTTTAATGCTTTGGAGTCTTCTAATTCTTGTTTAGCTACACTTACTGCAATTTCTGCTTGTTTTACATCGCCTTCTGCTGCCAACAATTTTGATTTTATACTTAGTGTACCTTGCTGTAGCACATTAGCTGCTTTTTCTACTTCTAAATCCAATAATTCGATATAAATATAATGATTTATATTGAAAATTCAAACAAATATTATAAAAGGTTTTTAAAAGAATATTGAGGATTATTTAAAATAAAAATTGAAACAAGTCTTTCTAAGACAAATGTTGTCATTGGATAATAATCAAGCCCTGTATATAATTTTAATTGATCTTTTGGCAATCCTTTGTAATTACTGTCTTTCCAAGATAAATCTTTATATTTAGTTTCTAATAGATGAATAGCAGGTTTTATAATATTATTTACATAATCTTTATAGATATGTGTTTTCATTACTACAAAATTACTATAGATAACATATTCAGGTTCTTTTATATTTAATCCTAAATCTTTACATAAAGGATAAAATATTTCTTTAAAACTAGGATGAACTTTTTCAGTAAAATCTAAGTATTTTCCTCTTAAATTATATTGTGGACATAATCCATAAATGTCAAAATCAGGATTATTCTCTAAAAGCCAGTATAACTTTTTTTTGAATAATCCTGTTTTGAATGGAAATTTATGTGAAAAAATTCCTAAATAATCTTCTGCAATATTATGGTTATCAATTACATCTATTAATACGTTGTATTCAAAAAGATAAGACTTTTGCTCTATAGTTTTTATATGAGAATTGTTATACTTTTCATATTCTCCTATTTGATTTTGGTTGTAGGTAATTGAATATATTTTAACATTATTCATTCCATATATTATTTGCAATTAATTGTACTCTTTTTTCATTTACTATTTTAACAGCATATATAAGAAATGACACAAAAGCATTAGTACTTAATTTCAACATTTTACAAGTGCTACTTCTCATATACGCAAACCGTTAGTGGTAATTCAACCCAACATTAATACCTTCAATTATCAATTGCCTTAACAATTTGCTACTAATATTATATAAAGGTGATGTTTTTGGTACGTCTTTTAAAAAATTATTAAGACAGTCACCAGCAATTTTATCTTTTTCAATCCAAGTCAATGAACTACCACTAACATCGTGTATAGCACATTGCTTTTCGTGTTTCAAATTATCATTTCCCATATCTTTAAATTTTAGTGTTTCAAATTAAGTTCTCATTGGCAACGTGCCATACACGCAAAACGTTAGGTGCAATGCTATAACTGCTCCGTAACAAAATTGACGTTAAAATATTGTTCACCATTTTGAATAGCGTTTTTATCAGGATATTGCATTTCTGACAAACTGCCATCATCATACGCATTTATGATTTGTAGCCTTTCCTTTTCAAGTTTACTTCTAACCAAATCAATATAAGGCTGTGGCGATAGCCAATCGTTTTCTAAGGTGTCCAATATTTCTTGTAATACTGTTTGTTTCATCTTTTTTAAATTTTGTGAGAATCACTGCACCTAACAAGGTATTGCCAAAAGCAGGGCATTCTCGGTTAATTAATTGTTTTTACTTCTATTGGGCATTTGTACAAGGTTGAAACTTTCTGCTTCTAAATCCCTGCTTTTGGCAATACCCGAAACGTTAGGTGTAATTCTGATACGACTCCATAAATTCTCTAAGCGCATCAAAATAACTTGCTGAAAATATTTCTTTTATTTTATCTTCACCCTTGTAAAATTCAAACCACTTCTTTGTCCCTACCTCATAAGCCAAATAACAGCAAGTTATATTTGGTAATGGTTGTTGACATATCGTTCTGTGAGAAAAACGGCACATAACACCACCTAACCAAAATTGGCGGGGGGTTATTGCTAATATATTATCTAATTTTTAATTCTTATTGTAAAAAAATCTATCTAATTGATTATCAATCTGTAATTGTTTATTTTTTTCTATAGTTTGTTTTTGAAACTCTTCTTTCCAAAAATTAAGGTATTCTAAATCTCTTAGAGAAAGTATGGTTTCAAAATAGGATTTCTCATTTGTAGAAAAATATGAATTTATTCCTTTTTCTTTATAGAGATTATTTGAAATTGTTATTGTTGATTTAACACTTGATTCTAAAATCTTGAGATTTGATTTTGCTTTATTAAATTCATTTATTTCTAAAGGAGCTAATAAAATGTCAATATGCTTATAAAAATTAATGTATTGATTTACAGGAAGATGTCTGTATACTTTAGGATTTTTAAATAATCTTACAATTTTATCCCATTTTTCTTTAGATACTTTGGTTTCATCAGCATAACCTGCGACTACAAAGTCAAAGTACTTCTCTAAGCCCTGTATTCTTTTTAATTGATTTCTAATAGACATCCAATCGTCATAATGTGAAAGAGAACCACATATTCCTATAGTTGGTTTTCTATTTTGAACAGGGATATATTCAGGTTGAAATTGTTGATAACCTATAGGTATATAATTTTCTCTTAAATGACAATTGTCATTAAATTCAAGACATTTGTCTAAGAGATAAGGTGTAGAACATAAAACTATATCAGCTAGCATTAATTGATCAAATAATTGCTTTTTAGCTGCATCTATTTTAGAATACATATAATGATTAAAAGGTAAAACCCAGTAATCATCTATGTCTTGAATAATTTTAAATCCGTATTTTTCTTTCCATAGAGAAAGATGAACTGGATTTGTTTGTTGTCTCCAATGAATATAAATGTAATCATAATTTTTAATTACATGTTCTAAAAAGAATTTTTCATTTAAATATGTTACTTCATATTTATCTTTAGGTAATAAATCTAAAGGGATTATTACTCTGTGATATTTGCTGCCAGAATTCGATACAAGTGCTAATATTTTAATCATAGAGCAAATATAAGAACTTTAATATTAACTAATTTTTATGAATTTTATTTTATTTTTCCAATCATTACAATCAAATTTATTGTAAAGATTAATTAAATCAATTCTTTTTAATTTTTGTTTCATATTATTAAATTGTTAAGTTAGTTATTTATTAATTTTTTGTTATATATTTGAGTGATAAAAATAATTTAATGAAAACACAACTAATAACAGGTGAAACAGTAGATATAGATATTGATGATTATTTGGCTATGGATTTTACAACTCCTGAAGGTAAAGCTGTTTGTCAGGACATTCTTTTTTACAAAGACTTTGTAAAGAAGTGGGATAATGCTGATCTTGCTGAAACAGAAGATATATTAAAATTCTTCGATGATGTGAAAATAAAAGATGTCTCCCTCGAAGAATTTGAGGAAGACATCTACAAAGAAATTCTTAGAGATAAAGATATTCTTTAATTATAAATAAATTCTTTATTTTGAATTCTTTTTAAACCTTTATCTATATGATTCTCTATCTTAGCTAATCTTCTATCAGCTTCTTGCCAAATTTTTTTTCTATTCATGATTTTTATTTCATGAATCTTATTTGCTCTTTGAGAATCAAAAGGTTTTTTAACTTCTTCAATTTTTTTTTGAGCTTGAGTTGTGGGTACGTACTTATATGACCCATTATTAAAAAAGATTAATCTTTTTTCTTCAATAGCTTGTTTTACCTTATCCATATCTAATATTTTATTTTATTTATGATGCAATCTGTTCCTAGTAAAAGATTTGAAGTAGTATTATTCCATCTATTTACCATAAAATCCCAATAAACTTCTTGTTTATTAAAGAAATCTTGTGTTTTTGGATTTTTAAATTTGTTGTCTTTTTTTCCCCTATAAATATCTAATTGGATATCATAAATAACAAATTCTTCTGTATGATCATAATTTAATTTCTTCATGTATTCTACTTTATAAAGAGGTTTTCCTTCTTTATTTTTTATTTCAGTTAAAGCATTAATTGAAGTTCCTATTGCTAATAATATGCCATATTTATCTCTCATTTCAATGAGAGAATTATTTTTGTCAGCTATTTTTTGAAGAGTAGCTAACTCTTTTTCTGTTGTTTTTGATAATAATAACATAGTATTGTATTTTATAACTATGTGAAAAAATAATAAGGGCTTTAACGTCATCTCACCCTTGGCGTTCTTAATTATGCTTCTACACCTGTAGAAACTACTTCTTTTGCTGAAAATTCAGATGCAAATAATTTTACATCAAACTCACCATTGGAAAGTTCTATTCCAAATATATCTGCCATTGCAGTTTCAGAAGCATAATCACTTCCTGCATTTTTAGATAATTTGAATCTTACTTCTCCTTGTGCATTTTCAGTTTGTATTACTTCAGCATCAGCTAAGAATGATAAAATATTATCTCCTTCGCTAAAAGTATCAGATACTATTTCTGCTGTTTTTTGTCCAAAATATACATTTTGAGATTTTGAACCTGTTAACATTGTAACATAAGGATATCCTGAAATGTTAACTCTTAATCCTGAAATGTTTGTCACTACTCTGTCTTGTACTAATTTTTTTAAGCTAATTTTTTGCATTTTTTTTTTTGTTTTTAATTGTTTAAATAATATTTTTTAATCTCAATTTTTATAGAAGTTTTTTTCTTCCAAAATCATAATATCTTGTTCTACAAGGACTTATATGATTTTAATATGTTAAAGAACTATTTTTTAAGGTCTTGAGTAAAAATCGCTAGAAGAATTACTTTTCGGAAATTTTCTTCAAATTTTAAAATTGCATCTATTATTGTAGGTGCAAAAATATTTACACCTTTAGAGTAAATATCTTCTTCTTTTTCTTTGTATAAAAAATGGTATTTCATTTTTATTTATTTTTAAATTTTAATAGATATCCTAAAGTTCCTGTTCGTAAAGTATCTCCATTAATTTTATAAGTACTTATAATATAAGGAGGATAACTACCTAGTTTTTCAAAATAAATAGTAGAATCTGTTAAACCTATTATTTTAGTTCTTACATTTCCTATATTTCTAATTAGTTCAGTAGGTGTATATTCATACACCCAAAGATTTGGATCAGATACATACCATTTTCCCATTAAAAGTTCTTTTGGAGATTTACTTTCATTGGGGATATTGATTTTTTCTTTTTTGCAACTACATACTGTAATTAGTATTAAAATTGCTATTAATATTTTGTTTTTCATTTTTATTTCTTTTTGAATTGTTTAAACCATTTTTTTAAGTCTATGTCATCATTAATTGTAACACCTTGTAATTTAATATCAGTCATTAAATTATGTAAAATATTATAACAGTCTTCTTCACTAAGCATTCTTTCTTGTTGCCATTTTGCACCTTCGATGAATGCCTCTTTTTCTCTCTAATTCCACTTCTGACATATTATTATTTTTTTTAACCCAGTGAATAGTTTATTTTAATTTGTCAATCATTTTATAGAATTCATCCTTACACCCTGATATCTTTATTTGATATATCCAAAGAATGTAGAATTAATATGTTGCTAAGTCGTAAGCATCAGGAGCATTTTTTAAACTCGGATTGTTGTAATAAGTTTTTTTATAAGAAACATTATTGCTATGTGTACTAACAGCACTTACAGGTGTACTCTCTTTTTTTATCTTAATTTCATCTATTTCTTGAATTACTTTTTCGACTTTGTCATCAATAACATATTTGCTTCGAATAGTAGAATCTATATCTTTTAAAGTATAAAAAGATATATTGTCATACAAAAAAAACGATTCAGCGAGATTTTTATTATCCAAATTTGGATTTGCCTGAATATGGCCAATCAGAACACGTAAGAATTCATCTTTCTTATATTCTGTATAAGATGGTATTGTCATATTTATTATATATATGAATTATGCATATTGCGTTACTCACAATTATTGTGCCCGAAAAACGGGGGTGCAATATAGGGATATTTATTTGAAATACAAACAATTATTTTGTTTTAAGTATTTTGCTCTGTAATAAGTTGAATAATTTCTTCTTCATTATCAAATAATCTTGAACCTAATCTGCCTTCACCACCTAATGTATGATTACATAAATGTTCTTTGTATTGATCAATCCAGTATTGTTCTCTTTGTTGCCAATCAGTTTCACATTCTTCTAAAACATTCATGATTGATAGTTTACCTTGTTTTAATAAGGAGTTTATCCAATAACAAACATGACGTTTGTATTTCATTGTTTTAGCATGATTAATGTGATTATATAATCTTTGTTCTAAATTAACAGTTTTACCTACATATCTTATTTGATTTGTAATTGGGTCTGTTAAAGAATAAATAAATGTTTTCATAGTGCAAATATACTAAATTTAACTGATAGTACAAAAAATCACTTGCTTAGAGAGCAGTACTAGTGCTACTCCCAATAAACATAACTGCTAGTACAGTTTATAGTATCAAAGGACATTTTTTACAGGAATCGAACCATACCTTCTTACCACATGATTAACTATTGTTTATCTTCAAGCAAGTGATTTTTCTTTAAAGGTTAATAAAAAAGATAACTACTGTCCTCTAAGTGGAGCATTGATAAAGAGTACTCAAATGGCTATTTGTGTTAATTTCACACCTTTTAGTTACAATCACTATCAGTTTTTCAGGTGGGTTTTTAAATAACACTCACATTTTTATTTGTTTTTTTATCAATACATTAACCTAAACTAAACACAACTTAGAATTGTGTTGTAATAAAACTATGTAGTACCATCGAAAGGATTAGTTAGTATCTACTATATTACCTTTCTCTACATAAGGTTCAACCATTTATTTTATTACTGTTTAGTGTTAATCAGTAGTCATTTTTTATTAACTTTTTCCTATTTATATTAAATTATATTGTTTAGCAATAGATTCTTTAATATTAAATACCTCTGAATCTTTAATTTCAAATCTAGAATAATAATCCGATCCAGTAATAGCACAAATACTTTCCCAATCTAATTTATGTTTTAGATAATCAAAAGTAAATCTAATAGTAGATTCTTCTATTTTAGGATTAAGACTTTCAATATATTCATCTTCATCTAAAGGTGCATCAAAATAATTTCCTGCTTGAATAAAAGCACCTCTTTCACTACCTGCTTGAAATGCTAATCTAAGATCTTGTTCTGTGTATGTTTTCATAATTTATGTTTGGTTTATCGTGCAAGGGTATTTTTGGAAGGTGAAAATTACATTGTTTTTAAATGTTTTTAATAGTGAGTGATTGTTTTAGGACTACAATAATTCCCACTTTTTACCAAAAAAACTCAAAAAACACGATAAAAAAGTATAAGAATTCCCACTTTTGCTTTAAAATGAGAGATAAATTCCCACTTTGACTATAAATCAAAGAATTTTTTCAACTCACCCATCATATTATTCATTACTCTAAAGCTTTTTTCGAATTTAAATGTTACAATCATTAAAGGAAGAGCTACTGTATAAAATAATATTGTAAATATTATACTTAAATACAAAAATTTTATTACCTTTATCATATTAATTTAATTTTAAGTTTACAATTAGTTTACAAGGTACTGGAAAAAACTTTTTTTTCCCGACCTAAAAGTTTTTCGGTGTTAATTTAATATTAACACACCTAATAATAGGTGTTATATATTACTACAATGTTAAAAACAGAGAGTAAATGGACTACTTTACTCTCTTTCATTTATTTATTC
>ERZ724522.1770-NODE-1770-length-10967-cov-61.379307_pt1 | contig 10967 bp, 17 predicted proteins | sample MGYA00376055_ERZ724522 | MGnify/ENA primary metagenome ERZ724522 (study PRJEB28724, sample SAMN07190884) | wastewater metagenome | isolation source: effluent of sewage treatment plant in Hong Hong | place: Hong Kong | collected 2016-03-17 ... | reverse complement strand
ATCGCGCCCTCGCAGCCCTTGCCCACTATCGGACCCAGTCTCCCGATTCTGTCTTCGCCCTCGTGCTGGAGACGTGCACTCCCTCAGGCTGTTGCACTGAGGAATACATCGTCAACTTCTATCAACCTCTGGAGAGCTAACCTCATGGAAGCACGCAAACAAGCCCTTATCACTGCGCTGCAGCGCTTCGTCGCGCAACGGCCCGGGCTGGAGTTCGCCAACTATGGCGACGTGTCCGCGTACCGTAGCGAGATGCGCAGCATCACGAAGGATCGACATCACGCCGAAGAATTGCTTCGCGCTGTCTCGTGGCGCGACAGCATCACGGCCGATGACATCGTGCACGCCGCCAAGCACGCATTCTCTGGGCGCCTGAGCATCGCAGAGTGCCTCATCTACCTGGAGACCGATCCGCGCCGTTTCGTGCTGGACTACTGCACGGGCCAGTACTGGCCGACCGAGTACCGGCGCGCAGTCTGCAGCGTGCTTTCCTCCGCCTTGTGGGCCTACTGGCGCGACGCTGGAGACGGCCCGATCGGTGCGGCCCGGCGCGAGCTCCCGCGCAGCATCGCGCATCGGTGGTTCAACTGATGGTCCGCCTGGCCCTTTTCCTCGCACTCGCACTCTTCACCCCGTCACCTGAAGAGTGTTTCACAGACTCATGCGTCGGCTGTATCGAAGACTGCGGCGCACCAATCGGAGACTGACAACATGGACCATATCGGACACATGCCAACCGCCTATCTGTGCGCGCTTGATCAGCTGGGCAACGGTGACCGCACCGCATCGCGCCTGGCGGGCTTGATTGACCACTACGAGCGCGCGACAGGCCTGCAGTCTTCGCCCGAGCTCGCCCGGTTGCTGCCCGGCTGGCGGGACGCGGTGCACCGCATCGCGGGCCGCCGCTATTTCGATTTCAACCGGGATGCCTAACCATGCCCCAAACCATCCACCTCTCCAATGGCACGCAGTACGTCGCGCGCCTTGAAGTCTGGGACGATCTCAACCCGCAAACACGCGGCCCGTGGTTTGCTCTTTACTGGGCAAACCCGAACGAGACTACGGGCACGCGCGCTCACGACAACTACCTGAGTTTTCGCACCGTCAAGGCCGCGATTGCCTACGGTGAGAAACACTTCGGCGAAACCGCCACCCGCTACCGGAGATAGCACCGTGCAACGCCCCGCATTCGTCCCCTGCACCTACGCAGGCAAGCCCGCAGTGTTCGACACGGTTGCACGTGTCTTCTACACCTGCGCCACCCATACGCGCGCCCGTGAATGGGCCCGCGAGCTCAACGAAGGGAAGTAACCATGCCCCGACATATCGACTACGGCGCCCGCGTGCGCATCTGGGATAGCGGCCCCAACTTCGCCGACCGCTACACCATCTTGCCCCCACGCACTGCGGGTGCCGACTGGCTCGGCAACGGCCGCACGTGGCAGGGCATCGCCTCAGGTGCGCACCCATTCCACCCGCAAGGGTTCGGTCAGCATTGCGAAGCCGCGGCCGGCTCGCATCTGGGCAAACGTGTGCACTGGGATGCGCTGCCCCCTGACGTGCAACGCTTCGCGCGCCAGACTTTCCCGGCCGAATGGCTGCCTCAATCGGAGACCTGACCATGCCCTACTTTGACCGTTTCGACATCTGCGCCGCGCACTTGGCTATCGAGACCCTCTATCACGTCTCCGGCTGGCTCCAAGAACGCCCCAGCAACCGCCGGCGCATGGAAGCTACTCACGTGCAGCTGCATCGCATGGGCTACCGGCCGGCCCCCTCGCGCGTTGATTGCTTCGAAGCGCTGACCGACAACGGGAAAGCCATCTATCGCGAACTGGAGACCCGCTACGGGTTCGCGCATGGTTGACCTCTTCCGCCTCATCTTCCGAACCCTTGCCCTCATGCTGTGTGCCGTGCTCTTCCTCATCGGCTGGCACGTGCACTCAGAGCGCGAAGCCCGCAAACACAAACGCCATGAACACTAGCCGCATCCTGCCCGCCCTCATCGCCCTGAACTCCCTTATCTGGGCCTACGTCATCACTCTTTGGAGTCTCTAACGTGCCTGCCTACACTCTTCTCCCCGACGATACCGTCACCGCGCCCGATGGCGCCACGCTCTACCGCATCCAATACGAGGACGGCACGCGCGGCGGATACCTGCAGTCAACCGCAAACCTTGACCCAACCAGCGACGCGCGGGTCTACGGCAACGCGCAGGTCTACGGCAACGCGCAGGTCTACGGCAACGCGTGGGTCTACGGCAACGCGCAGGTCTACGGCAACGCGTGGGTCTCCGGCGACGCGTGGGTCTCCGGCAACGCGTGGGTCTCCGGCAACGCGTGGGTCTCCGGCAACGCGCAGGTCTTCGGCAACGCGCGGGTCTCCGGCAACGCGCGGGTCTCCGGCGACGCGTGGGTCTCCGGCGACGCGTGGGTCTCCGGCAACGCGCAGGTCTTCGGCAACGCGCGGGTCTACGGCAACGCGTGGGTCTCCGGCAACGCGCGGGTCTCCGAACCCCAGCACTGCCTCACGATTGGTCCGCTGGGTTCCCGCGCGGCAATCCTGACCGTGTGCCGCGATTCCACTCTCGGCATTTCCTACGCCACGGGCTGTTTCTTCGGGTCCCGCGATGCTTTCCTCGCGGCCGTGGAAGCCACACACGGTGACTCGCCCACCGGCAACGCCTACACAGCCGCCGTGATGCTCGCCGACCATGTTGTCCCGCCCTACACCCAGGAGTGACGCCATGCCCTTCCCGTCCGATCGCGCAGCGCTCATTGCGCTGGCCGACAACCCCACTGACCAGGCCACGCTCGACGCCGTGTGCTGCCATCTGCTGGGCCCCGATCCCGCCCTCGCGCGCCTGCGCCGCAGTCTGTGCGAGACGGCCGCCGCGCTGGATTCCGTCGACCGGCGCCTGTTGGCCGAGCTCGGCCAGCCTTTTGAGTGCCCGCGCGGCGAGGTGACCCGCGCCCGCGCGCTGCTGCAGGAGACCGCGCGATGAACAACACCACCCGCCGCCACCCGCGCACGATGCGTGACGCCTTCCTCGTTCCGCCGAAGCGAGACACCACGTTCCAAGGCCCCTATCGCGCACCGCGCAAGGTCGACCCGCATCGCGTCGTCGGCTGGCTCTGCCTGGCGGGCCTCATCCTCGTGCTGATGCTGGGCATCGGCGCCGGACGCGCTAAACCTGCAACTTTCCGCAAGTTAGAAGCCCCCGGGGGTATCCCCCACCTCCGGCCCCTCCGCGCCGCCCAAACCTGCACCTCTCACCCCCAAAACCCCCCGTTTTAGTAATAAAGCCCTAGTGTTTTGGTATGTAGCCTTGCACTGGCGTGGATTACAAAACAGCCATATTTGAAGGTGCGAGGTGCAGCTTTGGCTAGGGTAAACCCCTAGCCCTCTCACTCGCTCAGCATCCGAATCCCGAACACGCGCAGAACCTTGCGACGTTTTCCAGATTCGCCCCTCTCATATACCTCCCCCACACGCACGCGCGGCGCAGCCCTACGCAACTCTTGCAGGAACCGATTCCGGCTCAACGCGAAGAATCCCGCAGACTTGCACCACTCCACGTAAGACGGGAACAGGCCTCCCATGCCCATCGTCAGCGGTTCGGAATACGTGAAGCCCGACACGTCATCCGCCCCCACCCCGCCAACGCGCGAACCGGGAGCGGCAACTTCCAATTCGCAACACTCATGCAGCCACTGCCCTACGCGGTCCTGCTCTTCCCGGTAGACCTCCGACGCCTCGCGCACCACGTCAGGCGCCTTGAGCCCGCCCCCCTGGGCCCACTCCACCGCGCCGCGCACGATCCACGACAGCACCCCCGCACGTGCGTCATCCCCGCTCAACCGCGCCCCCAAATGCTTGTCTCCCACCAGCGACGCCTCCCCGTTCGCCACCTGCTCAGCGGTGCCGAAGCGCTGCAGGTACGCCACCAGCAGCACGCGCCGCCAGATGCCGTGATCCTGCCCCTTGACGGTCGGCTTGCTGTTCGTCAGCAGCTGGATCTTGTGGGTCGGGTCAAACTCAAAGAAGTCGGCGCGCATGAACCGCGCCTTGATCTTGTCGCCGCCGGTGGCCTGCTTGATGAAGTCTTCGCGCAGCACGGCACCCTCTTTGGTCTCGTGGGCAGTCACCATGCGCTTGCCCCACAGGTCGGCGATGCCGGTCGGGTGCGCCTCGCTGCCGTTGGCGCTCGACGTGGCCAGCAGCTGCGGCGCCGCGGTGCCGGCGTAGTCGCCGAGCACGGCGCTCACGGTGTTGAGGATCGTCGACTTGCCGTTGCTGCCGTCGCCCCAGTGCACCACGAAGACCTGTTCGCTGATGTCGCCCGTGGCGCAGTAGCCGAACCAGCGCCGCAGGAAGTCGGCGACCTGGCGCTCACCGGCGATCTGCTCGACGGCGCGCTCCCAGTCCTCGCACACGTGATCCAGGCCACGGTACTCCACGTCCGCCAGCTTGGTGATGAGATCCTCGGCGCGGTGCGGCCGCAGCGACCCGTCGCGCAAGTCGACCACTCCATTCCTGACATTCAGCAGCCAGGGGTTGCGGTCCATCAGACCGGCATCCACGGTCAGCATCTTGCGAGACAACCTGAGAGCGGTCTCGATCGTGCCGCCCATCTCGCAGCGCACGCTCCACTTCTCCAACGCTTCCGCCAATTCCGCGGCCTTGCCACCGGCCGCACCCTGCCCCTTCTCCCCCGAAGCCTCGGCCCACGCCTCGACCTCATCCTCATCCAGCCCGGCCAACGCCGCAGCGCTGCCACCGAGCGCGGCCGCACGCGCCTTGCGCATGACGGCCTTGGCCTCTTCGCGCACCATGCCGGAGAGCATGCACGCGTAACGGTAAACATCGGCCTCGCCCATGTCGCCCGCGCGCCAACGCACCCCATCCCACACGTGCCACTTGTCGGCGGCCACGAGCACCCGGGCGCCGAAGGTCTTCACGAGACGATTGGCGTTGGCCTGGTCCGTGCACAGGTGCAGGGCCTGCGGCACGCCGCGGCGCTCGGGCGGCTCGGGGTCGCCATCGCCCGCAGCACCCTCAAACCCTTCGCTCAGTCGTCCAACCCGGCGCTGCGCGTCCTGCCCGCCACCATCCTCGGGCCAGCCGGCGCCGTCAGGTCGTCCTCCATCGTCTCCGTCACCGGACTCTGACTCCCATAGAGCGGCAGCATCGGCTTCGTCTCCGGCCAATCGCTCAGGTCCGTCTCCGGATCGTCGGCCGCCCACTTCTCGCGCCACAGCAGCGTCAGCACGAGGATGACTGACGCCACCACCGCCCACATCAGGACGACCAGCACCCACAAGGCGCGGCCCACGTCCGCCATGACCCAGTCCATCAACGCGTTGAACATGCTTGCCCCTTTCGTCGAGAGTGGGGAACTCGGAGTCGTCAAGCGGCGCGGCCCACCCCCAGTCCCGCGCCGCCAGGCTCATGATCGTGCCGCCGGTGACGGCGTTGCCGCCGCGCTCGCCCGCGCCCTTGATGTACGGCCACACGCGCTGCTCCAGGAACGCGGGGTCGTGCTTCGGAGACCGCGCGCTCCAGTCCTGCGCCAGCGCGAGACCCTCGGGGCTGCCGCCAGTCTCGGCATGGATGCCGCAGATGACGCGGAACCACTCGTCGTAGCCCATGCTGGCGCTGTCGTTCAGGCCGTTGGGGATCGCGAGCAGCGCGTCGACCCACAGGCCTTCGGGGCGCTCGGTCGGGGCCGGCGTGACTTCCTCGCGCGGCACGAACGGGACGGGCGGAGAGCACACCCAGTCGCCGGCCTGCAGCGGCCGGTCGGCCTCTTCCAGCAGGCCCGAGCACTCTTCCATGCGCAGCAACGCGCTCTTCCCTGCTAAAGGGAGAATGAATTGGTTCCCGAAACCATCAGGTCCGACGCTGTTCTGCTTCGGGAACGCTTCTACCTCCCCGTGCACCACGCCGCGAGTCCCAACACGGAAGCCAGCATCCGCCAACACGCCGCGCAAAAACTCGCGCACCGAGTACGCATCTTGCGGTTCGGACCAAAGCAAGTAGACGTGCACGCCGCGCCCGCCCGAGCTCCGGAACAAGATCGGGTGCATGCCATGCACGAGTTCCAACACGTCAACCACGCGCGCCACCACGGCCGACATCTCGGCCCACGACACCTCACCCTTGTGAGAGTCGAAGTCCAGCAGCGCCACCATCGTGACGCTCTCGCCGGCCTTGATCGGGCACACGCCCCGCGCGGGACCGCCATTGCAATGCGCGATCAACCGTTCCTTTGTCAGCGGCTCGCGGGTCCAACGTGAGCCGTCTTCTTTCTTGACCGCAGTCACGTCCACGCGAACTCGACGCACCAACGGAAGCAATGCCGCAGCCAAAGCGGCGGTTTGTGGAGTTGTCATAGAGTGCAGGCAGGATGCAGGTAGCGCTTCGCCTTCACGTAGACCGCATGGGCGATCACCGGCGAGGGAAACGTACCGAGTTGAATGAAACGGCCGTTGGCTTTGATCGTGGCCCGCCACGCCGTCACAACACCGGAGAGCGGGCAGCGACTGGCAGGCGAAACACCGAGGTAGCCGCTCTTGTTATTTGACCGAGCGCGGCGTTGGTTCTGAAGGTTCAAGCCCCGTGTCGTAGGTCGCAAGTTTTCAATCCGGTTGTCGTGACGTACGCCATTGCAGTGGTCAAGCAACCCTTCCGGCCAAGCACCGTAGTGCAGCGCCCACGCAATCCGGTGCCCGCGATACGGGCGACCGTCAACGCCGATCTCTACGTACCCGTCTTCGCGAACGTATCCGGCCACTGTTCCGGCAGGCACCTGTGAGGCGTTGACTCTCCACGTTAAGACGCCGGTCTCTGGGTCGTAGGTCAAAAGCTCGCGCAAACGCTCAACAGTCACCACGGCGCATCCTCCCCCTGCACAACCACCTTCTTCCGCCCAGCACTCATCTTCTTGAGATCCCCACGCCTGAATTCCATCAACCGCGGAAACGGCCACCACGGCTCACTCACCCGCAGCGTCACCACCTCGCCGCGCCGCAGCGACTCGACCTCGGGGCCGTGCAGTCCGGACAGCGGCTCGATCCAGTAACGGTCGTGGTTCATGCCAGCGCAGCCGGCACGGTGTCGTCCCACGCCCGCTGCTCCATCTCCCACGCAGCGAACGGCACGTTCTCGATCACGATCGGCAGGGGCGGGGCCAGAAGCTCCAAGACGCATCCCGCGTCGAACTCCAAGGCCGGGAGGTCTTCTCTCCAGTAGTTCGAATTGCGCATAGCAATCTCCAGACGGCGAAAGACCACGAGGGATGAGGCGTAGCGCCGCCAAGCCCGCCCGTCAGGGAAGACGGGGGCGCCTCATCTCTCGTGGTCTCTCAGATGAATCGGTGTACGCTTGGCGGCGAGCGGCCAGCATACACCTAAGTTGAAGCGTGGAGCAAGTGCTACTTGTCAGTAGCGTTCAGCGGCCCAAACTTGCAGTCATACACGCAGGTCTTTGACAGCGGGATGCCCCAACTATCGGCCTTGCGACATTGGCCGCACGGAAGCGGCACCTGCGGATCTGCCTGCGCGCTCGGTGCTGCCTTGCGCTCTCGCACCGGCCGGCCGCCGCGGACTTCGCCGGCCCACTGGTCGGGCGTCGTGATGTCGTCGCCGTAGTCGAGCACGTCGGGCTCGGTGTCCCGCTCGCCGATCAGCAGCCGAGCACGCTCGGCCTCGTATGCGACGCGGTTCCAGAACTCGCCGCGGTCGATGGTGATGCCGCCGCAGTTGCCGATCAGGCCGCCCCACGGATTGACGCGCACCAGCAGCGCGGTCCAGTTGCGCTTGCCGTTCGACTCCGGGAAGCTCTGCACGCGGACGGTAAGGCGCGGCTGCGCGCTCGGTGCTGCTGTGAGGGCGGGAGCGGCGGCGAGCATGGCGCGAAGGTCTTTCGCCAAGATCACGACGGGCAAAGTGTCGTGCAGCGATTCGGGATGGTCACTGCCGTCGCCTTGCCAGTACCAGCATTCCTTGCGCTGGTGCTCGTACATCATCTGTGCTCGCTCGCGGTAGTAGTCGCGCTCCCGACGCAGGCTCGCGGCCTCGTCTTTCCAGCCATCGCGCTCTTTCCGCAAGGAAGCCTCAGCCTGCGCACCCTCCGGCACCTGCTGCCGCTGCGCGAGGGCGGCGCGGGCGTATGCGTGCATCTGCTCGGCGGTGAAATGCGGCTTGTAAGGCCACGCGGTCACCAGCGGAGTAATTGCGGGCTCCGGCAGCGGCGGCAGCGCCTCTTCCTTCTCAGGCTTCATTCCGACCACCTCCACACCCACTCGTCAGACACGAGCTCGTCGTACTCGCACTCCAACCGCCCTCGCTCCACGCCCAGCGGGAACAAGGAACCCACGACCGGGATGCCGGCCTCGCGCAGTTCGCGCAGCACGAGGATGCCGCGGTGCACCTCGCTGTCGAACTTGAGCAGCCTGGCGGCTGCGATCCGCACTTCGATCATTGATCACTCCACAGAGTAGAAAGAGTTGAAGACCGTTGCCCAAGATTCGCTGCTCTGCTTTAACCCGACCAGCGTTTGCGCAAGGAGTTCCGGTTGGAGAAAGCGGGCCGGAAGCTCCGAAGCGTCAAGGGCCTGTGTACCACGTGGTCACTTCGCGGCTATCTTCGTCGGTCCCGCTGACTTGCGGCAGGCCCGTGCGAACTCGCACTGGGCGCAGCCGTCGTTGAGATCCTCGCGGCGCAGATCGATGCGCAGCTTGCGGGCTCCGCGCTCGATCTTGATTGCCGTGAGGGACTTCATGCCTCGCCGACCGCTGGCGTAGTGCCGCAGCATGTCGTAGCTGATGCCGGTCAGCGCGCTCAGTTTGCGCAGCACGCCGACAGGCAGGTTGGTGATCTTGGTTCGCATGCTTGCATCGTAGCATCTGCTCCGGTATCCTACAAGGCAGCAGGCATTGACCACCGGCCGTTTTCCCTCCCTGACGGCTCGCCTGCTTTCCCAACCCGCCACCTCGGCGGGTTCTTTTTTGCAACAGACTGCGAAAAAGCACTTGACGGGTCGTGGAGCGATTGCTACGCTTCGCTCTACTTTTTCACCGAACAAGCGCCGTGAGGCGCTTTCTTTCTCCCAACCCACCACAGAAAGGTGATCATGTCCGTCAAGATCGAACTCGTCTTCGCTTCCGTGCAGGAAGCGGCCAACGCGCTGGCCAAGCTGGGCGCCCCCACGACCGCGGCCCCGACGCCGGCCGCGCCGGAGAAGGCCGCGACCCCGAAGGCCGACCCCAAGAAGGAAACCGGTGGTTCCCCGGCTTCGTCCTCTGCAGCGCCTGCCGCCTCGCCGGCATCTGCGGAACCGAAGGCCGATGCCGTCGAGAAGCCCAAGGCTGACGCGCCGACCTACGAGAAGTCCGGGCTGCCGGAGAAGATCAAGGCCGCGGTCGGCAAGGACAAGGCCGGCGTGGTCGCGCTGCTGAAGGAATTCGGTGTGACCAAGGGCCCCGAGCTCAAGCCCGAGCAGTTCGCCGCCTTCGGCGAGAAGATCGACGCCCTGCTGGCCGGCGGCGACCTGGCGTGAACCTGACGCCGATCGCGAAGGCGCTCACCGCGGCTGGCATCCGCCGGCCTGCGGTGGTGCTTCGCGGGACGCTACACCCCACCCGCGTGCGGCGGGCCTACCTCGCCGCATGCGCCTACCAGAACCGTCACTGGACACTCGCATGAGCACGACCAAGAAACCGCGCCGCCCCAAGTCCATCTACCGCTACGTGTTCGACATCTTCAAGGCGAAGGATGGCTGGCGCTGGCGTCTGTGGGCCCGCAACGGCCGCATGATCGCCGTGAGCGGTGAGGCCTACAAGCGCAAGGCCGCAGCCATCAAGCAGTGCGAGAACCTGCAGGACTACACCTCGCAATCGACGGTGTTCCTCAACGGCAAGGAAATGCTGTGACCGAGCACGCCAAACTCTCGCCCAGCGGCAGCAAGAAGTGGTTCTCCTGCCCCGGCAGCCTGGTGCTGGAAGCACCCATCCCCAACAAGAGCAGCACGTACAGCGACGACGGCACCGCGATGCACCACGTCGCCGCGCTGTGCCTCACCGAGCACTGGCGCGCGTCAAAGTACGTGGGCCAGGACATCCCGGTCAACAGCAAGAACGAAGAGCCGCGCTACGTCGAGTTCACCGACGAGATGGCCGAACTGGTGCAGGGCTACGTCGACACCGTGCGCAAGATCGGCATCGGCAACCGCATGCTGGTCGAGACCCGTGTCAACTTCTCCGAGTTCGTGCAGATCGAAGACCAGTTCGGCACGGCCGACTGCATCATCGTCGATCTGGAACAGCACGAGCTCGGCGTGTACGACCTCAAGACCGGGCACACGCCGGTGACCGTGCCGGGCAACACGCAGGCGATGTTCTACGCGCTGGGCGCGCTGCGCACCCTGCTCAACGAAGCGATCAACAAAGGCGAAGTCGTCATCGGCAGCGAGCCGGAGGGAGATGGACTGTGGTGATCCGGCTCAAGAGCGACGATCCTTTCGAGTTTGCCAAGGCGATCGGCCTCAACACCATCCGCATCGGCATCTACCAGCCCAAGGTCTTCGCGGCCGGGCTGGAGGACTGGGTGTGCACGCTGCAGGATCTGCAGCAGTTCGCCACGCTGGCGCGCAGCAAAGCCGCGAGCGTGCGCAACGCCGAGGCCATGCACGGCAAGATCCCGATGGAAGAGTGGGACCGCACCTTCCTGAACCAGAACCCCAACGAAGAAGAGTGCGCGTTCTGCCGCGCCATGACGATCTGCCCGAGCGCGCAGCGCAAGGTCATCGAGGTGGTCGGCGCCGACTTCGACGTGATCACCGACGAGACGACCGTGGCTCAAGACCTCGTGAACCGTGCCACTCCCGTGGCTGACCTGAGCACCAAGATGCAAGCCGTGGGCTTCGTCGAGGACTGGTGCAAGGCCGTGCGCGCCGAGACCGAACG
>ERZ724522.1769-NODE-1769-length-10977-cov-37.863670_pt1 | contig 10977 bp, 13 predicted proteins | sample MGYA00376055_ERZ724522 | MGnify/ENA primary metagenome ERZ724522 (study PRJEB28724, sample SAMN07190884) | wastewater metagenome | isolation source: effluent of sewage treatment plant in Hong Hong | place: Hong Kong | collected 2016-03-17 ... | reverse complement strand
TGGCCTCGGCCACTACCGGGGGCAGTGAGCGTGAGCGACCACACCCCCTCGGGCTGGACGCTGCTCCTCGCGGAGCTCACCGCGGCGGGCGTCTGGTCACAGACATCCTCCTCGACGCTCGCGTTCACCCCGACTCATGTCGGGCTCGCGGGGGAAGCGGCTGGGGACGGGGCTGGGTATCTCGACTTCCGAGACCTCATCATCGAGGAGTTCGTGTGATGCCCTCTCAGGACATCACCAACACCGTCACTGCCTGCCCCATCGAGCCACGTATCCGGGAGCTTGAGAGGGCCGTGACCTTTGCACGCGGTGCCGCAGTGGTCGTGACCGCGGTCTTGTCCCTGACATCCGGGGCCGTGGGGGCGGGTGCCATGGCCACCCGTGACGCGGGGCTCGCCCACGGAGCCCGCATCACCGCCCTTGAGTCGGGAGCTAGCTCCAACGAGGCAGCACGGTCCCGCCGCGAGGAGTTCGACCGGGTTTCCCGAGAGCAACTCATTGAGGTACGGTCTGACCTCCAAGCCCTGCGGAGGGAAGTTGAGAACCTGTCTCACATTCTCCAACGTCGGGAAGAGCAACATGACGGGGGCGCGGGTCGCCCCCCAAGATCCCGGTAACCATGACCTGTCATAACTTTGTAGAAGCAACCCGCCCTTACTGGCCAGCCATCCTTGGACTGGTGATCTATCCTGCTGCCACGGCCTTGATAAACTGGGCGCTCTGGTTCAACTCACCCGAGAAGTGGGCTGCCTTCGGGCGACGCCATCCCAAGTGGAAGTTCGCCATCAAGGTGTTCCGGTCACTGCATCCACACCTCCGACCCGTGCTGGTGGCTTGGCGATCCCTCGCACAAGCCAAGTCCACCCTCCCTCCCCCGCCCCCCAACTCCCAATAGGTGTTCACCGTGGAGCTCACCCCCACCCGCTTCCTCGGGCGCACTTGCACCGTGGACCAGACGTTCAAGCTCATCCTGGGCAAGGTCGAGGATGAGCTCCGTCACGTCTACTCCACGGAGATGGCAGCCTTGCCTGTTGGTTCCCGCCAGCCTACTTGGGACCAGTGGCACGGGGTCCGTGGTGTTGGTGGATACCGCCCCAAGGGTGGGTGGCACGCCAAGGGCAAGGCCATCGACCTGAACTACTCTCGCAACGGGTACTCCGCGACCTTGACCCAGACCTCTCGTGGACCCGTCTATGGGGGTGAGGCTGCGGGCGGGGACTTCCGTGGGGTCCGCCGTGCCTTCATCGAGGCCGTGAGTCGGGCTTGCGCCCAGGCTGGTGTGCCTTGTGACCTGTCGGCCCGTGGCACGGGGGAGGCTACGGGTGCCGTGTGGGACCGTTGGCACTTGGCCAGTGAGGCCGTCCGTGCCTACTTGGCCCCCTGGTACCCCTCGGTGGATGACTACGATGCCGGTGAGGATGATGTTCTCCCGGGGGTCACACTGGCCAGCATCCCTGTCCAGGTGCGGGTGGACTACTGGGCGCTCAGGGTGCCCCTTGTGGTCGGGGCACCCTCTCTACACCCCCGCCTCACCCGCAACCCCGCGAAGGGCCTCATGGACCTCCAGAGGGCCGTGGTGGTGGCCCTTTGTGACGTGGGTGGTTTGAGGTGGGGGGCTTGTGACTTCGGATCTGAGTCGGGGGACATTCAACACTTCGATGCAGGGCATCGGGTGCGCTGACTCCCCCTAGCGGGTGGGGATCAGGCGGGCGAGGTGCGGGGCAGTGACCAACATGGAGTCAGCCTCGTCCAGCTTCACGCCCTCGGGGGTGGTCACCAAGTCCACGTAGTGAGGCTCGCCAGGACCCCACCAGAACCCGTTCATCCACCATGTCTTGCCGTTGAGGCAGACCTTGAACCGGGTGTCCCCTTGCAGCGTGCCCTCGTCACCGGGCCGTCCAGTGAGGATGACCTTGGTGTCGGGATTGGCGAGCACATCACCGAGTCGGGCAGAGAGGTTGTCCAGGTGGGCGCTCACTTGGACACCGCCGAGAACTTGACCGCGCCCACGGTGAAGGCGGTCGCGATGAGGGTGAGCACCACCCTCATCGCCATGTCCCATGGGCCTGGATGGCTTGGGAGGAGGGTGAGAGGCGCGAGGATGACCAGAGGGGCGATGGCTGAGATGTTCATGCGTTCTCCTTGGTGCTCGTGGGCACCCAGACACGGTTGGTGATGACGGCCCGGACGTGGGCCTGTGTGATCCCGAAAAGTTCTGCCAAGCTCGCCACAGTAGACCCCTTGGCGCGAAGGTCCCGGATCTCCTGCGCTGCCTTCTCGGTGAGCTTCACCGGGCGGACACCAGCGTGTCCCTTCCCTCCAGGGTGACCCTCGTAGCGGCCCTTGGACACAGCATCCTCATGGTTCTCAGCGTGGGTGGCTGCGAACAGGTGCTCTGGGTTGACGCACCCAGGGTTGTCACATCGGTGGGCAGCCTCGGGAGCATCAAACACATCCCCCAAGGATGTGGTGGCCATCGCGAGGGCGAGGCGGTGGACGAGGTAGTTCCGGTTACCCACCTGGATCATCCCGTATCCGCCCTTGTTCTTGGTACCCGCCCACTCCCAACACCCCTCGGTGTTGCCGTTGTACCGGGACTGGATGACCGCCCAGCGAAGGGAAAGGATGTCACTGACCACGATGGGCTTGGGGCGGGCGAGGCACCCGCACGACCGGGTGTGTGCCCGCTTGAGAGCCTTGACCGTGATGTTGCACTTGGCACCGCAATCACAGTCACAGACCATGTAGGGGCGACCGCGTCGGTCGATCCCACCCACCTCTCGGACGGTGAGCTTGGAGCCGGGATTGCGGTGGCCGGGTGCGGGGTGTGTGATGGTCTTCATACACATAGGGATCTTGTATAAGACGAAAACTCAAGCACCTTGTACGATTTCATAGGCATCCATATATTACACTAGGTGTCCTATAGTGTAACGTAGTGTATGGATGACAGGAAGAACAAGCCGCTCTGTGTGACCCTGACCCCGGTGCTGGTGCAGTGGCTGCGGGATGAGTGTGTCCGGTACGGGGAGTCACCCTCGGGGGTGATCCGCCGCATCATCATCGCGGAGATGGAGAGTCGTGACCCGAGTCTTCAGCCCATCCCCGAGCTTGGGTGGGATGACAACTGAGGGGTACCACCAGCCTGGAGTAGCTGGCACTTGAGTCGGTACACCTCCGACTGTGCCATGAGGCTCTCATCCCCAAGGCTCTCCAGGGCGTACACAGCCCTGTCCACCTCTTCGTAGGCGGACTCCACTGCACCCCTCGCAGCAACCACCTGTTGGCCCAACAGAGCCACCCTCTGCTGTGCCTCGGTGTACTCGCGTTCCAGCTTGCGGTGCCTCCCTGGGGCCACCCGTGAGGGCACCTGTGGGGCCGTGGGGGTGGTCGCCAGGGCGAGGGCTTCCCGGGCTGCTCTCTTGGCGGCGTAGGTGGCCCTGATCTTGTCCTTGGTTTCCTGGGACACCACCCTCCCAGAACACTTGGCGGACATCCGTGCCTTCTCCTCGTCCGTCCACTGCCTCCCCTGCTTGGACGGTGGTGGGGTGGGTGGCTGCTGCTCCTCTGACACCGCGAGCTCCGTGAGTTTCATGGCGGGGACGCTACCTGTGCCCACCATATCAAACTCAATGGTAAACCTATGAGTCTGATATAGTGAGGCGTAACAGGTAGGAGGAAACGATGATGGACATGGACGAAGAGATGACCGAGGAAGAGATCCGGGAAGCGTTCCTGGAGGACAAGATGGAGTATGACATCTTGTTCGCAATGGCACAGGAGGTGGTGAGGGATGAGTGGCCCCCGAACAACGACGCTCGTTTTCGTCGGGCGGGCCATGCCAAGGGAGAGCTTGACCAGAGTGAGCAATGTGTGGTGGCCCCGTTGGTGTGGCCCCCCAAGCAGGACAAGCACCCCAAGGGAACACGGTTGCCAAAGGGGCAGCGCACCCACGAGGCGGTGGAGGCCCTCTGGCTCCAGGTGCGGGACACCACCCTCCCGGACTGGGCTCGGAGGTCCTCGCTGCTGTACCTCGTCCGGTCGGCACGGTCTCACGTCGAGTTGTTTCTGGCTGCCAACGGTTTTCGCAGCCAACCGTGGGCACGGCACTACAACAAGACTGGCGCGTTCGCGGGGGATTTCCTGGCGTCCTTGGACAACCTCGCTGCCATCAGGGCGGTTGACCTGGGGTGGACCATCGAGTGGTGGATTGACCGTTGGTTCAAGTTGTCGGCGGGCTTCGTCCTGTCCGACCAGTTTGGGTCCGCTGAGTTGCTGGCTGGGTTGCGCGCGAAGTCCCCGGATGTCCCCCTACCCCCGTCCACGTTTCACTCCCGGCGAATGAAATACGAACTCCCGTGGGTGACCCACCTCGCGGGAGGGGTCCCCGTGCGAGGAGAGTTCCCCCCACCTCCAACCGTGACGGAGGTGCCCGACGCGGTTGCACCTCCCGCGCGCCCCCAGTTGAGGGTGGTCCCAGGGGGTCGGTGAGGGGGGTACTAGCCCACCCGTCTCTGGGAAGATTAAAGCCGCGAACCTCTCCTTGGGTCAGTCAGTCACCACCCGCCGTGCCCCTCCAAACCCCCCGTTCCGATTTGTTGGCGTATCTCGGGCCTATCAGAGGAGAAGGGACACCACCACACCTGAACACACACTGTAAGACCATGTAGGTTGCTGGCCCGAGATACGCCAGAAATCGGAACGACCCCCGAAATTGGTACCCCACCCTCGGTGGATCGGTTATAGACGACCCCATAGTATGACAGGTGGCCATGTCGGCCCGAACCACACCGCCCCCCAAAGGGCGATGCCCCGGAGGTCACCACAACCTCCGAGGCATCTCGACTCACAGAAGGACTGAACTTCGATGAATCTCTATAAGAACGACTATAACGTCCCTACCGCGACCCCGTCCAGCCCTAAAGTGACGGACACACTCGGGACGGTGTTCTTCTCGAAGGGACGCACGACCGAATCCCTCCGTCTGTTGATGGCGGGCCTCCCGGATGCGGCCACCCGGCTGACCTCCACGTACTCGGCCATCGGTACCGAGTCGTACGACCTGTTCGTCTGGGCCGGTGCCATCCCCGCGGGGAAGAAGGCCAAGAAGATCCCGGTCGGTGAGTACGTGTGCTGGAACCCGTACCTGGGTGCAGCCGTCCAGCGGGCTCACCAGAAGACCAGCGGGTCCGTCCTCAAGAACAGGTTCGGGCTGTCGGCCAACGACATCGCGGCCTACGTGGTGTGCTCGGCTGAGATCGACGACCAGGACATCACCACCCAGGCACAGCGCCTCGATGCCCTGGAGTCAGAGACAGGGATCGCGTTCACCGTGGTGGCCCTCTCGGGTGACACCCGCCCGGAGTCCATCGCCGCAGCGGGGGTGGACCCGGGACGTGTGCAGCCGGGCAAGTCCATCCACGTTTTCCTGGCGGTCAACGCCACCACCCTCGCCAAGTGGAAGCGCATCCAAGAGCTCCTCTGCCTGACGCTGGGGGGTGACACCAGCCTCTCCAACCCCGACCGCCTCATGCGCCTCCCCGGTGCCATCGGCCACGAGGCTGACCACCGTGGCACGGGGCGGGGTCAGAAGCGCATCCAGACGGTCCTCCGCACCGCTCCGACCCTCTACGAGGCGGACGCCCTCATTGCCACCCTGGAGGCTGTGGTGACGGCGCGGGGGCTCACCCTCCCAGCCCCCCTGGCAGCCAGCAAGGCCCGCACCTCCAAGGCCGGGGTCAACCACTCCAACACCAACTGGGTGGAGCAAGACTTCACCGCGGTCCAGGTTGAGGGGACAGAGCTCAACCTCCTGGACTGGACCTACCAGAACCTCGCACCGGGCACCGAGCTCTCCATCGGGTTCCCGTTCCAGACCCGCGCCAAGGGTGACGGCATCCTTGATGGTAGCTCCTGCATCCTCCACCACAGCCACGGTGGCAAGGTGTGGTTGCACTCGTTCAAGACGGGCCAGAGCTACCACCACGAGGACGCGTCCCTCCCCAGCGGTGTCACCCCCGTGGGCAGCACCCCCGACGAAATGGGTGAGGTGACGACCCCGGCACCCTCACTCACTCCCCGCACGGCACTCCAGGAGGAGACCTACCGCGAGGCACAGGCAGCCCATGCAGCGGGTGCCAAGCGTGAGAAGGACCTGGAGGCACTCCGGGCATCCACCCCGGCATTCCAGGCCAAGCTGGACAAGGTGACCCGCGCTGCGGAGGAGCTCAACCCCAACATCAGGGACGCCAACATCGGGGTGATGACCTACGCCAAGAGCACACTCCTCCCGAAGTTCCGCGCCCACTGGGCATCCAAGGGCATCACCCGGGCGAACAGCAAGCCCTGTGGATGCCGCACTGGGTCGTACGACGTGCTGGCCAGCGAACTCGTGCTGTACCGCCGCACTTGTGGGGCGCTGCCCTGTCCCAACTGTGGACCCCTGGCAATGTCCCGCAAGATGGCAGCCATCCTCAAGGCACCCCTGACCAACAACAAGGGCGAGATCATCGGGTGCTCCCTGGGTGGTCGCCCTCACACTTACCTGCACACGGTCCCCAACGAGGAACTCCCAGCCCTCATCCACATGATGCAGCGGGCTGCCACGGTGGACACCAGTGCCACACCGGGTGGGAGCAAGACCGAGATTGCGGCCCGGTTGGGGGTCACCACCCGCAGCCTGCACAACTACGTCACGGGTGCCCGCAAGTGGCCCGTGGGGATGCAGGAGATTTATGAGTCCATCACCAACCCCACGGTGGAGACGGACGCCAGCTACGGGGACCACACCTACGTGACGTTCCGCCCCAGCGGGGAGGCAACCACCACGGTGCTGACCACCCACAACCTGCTGAACGTGAAGCACCCGGTGGAGTTGGTCGAGCAACCCAACCTCGAAGCCAAGGTGTGGGACCTGTTCGCCAGCACCTACAACATCACCACCTCCATCACCATGATGGACCTCACCACGGGCGTGGAGGAAACCACCCAGGTGGACCCAGCGGTGTCGGGGGAAATCACCAGCGCACACAACCTCAAGCTGGCACCCGAAGCCATCGCCAAGATCGCGTCAGGCGCGTGTTTCGTCCAAGTGATCAAGGTCGCCAAGGACATCGAGGAAGCACGGGAGGTACTGGACATGGTCCTCCCCGCGGGGTCCGTCCGTGTAGATAGCGAAGGCCAGACCCTGACGGCAAGTGTCACGGACCCCCACACCCTGGAGGCCATCCAGGCACAGTTGTCCAAGGAGCCACAGCCCGCCCCCTACACCCCCGAGGAGAAGGCACTGGTGGACCACCACAATGCCACTCGCCTCGCACAGCGGGTGGTGGATTTCGAGGCCACCCTCGACGCCCTGCTGGCAGCCTAGGACCACCCCGTAGAGCCCGACCCCCCACCCGGTCGGGCTCTCGCCCATCCCTCAGGTCTGGTGCCTCACAGAGGGGCACCAGACACCCTCACCGAACTTTGGTGCGCCCCACAAGATCCTGCCCCCGGATCTGGTGCCTCACAGCGGGCTCCACGTACTCACGGGTCATGAAGCGGTGCTTCTCGGGCCATGTCTCCCTTGGGTTCGCTGCAAACCAAGCCCGCAGCCCCTCAAGGTCAACAGACACCCGGGTGACCAACCGCACGCCTTCGCCCCTGGGGGTGACCACCTCGACCCGGTACAAGTGAGGAGGGACAACACCCCGCCGGTACATCTTGTAGATGCTGGACCGTTGGACCCTCAAGATCCTCGCGGCATCCATGGTCGTCCCCCAGCCGTCACCATCCCCGTCAACCATCCACCAACCTACCCCAAGGACAGGTTGTAAATACCTGTCCTATAGGCCACACTACATATATGGCACTCACACTAGGACAAGTCACCACGGCGTGGTCGGTGTACCTGAGGACGGGTAGCAAGTCCGAGGCAGCCTTGGCCGTGGGTTGTGACGAGACCACAATCCGCAAGATGGTCAAGAAGAAGCTGGCAGAGAACGCTGAAAAGGCCGAAATGCATGGCCAAGCGCTCCTTGACGCCGAAGTTGAGGTGCGTGACCTCATGGCCTTGGTTCGCGTCCGGCTCCAAGAGATCCTCATGGACCCCAATGCCAGCGTGGAGCAAATCCGTCAGGCAGCGGCTGCGGTCCACGAGGGTGGCAAGGTGGCGTCCCACATCAGGGTGAACAACGCCAAGGTCATGAACAAGCTCATCGAGCGCGGTGAGATCAAGCTGACCGCTCAACCCCAAGCCCTGTCCATCGTGGCTCCCCCTGAGGTTGAGCCCGAGTAACCCTGTGCCCATCACCAAGCCACAGTTGTCCACGGATACTAAGTGGGTGCCGCTACCCATGCAGGCGCAGGCTCTGGCTTGTGGTGCCTATGAGCTTTTCCTCGGTGGTGCAGCAGGCCCCGGCAAGAGTGAGTGCCTAGTGGTGGCCCCCCTGAGGTGGGTCCACCTACCTACCTCCAAGGCCATCCTGTTTCGGAACAGCTACCCCGAGCTCAAGCGCACCCTCATCGAGAAGTCCCGCAAGTTCTACCCGAGGCTTGGGGCGACCTACAATGAGGGCTCCCACACCTGGACGTTCCCAAGTGGGGGGACCATCGAGTTCGCCTACTTGGAGGCGGACCGCGACGTGCATCGCTACCAAGGGGCTGACTACAGCTTCGCCGGGTTCGATGAGCTCCCGCACTTCAGTGAGTACGTCTACCGCTACATGAGCTCCCGCCTCCGAAGCTCAAGCGGGGTGCCCATCCGTCTCCGCTCCACTGGCAACCCCGACGGCCCCCACCTTGAGTGGGTCCGTAAGAGGTTCGCTCCCTGGATTGACAAGACCACACCCGCTGGCAAGTCCCTGTGGTTCGACCCCGAGGGCAACCAAGTCGCCAAGGGCACACCCGATGCCCTGTCCAGGTGCTACATCCCCGGGAAGCTGTCGGACAACCCGTACCTCCCCGACAGCTATCGGGCGCAGTTGATGGCCCTGGACCCTGTCACAAGGGCCAAGCTCTTGGACGGTGACTGGGACGCCGTGATTGGTGACGGCTCACTGTTCCACCAGGGGTGGTGGCAGCACCTCTCCAGCCCCCCCGTGTGCGCCCGCAAGGTGCGAGCATGGGATCTCGGTGCAACCCCCACGGGCGACCCCACAGAGGGTGTCCTCATGGGTGACCGTGGGCACGGTGTCACCCCTCGCTGGGTGATCCTGGACGTGGTGACCGTGAAGGACGGACCCACTGGGGTGCATCGTGCGGTGAAGAAGACCGCAGAGATGGACGGGCGGGGGACCATCGTGTGCTTGCCCCAAGACCCAGGGCAGGCTGGCAAGGACCAAGCGGAGAGCTTCGTCAAGGAGCTCGCGGGTTGGGATGTTCGCATCCGTCGCCCCTCCACTGCCAAGGTGGTCCGGGCAGGCCCGTTGTCGTCCCAAGTAGGGGCCGGTAACGTGGCACTGGTCAATGGTCTGTGGGTCCCAAGTTTCGTGGCCCAAGCTCATGCTTTCCCCCTGGCCAAGCATGACGACAAGATCGACGCGGCCAGCGATGCTTTCGGTGTGCTGACGGAACCCTCGCGTGCCGTCACCACGTCCACCTACGATTTCTGAAGATCCACCCCAAGGACCACAACATCATGCTCACCCCAAACCTGTCCGCCGAAGTCACCGAGTTCCTCAAGGGCGTCCAGACCCAAGGAGAGTCAGAGAGGTTCTGGGCGCTTCAAAGGGCAGAATCGTTGTGGAATGGTCAGCGGTACATCTGCGAAGGTCGCCCCTCGTTCTGGGACCAGAGCGTCCCTCTGCGGGAGCGTGCCCCCTGCGTGCAATCTCACCTCCCCCGGACGGCTGGGCTTCGGCTCGCCCACATGGTCATGGGGGATCGCAGCTTCCCCGCAGTCACGGTCAAGGGTGGGGGGTACGGGTCGGCACTGACACCCAAGGACATCGCCCTGGTGCAGGCCCTGGTGGACGAACTGATCGCAGCGTCCAAGCTCTCCATCAAGGCCCGTGAGTACCTCATCGAGGGTCTCAAGACAGGCACATCGGTGTCCATCCAGTCGCTGTCCAACGGGAAGCCCTCCATCCAGATCCTCCCCGCCAAGTGGTGTACCCCGTTGCTGGACGCACAGGGTCAGGTTGTCCACATGGTGGTCCAGTACAAGATCCCCAGCACCACCCCCGGCACCTACCAGTGGTACCGGCGTGAGATCGGTGGGGGGATGGACAAGGTGTGGAAGCCCGTTCCTGTGACCAAGGTGGAGCCCAAGTGGGACACTCTCCCCCTGGAGTCCGAGGGCATCCTTGAGTTCACCCCAGTGGTGTGGACCCGCTCCCTGTCCGAGGGTGTGGATGAGGGGTCCAACGTGGATGGCCACGCCCTGGCAGAGGGGCTGGAGGACGAGGTGGAAGCCCTGGACATGGAACTGTCCCAGTATTACCGCAACGCCCTCTACAACGGCGACCCTCAGATGGTCCGCACGGGCACCGACCCTGACGAGACTCCCGCCCCCATTGGGGAGCAAGGGGCCATGGGGTCTGTGTTCTCGTGGTTCAACGGGAAGTCTTTCGGGCGTGGTGGAGACACCGGACTCAAGAAGGCACCCGGCAAGGTGTGGAACATCCCCGAGGGTGGGGATGCCAAGCTCCTGGAGAGCTCGGGCAGCGGTGCCAAGATCATCGAGGGCGCGATCTCGCAGCTTCGTCGGGTGGCAACGGACTCCCTGGGTGTGGTCCTGGCAGACCCTGACACCCTCGGGAGGGGCGACCTGAGCGCCCGTGCCCTGACCCTCATGTTCGGCCCCATGCTGGACACATGTGACAACCTGAGGGCCACCTACGGGGACGCCATCATTCTCATCCTCGGGCAACTGCTTCGGCTGTGTGCAGGGGCGGAAGCACTCCAGGGTGGTGTCCACCTCCAGTCATGGGTGGATGCACAGCCTGCTCTCTCCAAGATGTTCGCATCCAAGGTGGTGCCCGCCACGGAAGAGGG
>ERZ724522.1767-NODE-1767-length-10997-cov-8.290623_pt1 | contig 10997 bp, 14 predicted proteins | sample MGYA00376055_ERZ724522 | MGnify/ENA primary metagenome ERZ724522 (study PRJEB28724, sample SAMN07190884) | wastewater metagenome | isolation source: effluent of sewage treatment plant in Hong Hong | place: Hong Kong | collected 2016-03-17 ... | reverse complement strand
GCCTTCTCTTCATAAACCGTAACATTGAGGCATTTCCCGAATGACAGAATGGCCCGCCGACAAGGTGGAGCGGCGCGCGGTTGCGGCGCTGATCCCCTACGCCCGCAACTCGCGGACGCACAGCGCGGAACAGGTTTCGCAGATCGCCGCGAGCATTCGGGAGTGGGGCTGGACGACGCCTGTTCTGGTTGACGAGGACGGCGGCATCATCGCCGGGCATGGCCGGGTTCTGGCGGCGCAGAAGCTGGGCATCACGGACGTTCCGTGCATGGTGGCGACCGGGTGGTCGGACGCGCAGCGCAAGGCTTACGTCATCGCGGATAACAAGCTGGCGATGAATGCGGGCTGGGATAATGACCTGCTCAAGATCGAGATGCAGGCGCTAAACGGCGACGGGTTCGACCTTGTACTGACGGGCTTTGCGGCTGACGAGTTGGCGGCCTTCATGGCTGACGATCCGAACGAAGGATTGACTGACCCGGACGCTGTTCCTGATGTGCCGGTTGATCCGGTGTCGTCGCTTGGCGACATATGGGTGCTTGGCAAGCACCGCATTGCTTGTGGATCGTCTACGGACGCGCATACGGTCGAGGCTGTGCTGGCCGGGGTGAAGCCGCACCTGATGGTCACCGATCCGCCCTACGGCGTCGAGTATGATCCGGGCTGGCGCGAGAAGGCCGGGCTGAACGGCCCAGAGGCCGCCAAGGGCAAGGTGCTGAACGACGACAAAGCCGACTGGCGCGAGGCTTGGGTGCTGTTCCCCGGCGACGTCGCCTATGTCTGGCACGCCGGGCTCTATGCCGGCACCGTGGCCGACAGCCTGACCGCCACCGGCTTCACCATGCGCAGCCAGATCATCTGGGCCAAAAGCGTCATGGTCATGTCGCGCGGAGACTACCATTGGCAGCACGAGCCCTGCTGGTATGCGGTGCGCAAGGGCAAGACCGGGCACTACGATGGCGGTCGCAAGCAGACCACGCTCTGGCAGATCGATAAACCCCGCAAGTCCGAGACCGGCCACAGCACGCAAAAGCCTATTGAGTGCATGAAGCGCCCGATTGAGAACAACAGCAGCCCCGGCCAGGCGGTCTATGAACCGTTCAGCGGCAGCGGCACCACGATCATTGCGGGCGAAATGACCGGGCGCAGCGTCTACGCCATCGAGTTGAACCCGGCCTATGTCGACGTCGCTGTGACCCGCTGGCAGGATTTCACTGGCGAGCGCGCCGTGCTGGAGTCAACGGGCCAAGCGTTTGACGAAATCAAGGCCGAGCGTCTAGCGGCTTAGGACGGATTAGCATGGCACAGCGCGGCAGGAAATCAGCGGCTGCGGCTGAAATCTCAGTCGTTCCCGGCAGCTTCGGCAAGAGGCCAGAACCCCCGGCAGAGTTGTCAGACGACGAGGCCGCTATCTGGCGGGCGACGGTATCAAGCGAGGCATCGGATTTCTTCGGAACGGCTGCGCTGCGTGGGATGCTCTCGGACTACTGCCGCCACCGGGCCAGCGCGGACAAGGTGTCGGAAGTTATCAACGTGTTTCAGGCTGAGTGGCTGAAGAACGCGGACGGGGCGAAGCGGTATCACGGCTTGCTCAAGATGCGGGATCTGGAAACGCGGGCGGCGGCTGACAAGGCTACCAAGCTGCGACTGACAAACCAGTCGCGCTACACGCCGCAGGCTGCGTCTACGGCATCGCGCGGCGCGGCCAAGGGGATGAAGCCTTGGGAAATGTAAAGCGCAAGGAGACGCGCGGGGAAAAGAACTGCCGCTGGATCGAAACGTGCTGCAACATTCCAGAGGGGCGGGACGTTGGCAAGCCGGTCAAGCTTCGGTCGTGGCAGCGTTACGAGATATGCAGGATATACGACAACCCGCACGGGACGCGGCGCGCGATCCTGACCTTCGGCAGAAAGAACGGCAAGACGGCGCTGGCCGCGTTCCTGACGCTGCTGCACTTGTGTGGGCCAGAGGCTAAACCGAACTCGCAGCTTTACAGCGCGGCGCAATCACGGGAACAGGCTGCAATCCTCTTTGCCTTGGCGGCGAAGGTGGTGCGCATGTCACCGGAACTGGTTCCGGTTGTGGGCATCCGGGACACAGCAAAACAGCTTTATTGCTCCGAACTTGGCACCCTTTACCGGGCGCTGTCTGCGGAAGCATCTACAGCCTACGGTCTAAGCCCGGTGCTGATCATTCACGACGAACTGGGGCAGGTCAAAGGCCCGCGTTCGGAACTATACGAGGCGCTGGAAACGGCGACAGGGGCACAAGAAGACCCGCTGTCCATCGTCATTTCAACGCAGGCCCCGACCGATGCGGACCTGCTTTCGCTGCTGATCGAGGACGGGCTGACGGGCCAAGACCCGCGCGTTGTGGTGTCGCTTTACGCTGCGCCGATGGAGATGGACCCGTTCAGCGAGGAGGCGATCAGGGCCGCAAATCCGGCGTTCGGTGACTTCCAGAACCGGGTCGAGACGCTGGCGATGGCGGAAGACGCGCGCCGGATGCCCAGCCGGGAAGCGGAATACCGTAACCTGATCCTGAATCAGCGCGTGGATATGAACGCCCCGTTCATCAGCCGCACGGCATGGACAGATTGCGCCGGGCCTGTGGTGCCAGACTTCAAGGGCCTGCCGGTCTACGCGGGCTTGGACTTGTCGGAGGTATCGGACCTTACGGCCTTTGTGGCGGTCGCGCCGGTTGCAGATGCTTGGCACGTCAAGCCGACCTTCTGGCTTCCGGGGACGGGGCTGGCTGACAAGGCGCGGGCCGACCGCGTGCCTTACGACCTGTGGCACAAGCAGGGGTGGCTGCAGGCTTCGCCGGGGCCAACGGTGGACTATGAATTCGTGGCGGCGTTCCTGTGGGACTTTTGCCAAGCGAACGACGTTCGCAAGATCGCCTTTGACCGATGGAACTGGCGGCACCTCAAGCCCTGGCTATTGAAGGCCGGGTTCACCGAAGAACAACTGTCCGACGAAGGCGCGCTGTTTGAGCCTATGGGGCAGGGCTTCCAGAGCATGTCGCCTGCGCTTCGAGACCTTGAAAGCGCCATTCTGAACAAGCGCATTGCGCACGGTGGGCACCCTGTCTTGACCATGTGCGCGGCGAACGCAACCGTCCAGGCCGACCCAGCCGGAAACCGAAAGCTGAGCAAGATGAAATCGCATGGTCGGATTGACGGGATGGTGGCGCTAGCAATGGCAATGAGCGTGGCGGGGACATGGGAGGGCAGCGTGAAAGGCCCGTCGGTCTACCGCGAGCGCGGGGCGCTGGTGCTCTGATGAGCTTCTGGCAGCGCCTGTGGAATGGAGCGCAGCCGCCGTCGCCGCGCGCAGCGATCCAGCCGGACGGCGGTGGCGTCATCATTCGCACGCCGCAACAGCTTGAGGAGGCGATGCGCGGGGGGATGGCGAGCGCGGCCGGCGTTTCCGTCACGCCCGCGAACGCGATGCGGGCGGCTGCGGTCTATGCGTCGGTGCGAATCCTCGCCTCGGCGGTCGCTACCATGCCGCTGCACGTCAAGCGCCGCGTCAACGACCGCGAGCGGGAAGACCTGTCGGGCCATCCTCTGTCTGTGGTGCTGCGCCGCCGGCCGAATTCGTGGCAAACGCCTTCGCAGTTCCGGCGGATGATGCAGGCGCATCTTCTTCTGCGCGGCAATGCCTATGCGCTGATCGTCCGGTCGCGCGGCCAAGTGCTTCAGGTGGTGCCGCTGCATCCCGACCGCGTGGAATGCGTGCAGGCGAATGACCTTTCGCTGCGCTACACCTATGCGCGGCAGGACGGGCGGCGCGTGATCCTGGATCAGGCGGAGGTCTTTCATCTCGTCGGCCTGACGCTTGACGGCGTGCATGGCGTCTCGCCGATCACCTATGCGCGGGAGACGATCGGCATTGCGCTGGCGACGGAGAACCACGGCGCCACGATGTTCCGCAACGGGACGCGCGTCGGTAACGTCATCACGCACCCCGACAAGCTCGGCCCCGAGGGCGTCGAGAACCTGCGGGCGAGTCTCGACAACTTCCGCGCCGGGGGTGCCAACGAGGGCAAAGACCTTGTGCTTGAGGAAGGCATGAAGATCGAGCCGCTCGGCATGACCGCGCAGGATGCGCAGTTCATCGAGAGCCGGAAGTTCTCGCGCAGCGACATCGCGATGTTCTTCGGGGTGCCGCCCTCGATGCTCGGCGACAACACCGGGAGCGACTCCAACTGGGGCACCGGGCTTGAGCAGAAGTCGCTCGGCTTCGTGGCCTACACGCTAGAGGACCATCTCACGACTTGGGAGGAGACGATCAACCGCGACCTGATCGCCGAGGATGACGTCTATGCCCGCTTCAACCGCGCCGCCCTGGTGAAGGGCGATATCAAGTCTCGCTGGGAAGCCCACACCAAGGGGTTGCAGTGGGGCGTCTACAGCCCGAATGAAATCCGGGCGCTTGAGGACGAGAACCCGCGCGAGGGCGGTGACGTCTACTACGACCCGCCGAACACCGCCGGCGCTCCGGGATCGCGGACAGGAGATCAGAATGACTCTACGAACCCTGCCTGAAGCCAAGGGCTTCCAGCGCCCGCAGAACTACCAATGGGACGCCCCGTCTGACGTTCTGGCGAAATGGGCCGAGACGCCAGCGCCGCGAGCCGCAGCCGAGGGTGACAACGTGATCAGCGTCCTTGACGTGATCGGCGAGGACTTCTGGACCGGTGGCGGCGTGACGGCGAAGCGGGTGGCGGCGGCGCTGCGCTCGATCGGCGAGCGCGACGTTGTCGTGCAGATCAACTCGCCCGGCGGCGACATGTTCGAGGGCATCGCCATCTACAACCTTTTGCGCCGGCATCCCGCCGCGGTCCGGGTCGAAATTCTCGGCTGGGCTGCCTCGGCCGCGTCGATCATCGCGATGGCCGGCGACGAGATCGTGATGGGGCTCGGCACCTTCATGATGGTCCACAACGCCTGGGGCGTCGTCATCGGCAACCGCCACGACATGCGCGAGGTCGCCGATCTGTTCGACGGGTTCGACGGTGCCATCGCCGACATCTACGAGGCCCGCACCGGCCAGGATCGCGCCGATATCGAGAAGCTCATGGACGCCGAGACCTTCATGGTGCCGTCCGATGCGGTCGCCAAGGGCTTCGCCGATGCCGTCGGTGACGATATTCAGTTGCCGGACGGCGGCGCAAGTAACAACGCCCGCGGGCTGATGGCCCGCCGGCAGACCGAGGCCGCGCTTGCCAAGGCCGGCTTTTCCCGAGCCACCCGTGCCGAGATGCTTCTCGAAATGGGTATCAGTGATGCGGCCCCGCGCGATGCAGGCCGCCCCGCCGCGCGCGATGCAGGCGAATTCGAGGCTTCCATCCGGGAGCTTCTCGCAACCCTCAAGTCATAGGAGACCATCATGACGATGGCAAACCACAGCCGCTTCCGCGGCCTGTCGGGCCTCGTGCGCGCGGATGCGTCCGGCGCCAAGGCCCTGGTCGACGAGATCAACCGGGCGTTCAACGAGTTCAAGGACAAACACTCGGCGGACATGGCGGACGTCGTCCGCGCCGAAGAAGTCGGGCGCATCAACGCCTCGCTGACCGACCTCGGCAAGGAGCTGGAGAAGGTCAACGCCGCGCTCGCGGCCGCCCGTCTCGGCGGTGCCGGCGGCGAGAGCGATCCGGCGGCGGCAGAGCACGCCCAAGCGTTCAACCGGTTTTTCCGCAAGGGGATCGACAACGGCCTCGCGGACCTCGAAGTCAAGGCGAAGATGACGACGCAGTCCGATCCGGACGGCGGCTACCTGGTGCCGGAGGAGATGGAATCGACCATCGACCGCGTGCTTGGCACGGTGTCCTCGATCCGCTCCGTCTCGCGCGTCATCAACATCTCGACGGACAGCTACAAGAAGCTGGTGAACCAGGGCGGCGCCGGTTCTGGCTGGGTCGGCGAGACCCAGGCGCGTCCGGAGACGAACACGCCGACGCTGGCCGAGATCACCATCAACGCGCAGGAGCTCTATGCCAACCCTGCGTCGACGCAGAAGGCGCTGGATGATGCCGCGATCGACATCGCCCAGTGGCTCGCCGATGAGGTGGGCATCGTCTTCGCCGAACAGGAAGGCGCGGCCTTTGCGGCCGGCGATGGTGTCAACAAGCCGAAGGGCATCTTCAGCTACGCGACGGTCGCCAACGCCTCCTACACCTGGGGCAAGCTCGGCTTCATCGGCGCCGGCGGCGCGACCTTCCCGACTGCGTCGACCACGGTCAACCCGGCCGATCCGCTGATGTCGCTCTACTTCGCGCTGAAGGCGGGCTATCGCAACAATGCCTCGTGGCTGATGTCGGACGCGACGATGGAGACGGTGCGCAAGCTGAAGGACGTGGAAGGCAAATACGTCTGGGCACCGCCCACCGAACAGGCCGAGGTCGCGACGATCCTGCGCAAGCCGGTGATCTCGGACGACAACTGTCCGGCGATCGGGGCCGGCACCTTCCCCATCGCCTTCGGCGACTTCAGCCGCGGCTACCTGATCGTCGACCGGGTGGGTATCCGGGTGCTGCGCGATCCCTACACCAATAAGCCGAACGTGCACTTCTACACCACGAAGCGCGTCGGCGGCGGCGTCGTCAACTTCGAGGCGATCAAGCTCCTGAAGATGGCCTGATCCAACGGGGGCCGGCACAATCCGGCCCCCTTCACCTCACGGCGCGGCAATGCGCCATTCATCAAGGGAGTCTCCCATGAAAGACCTCTATTCTGCGGTGGGGCTCGTGCAGTCGCTCGCCCCCGTCGTTCTCGCGGCGACCAACACCGGGTCTGCCATTGACCTCGAAGGCTTCAATTCGGCGGTTGTCGAATTCACGACCGGTGCCATCGCCGGCGCCGGCAACTTCACGGCGAAGTTGCAGGAGTCGGACACCACGACTCCCGCCGACTTCGCCGATGTCGCGGCGGCTGACCTGAAGGGCGCGCTGCCTGCCGTGCTGGCGGCGGCAACCGTCTACAAGCAGGGCTATGTCGGGCGGAAGCGTTATCTCCGCCACGTCATCACGCTGAACAGCGGCACGTCGATCGCCGCCGCCGTGACGGTCATCAAGAGCCATGCCGGCAACGCGCCGGTGGCCTGAGGCGCATGAACGATCCGGCGGGGGCGACACCGCCCCCGTCTACTCCAGCCGGTGGTGGGGATGATGCGACTGACGATCAAGACGCCGCCGACAGTGCTTGCCGTCGATCCCGCGCTGGTTCGCGACCATCTGCGGATCGAGATCGGCCCGGAGGACTATCTCGTGGAGAACTACATCCGCGCGGCGACGGCGCTTCTTGACGGCTGGACCGGCATTCTCGGCCGCGCTCTGATGCCGCAGACCTGGGTGATGACGCTTGGTGGTTTCCCGTCCGGCTGCATCACGATCCCGCTCGGGCCGGTGGCCTCCATCGTCGCAGTCCGCTACCGCGATGCGACAGGCACGTGGCAGACGGTCGCGCCTGGCGACTATGAGGCGTCCTTGGGCGATGTGTCTGCCGAGTTGCGCGCGCCCGCTGGCTGGCCCGGCGCGGGCGACTGGCTCGATGCGGTGGAGGTGGAATTCGTGGCGGGCGACGGATGCCCGGACGCGGTGCGAGTCGCGATCATGTTCATGGTCGCCGCGATATTCGACGGGCGGCAGGGCGACGACATGCTCACGCCGGCGGCGGCGACGATGATCGCGCCACACCGGGTGAGGCGGGTCTAATGGCACGCGATCTGCGGCGCGACAAGATCGGCTCGCTTGACCAGCGGATCACCTTGCAGTCTCTGACGCGTGCGCCGGACGGCATGGGCGGGTCGTCTTCCGCATGGACGAATATTTCGGGATGCGCGACGGTTTGGGCATCGGCGCGGCCGGGCTCGGCGCGCGAGGCGCTCGCGTCGGATCGCGTGAATGCAGGCGGGCTTTACGTTTTCACGATCCGCAACCGCGACGATCTGAATGAGGCGGATCGGATAGTGTGGCGCGGCGAGAATTACAACATCCGCGCGGTGCGCCGTCGCGGAGGTCGCGAGCTTTATCTGGAAATCGAGGCCGAGCGGGGCGTCGCAGATGTCGGTTGAGGTGAGCGGCATTGCCGACGTCAACCGGATACTGATGGAAATAGCGCCCCGCGAAGCGATCAACCTTGTCCGCGCGACGGTGCATGACATTGCCTCGCAGCTGAGCAAGGACGCGGCCGCGAATGCGCCGAAAGATACTGGCACGCTGAAAAAGGCGATCCGGCCGAAGCGGCGCCGCGGCGATCGCACCACGGTCCAGTCTGACGTTATCGTGTCGTCGTCGGCCTATTACTGGCGGTTTCTGGAATATGGCGATGGCCCGGATGGCGTGGCGTATGACTTCTTCCTGAATGCGCTTCAGTCGCTGCGGCCGAATGTCGAGCGCGTGTATCTGGAAGCCTTCGCGCGGAAGCTGACGGCGCGGATGGCGCGCGAGAGGAAGCGCAAATGAGCGCAGAGACGGAAATCCAGAAGGCAGTCTATGCCGCGCTTTCCGGCAACGCCACCTTCGCTGCCAAGGTCGCCGCGATCTATGACGCCGCGCCGCAATTCGCGGACGGCGGAAGCGCCGCGAATTTCCCGTTCGTGACGATCGGGTCCATTTCGCCGGCTGAATACGACACGCAGTCGAAAACGGGCTTCGACGCGGTCATCCGAATGCACTCCTTCAGCCGGTCATCGGCGATGAAGCAGGTTAAGGAAATTCAGGGCGCGGCATATGACGTGCTGCACCTCGGGAGCTTGACCATGACGGGATACCGGCTGGTCATCATGCGTCGTGAGACAAGCGACGTGCAGCGCGACTCGGATGGGTCGTTTCACGGGGTTTGCGACTACCGCGCCCTAATCGAGAAAATCTAAGGAGGCCGAGAGATGGCAAAAGGTGCAGGGCGTCTTTGCGTCCTCAAGAAAGGTGCGACGGCTATCGCCGGCGCACGCGTGGTCGGCATGACGTGGAATGGTCAGGCGATCGACGTGACAGATCAGGGTGACAGCGGCATCCAGACCTTCCTCGATGGCGTGATCGCCAGCGATACGCTTGAGCTGTCGATCGAGGGACTGGAGGAAGATGAGGTCATTCGTGATATCGCGCTGTCGTCGACCAACGCGGCGAAGTTCCTCACGGACCTGACCTTCAATTTCCCGAGCGGCGACTCGATCAGCGGGAACTTCGTCCTGACCTCCTACAGCGAGACGGGCAACTACCAGGAGGCGATGACCTTTAGCGCGACCTTCGTGCGCAACGGCGCCCACACCTACACCGACGCCCCGTGATGAAGGGGTTTGATGACGTCAGGCTATCGTGGAAGGGCGAGGAATACGTGATCGCCGCAGATCGGATATTTGACCTGGTGATGCGCGTCGAAGATATCATCATGGGGGCTGGCGCAACGCCGGCCTTCGTGTTGCTGCTGCAAAACCGCGTGTCGCAGAGCAAGCTTGCGGCAGCCTATGCCGAGGCGCTGCGGTTTGCCGGAGCCAAGGTCGGCCCGCAAGAGGTCTATCTTTCGATCATGGCTGACTTCGCATCCAACAGCGCCGAGGCGGCGCGGAAGGTGCAGGACGCCATCGTCGGGCTGCTCTGCATCATCTCGCCGCCGCTCGCCGCCGAGATCATCGGGGATCAGCCTGCCGAAAAAAAGACATAGGGGCCGACGCGAGGCCGATGGTTCAGGCGCTATTCGACATTGCCGTTGGGCAGTGGGGATGGATGCCAGAGCAATTCTGGCGGTGTCGGCCCGGCGACTTCTGGTGGACCTTCCGCGCCAAACTGCCGCCCGAGCGGCTTGAGCGGCCGAGGCTGCTGAGGGAGATGCACGACATGCTGAAGGCCGCGAAGAATGGCTAAAATCGTCGGCGACGTCGCAATCGAGGTTGGCGCCAACATCGCCCCGCTTGTCCGCGAGCTTGGCAAGGGCAAGGGCCATCTGGACAGGTTCGGGCGCGATGCTGAAAGCACCGGCGCGCGGATGGCGAAGCTCGGCGCGGCGGCGGGCATCGCCTTCGGCGCCATCGTGACCGGCGCGTCCGCAGTGGGCGCGGCGGCAAAGCAGGTGTCCAACCACACCCGCGAGCTTGAGAGGCTGGCGCAGGTTGCGGGCGTGAATGTGGAGCGGTTCCAGTCGCTCGCCTTCGCTGCGGGTGAGTATGGTATCGCTCAGGACAAGCTGTCGGACATCCTCAAGGACGTCAACGACAAGGTCGGCGACTTCCTGCAGAATGGCGCTGGACCGCTTCAGGACTTCTTTACGAACATCGGTCCGAAGGTCGGGGTGACGGCGGATCAGTTTCGCAGGCTCTCGGCCGCCGACGCGCTGCAACTTTACGTGTCGTCCTTGGAAAAGGCGAACGTCAGCCAGTCGGAAATGACCTTCTACATGGAGGCGCTGGCGAACGACGCCACGCGCCTTGTGCCGCTCCTTCAGAATGGCGGCGCAGCGATGGGCGAGCTTGAGCAGGCCGCCCGCGACCTTGGCATCGTGCTTGACGAAGACCTTGTGGCCAAGGCTTCGCGCATGGGCGAAATCTGGGACCGCATGATGACTGCGATGCAGTCGCGGTTCCTGACCTTCGCCGCCACGGTGATGAATGGCTTCGATGCGATCTTCGGGATCACCGAGGAAGCGCAGATGAGTATCGGGCGCGAAAATCTGATGAAGCTGGCGGACGAGCGCGGCAAGGTAATCGACGAAATCGGCGCGCTCAGGAAGGGAAGCGATCTTTCGCAAGCCCTCGGACCGTATGATGTGAGCAACAGGAATGCCGATTATCTTGAGGAAGACCTCAAGGCGATCGAAGAGGAAATGAATGTCGAGAACGACAAGCTCCTGAAGCTCAACGAGCTTGTCACGAAGCGCGAAGAAGCGAAGGCGCGGCTTGCGGCACTGACAGACGGCAGCGGCTCTGGTGGCGGCAGCGGCTCTGGCGGCGGCGCTGGCGGTGCTCGTTGTCATCGGCGTCGGCGGTTTCACCGGCACG
>ERZ724522.1766-NODE-1766-length-11002-cov-4.796565_pt1 | contig 11002 bp, 11 predicted proteins | sample MGYA00376055_ERZ724522 | MGnify/ENA primary metagenome ERZ724522 (study PRJEB28724, sample SAMN07190884) | wastewater metagenome | isolation source: effluent of sewage treatment plant in Hong Hong | place: Hong Kong | collected 2016-03-17 ... | reverse complement strand
CGGTGCCAGTCGTGTAGCTGAGCGATAGGCCACCAGTTGCGGTCGTGATGACAACCTCCGAGTAGACGACGGTGAGCGCGGTACCTGTCGCGCTAGCGGACACTACGGTTGGCGCGGTGAGGTCGGGCGGGGCTTTCTGCCAGACGTTAGCGTAAACCAGCGTGCTGCCGCCATCAGCGAGCGTCTGGAAATCAATGTACGTGTCCTGCGCAGGGTCGTACGAGTAACCCGAGGTCGGCGGAAAGATGTTCCAGTTGCCGACGAACGTCAGATTTCCGGCGGAGCTGCTTGTGAACTTACCTGCAGGGATCTTGAGTATGTAGTGCACACCAGGCAGTACCGATCCCATCGTCAGCGTAACCGTCGTCGCCGCGGTCGCGCTTAACGTGCGAAACGCGGGCACGGTGAGATCGACCGTAAATGACGATCCTGATACTTGCTGCAGGCCTGGAAGTCTGATCATACGAGTATTACACGCTTCAGGGTAACGTGCATGCGGTCAAGCATGCGAACGAACACGGCGCATGCCTCGGCGTTAGTAAACGACTCGGACCCGGGCATTACCGCCCATGCACCGGGCCAGGTTACCGAGGATGCCGTACCGGTAGGAAACACAAGCACGCCGATCGGGCCCACTGCGTGACCGCCGCCGTCCGTCAGCGCGACCGCGCTTGATCCGGAGTAGGTCGAGACGTAGTCATACCCTAGCGAAATCGCGGTTGAGAACGCCTTAGCCCTGAACCCATCGATGCGTGCTCGATCATCGTCTGAACGAAGAACAAATGGGCCGCTGTAAGGGTCCGGCGCAAAGAGCCCGATCGGCCATCCTGCTTCGTCTCGCCACCAAAACCAGGCCCCGCTGCTCAGCAGACCGGCGGGCGAAAACCAGCGCTGTTGCTGAGTGAGCCGATTGAACCAGGTGTTGGGGGCAGTCATTACAACACGCGCATGTAGCGAACGAAGGCGCCGGCTTTAGCCGTGATTGCTGACGAAGCTACCTCGCTAGCAAAGCGGGCGACCACGTTACCGCTCGCGGACGGCGTGATCACGCCCCAGATGCGGGCGATATTGCCGGTCGTTGCCACGCTGGTTGCGTTCGACGTGGCAGGGTTGTCGTAGGCCACGACGCCGCTATTTCGCGTGACCGTCGTCGCGGTCAGCGAGTATTCAGACTCATACGCGAGGAATGACGTAGCGGGGCCGTTGATCGACCACCGCGATCCGGTCGTCGTTGCTGCGGCGGTGTACGGAATAATGAACTCAAAGAAGCTCGTCTCACCGGACGTCACCGGGAATTGCAGACCAGTTACGTCGGCAATCGTGTTCGCCGTACCGTTTGCGTTTATGACGTCGGCGTTGATTGCCACGACATTCATCTGCTGCGTTACGCCAGCAAACGACGCGCTCGAATCGTTGCGGATGAAACTGTTGCCGTACTCATCGACGATCAGCGACCATCCCGGCTGCAGCGTTGCCCGATACGCAGGGTAATCCGTGGCGCTCGTGTTGACGTTCAGCGTGACGGTGTTCGCCAGCGTGGTGCTGGTGTTCACGACGCAGACGCGCACGACGTTGCGCGCGGTGCCCGACGAAGGCGCAGCAATGACGTCTGACGTCGCCGCCGAACTGAAGTTCAGTTGCACCGGAGTGCCTACGGTCACCGTCCCTGACGTCGTGTCGACGTAGTCTGCGGTGACCGTTACGGTGGCCGCACTTGAGCGCGTAACGGTCAGCTTGTTCGTGCTGGTTAGGATGATCACTTATTGTGTTCCTTGTATTGTTGCGGCTACCGATCAGGTTCAGTCGTGGAAGCGAGCAACACCAAGCAGAGCGTCACGAAGCTGGATACCCATCTTCATGGCCCCGTAGCCATTGGCATGCTCGGCGTCGTTGACGTTTACCTTGGGTAGCCAATGGATTCCGTCCAACGGGTTGCTCAAGTCAGGGTGTCGCGGAACAACGAAGTCGAGAACGCCAGTGTCGACAAGATCAAGCATCTGGTCGTTTACATCGTCGATGACTGCGTTGTACGTTGAGTTCTGGGCTGGTGGTATTTGCCAGGATCCAACAAGCACATACTTCCCTGACGCGCGGCTCTCGTTCGCCCACTGAGTTTGCTGAGCGATGGTGGTAGCCGCGCTCTGTCCAGCGTGCACGTCGTTCGTGCCGCAATGGGCTAACGCTACGTTCCATAGGTTCGCGTTGAGCGTGGCCTCGACGGCGGACCGACCGGCTAGCATCGACGTGGGGGCGAACCCACTAGCCGTTGCCCAGCGTTGGCCCGATTGGGCTTTGTTGATCAGCTGCGTCTTTAGGCCAGCTCGAGGGAAGATGTACCTTCGACACTGGTAGTCGACGGCTACCTCTCCAGCTGGCGCCAAAAAGTCGGTACCGCAACGAGCCATGTTGGAGTCACCGGTCAAAACAACCCGGTAGGCGCTTGCCGCGGCGACCGCGAAGTGACGTTTCAATTCGTCATTCGATAACGCGGTGTTGTAGATCGCAAAGTCCTTGGCTTTGTGTTGCCATGAGCCCGTGGTTAAGTTGTACGCTCCGAAGTTCATCATCTCAGTGAGACGAGATGGTACGCTGCTCAATACGTACACCGGTGTGACCATGTCATTGACGTAGACACGCACCGTGAAACCATCGAACGTTAGTGCGATCGCTTGCCGTTTCCCAGTTTCCCAGTTTGCAACTGCGTTGTAGCCGGTATCGTACAGCGTTCCCGCGTAGTGAAACTTGAGCTTTCCACCGCTGACAAGCAGTGTTACCCGCAGGTTGGGGCCACTGACCAAGTTGTAGTTGGTGCTTGTGTCCCAGCTGCGACCGGCCACGCGCTTGACGAGTGCGGTCAATGTGAACGGTGCGCTACCTGCCGGTATTAGGTATCCGCCGGCTGTCACATAGCTGGTCGCTACACCGCCGTAGTCGAACTCTTCATCGGTGAGAGAAACGCCGCTTGACGTGCCGTTGATTGTTACCGGTGAGTTGTCTTTGACGACAGGTAGTGCTGTTCCGACTTGCAGGCTTCCGTTTGCCCAGCGCTGTAATCCTGGCGGCATCGCAACCAGCACATTGGTTGACTCATCGCTTGGTAGCGGGCACCCAAGGTGGTCACGTACGTGCCTCAGCGCCTTCCCCATCTGCGTTGCGTCGAGAGCGTGCCCGTGCAGGAGCGCTAGGTACCTGACGTACATTGCGGATTGGCTTGAGACGGCGCCAGCCAGCAGTGCACAGCCAATCGAGAATCGGTTGACGGTGAGCGTGCCACTCATTGTGTGAGTGGCAGACAGGAGAGTTGCTTCGCCCGTAGCGGTTAGCTGCATTACCAGCAGGGCCCCAGCGGCGCTCAGCGAGAGCCCGTAGATGGCCTGCTCATTGAGCGCCGCCACCGCACCGGCAGGGCTCGTTTCCGGGGTGCCATTTCTGTTTGAGATGACACCGATAGCGTCCCCGCTGGGCAGGTACAGTCCGCGCCAGTTGTTGTTCAGCGACGAGTGACCCAGGAATAGGACGTTTCGCTGGGCAGCGGTGCTTCGAATTCGCGCCGCCATGATCCACGTGAAGGCGGATGATGCTGTGTAGGCGGCTGCGGCTTCGTTGACTGTGATATGCTGGGACGTCGACGGTCGTAGGTGCGCAGCGCGAAGGCCAGCGAACCCACGGCCTCCCCAGCCGGACTTGGCGGACAATGGGGAGTTCACGCCAACCCCATTGTAGCTACCCTTGCGACCGGGCCAGGATGAGAACGTATCGGTTGTCGGAAGGTCGTCAGCGTGAAGTGAAACCTGGGGCTCGCCCTCGAGCTTTCGCTTGAATGCGGCGAACGGATCGGAAGCTCGAATCAGCATGCTATGAAAGGTCAACAACCTTGACGAACTGAGCAATTACGGAGCGCGGCGCAATCGCAACCCACGTCAACGCATAGGCATCGAGAGAGGAGTCAAAGGCTAGGGCTAGTGCACCGGTAGGATCGATGGCATTATCGAATCCGACGTCGGTGATTGAGCCGGCAGGGAAGAAGATGCTCTTCACCACGCCAACTCTGAAGTTGGTCGTGCTGAATCCAAAGTCTGGGCTTGGTCCGCCCACCCATACGCCGTTTTCGCTGACGTCGCTTGTCAGGGTTTCACCAGAGACATTGACCGGTTCAAGCCCGGCTGCGCTCTTTAGCGGATGAACAATCCAGATCGATGAGTTGGAACTGTATGAAAGAAGAGCGTAGTCGCCGGGAGCGAAGTCCCATCCTGCGCCAGTTGTGAGCGCTATCTTGTCTCCCGCAGCGGCAGACCCAGAAAGGTGGTTTATGATTCCCGAGGTAGTGAATGTCATCAACTTCACTCCACCTCTTACGAACACGTTTACAGGTGGAGAAGCGAAACCATTCAACACCGGATTTGCGGCTCCGGCTGAAAACACAATCTCGGATGCACCGTAACCAGCGCCAAGGTTACAGGCGTTCATTGTTCCGCCTATAGCCACCGTAGCAAAGTTGTACCTCTCTGGCTTTACGCCGGCTATTAGGTACCACCTGCTGTCTGTGTCACTGTACACAATGAAAGCAGTCTCACCGGCTACGATGATGCCGTTGAGCGCAAACGTAGGGTTTGACTGAGCGCAAACAACCCTGTTTGCTGACGTCGCGGACGTCATGTGCTCAATCACAGCTGTTCCAGTCACAGCTGTGATACGCCTTACACGTGGCTTTCCTACACCAGGGGCAGCGAAACCCTTGAACGTTGCTGTCCCACTTATTGTCAACATCAAGTGCGTTGTGTCTTGCCACGATCCAGGACTGTAATTGTCAACTGTTCCAGTTGGTGTGTCGCTGGTTGACAGTTCAGTTGTTCCCCCGCCGCCAACGCCCGGCGGCAGCAGCGGGTGTAGCACCCAACTGTTCGATGCCCAATACAGGATTGCGAAGTCTCCAGCAACTGAGCTCCAGTTTGTTGCGCCAGTAACCTTTAGCCTGTATCCGGTTGCTGAACCAACATCCGCGTGTCTAAACGTGAATGAACTGGTAATCACCAGCAATTTGGGTCCAGCCTTATGCGTAGGGCTAGCTGGCATCACGAATCCGGTCACGGTAGCTGACCCTGATGTTGTGCTTAAGACTATCGTGTCAGCGTCGAGCTCATCCTGGGTAAAGGCGACGTCATTGTACGTTGCGCCGCCGCCGGTGAAGTTCTTTGTCGCAAAAGACACCTTGCCGCGACTGTCGAGATACTCCAACCAATCGCGATGGTTGGCGAGGTTGTAGTTGACCTTTTGCGCCGGAAACGGCGATCCGGATACAAGTCCTTGCTGCGTGTCGAGCGTTGTTGGGGCAAGTTTCGTGGCTTGTCCGCTCTTGGTTCCTGATGTGAATGTTGCATCTGTCGCCCAAGGAGGAAGGGAGCTCGGTCTTGTAGCCATTGTTATTCCATTGCCTCGCCGTCCATCTCGTCGGTAATGTCATCCATTGTCATCGTGTCAGTTCCAGGAGGGTCCACTGGATCACCCTGGACCAACAGAACAACCCAGTGTCTCAGTGGCCTATGCCTACAGATGAGTCTCATGAGCTCATCGTATCGACTCATGTCTATCTCGGCGTATTCTGGAAACGTCTCACCACCTACGTAGATAAAGAACGGCCAGAACACTGAGTCGTTTGGTATCGGAGGAACATAATCGTCTTGAAGCGTTATGTTGTTGAAGTAGTTAACTCCGCGAACAACCCCGTTGCACTGAGGCTGATCCCATAGCTGGACGCTTGTGCATTGTGGTTGTCCCCACGATACCTGGTCCGTGCAAAGCTCAGTGCCGTACTCTGGAGGGTTTGCATATACTCGCGGATCGCGCCTAACGGCTAGCGATTCACTAGCCCAGCACGTGTGCACCCACACATTGAACCCGGCTGACTGAAGTATGTTTTGAAGAAAGGTGAGACTTTGCCCGCCGTCGCTCTTCAGCGCCGCGTCGATTGCCGATCTCCGCGCGAACGTAGTTGGCCCCTCGCGAAGGCCTAGCTCGTTTTCCCAGGAGCTCAGCTCACGCGTTGTTTCCGCGAAGCTATCTTCGAACACCGCGTGTACGTCGCTTGCTGCCTCCGTTAGCTTTGCGTTGAATACCCCTGCCAGTCGCTTGAGGATGCTGGTTGATGGACTGCTCCACGCATGACCGGCTGGGAATAGTGCACTAAACGGCCTCAGCCCCATGACGTAGTACCGTTTGCCGCTTGCGCGGCCCTGGCGTCTAAGACAGCGTCATACTCGGAGCTGAGCGGCATCCATTGAAACTGAATTGCAACGTTTTCCAATCGAGCGCCGCTCGAGGAACCAGGGATGATGGTCAGGACGTATTCCCACGTGTCACCAATGTCAGGGTTCTGTTCCACTGATCCATCAACAGCGGTGTAGGCCTCGACGGCCGCGCCGCTGAAGTCATCACAGTCCAGAACCACGACACTAGCGTGTAGGGCGTCCTCCGGGTGGTCCATACGCCTTCGCTTGTCGATGCGAATTTTCATTCCGGCAGCGTTGTCAAACGTTGCGAAGATGCCAACGATCTTGAGGCGAGGAATCGGGAACTGGATTGGCTGACGAATCCAGTCTCCAGGGGAACCAGCAGCGGCGACAGTGTGGTGATAGAGCCACAGCCTGGCGTACTTCGTGTCATCAGAGACCCATCTCCAGTACGACTTGTCCCACCCAAGTACCGGTATGGTTGAGCGAAATATCGCATGGTCATCCAGGTTCGTTGACGCTAGCGGCCCCGCCGGGTTGAACAGCTGAAACAGCCAAAACCTGATGATTCCGTCAATGGCTAACGCGTGGTCGCTGCTGACGCTTGTGTCAGGGTTCCCGCTGCGTGTTCTTCGCGCTCTACCCATCAGGGCGTCGAGGAAGCCCCATAGGTCATTTACGTGAGTGCGCTCCCAAGGGGTTGCGGTCGTGTCGTTGCTAGCAAGCTTGTTCTTTGCCTTGCCGCCAGGGTACCCAACCTGACCGGCTAGGACTTGATTCGAGTAGTACTCATGCCGCCTGAATGTCATGTTAACCTCACGACACGAAAGTGATCGTGCCAAGCTTGGCTTTTTGGCCCAGCTCCAGCTTCTGGTATTCCGTTGTGACGATACTGAAGACGTATCCCGAGTAAGCTTGAACGATGTCCATCACCACAGCTGCCACTGTTGGTTGCGTGATCAGATCTGACCTTGGCGGCGTGGAGATACCTTCGATGTATGGCTCACGCGAGCGAAAATGCTGATCAAGAGCCTCGGCGATTCGCGTCTCAACCGTTGACTGGTCTTCGACTATCAGCCCGTTCACCGTCACATCGAACGCCTGCCGTGTAATTGGGTACACAAAAACTAGGTCGTTGATCGGTTTTCGCGCCGGATCATTGATGTATGCTCGAACCGCAGCCAGCTGCCCTGATGTTGGTATCCCATCTGGGCTTCCAGAGCTTTCTGGGGTTGCTTCGACGTAGACGGCTATCGAACCTGGAGATGCGTTGTAAGGGTATGCTGTGACGATTCCAGACGTCTGAATCGCCCAGTGGAAGTAGTCGGCGTATGAGCCGCCCTGTGGCGGGCGCCTCCGTTTGTCGAGCACGCGTTTGCGGTAAGCTCGCTCAGTCTCGGCGTCGGTTCCGGCACTGATTGTTGCCACCACAACCGCGTCCCTCAAGACCTTCGGCTCCGGGCTGATGAACTGAACCTTTGAATTGATCGGGATGGTGCTGACAGCTCCTGTCCCAAGGCTATTGTTTGGGCCAGAAATGGATTCGATCTGAACCTGAACAGTTGGAGCGTTCAGCGTCACCGCGGCTCGCGTGATGTAGACGAAATTGTTGCCAGTGAACGTCAGTCGCGTGTTTGCCGGGATGCTTCCGCTTTGGGTCACAACTGTCAGTTGGATCGTCTGCAGCGCTCGAGTTGCGCCAGCCGGAGGCGGAACGCCCCATGCGTTTCCGATTGCAACAAGCGGCCGAATTGCTTTGCCGTTGACCGTCACTTCTTCGAAGGAAGCTGTTTCGGCGTATTGCTGAAGCAAGTTCCATTGCGCCATCTTGTAGACCAACATGACGCCAGCGGAGTACATGGTGGCAAGCACACGCGTCACCGCGACCGGTAGCAGTGGGATGTCTGTGGCAAGCGCGCTCTCGCATTCGGCGATGAACGCGTCTCTCAACTGCGAAAGCGAAGGGGTGCTGTAGCTCACTTGCCCCAGCCCTTCTGGAACTTCCACTCATACGTCTGGTCTGACACGGAGCACGTGACGCGAATCTCACACATATTTCTCTCTGGAATTGCCGTGTCGATAGTGAGCTCATCAGCGAAGCCGCTTTGACCAGTGACCCACTGCAGGTCAGTGGCAACCGCGTCGTGGACCTTGGTTAGGTTCGCCGAAGTCGCCGGTAGCGCCTGCAAGATCTGCTGCGTGCGACTCACGAGCTTTTCCTCTTCGCTGCGCGCCAACAGGTTACCCCACCACTCGCGCTCACCGCTGCTGCCGCCAAAGAGTGACAGGTAGACGGCTTCGGCTAGGCCAGCGTCGACTTTCAGGTCTCCGTCTAGGACCAGGTCGGCGCCGTCGGGTGAAATGCTGAGTGTTAGGTCCATGGTACAGGAGAGCCGCCCACGGCTGGCGTCGCGGTTCCGGTTTGAGCCCAGGTAGAGATGAGGTTTGCGAGGTTGCTCGCGGCCTCTCCAGCGGTCTCAGCCGGGGCCAGGCCAGCGAAGCCAACGGGAAGCACTGGCGGCACGGCAATGAAGGCCGGGGCCATCCCCGTTCCGATCGTGGTGGCGAACGCCAGAAACGCGGTCTCCATGAGAGCGAGTCCGGCGCCGGGGGCTGAGGCGAAGGCGGAGACCAAAGACGCCTGGAGAGTCGCCTGAGCGGCAGAGACGGCGGTCGACGGCGGGGTGACTCCGATGAAGTAGGCGCCCATCAGGGTTGCCCACGTCTGGGCGCACGCCGCGGCGGTATCTCCCGGGCTCTCCGTCGCGCTTTGGATGTCGGATGCGAGCGTGAGGCCGAGCGGCATTGGAAAGGTGCTGGGACCCCCGAGGCGAAAGCAAGAAAGACCTCGAAGTGACGGCGCCCAGCGTCGCCCGGCTAGACTGATGGTGGCGACGATGGCCCCTTGGTTGGGCCCATAGAGTGCAGGTGGATGTGGTCGGAGAGGTTGATATCGATTCCGCCCTTGGCTGTCGTAACCTCGCCGGGCGTGTGGAGGTTTCCGTCGCGATCGATGATGAGACCGTTCAGATTGATCTCGCCGCTCGCCGTGAGCACGTTGACGTTTCCGTCGGCGGTGAGGTGAATCGAGGCCACCTTTTTTCCTGTGCTTGGGCTCCGCGACATCACAATGACCTCGCCGTCTTTGGCTACGGACACCTCCACCATGTCGTAGACGACAGCGTGATACCGGTCGCTTTGCATCGGGATGAGGTGGACGTAGTCTCCGGGAACCGGGCGAGCGTCGACACCAGGGGTGCAAAAGTGGTCGGCCGTCACAAGGTTGTCCGCGTCCCCTTCAACAACAACCTCGACTCCGTCTTCGCTGTCTTGCGTGCGAACTACTTTGCCGACTTTGCTCATTGGTTCGAGATGGTGACTTGTGTTGGAGACCAAGGAAGCGTGTCTGGGATCTCGCCAGAGAAGGCGCCAGGAAGAGCAAGCTCGAGACTTGTTGTGCGCCCGTTGCGGTTCTCCTTGAACACGACGGTTCGCACAAGAAACTCGTAGACCTTGTAGATCATCGCGTTGGGTGCGTAGACCTCGACGGTTGTGTTGCGTTCCCACAGCTTCGAACCGTCAGGGATGTACCAGCTGGGCAAGTCCTCAAGCTCGTAGGTTGCCATGTTGGCAAACATGCGACCGAGCCTGGCTTTCGCTGATAGCTCTCCTCCGTCTCCCTCGATGTTCTGCACCTTGAAGACGAGCGGGCGTTTGATGGTTCTCAGAAACGGGTTTTGCTCGGTCGCTGGCTCCGACCCGTCACGCTTCCTGCGCTTTGCGCTGATGCCGGTGACTTCGGAATAGTAGTCCTGAGACGAGAACCTCGAGCGAATCTTTGGGATGTTCTCTTGATGCAGGAGCCCGACTGGGCTTCCGGTCTTTACCGACTGCCAGCACAGAAGTTCACCCGTCGGGGTGTTGGTTAGAACCGCATTGCGTTCCTTCACGATCTTCACGAGGAAGTCGAGGGCGACAGCGGCGGGGTCGATGGCCTTCTTTGTGAGCGGCCCGCCGAGGTCGGTTTTCAGTTCGACGTTGATTCCAAACGCCCCGGCGACCTGCCGGAGAATCTCTTCGGGGGTGACGTTGTTGAACTCGTACGGGATCGCCTTGTACGCCAGGGTGCAATCCCCAAGCACAGCCGGCAGCGCGTACGCGGTCACGGTGACCGTCCTTCCTTGCGCGTCACACTCGGGTTCGACGCCGAGCATTGTTCCGCGGAAGAACTCAGTCCCGCCAACGAACGCCTTCATGTCGGCGAAGCTGAACGGAACGAACCATTTTCTGAAGTCCTCGTTGTCCGGCTCCATTGGAGCCTTGATTGTCAGTGTCGAAAACGCATCGATTGAGTGGGACACCTCAACTTCTGTCCATGCCTCGAACGCTTGGCCTCCAATGTGGACCGTTACGTTATCTGCGGGGGGCATAGTAGACCACGCGGCGACCTTGCGGGATCTCGAGGAACTCGTCTCCGCCGATGCCGTTTGTGTTCAGGAAGAAGTCCAACCGATCCAGCGAGATGTCTCCGTAGAGTTCAGCGCAAAGGTCAATGATGCTTCGAGGGCGATCCAGAACGATCGCTCGCTCCGTGTAGAGCGAGAACGAAAGCTGAACGAGTCGTGCCAGCGTTTGTGACCGAGCAAAGTAGAGCTTCTGGAAGCTGTCACCAGCGTCCATGCTTGCAATCAGGCTTTTGGAACCCTCGGTTGGGCTAGCAAGCGCAGCAAATTGCGTGTCACGCCAATCCGCCACCTTTGAGAACAATGCCTCAA
>ERZ724522.1765-NODE-1765-length-11005-cov-4.101826_pt1 | contig 11005 bp, 17 predicted proteins | sample MGYA00376055_ERZ724522 | MGnify/ENA primary metagenome ERZ724522 (study PRJEB28724, sample SAMN07190884) | wastewater metagenome | isolation source: effluent of sewage treatment plant in Hong Hong | place: Hong Kong | collected 2016-03-17 ... | reverse complement strand
ATCGAACCCGCTTCCCTTGCCAGGGAACTCCAAAGACGTAGCGGTAATGATGTAACGATTCTTGTCGTTTTTCACGCGCTCCCCTGCGGCGTTGCGGCTGTATTTCACGAAACGAGAACGGGAGGTAATAGGACGCCATAACATTTCGCATGTGCTGTACCGCTGGTAGCTTTCGCGTCCAGAACGGCGGGTGACAACTGGCCATGGCAACTGAGGGAAGGTAACGGAGGGGCGTTCTGCTGTGCCTGTGGTCTTGACCATAGAACGGAATTCACCGAGGTATTGGCCGGGGTCGGAGTCAAGCAGCATGGCCAACTTATCATCCCCGCCGCGCCACGTGATTTTATTGAATTCCTGTACAGGCAGGTTGATGAAAGAAGTGGTATTGCCGAGTGTTGGATCAGAGTATTTGCTGTTCATTTTTTATCCTTTGAGTAATTAGATGATTGCCACAAAAACGGTTGCGGCTTCCGTGTTATCAGTCGGTTGGGACTGGTGTAACTACTTTTCAAGCGCTTTCAAGTCGGCATCAATTGGAAATGTATTGTTTACCTTGTAGATCATTTGGTCGGTTACGTATTGGGCGGCAAGTATTTGTTGTGCTAAATATTCAGTTCTAAACTTTTCAATGTTTCCAATCTCAACTCGAATTGCTTTTACAACTTTTTTGCACTGTCCGCAGTAAGGTTTGAAGTCAGAGGTATAAATAACGGGGTTTGTGCAGTTCACGCAAAGTCTGACGTATTCACTAATCTTTACATCAACTTTGCTGGTTTTTGTTTCATAACGCGATCTAGTTCTGGTCCAAATTGTCATGGTTTTCCTCTTCCTCAATATCCATAATGATTTCAAGCAGCTTGGCGGCGTCTGCATGGGAAGCGCCCATATTTACCGCCGCGTTGTATACGGTCTGCGCGTCGATCTCTCTGTCTGTCGCTCGTCGTCCGATTTCCATATTAGTAAGCCTTCCTGTGTGTAGGTAGTTCGACCTTTACCTTAAGAAGACTCCAAAGGGTTACAGCTTCTTCTTTTTCAAACGACAGCCCGTAGGTTTCTCCGCTTGCGTGAACACTACCGACTTGAACGCGGGGACAAATACTCTTTTTCCGCTTCTTCGCGTGATAACGAAAGAGGCCAAGTCTCTCCCATTATGTAAAGTATTCCTGTGTTTGGATCGTAGATTGTGTTTTCACTAATTTGTAACATCGTGTTTCTCCTTGCCAGCCCCCTGCTGGCGGTGGGGTGGGTTAGGCGTGAATAATTCGCTTTTTGGCGATAATCAGGACGGTCAAGGCTCGTTCGTTTTCTTCCACAGTTCCAGGCTTGTTGATTGCGATTACACCTTGCGCTGTGCTGATAATCTTGATTTGTTCATCTTTTTCATTAGCCATAGCCTTGATATGCTTTTCAACTTCTCGTACTTGCTGTCGGATATTCATGGTCTCTGCTCCTGTTGTGTCTGTCTGTCTGATGTAGTAATAATAAACTATAAACATTAAAACAATCTGAAAATTAGATTAGAGAATTTACGACTTTTTTAATGTTTCCAAATACTCCAAAGCCGTATCGTACAATCCGCGAAACTCCCCGCCGTTTAGTTGATGGGCGATACACATGCGGACGATAGCAGTCATAGACTGGTCAAAACTCATAAAAGCCAGTGAAGGGCATAATTTATAGATGCGTTGTATTTTTGTCATGCGTGGATATTACACCCGCAAATATATCCTGTATAGGGGTTTATGAGAATCTTCTCATAATTCTATTGACGCCTATATAAAGCGGGCTTAAGATGTACTCATGGTCGGCGGTATAAATTCCACAAAACGGACACACACAAAAATCAGCCGTTGCCGACCTAGTTTTGAAATCAACAGGGCGCAAGTCCTGAGAAAGGAAGAAAATAGGATGAACTTTACTCCCGAAGAAATGGAATGGATAAAAGAAAACAGTAAGCGTTTCAAGATTGGTGATTTGTGCCAAGAAATGAACGAAAGATACAAGGGGTACGTTTGGCAGAAATCATTAAGGCTTGAAGAGATTGAAGATAGGGTCAGATTTGATTTCAAGTCTCACGGCTCCGAGAAAGTTTTGTTTTTGAACGGCTCTTTTTGTAATCAGTAACACCACAGCGCGGTAGCTCAATGGACAGAGCCTTTGTAAGAAGAGGTTACAGGTTCGAATCCTGTCCGCGCTCTTAGGGAGTTGCTCACTCCCGAATCTTCTCCTTGATAGTGCCTCGCTCGTTTGATGGCGGGCGAGGCCGAAGGGAGAACATAAAACAAACGAAAGGTAAACGAAATGAAAGAAGAACTTATCGACATTAGCAATCGTAATAAGGCGCAAGTTTTGGCCGCTCTCTATAACGCCTCTCAACCTTTAGGGATGGGATTTTTGCATTATGACCCGACCCCAATGACAGAGGCAGAGGCCGAAAATCTTTTAAGTCATTCAAAATATTTTGATTACTTAAAAGGCCGCGTGATGAAGGTCGATTTATCTACGGATAAATTAGACCCTTGGTTATATGACCGCGATAACGGACAGGGTGCGGCTTTGCGTGCTATTGAAGGAATCAAGCAAGCATAATTTTGAATGTCCTGCCGCATAGAACACGGCGAACAGAAATCCCGAAGGCCGACTGGTGAGTTGGTGCAATGGACGGGTCGTTTCCGCAACGGAGCGGGAATGAATTAACAATTGAGACAGTTTAGGGCGTGAACGTGAAACACAATATCCGTGCCGTGATGGGTTGCAATAAGCATCACGGGAGAGGCATGGACGCGCTGGCTCATACATATTTTTTCTTTCGATGATTGAAGTGATGGGCGCGGCGTGAGCCGAATAACAACGCTCTCAGGCGAAAAGCGAGGACTAACAAGATGTCCCTAGAAAACCTGACGCCCATCTCTTGAGTCCTCGAAAGAGAACTCCCCCGCCGTGTCGTTAACCATCGGATGCAGGCGTTAGACGTAACACTGAAAGCGCGAAACTAACCGAGCGGCGGGGCTTTATCGGTACGGCGGTGGACGAATACTTTCCATATATCTACTGTACATCAAACTAGCGGGATTTGTCCCGCTTTTTATTACACAAAAACAGAAAGGATTTACATGAACAAAGCAGTTGCAATCGGAATGATGATAGCAGGAGCGGTTCTGCTGATCGTGGCGCTTGTACTTTTGGTGGCGCAATGAACGACTTATATGTATTTTTAGCAATTGTCGGTTTTGCCACTTTTCTTATTGGTACAGGGTACTTCGCAAGGGATTATGTAGAACTTCGCAAAAAGGTAAAAACTCTGGAAGAGGCAAAAAAGCCTAACGCTGGATTGACTTTTGAGCAGCGGCAAAACCTGGAACAAGAACATTATTTGATGTTCCAAGCCGAAGAGATTGTGGCAGAAATTGTGGCCAGTCAATTAGAGAATGCTCTAAAAAAACTCAAAAATGCCCGTGAGATTAACGGGAAGATTCGGAGAAATAAGACATGAGCGAAAAAGGGAAAGTTTACCTATGAGCGAAGAATCCACTTACACAACAGAAGTAGAAGACGCTCTCGCTATGCTAGGGGTTGGGTACGATAAAAACCAACCTGCTGCATTGGTTGAACCTGGAAGACAGGTTTTGTCCCTGCAAGATAACGGCCTTGAAATGTACAACGCTTGGGGATGGGTAAAACTCTCTGCGAAGTTTGCGCTTCACATCTGCAAATTATCAGGCGCAAACCTAAAAGTTTGGTTGATCTTGGCGCTGCTGATTGACGAGAGCGGAACTTGCAAGTTGAAGATAAAGCAAATCACCCAACTTACCCGCCTATCCCACACTGAAGTAATTAATAGCACAAAAGAACTTGAAGAAATGGGGTATTTATCGGTAAAACGTGACCCCAAAGGAAATGAGTACAAGCCTATTTTTACCGCCCGTGGCGCTGGAAACGAACCAGATGAGGTAGTAAAGAAAGTTGACTCAACTCTAGTTGACCTAGTTGAGTCAACTCCTCCAATAGAGAAACTCGCTCCTTCCATTAGTAGAGTTAAAAGAGTTAAGAGTACACAAAACATTAAAGGGATTGAAGCTGCAATGTTTATGGGTAGACCAGTTCAGGAAGACGACCTACCCATTGGCATAGAGGCTTTGCAAGCGTTTGAGCGAGATATGCAAGTGCCTGGAAATTGGTCGTGGTATCCCGCAAAGACTAGCGACGAAAAGGAATGGCAAGAGTTCCGAGAGTTTGTGATAAAGACCTACGCCGCCGACAATCAAGCGTTTTCGAAATACAGAACTTGGTCGGCTCAACCCTTCTCGCGTGGCGCGATGGGAATACGCTCGATCAAACAACGCCCCGCAGATTTTCAGGCGTCGTGGTCTGACTATTTGGCGAGTAGTGTAATAGTCAAAGGTGAGAATGGTCCAGTACAACCTGCAAAGCGATTTCCAACCATAGTAAACGGGAGATTAGTAAATGACTGAAACAATCGAAGTTCCAAACGATGTGCAATCAGAAGAAGCGGTAATCGGTTCTCTGCTGATCTCGCCAGATATGTACTATCAAGTATCTGCGATTTTGCAACCTGCTGATTTTTACGTTCACCGCAACGCCTGGGTATTTGAGGCAATCAGCAATCTTGTAAAAGCAAGTATCGAGATTGACACTCTCACTGTTTCAAGCGAACTGGATCGTATGGGTAAATCTGATTATGGTGGTCCCGCCTATCTCACAGAACTTGTCCTATCCTCCCCTAACTCCTACAATGCAGCCTCTTATGCCCGCCTTGTAAAAGACAAAGCGATTTTACGCGGCCTGATTTCCATGGCCAATAATGTCGCAACCCTCGCCCATAGCAGCAAACCTATTGACGAGATTTTGACTCTCTCACAGTCCGAAGCGGTAAAAGCCACAGAGCGCGGAAACACAAAGCGAATCAGCGCCAAAGAAGCTGCAAGCCGTGCCATTGATCTTGTGATTGCCCATCCCCGCTATTTCTCTTTCAGCATCCCCAGTTTAGATATGAGAATGGGCGGCATCTTTCCTGAACGTCTTTATATTTGGGCAGGGTATCAAGGGTCTGGTAAATCTGCGCTAAAAATTCAGAACTGCCGACGTAATGCAGAACTTGGATTCAAAGTGCTTGATATTTCTCTGGAAATGTCGGCAGAACAAACCTGGTTGCGAATGGCCTGCGGCGATCTTGGCGTGGATTTTGACAGTGTACTTTCAGGCAAGATTGATACCGACACTCGAACTCTTGTGGTTGACAAAGCGGCAGAACTTGGCGAAATGTACGAAAAGAATTTAGTGATTTATCCCGCTCCAATGTCTTTGATGGATATTGCAGCAGTAGCCAAAATGGAACGCCCCGATATTATCTGGATCGACCACTCCCGATTAATTTCAGGAAAACCAAAAGATTATTCTGCTCTTGATTGGGCAACTCACATCCCAACCTTCCTTCGCCAGAACGTAGCTAAGGCAAATAACGGGATTAGCGTGCATTTGTTGCAACAAATTAACAGATCATCCAATAAAGAAAACCGCCGTCCCAATATGCACGATTTAAAGTTTGCTGGTGAAGACGATCCCGACATGGTGACATTGTTATATCGTCCAGAGGCAAACGAAGAAATGAACGATTTGCCATTTGGTCAGGTCAAGGTTGAATTCATTTGCGATAAAAACCGCTTTGGATGGACGGGCACGGAAGATGTCATTTTTAACCTGCCTAATCAGGAGTTTCTTCCGAGTCATTCAACCACAACCCCACTCAATCCCAAACCCAAAAAGTACACAGCAAGCCCAAACAATTACACCCAGCGAACTTATGAAGAACAGGAGTCTTATGGTTAGAGATAAGCAAATCCTTCGAATTATTTCAATGCTGCTGTACTGCCCCGTTTGTAAGATAGACACAAAGCACGTTTTGACGACAAGCGGAAAAGAATTTGTGTGCAGTTGCGGGAATACGCAGCAGTATCACATCAACCAAAATACAAACGTAATCAGGAGATAACCCATGGAAGATACCACCACTGAAGCACCTGCCCTCTTAAAAGTCGGCAACAAAAAGCAAGAATTCAAGCAAACGAAACTCGATCAAGGTCGGCAAGTCTACGACCCCAAAGAAGGGAAATCTGTTTGGGTTCCCGCAATCCCGCTGATCCTTGTGAAAGACGAAGAGAAGGGAGAGGGAGAATGAAAACAACTGGAATCAACTGGTGCGACCATACCGCTAATTTTTGGTGGGGTTGCTTCAAAGTCTCGGATGGATGCAAGCATTGCTACGCGGAAACGCTCTCAAAACGTTATGGAAAGTCGATTTGGGGACCAGCGCAAACAACCAGCCGCGAATATAAAAGCGGAATTTGGAAAGAATTACAAAAATGGGATGATGAAGCTGGAAAAGATGGTGTCAGGCGTCGCGTTTTTGTTTCAAGCATGAGCGACTTTCTTGAAGATCACCCACAAGTAACGGAATGGCGAGAGCGTGCTAAAGAATTAATCTACGGCCTAAAAAACCTCGATGTTCTGATGCTAACAAAGCGACCAGAGAACGCTCAAAAATTTTTGTTTGATTGGTATTTAGATTGGCCTGCCCATGTTTGGTTTGGGACAACGATTGAAGATAACAAAAAACATAATCGCACTGAAGAAGCCTTGGCCGTTCCTGCTGCAATTCATTTTTTTAGTGTAGAACCAATGTTGGAACCTGTAAATATGAACTTCCCTAACAGGCCGAACCCCGTTCGTGACGTTTGGGTAATTTGCGGCGGGGAAAGCGGCACTGGGTGCCGACCTTTTGAATGGGATTGGGCAAGAGATTTACGCGATCAGTGTAATCGTGCCAATGTTGCCTTTTGGATGAAACAAGGCGGCGGACATCCTAACAAACGCCACGAACTTGAAGACATTCCAGAAGATTTGAGAATCAGAGAATTGCCAAGTTTAGGAGAGCCAGCATGGTAGTCCCACAAAAGACAATCTCCGCCGTTCTCGATCCTGAATTTGCTGCCGACCTGCAAGCGAGTGTAAAACACTTTGACGACTGTGAATCCGAAGCCGACAACGAGCGATGGAATATCGCCTTTCAGGTCAACGAAATGTGGCCAGAGCATGAAAACAACGTAGATGATCGTGGCGAAAAGATATTCCCAACCAAAAAAGAATACTACGCTGAATGTTCACGGGTTGCCAATTTGGTTGTGAAAAGAAAGCGTTTTTCCGACAGTGGCGAAACACTCCGCCGCTGGTGTGAGGTTCAAGAGTCTTACAACCAATGGAGAGACGCGGTGACGTTTTTGGATCACCTGTCATTTGATCATCTTTATAAGGCGAGAAAACTTTATAAAGATGGGAAGGTTAGCCCTCCCGTTCTGGCTCTGGCTGAAGCGGTCCGCAGAAAATGGACGGCTGACGAAATGAAAGAACACTACGATCCGACAATCACCCCTCACCCTTACGATATTTTTAGGTCAAACATCAATAATCTCTTAAGTGCCAAGTTGGAATTCATCAAATCGGCTGAAGTTCGCAAACGGATTAAGGCCGAACTTAGCAAGATTGACCAGGAAGTACGAGACGAAATTGAAAAGGAAAGAAAGGCTGTATGAAAACTTTAACCGAATGGCTTGTGGAACAAGGCTTGGCGGATAACGGAATCTCTGCTGGCCATATTGTCACTGGATTGAAACTCAATGGATTGACCCGCGACGAGCAGGAAGCCCGCTGCCGACTATATCGCAAGTGGCGACCCAAGACGGATAAAAAGAATGACATTCCCTCTTGGCAGGCGTTTGATTTGGCAATCGCTGGAATTGATCCTGACGACGTACAGCCCCGCCAGATTGATTTTGGGTGGAAGCTGTAAAGAAAGAAGTGGAGGCAGAATGAATACTTCAAGCAATGACTCAAACGATCACAAAGCACTTTTCATCGTTTGTTTTATCGGTGCAATCGTGTTTTCCTGCATCGCCCTGTTTTTACCGTGGTGAGATATGAGACGATACGGGCAAGGCTCTGAACATGACGAGCAAGTTACGGTAGTGGATTGGATGTTTCTCAATATGGCGAAATATCCAGAACTTGACCTCGCCTTCGCTGTGCCAAATGGTGCAGCGATGGGCGGCGGGAAAGTCGGCGCAATTCGAGCAAACACGCTAAAAGCTGAAGGATTACGACCAGGCACGCCCGATCTCGTCATTCCTTCCCCTCGTGGTGGTTACTTTGGTGTGTTCCTCGAAATGAAAACCAAAACGGGCAAGCTCTCTGAAAACCAAAGTCAATTTCTGGAGCAGGCCAAGAAGTACGGGTATTACTGCGTTGTAGCGTATGGCGCAGATGAGGCAATTCAACACCTTGAAAGTTATCTCAATAAACCTTATACGAAGGTAGAAAGGCAATTGTCGTGAAAAATGAGATAGTAAAGCACGATCCTGAAAACTCTGTAATAGATGCGATCTGGATTTGGTTGAGCACCAACCCTCCAGACGACTATGATCCAGGCGTTCACTCGGAAGATTTTCACAATATTCCGAGTGGTGGTCATTCTGTAAAGATGAGCGCAACCGACATACTCAACGAGAGAGAATGGAATAACCGACCATCTAAACCAAGCTGGTTATCTGCCCCGCTTCTTTGGATTGGATTTTTTACGATGTTTGTAATCTCGCCAGTCGAAGCGGCAATATATCAACATTGGCTTAAGGCGTTTTTTATCGCCGTACTTGGTTGCGTGGTTGTTTTTATTGGGGATGGTTGCCGATGAACTTACGTGAAATCCTAACCGCCCCCCATAATTGGGATTTATTCGATTACAACCCACCAATTAGCGACCCCACAGAACATCTACGCTTTGAATCCGAAAGTCACGAAGGTGGACAGTACGGAGACGCCGTGTGCGTTTCCTCTCCCGTCAATATTGAGAATACGCGGATTATCAAACATTGGGTAGAGAGACAACAGTTAGGCCGCTGGCGCATGATTGATGGTCCGATGTGGTCTGACAAATTAGGACGATTTTTATACGTATTTGTGAAAGGAAAAGAGACAAATGAAAAAAGCGGCTGAAAGACTGGCTCTGTTTTTCCTCGTTACACAGGTGGACCGCGTAGCAACATTTATTCACCTTTTCCAGCCTGCGGATACTTCGCTTTATCTGTATATGTCTTACGGCGTAGCAATTGGCTTGGCGTATGGTGTCTATGTGTCGTTTTTCTACGTCCGCCAACCCAAGGTGCGAACGGCGGCAATTTTCGGCATTGTTTTGTTTGGCGGGTTTGACTTGCTTTTCAACGAACTTGCCTTGATTAAAACTGCCAGTGCCGCTTCCCTTGTTTCGGCAACTTCTTCGTTCTTGTGGATACCTGCCGATTACCTAAGAAGTGCCATGCAAGGCGCGGCACTTGCCTACGGCATTTTGCCAACCCTGGCAAGTGCCGCTCTCGGATGGATTCAAGGCGGTGCTAATAAGGTCACAGAGGCCGAAATGGGAACTTTGACCTTTTGGGGACGTATCGGAAAGGCAACCTCGAAACTGTTTGACTCGGTGGCGGTGCGACTTGCCGTAGGATTTGAGGCGGTTGCCACGAAGTCGGCAGGAAATGCCCCCTCGCCTTCGCAAAAATCGCCAGTGGTTGACGGTGTTGTGACACCCGAAAATGGCAAAAAGCGATGGAGAGACCTGACTGCCGACGATGTTGCCTTTATTTCTGCCAATGGCAGGCCACAGATTATGGCAAGATATGGCATATCTGACGGCGCTGCTGGCAACTGGAAGGCAGATATTGCAAAAGGCAAAAGGCCATGGGTAACTGCCAAGTTGCCTGAAAACGTCTAAAAAACTGCCGAAAAAATGCCGATTTCAGGGTGGCAACTTGCCACCCTGAAGAATGGAGAATTTGAAATGAGACAATTTATTTACGTGGCAGGACCGTACACAAAAGGCGACGTTGCTCAGAACGTAAAAACGGCAATTCACGAAGGCGACTATATTGCACGCCTTGGCCATGTGCCTTTTATCCCGCATTTTTCCCACTTTTGGCACATGATCATTCCTCACGATTACGAATTTTGGATGGAATTAGATTTTGCTTGGATTGCCAAATGTGACGCCTTATACAGAATCAAAGGCGAGAGCAGCGGCGCGGATCGAGAAGTGGAACTGGCCAGAAGTCTTGGCTTGACGGTTTATACATCGGTTTTTGACATCCCTAGAGCGGAGGTTTTGAAATGATATATCGCAATTTTTATAAAAATACGATATATGATATTGAATGTATCAGTCTTATGGAGGTGAAATGAGCGACGGCGCACCGCCGACCCTGCCCACAATAGAGCAACTTTTAGAACGCATCGGTAAATTAGAGGCGGAGTACGGCCTTTTACGCACTCAGCACGACGAGACGCAAGCCATGGTTATCCACCAGGCGGAGAAAATAGACAAAATCAAGCGAGTATTTTCCCGCTTTAGTGGCATCATCGAAACTCTCAAAGAAGATGTGGTAAAATAATAAAAATCTAGCTTACATACAATCCGCCGCAAGGCTCCCGTATGTATTAAACAGCCTCAGAAAGTAGCCCGCTGTAATTGGTGCAAGTTGCGCCTTTTACACGGGCTTTTTTGTTATCCAAAATTAAACACAGGAGTAAATATGTTTGAACAGTTTTTTCGTACCTTTTTGATGGATATTTCATTGCCCTTGCAGCAACTTTTGGTGTCTGTGACCGTCGCTTTGATCGGCTTGACTTCGGCTTATGTGAATAAGCTGTACCAGAGTCAAAAAGCCAAACTTTCCATGGATCAGCAATTTTTTCTCGATATTGCGGTCCAGAAGGCGATTGCTGCGGTAGAGCAGATGTACTTCAGCGAACCCTCCAATATTAAAAAGGCAAAGGCCATTGAACTTGTGCAAAACTTCCTCAAACAAGCGAGCTTGGATATTGACGTTAAAGTAATTGATACCGCTATCGAATCCGCTGTTTTTGGCAGTTCCTTTACTCCCAAAAAGAG
>ERZ724522.1764-NODE-1764-length-11007-cov-14.110391_pt1 | contig 11007 bp, 20 predicted proteins | sample MGYA00376055_ERZ724522 | MGnify/ENA primary metagenome ERZ724522 (study PRJEB28724, sample SAMN07190884) | wastewater metagenome | isolation source: effluent of sewage treatment plant in Hong Hong | place: Hong Kong | collected 2016-03-17 ... | reverse complement strand
CCGCCCTTGCCTCTACCAGGGAGACGAGCGATGCAGGTTGATGAGAAGGCCCGCATTGCTGCGGCAGACGCTATCTGGAACGAGTTCTTGTATCACGCAGATACAGTAGCCTGCGGTGACCGCTTTCAGACGCCAGATGCCGCGATGGCCCGAAGGATATCGGACATCGCCATCACCGCCTATCTCTCAGCCCTTGGCGAGCGGGAGCCGGTGGCGTCGGTCGATCAACCCGAACTGCTCACCATCGCCTATATGCAAGGCGCTTACAACGCGGTGAAGGGCGGCGGAAAGTTCAGGTTCCCGCTCAAATCCCGCGTCACGAAGACCAAGGGCTCGTCGTGGACAGGCCCTATAGTCGGCTTCTACAGCACGAATCTGACGCCCATCGGCTACGCGGTCGAAAGCGAGAACGAGCCCGGCAGCGTCCAGATTTATCCGGAAGCCGCACTCGAAGCCGCTGGCGGGAGGGGGTGATGCGATCACTCTGCAACCCCAACCGCTTCCTCCGATCAATCCAGCATTGGTATTGGGGAAACCCGCAACCGACGCGGACTTACAAGCGCAGGCTAGCGGCTTCGTTCTTCACAAGTATGAACAAAGCACGTCGGAAGGTGCCCAAGCGGGTATTCACAATACTCAGGAGCCGCCCATGACGCCGGCTGGGATCATCGCGCGGGAGCCGGAGCGCGCTTTCGAAACCGTCGCTCAATGGCACGACAAGAACGCGCGCCTGTGTCTTGAAGTGTCGAGAGACGATCCGCGCCTCAATGCCGATGACAGGCGTAGGGCTTTCGAGGCTCACCGTCATCATGCAGCGAGCACGGCGGCCATCCGGAATAAACTCTCGGACGAACGCCGGGCCGGGTAGTGTCTCAGTTTGAAATTTGACGCCTTGTCGATCTATGTCGGTTCGACTGTCGCACAACAGCGCGAACTCCTATATGCTTACCGGAAAGCATGGGAGGGCAAGGCATGAAGGTGAAGATCAAGGAATTTGGCTTGGATATGGACGTCAAGACGAAGGGCATGATGCTCGACGTCTATTCGCCTGACGGTAAGACCAGATTGGGCGACCTACAGATCACAAAGACCGGCCTGATATGGTGCAACGGGAAGGCGCATACCGGACCGAAAGCGACATGGAAGGAGTTTATTGATTGGATGAATTCCTGATGCCGACCGGACCTAAAGGACAGAAGCGCCCCGCCGACGTGATCGGCAATGCCGTCAAGGTCATGCGCATTGCCACTGGCGAGGAAGCTGACGACGTGATTGACGACGGCAAAGACGCCGCCGCGAAGGAGCTTGGCCGCAAGGGCGGAAAGAAGCGCGCGGCCAACCTGTCACCAGAACGGCGTGCCGAGATCGCGAGGAAGGCCGCAGCAAGTCGTTGGAACGAAAAGCAAAAATAAACTCGGAATATTTTGCTTCCATTTTGATAGGGTGCTGTGATAGGCTCAGCCATCGATTCGAGATGGCGGAGCCACCATGCCGAGAGACGAGGACTACAGCCGCAAGAAGCTCGAACGGCTTATGCCGATCTTCTACCACGCCGCCGTAAAGGGCGTTCGCGAAGTCCTCGATGACTATCCGAGGCATGGCCACAAGCACCGTACAAATACCCGTCGCAGTATCGTGCGCGACCACATTGTTGATCATCTCCGCGCGGACCTGATGACGGACCCGGAGGTGTCGATAAAAGAGAAAAATCAGACGACATATTTTGGCATATGCAGCGAGTTCCGGTTGCTCGCGAAAAGAGCAACGCCAGATGGCTTGGTCGCCCTAAACTCCAATCAGTCGTCGTTTGCCTTCCAGGACAATCGACAGTCGATAATGTTCGCGTCGGCGGACTTGCCGGCTGACACGACGAACATCTACCTCAGCTACAGCGACAATCCGATCGATCCGCGCGAGCCGTTCGTATATCTGATCTGTCCAAAAGAGGACGGCTACCATTGGCGCATCGAGATCGAGCCGCCGGCGGCAGCAGAGGTTGTCGAGATCAAGCGCGATACTCCGCCGGACGACGGCGACGATATGGAACTGATTCGTATTCCCGAGCAGCCGAAGCCGGATACGTCCGAGACTTGAAATGGCTAAGGCATTCAATCCAGAAATGCTCGCCTTGGCGCGAGAGTCCAAGGGATTCACGCAAGGCGATTTGATCGAGCGCCTTGCCCTTCCGATGTCGCAGGGCAAGCTTTCCAAAATTGAGAACGGCCTCATTCCGCCAACGGAAGAAGATGTAACTGCCTTGGCGGATGCATTGGGTTATCGACGCGAGTTTTTCTATCATCCGCACCTTAGGCGCGCGGAACCGGCGACCTATCACCGTAAGAGGCAAAAGCTGTCGAAAGGCGATTGGGCGCGCATCTACGCGAAAGCGGAGATCTATCGGATCACTGCGTCCATCTTTCTTCGCTCTGTCGAACTGGCACCCAGCCGTTCGCTTCCGCCGTCCATCGATCCCGATGAGGTTGGCGACCGTGTTGACGACATTGCGCGTGCCGTCCGCCAGGCATGGTCGATGCCGCGCGGCCCGGTCGAAGATGTCACGTCCCTGATGGAGAGCGCCGGCATCGTTGTCGTGCCGTTCGACTTCGGGACAGAGCTTTGCGACGGCTTCTGCCAGTCTGCCTCAGAAGGGATGCCACCCGTTGTGTTCATCAACACGCGGCAACCAAAGGACCGGCTTCGGTATTCGCTTGCGCACGAGCTGGGACATCTCGTCATGCATAAGATTCCCAATCCCGAAATGGAGCGTCAGGCCAACCTTTTCGCCAGCGAATTTTTGATGCCGACCGCCGACATCGCGAAGGACTTCTACGGCCTCTCACTGGAAAAGTTCATGGCGCTAAAGAAGTTTTGGAAAACGTCGATGGCGGCCCTGATGATGAAGGCGCGCGACATCGGGCGAATGACTGAAAGCGCGCATCGATACTACATGATCAATATGTCGAAACGGGGCTGGCGAGCGAAGGAGCCGGTAGAGATAGAGGCTCGCGAAACTCCGAAGCTCATCTACCAACTTGTCCGCGCTCATATGGGGCATCTGCACTACACACTAGACGATCTATCGACGCTAACCGGCCTTCCTCCTGAAACCTTCCAGGACTTCTTCGGTCTCGTCAGCACGCCCAAATTTCGGATAGTCACTTGAACTTTCATGCTTGACACTAAGCATAAAAGTTCAGATATTAGGGGCATGAACAAGCTGCCCCTGAAAACCCGCGTCCAAATCCTCACCATGCTTTGTGAGGGATCGTCCATGCGCTCGATCTCCCGCGTTGCCGACGTGTCGATCAACACGGTTTCCAAGCTGCTCGTGGACGCCGGGACCTTCTGCGCTGCGCTGCATGATCGCGAAGTCCGCAACGTGAAGTCGGCCCGCGTCCAGTGCGACGAGATTTGGAGCTTCGTCGGCGCGAAGCAGAAGAACGTTCCGAACATGAAAAACGCGGTTAATGGTGCAGGCGACGTATGGACTTGGACCGCGCTCGACAGCGACAGCAAGCTGATTATCTCTTGGCTGGTCGGCGGACGTGACAGCGAATATGCGCTCGCCTTCATGGACGATGTTCGCGACCGCCTCGCCAACCGCGTCCAGCTTACGACGGATGGTCACAAGGCATACCTGAACGCGGTTGAAGAAGCGTTCGGCGGTGACATCGATTATGCGATGCTCGTGAAGCAATACGGCGAGCCGGAAGGCAAGAAGGCCAGCCAGGAACGCCGCTACAGCCCCGCCGTCTGCACTGGCGCGGTCAAGACCCGCATCGAAGGTTCGCCCGATCCGGCGCATGTCAGCACTTCGCACATTGAGCGCGCCAACCTCACGATGCGCATGGCGAACCGCCGCTTTACGCGTCTTACCAATGCCTTTTCAAAGAAGTTTGAGAACCACGTCCACATGGTCGCGCTCTATACTGTTTGGTACAACTTCATGAAGATGCACAAGACGCTGAAAATGACCCCTGCGCTGGCAGCCGGCATCACTGGCAAGCTCTGGTCAATGGACGATCTAGTCGCGATGATGGACGCCGTTGCGCCGAAGCCGGGGCCGCGCGGTCCCTACAAAAAGGCAGTGGCGGCTTAGGCCGCCACTGCCTTTGCTCTTACCGAGGGACGGTTGAATGGTGGCAAGCTCTTGGCCGCTTCCTTAGCCGCCTGTTTGATATCCTTCTCTTTTGCGGGGCGGGAAAAGTGCTTCACGGCCTTGCGCACGAACTCCTCAGCGAGCTGGATTTTTTCTTGTTCTGACATCCTCAGTCTCCATTTGATATCTCGTCCCACGTTTTATCGAGGACGAGTTCCGTGAAATCCTCGATCCAATATTTCTGACTCAGCTTACCCTTATTCAAGAACGATCTTAGCGCCTGATCGATCCCCACTACCGACCGCAACGGTCCCGTTCACGTCGTCGGGGCGTACCTTTTCTCCCGCGAACCCCTTCTTAAAGAGCGATTTTCCCTCCCAGGGCTTCCCATGAGGGAATCAAACTAATTTTTTGTATCGGCTGGACGTGTCCAAATGAGTGGTCCATTTATCTTACATCATCCCGGCAGGCAGGCCTTGTCGGATAAGAGGTCGCTCCGGGCAACTGGGCGGCCTCTTTACATTTGGTGACGCGCAATGCGCGTTGCATGCTATCCCCGTCTTGACCCCATAAGACACCTCCGGCCGCACAGCGCACCTCCCCTTGCGTTAGAGCGGAATGGGAACAAAAGCCTTGGATGGAATCGTCACTTGCCCTTCGCCTTGGCGTATCGGTTCGGCGCGGCATCGCGGTCTCCCGGTGAAGGCGGCGTATAGATCAGGCCAAGCTTCTTCCCGCCGCAATTTGAGCAGTAGAGCATCGGCAGAACGTCATCACGCATGGCTGGCGCGTCCGGGCCGAACTTGTCCCGCATGCGCTTCAGGTCGAGCGTGGCGTTATGGTTGCATGCCGGGTTGTGACAGTACGCGGTGACCGTCATCCTGTCGTCAATGAGGCTCTGGAAGGTCCAAGCCATTGCCCGGCCTCTCGCTTCGGTTCCACTGGAAGCCTAGCAGACGATGCTGAAAACAAAAAACCGCCGACCACCCTCGGGCAGCCGGCGGCAAATGTAACAATTCGTGATGCTTAGCAGTTTCCGGTTCGTCAGCTTGAAAGCGATTAGGCGAATAGAACAGGAGAAAGCGGCAGTGATCACACTGGATGATCTGGAAGTTAACTTCGAAGCGGGAGTAGAGGCTCTGACAGTGGAAGCAGCAAGGCGGATCGAGGAAGAGACCGTCGGCATGACCGATGGCCAATTGCTCGCATGGCGAGTCTTATCTGCGTCCGAACATCTGGCGCGCCTTCATGCCTGTGACGCGCCAGAATTCCTTATTCGCGGCGCCTTTAAGCGCCAGCGGAAACGCTTGCGGGCTCTCCAGATGCATTCGCGCGCGGAGGCCAGAAGCATTCGCGCGGCCGGTCACCAAGAGAAGTCGACGTGACCCAGAACAGATCGTTGCCATCAAGAAGCAGTTGGCCATTGAAAGCGGATTTCTCGGAATCGCCCCAGACCTTCGTGATGATCAGCGGGTAGACGTCACCTTCCTTGACGGCATTGCCGACATGCACTTGGGCACCCGAGCGTAGGGCGTGGTGCCAAGCCAGCTTTTCCTGAGCATCCTTTCGGCGCTGGTTAATAGCGATGGCGTCTTGGCCGGACACTCGATAGAGCACGATACGTCCAATAGTGGGTTTCATGGATTTTCCTTTCCTATGAAAAAGCCACCGCGCCCGGACGGGGACACGGCGGCCTTGTGGTGGTAAGCCCTGTATCGCGACAGGTGGCGCATCCGCCCGGAATGGGCTGGATTGGGTCAGCCGCTTCGCAGCAGGCGCATGATGACGTCCCACCAATAGGCAAGGAAGCCAACGACGGCGCTCGATATGGCGGCCGACGCTATGCCGACGACGAGCAGCGCGCCCTTCCCTTGCGCCTTCCAGAGCTTCACCTCGTCGGTGACGGCCTTTGTGTCGGCGACCGTCACCTTCAGCGCGGTCATGTCGGTTTTGACTTCGCCAACCTCGTCGGCGATTTCCTCGACGCGCTTGTGGATCGCAGAGCGATGTTCGGCGGCCTTGTTGCTCGTATCGAGCGCATTCTGGTCGGCCCGGTCTATCTTCTGGCCAAGGTTCTTGACCTCTGCCCTGAGCTCCCCGATTGCCTCGGAGATGTCGTCAAGCTTCGTGGCCATGCCCGCCCTTCCCGAATGCACTGTCAGATGAGAGAGAACATCGTCGCCACGATCATGCCGATGGCGATGACGTAGACGGCGAAGATGAGCAGCCAGTCGCGGATCATGGCCGCACGCCGCACAATTGCTGAAGTTTCCGGTTATGCGCCAGCACCTCGGCCACGCGGGCGTCGGTCATGGCGTCAATCTCGGCTTGCGACGGACGCTGCGGCTTGGCGAGTGCGCAGAAGTCGCCCTTGACCGTCGTGCAGCCGGTTATCGCCAGCAGAAAGACGAGCGTCAGGACTTTGACCATTTGCCAAGCTCCTTCCGGGCGTCTGCCGGCGGGATTGCCCCGACGTCGTTGTCGATACGGTCAGCGATGTCGCGCGCTTCAAGTTCGGCTTCGGCCTGTTTCGCCTTCTCAGCCTTCTTCCCGGCGGCATAGGCCCGCCAGAGCATCAGCCCGGCGCCGCCCGCCGCGAGCAGATACGGCCACAGGTGTTCGATGAGGGAGAGGACGAGCGCGGTCATGTCAGCACCGCCCAGATCAGCCACGCGATCACGGCAAGCAGCGTCGCAACCAGATATCCGCACAGTTCCATGAGAGCGCCGCCGGCATCCGGGAACATGCTGCCGCGATTTGGCTGCATCCTCACGCCGAAGAGTCTCCATCCTACAAGCAGTGCTATGGTTATGATGGCCGGAACAAGCCACCATCCGACAGAGAGGGTGAACGTCATCTCAGCGCTCCCATCCGAGCTTGCGCGCCAGCGCGTAGAACCATTCCGTGCCGACGCCGATGGCTATGCCGAGACCGGCGGTGACCAGTTCGACAAGATCGGGGTCGGTGTTGATGGCAATGGCGTCGTCGGCCGTGAGCAGCCCCTTGGCGACGAGCGCGCCCGCGACATACCGCAGGATGATACGGGCAATCAGTCCGGTCATTGGTTGAGGTCCTTCGATAATTCGCCGAGCAAAGCTGCCCACTCGGACGCGGTGAGCCGCACAGTTACGGTGGATCCCTCAAACGTCTGGATGCAGTCTTTCGGTCTGTCTGCCATTGCTCCCTTTTCGGGAGCCAGATTGCAGTAGTTGTTGCAATTCTCGTCGCCCGGAGTGCAGCGGCCGTGCTTTCCCTTGTCGGCGGTGTGGCCGCAAACGAAGCACCCATCCCTCACGGTCGGATCGCCACGCATCGTGACGACGACTGTTCCATCATCCTCCCGGCTTGCATTGACGTACCCCGGATAGATCGGGGCTAAGCTGGTGAAAGCAGCGATGCAGGTCCTCATGTCTCAGCCTCCACAGAACAGGCCGAGCCATTCGCAGGGCCGGGTGGCGATCCACAGCCATGCGCCGAGCAGCGCGGCGATGATGAGCGCCCAGATGCCCTTGGCGCGGCCAGCGGGCGGCGTAGGAGTGATCGTCGGCTCCGGCGGCACAGGAATGGGCGTGGCGGGCTTCGGAGGCTCCACGGGCTCGGCAGGGATTGGCCGCACCGTCTCCGCGCCGTAGCCGGCAGCCTTCAGCAGCGCATCGTACTGCTTGGCATAGCCGGCGATCAGGTCCGCCTTGTCCGTCCCGTTGATGATCTTGCGTGCGCCGACATAATCGGAATGCGTCAGCGTCATGAAGTCGAGAAGACGGCGACCGGTGAACCAGCCCTCTTTCGAACCGAGCACCAGCACCTCAGCCGCAATCTTCGGCTCCATCGCCAGCGACGGGTGCTTGACCAGATCGACGCCGAGCTTCTTGCCGGCGCGCTCGTAGTTGGCCTTGTGGGTGAGTTGGACGTAGCCACGGCCGAACCACCCCTCCGACCAGTAGTCCTTTTTCACCCATGGCAGCTTGCCGGCCTTCCAAGCCTTGGTGAGGATTTCCTTCGCCTTGGCGTCCGTCTTCGCCAGCGTCTCGCGCACCGGCTTCATGGTGTGCGCGCTCTCGTGCCAGGCCGTCGCCAGCACATAGGCCGCCTGATTGCGCAGCAGCCCATGCTTCAGGCATGTCTCTACGATCAGGCGCGTGTCGCCCGTGGTCAGGTCCATGACGCTTTCCTTTCAGGATTGTCGGGGATTTGGCGAGAAGCCATAATTAACGGCCTTAACGGCCTTAACGGCCTTCTTTCTCGGCGGCTCGGCTAGTTATTCCCGGCGTTGTCTCGGTCGGCTCCGGCAGGCCCGCCGCGAGAACCGGACGAACCGCCTCCCCGCCCGCTGGATGAACCTCCGCCGCCGTTGCCGCTGTTCCCGCCACCGAACAGGCCGGACAGGAAGCCGCCCAAACCGCCGAGCCCGCCTGATTTCTGCCCCGACTGCTGCCCGCCCATCTTGTTGCCGACCAGCCCGCCGACAATAGCGCCGGGCATACCTGCAATCGCCCCGCCGACGACGCTGCCGATCATGCCGGGCGTCACATGGTCCATGGCTTTGTCGAAGGCGTTGCCTATGCCTTTCCCGAGCCCGCTGAGGTTGCCCATCTGGCGGCCGGAGGGGTCGAAGGTCGAAGTCACTCCGAACGAGTTGGTGATCGAGACATTCCCGAACTGGTCGCGGCTCACAAGATTGCCGCCCGTCGCCGGAGCCTGATAGCCGGCAGGAGCCTTGCCGGAATAGACGTCGAAGGCACTGAAGGACGGACGCGGCGTCGGTATGGAGGCCGTCGTCTGCGGACTGACGGGCTGCTTCGCAACCGGCGTCACCATGGGCTGGACGGTCGGGGTCTTTACTGCTGGCGGCACGACCGAAGGAATAACCGGCATATTGGGAAGCGAGAGGGGTGGATTCGTCGGCAGTCTGTTCAGAGCCTTGTCCAGTACGTTGAGATCGGTCGGCATCGGATTGAACGTCGAGAACGATCCAACAGGCGCTTGAGCGGTACTCGGCAGCAATCCCATTGCCGTAGGCGCAACCGACGTTGTGTTGACGTGCGTCGTGAGATAGCCGGCATCTTCCGCCGCGCGCTGGACCGGGCTCGACAGAGATTGCGGGCCAATCCCCAAGGGCGACAGGCTCGCCGCCATCGGCGTGGCATTCGAGGCGTTGACAGTGGAGGACAGCCGCTCCGTAGTCGGTGTGCTCGGCATTTGAGCAGGGCCGAACCTGTCCGGATCGACGGCGGCTTTTGCCGGCATTCCGCCCAAGCCGCCAAGGCCGCCCGCCCTTGCCGACGAAGCGGCGGAAGGAGCATACCCAAACCGATCCGCGCTCGACATGGAGGCCGGGGCCATGCTGCGGGAGGGTTGAGTACCGGCGAAAGCCGTCATCTGCGACGCGGCGGGAGACTGTGCGCCGGACGGGCGGGAGGGCATCACGTCGCCGGCAAAGCGTGACGCGCCGAAGCCGGCTGGGAGCCCGGAGGATGGAGCCGTGCGGCCCACGCCGAGCACACCGGCATTCGCCATAGAGGCCGCCATGTTGCCATAAGCCGCCGCAGCGTTGCGCTGCTCGGTCGGCGACATGGGGCGCGAGGTCGGCGTTGCGGCAAGGTCGCGCCGGGTGAAGTCCACCACATCCCTCGGGTTGACCGGCTGTTCGAGCCGGTCGCGCATCTCGAAATGCAAATGCGGGCCGGTTGATTTGCCCGTAGACCCGACCGTCCCTATCGGCGTACCGCGCGCAATCTCGTCGCCGATAGAAACGTTGATGTCCTGCAAATGGCCGTAGCGACTGGTAAAGCCGTTCGGGTGCTCGACTGTCACCATGTTGCCGTAGCCCTTTGCGGGACCGGCATAGGTGACAATGCCGGGACCGGCGGCGTTCGCTGCAAACCCCGACTGTCCGCGTTCGGCAAAGTCCATTCCGGGATGATTGGCACTGCCAACGCCGAGCGAGGTGTTCGGCGCGGAACGCAAGCCGAAGTCGCTGGTTACGCGGCCCGTGACGCTTCCGAGCGGACTTGAAAAAGCGCCATCCCATGTCGCGCCATCGTCCAGCGCGCCGATCGTCGCGGACGCAGCCGAAGACGGCGCGGCGACCGTGGAGCCGAACAGCGCGTCGAACGGGTTCTGGCTAGGCGATGTGCTTTTGGCGGACGGCGCATAACTCGCGTCATCTACGTTCGGACCCGGCGTCTTGAAGCCCTGCGCTGTGGCAATAGCGCGGTTCTGCGGGTCGTCAAAATAGACATGGCCTGCGGTCTGCGCGACGGGCTGCAATCCCTTGGGCAGGTTATCGACCGCTTTTGGCGTTGCATAGAACATGCCTGGATGCGTCGGGCCGAACTTCGCGACTTCCGCGATGGCTTTTTCGGCAAGGTCGCGAAATGCCTCTACGTCGGGTGGAAGACTTTTCCCGTAGGCATCGAACTGGCCCTTGGCCGAAATGACGTCCTTGATGGATACGCCAGCGCGAGCCGCCCGATTGGCGACGGCACTCGCTATCGCCTTCATATCTTCGTAGCGCTGTACGGGCGTGCCGGACACGGCTTCGCCGAGCACGACATCCACGAGGGATCGGGCTACCTTTGCCACATTCGCCGCCTTATATTGCCGGGAAAAGGAGAGTTCGATGCGCGCTTGCTTGCTGGCACTTCTGATGCTGACGTCCCCTGCTATCGCGGAGGATCAGCTTTTGAGCGGCGGCGAACTAGGTGAACTTCGATATGCGTGCTTTGGCGATGATGCCGAAGAAATGACCGGTTCCGTCAGAGCGTCAAATCAGGCTTGCGCTCAGTTGGACGAGATCGTTGCCAAGGCCAAGAAGGCCGGTCTCTGCCTCAATGACAACCTCGAATGGCAGCCGTGCGCTTAGGCTGCCGGTGCACTGTTCATTATTTGAACCGGGGACATAGTGC
>ERZ724522.1763-NODE-1763-length-11007-cov-16.643809_pt1 | contig 11007 bp, 11 predicted proteins | sample MGYA00376055_ERZ724522 | MGnify/ENA primary metagenome ERZ724522 (study PRJEB28724, sample SAMN07190884) | wastewater metagenome | isolation source: effluent of sewage treatment plant in Hong Hong | place: Hong Kong | collected 2016-03-17 ... | reverse complement strand
ATGTGTCGGGGTCGATGGATCGAGCGCGAAAGGATTTGGCAAAGCGATTTTTTATGTTGCTTCACCTCTTTCTGAAGCGCAACTATGAGAAGATAGACATAGTGTTTATTCGACATCATACCGTTGCGGAGGAAGCTACTGAACACGAGTTCTTCTACAAAAAGGAAACGGGAGGTACGGTCGTATCAAGTGCGCTCGAGTTGATGCGTGAAATCATGAGGAATCGCTATCCGACGAGTAGTTGTAATATCTATGTGGCTCAGGCTTCGGACGGCGACAATTGGGCGCATGACTCGCCTCGTTGCAAAGATATTCTTCTCAAGGAAATCGTGCCGTTCGTTCGCTATTATGCGTATATTGAAATTACGCCGGATCGGCATCAGAGTTTATGGGAGTCGTATGAGGAAGTGAAAGAACGGTGTCCGCATTTCGCGATGCGGCAGATTGATGGTCCGGCGGATATTTATCCGGTGTTTCGAGATTTGTTTCGGCGGAGGGTTCACTGAATGAAGATTGAGTTTCGGGAGGGGTACTCTCCCGATATTTTCCAATGCGGTTTATGCTGGTGGCGAATGGCCATTTGTGTAAACCGCTTTTTCTTTCTGTCGAGTGTCATGGTACAATGAAGGCACTTTTAATTCTTTTGAAAAGAAGTTGTTATGACGGAAAAACAAAAAATCGCCGTGGCGGTCGGCGTTGGTCTTTTGATTATCTCGTTTGCGTTTATCTATCGGCAGTTTGCCGATCGGAATGCTGCTCCGATGGACGAGCCGTCTGTGAGAATGCCTGCGCCTCCAACGGCTCCGACGCCGTCGAGTGCTTCTCCTGCGGGGGAGGCAATGATGCAGAAAAGCGAATCAACCCCGGCAACACCGGATGCTGTTGTTGATGATATTTTGAAAAATGATGCCGGCACGTCGGCGCTCGACGATGAAGCGAATGGCGAGACGCAATCGGCAAAAGAAAATGTGCAAACTGTTGATGATATAACAAACTCTTATGATGTTACGCAACAATAAATTTCTTTTTGGCGCTGCCCTCCCCGTGTTTGTTGGTGTACTTTTTGCAGGAGGAATGTTTCTGGCGCATGCCGATGAAAACTCCGAAAGCGACACGATCGAAAATAGTAACAGCAACAGTGGTGATCGTGGCGATACCAATGAAAGTGATACCACTGATAAGAGTGCTAGCGACAGGAAAGCTCCGTGGGTGCGGGCGCATGATCTTGCAACGGAGCGGAAGCTGCAGGTTGAGAACGATAGTATGCAGAAGCGCGCTTTTATGGAAGGAAATGCTGAGGATCGCAAGGCGCAGAGAGAAGAGAATATGTCGGAGCGACAGCAGAATCTGTGCACGACTATGGTTGATCGGAATGAAAAGTTGAGTCAGCGCTTGGGAGATGCTCAGAAGACTATCATGAATCGGAAAGCGACTCGACGAAATGTTTTTGATGAGAATCGCGATGAGCGTGATGCGACGCTTGAGACGAACCGCAATGAGCGCGACATGAAGCGCGAGGAAATGTATGCGAAGCTGCTTGAACGAGCAGGAGATGATACGAAGAAGCAAGCGGCTGTCGCGGCATTCAAATCGGCGGTAGAAACCGCGGTCGCCAACCGGAAGCAAGCGGTTGATGCGGCGATTGAAGCGTTCCGTACCGGAGTTGATGCGGCTATCGGTAGCAAGAAAACGACGGTTGATTCGAGTTTAGCGACATTCAAGACCGCTGTTGATGCGGCATTTGCGACGGCAAAGAGTGGTTGTGAATCAGGGACCGATCCGGTGACGGTTCGCGAGACACTGCAGGCGAGTCTCAAGGCGGCTCGGGCGAGTATGGGGAGCGAGCGAAAGGATGCAGATACGGTGGGTGAGCAGGTGAGGTCGCTTGCTGAAGCGAAGAAGACATCTTTTGCTACCGCACTTTCGGAGTTCAAATTGGCGATGGAGCAGGCTCGCGCTGATTTGAAAGCGGCATTTGGAACTACCGAATCTGAAAGCGAGTCCAATTCCTAGTTAGCTGATTTCTCTGGAAATGTTCGCGTTTTGATAGTACGTATTGTCCTCGGAATATCGAAGAAAAGCGCCGGTTTGTGCCGGTTCTTTTCTTTTTGTTCAGAAGTATTCAGAAAGCATTGTCAAAATTGACCAGCCGGGGTATGCTGGGATTCGGTTGCGCTGTGGCGGAGTCTTTTATTTTTTTCTGGTCTGTCTATGTTGATTTCTCTCGTGTGTGCGGTTTTTGTGTTTGGGTATGCGGCGATTGTTATGGAGCATCGCTGGCATGTGCACAAGACGCACACCGCACTTTTTCTAGGAGCTTCGCTCTGGGCGATTATCGCTGTCTTTTCCGGTGAGCGAAATTTGGAGGACGCTCTGGGTGAAATTGGACGGGAAGTGTTTGAATTGGTTGCATTCCTCTTGGCGGCTATGACGCTGGTGGAGATTCTTATTCACTATCGGTTTTTTGATTTTGTTCGGATGAAGATTCAGCGTTTCCATCTGACAGACTCCGGGCAGATCTGGCTCTTGGCGTCGGTGGCGTTTTTTCTTTCTGCGATTATCGACAATTTGACTACGACTATTGTCATGGTTCAAATTGCGCGGCGATTTTTTCGAGGGAATAATCTCTTGGTCGCTGCGGCTGCTATCGTGATTGCCGCCAATGCGGGGGGTGCGTTCTCTCCGATAGGTGATATTACGACTATTATGCTGTGGCTTGCCGGGAAGTTCTCGGCGGGGAATATCTTGGCTTGGGGGTTTTTGCCATCTTTTGCAATTCTATTGGTAAGCGTCACGTTCCTTTCGAAGCGCATTGTGCGCGATACGATTGATAGTGAGGAATCCGGGCAGGAGTCGTTTCGGTTGACGCGGTCGGAACGTATCATTGTGTCACTTGCTTTGTTGTCTTTCTCGCTTCCGCTTGTCTCGCATTTCTTCGGACTTCCTCCGTATATGGGACTTCTCTTGGGGCTTGGAACAACGGGTATCGCTATCGCGTTTTTTGCAAGAATCGCGAGGCATCCGAAGACGCACCTTGCCGCCGATATAGAGCGCCTTTTGAAAAGCGTCGACTACGCAAGTATTTTGTTCTTTGTCGGTATCCTCCTCGCGGTGGGTGCACTTCGGCATTTAGGCGTACTTGCGGATATGTCCGCGGCGATATTCGGACCGAATCCGGAAACATGGCGGCTCATTGCCGGGAACACGTCGCTCGGCATTCTTTCTGCAGTGGTTGACAATATCCCCTTGACTGCCGCTGCGATCGATATCGTGGCGAGTCATCACCCAGCTATTTGGGTGCTGCTTGCGCTTACGGCGGGGACGGGCGGATCGCTTCTCATAATCGGCTCGGCGGCGGGTGTTGTCGCTATGGGCATGATCAAGGATCTTTCGTTTCGAAATTATTTCGACAAAGCATTTGTCCCGGCACTCTTCGGCTATATCGCCGGCATCGCCGTCTGGTGCGCCGAGTATGCAATGTTTGGGTAGTAAGGATATTGAAGGTTTATTTTGTGTGTAGTGGGAATGTTACATTCAATTCTACGGAAGGAAAAAATTGCGGTATTGGTTTCGGGCGGGGTGGATAGCTCCGTGGCTTTGGCATTGCTGAAGCGTGCCGGACATGATGTTCATGCGTTTTATCTCAAGATTTGGCTTGAGGATGAGGTGTCGTTTTTGGGGGAATGCCCATGGGAAGAGGATTTGCGATATGTGCGAGCGGTGTGTGCGAAGCTCGGTGTGCCGCTTACGGTGGTGGCGCTTCAGAAGGAGTATTGGACGCGAGTGGTGTCGTATGTGCTCGACGAGGTTCGCCTCGGGCGGACGCCGAACTCCGACATGCTCTGCAATCCGCGGGTGAAATTTGGCGCATTTCTTGAGACGCTGGCGCAGACGTCTTTTGATCGTGTTGCGACGGGGCACTATGCGCGAACGAAACTCGTTCGGGGAAAAACGAAACTTCTGTGTTCACCCGACCTAGTGAAAGATCAAACGTATTTTCTCTCACAGCTTTCGCAGGCGCAGCTTTCGCGAGCGATCTTTCCGATTGGCGGGTATCAGAAGAATCGCGTGCGAGAATTGGCGCAAGAATTCGGTTTGCCGAATGCGAAGCGAAAAGACAGTCAGGGCATTTGCTTTTTGGGAAAGGTTCGGTTTGATGAATTCTTGCGGCACTATCTTGGCACGAAGCGCGGCGACCTTATCGAATACGAAACCGGGAAGAAGGTTGGCGAACATGAGGGCTTCTGGTACTTTACTATCGGACAGCGAAAAGGCGTGAAACTTTCCGGCGGACCGTGGTTTGTGGTGGGGAAGGATGCTGCGAAGAATGAAGTGTTCGTTTCCAATGCCTGGCGCGGTGCAGAGGGGTCGCGAGACGTGTTTGATATTGAAAATATAAACTGGATTTCGGGTACTGTGCCGAGAAAGAGAACGTTTGAATTGAAGATTCGTCATGGCGAAACGCGCATCCCGTGCTCTCTTCGCGCGCTTGCGAGCGGAAAGTGGCGCGTGAAACTCGATCGCAAAGAAGCTGGTATTGCACCCGGACAATTCGCAGTGTTCTATGATGGGGAAATGTGCTTGGGGGGAGGGGTAATATCTGTTCTCTGATTCACATGATTAGTCTGGTGACTATGATGCGATGGATAGATAATCGGGGAAATCCCAAAATCAAGATTCAGACACCTCTGGTTTCTTTGGTTTGAATTTCGAGAGCGTCCCATCTTTGACAAACCATATTTGATTGCGGGTTTCTGATGTCCCTGGGTGTTGTATGGAAATATCAAGTCCGGATGCGCTCAGTTCATTTCCAATTTTCTGAGATGATGTAACATCGCCTTTTGCGGCATAAACAGCCATGTCTGCGGTTTTGACATGGCGCGCGAGGTTTTTGTCGTACGGAGCAATGCCTATGCTTACGGTGATCTTTCGTCTAGGCATTTCATTGAATACTTTTTTCTCAATTGCTTCTCGGATACGCTCTGCGATAGAGCATGTGGTATCAATATCTGCTTGGACAATAGCGACTATCTCTTCACCTCCCCATCGGGCAATGAGTGTATTGATGGTGTCCTTTGCGCGTAATTTTTCTTGAAGTGTGCTGGCTATTTCTTGGAGTACTTTGTCGCCTACGCTATGTCCATAGGTGTCATTGACGGATTTGAAGTGGTCGGCGTCTATAAACAATAGAGAGTAATATGGCGGCTTTTCTTTCCTTCGATCTTTTCGATGATCAGTTCCCGCGTATTCTTCTGAGTTCTCGAGTCTCTGTATAACTGCTTGTCTCTTTGCTACTTCTTCTTCGAATGCACGGCGACTCAAAAGTCCTGTCAGAGAATCATGATCGGCAAGCTCTTTTTGACGCTCGAGTTCGTCGCTTTTATATTGAAGTTCTGTTCGATCATGTAGCCCAATATTTTTCTCTTCTCCAACAATGTTTCCGATTTCAAACATTCTTTTTACTGTTTTGCTGCTCCTCTCGCTCATTCGTTCTCGATCGTTCTTTTCGTTTCGCGCATAAGCATCAGTATATTCTTCTGGTGAAATACTGAGAGCCTTCGATTTTTCTTCTGTTTCTCGAGCGAATGCTTCGCGTTTTTTCTCAATGTTCTTCTTATGTCGAGAAAGATATGTTTCCGAATCGGATGAAGTTGGCATGTTTTCTAATCCCATAATCAAGAGTGAAAAGGTTACGGCTTTATGATAGAATATCCCTCACGTTTATGAAAGGTTTACCTACAAATATTTCTTCGGAAAAACTTCGCTTTTTTGAATCTACTCTCCTCGATTTCTTCGAAAAAGCCGGGCGGGAGCATTTGCCGTGGCGGCGGGAGGGAATTTCAGCATATGAAGTCTGGGTGTCGGAGATTATGCTGCAGCAGACGCAGGTGTCTCGTGTTATTTCGTATTACGAAAAGTTTTTGGAGCGCTTTCCGACTGTTGAAAGTTTGGCGCGGGCGTCGTGGGAAGAATTCCTGCCGTATTATGCTGGACTCGGGTACTATGCGCGCGGGAGAAATATGCTCCGGACGGCACGAATGGTGGTTGATGAATTTGGCGGGGAATTTCCGAATGATATTCCAGCGCTCCAAAAGTTGCCCGGTGTCGGAACGTATACGGCGAGTGCGATTGTGAGTTTTGCGTATGACGAGGAATACCTCGCATGGGATACAAATCTTCGTCGAGTTGTCGGGAGATTCTTCTTTGGGACCAAGAGTGTGGGTGATTGGCACTCGGAAAGTGCGAATTCGAAATTGGGAAAATTGGAAGCGAAGCGTCTCAAAAAAAGAACGGTGTTGAGTCGCGGAAATACCGAATGGCAGCATATGAATCGTATTGGGCGGGAATTTTCTTTGTCGGCAAAGGTTTTGAATGCGGCACTGATGGATTTTGGGAGCGCGATGTGCGTGGGGAAGCCGAAGTGTGCGGCGTGTCCGCTTCAAAAGCAATGTCGGTATTATAGTGAGCATGGATCGCGTGAGAATGCGCGGCAGGCCGAAGGGAAACAGAAATCAAAAATACAGAACAGGAAATCGTATGGCGGCTCTGAACGGTTTGACTGGAAGGATGCTCGGGTTGAAGTGACTTTGCATGAGAATCACCGCAAGTATTTTTCATCTCTGAAAACTTCGTATACGCCGTTTTTTGTGCCAGCATCGCACAATACGCGCGCTGGTATAAAGCAATGGTTTCGGGATCGATACGGTTTGGAAGTGTCGGTGCGCCCGCCTCATAGGAGAGAATGCGTCCGTGGCGTGCCAATGCTCTTCGTTAATGCGCAGGTTCTGTCGGGTCAACATAGATTCGCTGAGTTTTCAAAGGAAACGGTGCTTGCAGGCTAAGGCAAGCAGTGTGTTATACTCACAACATGCGCATTCCTTACTTCAATACTATCTTTTTCTTCTGCGTCCTTCTCATAACGGGCGTGGCGGTGTTTTTTGTAATGCAACCTTTTTTGACAGCACTGCTTGTTGCTGCGGTTTTGGCGACGCTCTTCTTTGGGAAGTATCAATTCTTTCTTCGAGTTTTCGGCGGTCGAAAGGGGTTGAGTGCGGCGAGTGTTTTGTTGCTGGTGGCATTTCTGGTTATTATCCCGATTCTCATGCTCGCGACATTGGTTGCCGGTGAGGCGACGAGTGCGCTTGCATCTCTTTCGTCGGAGAATCACTCGTTTGGGGAGTTGATGGGGTCGGTGCAGACGTGGCTGTCGAATCTGCCCGTTGTCGGCGAGTACTTGTCGGAAAAGAATGTTCGCTTCGCTGATATTGCAGGGAGTATCGTCGGCGGGAGCGGCGCGCTTATTTCTTTTCTCCAGGCGCTTTACGTGAGTGTTGCGGGGCTTGTCTTGTGGATATTCGCGATGTTCTTCGCTTTGTTTTATTTTCTCATCGACGGTGATCGCGTTGTTCGTCTTATGAAGCATGTGAGCCCTCTTTCGGATCGGGACGATGAGGAGCTTATGCGGGATTTCGCCTCCATGAGTCGCGCGGTCATTCGAGGATCCCTTGCCATTGCTCTGTTGCAAGGAGTTATCGGCGGTATCGGAGTTGCTGTTGCCGGGGTGTCCTCGCCTGCCATTTGGGGCGCGGTTATGGGATTTTTCTCGCTTATTCCGGCGGTTGGGTCGGGTATTGTTTGGCTTCCGATGGGGCTATGGCTCTTCTTTTCGGGGGATGTGTGGCACGGGATATTTCTGCTTGCGTTCGGTGTGGGCATTGTCTCGACGGTGGATAATGTGGTTCGCCCGAAACTTGTTGGTCGAGATACGCAGATTCATCCGCTTCTCGTGTTTTTTTCAACGCTTGGCGGTATTGCGTTGTTCGGTATTATCGGACTCCTGCTCGGTCCGCTTCTCGTTTCATTCTTTTTGGCATTGATGCGGATATATGTCCGCGAGTTCAAAATTGATCTCGAGACCTACAATCAAAATGGATCAACATAATGTCATGGTGGCAGCGCATTCCGGAACACATTGACCCGATTGCTCTTTCCTTCGGCGTCTTTTCTCTTTCTTGGTACGGTATTGCTTTTTTGTGTGGAGCGGTTTTCTCGCTCCTTTTTCTTTGGAAGGCGCTTTGTCGGTCTGTTCCTGCATTGTTGTCTTCGGGCGAGTTTCTGGATTTCTCTCTGTATCTTCTTGCTGGGACGATTCTCGGGGCTCGTCTCGGATATGTTCTGTTCTACAATGTGGCTTTCTTTGCCGCTCATCCGATTGCGATTGTTTCCCCGTTTAGTATTGAGACGGGCGCTTGGACGGGCATTGCCGGCATGAGTGCGCATGGGGGAATACTTGGCATGACATCTGCCGTTATTCTTTTTTCTTGGCGATATGGGAAGTCAGTATGGGTATTGCTCGACAGTGTCGCATGGTCTCTTCCTCTTGCGATTTTCTTCGGGCGCATAGGGAACTTTCTTGCAGGAGAGCTCTTCGGTCGCGTGACATCCGTGCCATGGGGTATGGTATTTCCTCATGCGGCTGATGGACTGCTCCACCATCCATCGCAACTCTATGAAGCGGTTGGCGAGGGCTTGCTGCTGTGGTGTGTGCTCACGCTGCTTTCAAAGCGCCTCCGGTCTCCCGGGCAACTCTTCGTTTGGGCACTGGGTGCATATGGGGGGATTCGCTTTTTGCTTGAGTATTTTCGCGCGCCGGACTCCCAAATTGGTTTTATTGCCGGCGTGTTTACTTTGGGACAGCTTCTTTCTTTGTGTGTGCTCTTTGCTTCTGGCGTATTGCTCTTGTGGATAAGGAGTGGCAAAAATGCTATACTCCCTCGTACGGAGTAATTTCTTTACCCAGACGTCTATGGCGCGATATACAAAAGTGATCCTCGTGTGCGCTCTTGTGGCAGGTGTCCTCGGGCTCATTGTGTGGGGTGTTTTGAGTGCTCCGTCGGCAAGTGCTCCATCTGCGGATGATTCCGGTGATCCGAATTCGCCTATAGTGTACTACTACGGCAAGGAATGCCCGCACTGCAAAGATCTCGAGAAATTCCTCGAGGAGAACCATATAGCTGAAAAGGTATCTTTTGCCAAGAAAGAAGTGTGGCATAATCCGAGGAATTCCAGTGAAATGCAAAAGCGTGCGGATGAGTGCGGCATAGAGAAATCCGGTATGGGTGTGCCTTTTGTATGGGCTGAGGGGAAGTGCTTTGTTGGCGGTCCGGACGCGGAGAAGTTCTTCAAGGAGAAAGCGGGCATTCAATAGAACTGATATCATGGATGTATCTTCACACTCATTGCAACGCATGCGGAGACGAGTATGCGTTGACGGTGTTCCAAAACAACCAGCATCCCCGGTTGTTCAGTCGAGCACGTGTTCTTCGCGAGGCTTCGCTGAGAAGTCGCTTGAGTCAACAGTGTTCTTTCGTGGAAGCCGCATTGCCTATCACCAGCGTTCAAAAATAGCAGCGTCTTCGGGTCGACATCGGCGTCCTGTTGATGATATTCGTCCGCGTGCCTCTCAGTTGCATGTCGGGCTTGAATCTGTTCGACCGGTGTCTTTTGGGGAGAGGTGCGCGCGGAGGTTTCGCATGCTTGAGAACATCCTTGTGAAAACCGGCGCTTGGTTTTCTCTTTCCCCGCAGTATGCTCTGCGAGCATCGCTTGTGGGGGCGATCTTCCTCGGTGCAATGCTGACCGCGCTTCTCTATCGGTATTTTGGAGAGCAAGCGCTTGCGCAGGGAGAATCTCCCAAAGCTGCAAAGGTTGCTCTTGAACGTTCCCAAGCGTCGATGCCGGAAGAGCCAGCTGTTCTTGGTGCGAACGATCATGCTCTGGACGATCAATTTGTTACCGAGGTGACGGAAGATCTCGAAAGTATTCGAGAAGTTGAAGAGAAGAAAGAGCTCGAAACGAAAATTCGAGAAATGGTTGCCGGATACCCGATTGAAGACATGGTGCCCTATATTTTGGAGAAAGATAAGATTGTTGCCGCGTTTCTTATCGGTATTGCCAAAAAAGAAAGCGCCTGGGGAAAGCGAGTACCGCTCTTGAAGAGTCATGACTGCTTTAATTACTGGGGATATCGCGGGAAGCGTCGCTTTATGGGGACGGGAGGGCATACGTGTTTCAATAGCCCGAAAGATGCGGTTGATACAGTGTCTCGTCGGCTGGAAAAACTTATCTATACCGAGAAAGTTGATACGCCGGCAGAGATGATGGTGGTGTGGAAGTGCGGCTACGACTGCTCCTCGCATGATAAGGCGGACACAAAGAAATGGATTCAAGATGTCGATCTGTATTTTCATGATATTGACGAATAGCTTTAAATATGCTAGAAATGAGTGTTATCATTTGGTAACACTCTTTCTCTATGGATATTCCTTTACGTCGGGCCCGCCCGCATCGCCACGCGAAGCGTTGCGGGCGGGGGATGTGGTATACTTGCAGACTTTTTGGCTTTATTAGCCTCTTTTTCGTGTTCTTTGTTTGGAGTGGGGGTATGGCTTCGGCAGAAGGGTCGGATATTCACTTGCAGGACGATCTGCTGGAATTCCGATCGGAGAATGCTCTGAGTGATGCGAGTCAGGAGACTCTTGCCCCCTCTTGCGAGGCGGAAATGTCTCCGAAAGAAGGGGAGACGGAGGAGGAGTTTCGGTTTCGCACATTGCTTGCCTCAACGCTCCAGGGTGAACCGATGGAGGCGATGGCGCCTTTCTTGGCGAAGCGCGATCGGGAGACGGCGGCGTTTTTGGTGAGCATCGCTCGAAAGGAAAGCTCCTGGGGAGAGCATGCTCCGACGAAGGACGGCATTGACTGCTACAACTATTGGGGCTATAAGGGAACGGGAAGCCGCGGCACCGGTATGGGCTATGCGTGTTTCGCGAGTCCGGAAGAAGCGATTGAGACGGTAGGCAATCGACTCTCCGAGCTGGTTCATGAGAAACATTTGGACTCGCCGGAGCGACTCATTGTTTGGAAGTGCGGCTCGTCCTGTGAAGGACATTCTCCAGAAAGTGTGGCGAAATGGATTTCTGATGTAGGAAATGTGTACCATCGGTTTTT
>ERZ724522.1762-NODE-1762-length-11029-cov-4.816840_pt1 | contig 11029 bp, 22 predicted proteins | sample MGYA00376055_ERZ724522 | MGnify/ENA primary metagenome ERZ724522 (study PRJEB28724, sample SAMN07190884) | wastewater metagenome | isolation source: effluent of sewage treatment plant in Hong Hong | place: Hong Kong | collected 2016-03-17 ... | reverse complement strand
ATTAGGCCGGCTGTTTCGTCTCACAGCTTGGATAGCGTCTGATATGCACCCGCCGCGGTGCTTGTGCGTCCCCACTTGCTGACTGCCTTTCTTGGATGGTCTGCCAGACTGGAGAACTGCCCGCCGCCGTAAATCGTGGTGTAGCCATCCGGCCCTAGCGTCCCCTCTCCTGTTCGGATCACCTGGAGCATTGCTTGCACGTTGGCGTTGCTCAGCAAGGATCTGTCCACCTTGCTCATGGCTGAAATCTTGAGCATGCCGCCCGTCCAACTGTCGATTGTTTCCGCTGCGCTGTTGAGCACATCGTCAGCATTGAGCCATCCATCAGACTGCAGTCCACCGTCCTGCCCTTGCTGCATGGATTGCCACGCCGAATAGGCCCGCCATGCGACGAAGCCCACCACCAGCGCGATCACTGCTTTCTTGGCGTCGCTCATCGCTTGATGCACACCAAAACTGCGATGGCTTCTGGGCGGTTTTCTGTGCCTACCGTTCCAGGCACACCACCTGCCAACGTTGGCGCCGTTGTTGGGTTAGACGTTCCCGTCCCGCCGCCTGGACCACGCCCGCTCGGCCAATCCGTTGTTGGACCATCCCATGCATCCACGTTGAAGGTGTGCGTGTGGTCTGGCAACTGCTGCGCCTGCTTGGTTCCCACTGGCAGCCCGGCGCCCGATGCACGCTTGAAGCGCGTCCCGGCGTCCGGCAGTGCGAACGTGGTCACGCCATCGCCTGCACCGTACTTTGTTCCGATGGCCGCGAACAATGCCGCGTCCACCGTGCGCGACTTGAGCGCGCCGTCTGCCACATACCAGCCAGCAGGCGCCGTGTCTGTCCAAAACTCTTTGACCGCTCCAGGTGGATCGGCCTGCACCGGATTCGTGACAGGCATGTTCAGCCCTCCACGACCGTGACCAGTGCCGCCACTTGGTCCGCAATGACCTTGACGGCACCCGTGGGCGCATAGTTCGACAACTCCAGCGCGCCACCCTGCGCCAGCTTGATGCCGTGCGTGAGCGTTGCGTTGCTGCCGTCCACCGTGACACGCAGCGTTGCGGTCTGGTCGTTGTTCTGCACCAGCAGATAGCGACGCGCCGCGTTGGCCGCCAGCACCGTGCTCACCACGTTTGTGACTGCCGGTTCGCTTTGCGTGAATGCGCCGCCCGTGTTGGTGACTGTCACGTCACCGTTTGGCGATTGGTCGTAACTGACTTTATTTCCGAAGCGCGCCACGACTTGCATGGTCTGAGCGTTGGCGCCGCCCTTGATCATGTACTTGTCGAAGCCCTCTGAGAACTCCTCCGCGTAGCCCTCCGACACACCCACGGCCCGCGCTACTTCCTTGCCCGCTTTGTAGAAGTAGATGTCCACTGGAAACGCCGAACTGAGGATGCGGAAGAAGTCCGCCACGCCCGTTTGTTCGTGCGTCCCGTTCACACCGAGATTGACTGGTGTTGTCATGCCTTGCGCCTCATGTTCAGGAACACCACCGCGACCACTGCCGCCACGGCCAGCGCGATGATTGTTTTGTTGTCGATGGTCCCGGCCTTGTCGCTCGATGCGTTGCGGTAAGCGTCCAGCACGTTTTTCTCCACCGTGCCCGCCATTGCCGTGGCTTGCTCGCTTTGTTTTGCGAACATGCTTTGCGTCGCGTCCAGCAGCGCTGAAAGCCCTTTGCCCGCCGAGTCTGTTACCAGCTTGAAATTTGCGTCTGTGCTATCAAATGCCCGCGTTGCAATGCCCGCATCCGTGACATTGAACGTCGAACCGTTCCCGCTCAGACCAACACCGCCACCATCAGCCACAACACGCTGGTCATAGTTGAACGTGTTGGACGTGCTGTTGCTCTCGCTGTTGCCGCTATCGAAAATGCCGATGCCCATTACCGGCCCTTTCGTTTCATTTTGATGATCATCAGCACAGCAAGGCCCGCCGCCGCATACAGCACCCATTGAGGCATGCCGCCGTTGGCCTTGCTTCCGCTTGTCGCCACTGTCCAGCCCGAGTTATTGAAAACGGCATCGGCCTTTGATGTCGCTGGCCCTACCCAATCACTCGTATTGACATCGACGTTAATCGCGCCGTTTGCCATTTCAGGCCCTCATGACGACGAACAACAGCACCAGCGCGCCCACACCAATCATCACCTTTGTTTCGGTGCTCATTGATGCGGCCTGCGGCACCCGTGTTGCGCCTGCTTGGCCTTCCAGGTAGTAACCACCCTCGCCCAGTTGCCCGAGCTTGAGCGACCCTTGCACACCAGCATCCGGCGTTTGCTGGAACTCTTTGGAGCTCCACTTGCCCAGCAGGTCCGAGCCCTGCTGTTGCAACCAGTCTTCCCAATTAGCCATACATGGCCCCCTTTCTGCCGCTTGGGCTTACAGGTTGCCCAGGGGGTCCAGATATTCCACCAGCACCGTACCGGCGTCAGCCGCCGAGAAGTCAAACAGCCATTCCAGGCTCTTGGCGTCGCGGGTGTCCAGGGCCTTCTTGACGTTGCCATCCAGCACGAAGTCGATGGTGTAGCAGTTGGCTTGGGGCACGCGGCCTGCCTTCACTTGGTCGAACTCGTTTTCCACCTTGATGGATTCGTGCACAACGATGGAGTCCTGCTTCACCGTGGCGCCCGTCATGTTGCCGCCGTGGAAGACGTGCATGCGCTTGATGATGGCGCCGTTCTGAGGGCCAAAAGGCACCGTCAAAGGCAGCTTGCCACCCGTGGCGACGTTGAACGGGTAGGACAACAGCTTGCTCATGTAGGGCGCCACGCCTTGCGTGCTGCCGTCCGGATTGCGCTGGTTGGCCGACTCGATCAGGATGGGCGTCACCTGTGGCGCCGTGGCGCCCGCAATGGTCAGTTCCGTGGTGATGTTGCCGATTCCAAGGGACGTGTCGAACGCGCCCACCATGCGGTCCAGTTCGCCCAGCATGGTGTAGTCGGCGAACTGGATGTCCAGGAATGCCGCGTTGGTGGCTTCGCCGCGATAGGCGTTCACCTTGTCGATCTGGGTGCCCGTGCCCTCGATCACGGTTTTGCCGTTGGCCTTGAGCTTGAACAGCGCGATCATTGCCTTTGTCAAGGCCGTGCCGCCCAGCTTCAGGCGGAAGTTTTCCAGGGTGCGGCCCGGCGTGATGTTGTTGGTGGCCTGACCATTGGCGACCACGTTGGAGAACGGAAGACCGTAGCGGGTTAGTTTGCCGACGCTCATGGTGTCGCCCTCCGCTTACAGCACGTCTTTGACGTATGGCACACGCTTGGCGATCACGCCAGCAGCCACGGCCAGCGCGCCAGCCTTGGCGTAGGGTGGGCCGTACTTGTAGGCCACAAAAAGGATGGCGCCCGCAATGGCGAGCTTCTTCATGTCTTCAGAGGTCATTTCTTTGGATTCCTGACAGTTGCACATACGGCCCCTCGGCCCTTGGTTCGTGCCGCCACTGTCAAATCCAGGCCCCAAAGTGATAAGGACCCGTATCTGTTCCCGTTGCCGGTACCGATACAGGGCCTCAAGGCTTCGTCACCCGATCAAAATTTTAGTTTTCCCTCCGTTTCTGTGCCTGTAATCGCACACTTTTCGACAAACTCCAACTGCTTGAGCCCGTCCAGCTTCTCCACTTGCACCCGCGTTTTGCGCGCCAGATACGCCACGTCATCACCTGACGACTGTCTGAACATGACGAAGCGCGACGCGTTGCCGACTGTCGTTTTATCGGCCTCTGCCCATCGCTGGCTGATTGCGTAGATCGTGATTCCACGTTTCAGCCCGCGACGGATCAGGATGCCCCAGTGCTCCGGCGCTTTCGCCACCGTTGTGACGTCTGCCAGTTCTTCGGCGATGGCGTCCAATGGCTCCACATAGCGGCCCGCGTACATGACCACCTGAGCCCAAAAATTGAACTCATCGGCCAGCTTGCCGCCCGCCACATAGGCCACCTTCACAGGCCCTTTCTTGCTCAGTGCTTCGGCCAGCTGCTTGCGTGTGGTGGCCTTGGTCCACCCTGGCAACTGCGCCCACTGGTCCTCAGGGTCCCATGCCGTGACGCGCCTGGCCCTCTGCAACTGCTTTTTTGTCCATGCTGTTTTGCCTGACCGTGTCGCGCCACTGACGACGATCAGGCGCCCGTCTTGCGTCTGCATTGTCATGGCGTCACCGTCCCAAATGTCACCGTCCTTGCGCCCGGCTCATCTGTCGGCGCCTGCACCGGCTCCGGCTTCGCCACCTCGCTGGCCTGGATGACCTCCGCTTTTTTCGGCTTCGGCTTCATGATCCAGTCGATCACGTCAGGCAGCACAGGCGCCGCGATGGCGCCCGCCATCATGAATTCCGGCCCCCACTTGCCCATGATGGCCGCCATAGAGAACGATGGGCGCTTGACGGCCAGCGCCGCCCAGGCTTGCGCGATGTTGTCCAACTCGTTCGGACCGTACCGGTCCCGGATCACTTTCGAGATGGGCGACAAGGTGACGTGAATCAGGCGAACTGCCCCGCGTGTCTCCACCAGTTCAGACGCCACCGCAGCCTCATAAGCCTGGATGTCTGCTGTCTGCTCGTTCACCTGGACTTGCTGTTGCTGCGCGTCCTGCTGCCCCACGCTTGCCATGATGGCCGCGAAGTCTGCCGACTGTTCAGCCGACATGCTTGGTGCGCTCTGGCCTTGCTGTCCTTGATCTTCGTCGCTCATGGCTTCAATGCCTCCAGCAGTTCCACCGCATGCGTGATGCGCACCTTTGCCAGTTGGCAGTGTTGCGACACGATGCCCGCCGGTGCCATTGTTTCGGTTTTCTCGATCAGGTCCAGCGTGTCAGACAAGGCCTGTTCCAGGTCCGCCACCTTCACCAGAATCGAAGACGTGACAACGCCCTCCCCGCTCTTACCCTGTCCGGTGCTGTTGATCTTTTGGGCGGCCTTCTTGGCTGCCGGTTTCTTTGCTGTTGCCATCACTTCACCCCAAAAACTGAAAGCGCATCGGCCAGACTCGACCTCCTCGCTGGTTTGACTTCCGGCGTTTCTTCCGGTGCTGTTGCCGCCTGAGCCGGTTTCGGCTTGGCTTGCTCTGTAGGCTTCACCGTTGCCGGTGCTGTTGCCGTATTCGTTACAGGCGCCACAGGCGCACTACCAGCAGCCCACGGGAACCGCTCCAGGAACTTTTTCACCCGCGACTTTTCGCCGCCGATGCGCATTTGCTGGCTGCATGTGGCCTCGCAGTAGCCGAACGGGTCACCGTTCTTGTCGTGCGTGATGCGCATGCCCTTGGCCGTGCCACATGTCGGGCAGTCGATGTGCCCCAATACTCGCTTTTCCATCGTTGTGCCTTGCTGTTCGATCCCCACCGTTCAGCATTTCTGTCTCATGGCCCGTACAGTTATTGACACGGGTCCGAGGCTGCGCGGCCTGCGGCCTTGCCAAAGACCGGCGCCACTGCAGCGCCCGCGTGACATCCATCAATCCCACGATCACCGGCACAGAATCCAATTGATGAACTCTTGCCCCGCGTGGCTTCCATGTCTTTCTTGCACTTGCCGCAATATGTCCAGACGTGTCAGCGCGATCTGTAACCCCGACTGGATGCGCTCTTGTTGCCGTTTCGTATCGGCCCTCTGTCGTTCTTTCCTCAGTCGCCACGGCCACGCGATAGCCGCGACCAACGCACGCGCCGCCCTGCTGCACCATGTACTCCGCCCAGTTGGCCCGCTTTTCCCCGTCACGCTGCACCGCATACCACGCCCTCAAAAGACAATCCGAACCTCTACGGGCTTGCTCTGCATCCACTCTTCGCAGTTCCCGCCACACGGTAACGGGTGGCATGCCGATTGCCTGGAATTGCCTGATTCCATAAGCCCTAGCCCACATGCGGACCCTTGCCGCTCCGCCTCCGAACATGTCACCTTGATACATGGTGAGCTTTCGCCCGTCTGGCAGGTCGTCAAGGTGCCCAGCACTTTCAACAGATCCGGCATCGTCAATACCCTTGCTGATGTACTTCGCCACGTATCCCGCCGCGCCACCCGCGTGCATGGCCTTGGCCTTGAATCGGTGCAACTGCGCGCCCGGCTCCTCGCCCGAGTCCTTGAGCCAATAGGCCCGCATGACGCCCTCTACGGCCTCACGCTGGCCCGGCTTGCACCAGACCAGCATGTGCCAATGCGGCGTGCCATCCTGGTGCGGCTCCGCTACCCTGATTCCGAACACCTCCAGGCCCTTGCGCTGCATGGCTGAACGGCACTTCGCCCAGGTGTTGCACAGCCACGCTTGACCGTCTTCCGGTGTTGGCTTTCCTGCCGCTGTCCAGTTCGGATTGATGGCTCCCGTGTGCGTCACTGCATGGAATCGTGATGGCGTTGTGTTGGTCGTGAAAATCCCTTGCCATCCGTTCGCATCGGCCCAGACCTCGCACCCCTTGATGCGCGTCATCAACTCGCCGCGCCTGATAGCCGGGTTTGCCGTGCTGGTGGCAGCCAGATCGGCCAGCGTCATCACTTTGCCGTCTTCGTTCTCCAACTCTGTGCGCGCCATCATGGCCGCGTTGGCCGCGTCCTGGTTGAGCATGCGCCGCACCGTGTCATCCGTCAGGTATGGCTGCCTGCGCCTTGCGCACACCTCGCCCGACTCACGCCCCAGGCGCTCCCGATCCTGCACCGCAGCGCGCCACAGTTGGCGCGTCCACCAGTCTTTGCACGTCACCCGCGCCGCCACCGACTGCAAGGCCATGTCCTTGCGCAATGGCCGCGCCTGCAATGCCTCCAGCACGAAGCCAATTCGCTGCACGAACTCAGAGCGCGTGCCCATCGGCATGGATGCCAACACGCCCACCATCAATTCCGCCCGCTGGTCTGCCACGTCACGCACGGCACCGCGACCCATGCCGCCATGCACCGGCCTTGCGCGGTTGTCCTGCTGAATCTCCGCGATCTGAGCCGACGCGACCTTACGGGCTTGCCAGTCCTTTTCCAGGTACAGCGATGCCTCTATGTCGTCAAGGCGCTTTTCGCTGATGGGCTTCGCTTTCACGCTCAGTCACTCCGCCAGCCTGTCCGGCACACCAGACAATGCCGCATCCCGCAATGCCGATGCGATCTGAGCCAGCAGCTTTCCCGCCTCATGCACTGACAGACGCATATACCGCTCATCACCATGAGGCCCGTATGCATTACCCCTCTGCCCTTGCTCGATCATCACGACCGGCCCAACAGAGAACGCCCGAAGCACAACCCGCTCCCCGTCCTTTTGGTTTTCCCAAGCTACAACACCTGTTGACGGTCTACGGCTCATCGCAGCACCTCCGCCACCTTACCCAGGCCACGCACGAACGAACGCGCCTGCACGCCGATGGTCGTTTTCTCAACGTCCGAGAAGTCCGACCACTTGAGCATGTGAGCCCGCGACGGATCACGCTCAGTACAAAGCGCCACCAGCAGCTTGCGCAGATCCTCCGGCACCTTGAACCATGCCTCGTTCATGTTGCCCAGCTTGAGCGATTCCAGGCGCAGCGCGTCACGCTTGGCCTTGATGTGCTCCGGTGCCCTTACAGGCGGTTTTTCCCGCACCGGTTCCCGGTACTGGTACAGGCTTTCATGCCATGTCACGGCACTGATTCCCGTCAGGTCTTCAGTTGCAGCGCGTCCCATGTCACCACCACCCCAGGCGATGCCCGCCCACTTGAATGATGGAAGCCCATCCCACCACCGTTGCCAACAACAGCAGCAGCATTGCCCAGTTCACGCGTCCAACTTGCCTCATGCCCTTGCACTCTTTCCCACGCGTCACGCCTCTGTCACCACAGAAGCACTCACACGCACACTCTTGGCGCTGCGGGCTGTCCGTAGAACGGACACCCGCCCCCGCGTTCAGGTCCAGCAACACGGCGGCCTGGATGAGTGCTTGAGCTACATCCCGCGCCTGTTGCGCTGACATTTCGGTTTTGTCTATGGGCATGTGCATGGCATGCCCCAGTTGAAGCCGCACGCGTCCCGTGGCCCGCGTTGTGACGACGACATAAGCGCCGTCCAGTGTTTCGGTGTGCTTGTTCATGAAAGCACCACCCAGTCACACGCCAGAATGTCCGTCTGGCTTGCCAGCCACGGCACGAAACAACCGTCCGCCGTCTTCATGCCGATGAATGGCGCGTTCTCCACGCCGAAAAGCTCATGCTCTGCCCGAGCACTGTCCATGTGGACAACTTCCCAGACGCCCACCAGCGCCAGCCACATGCCCTTGCCGTTCCACCCTTCACTGGCCACACGACGACCAGACTTCAGCATGTCCAACGCGATGCCGAAGCCTACTTTTTCCATGTTCATAGAACCCCCGTTCTACCGATCCCCCGCCCTTCATCCCGAAGGGTGGCCCGGCTGAACGGGGGGATCAGACTTGATGACCGGGCCACGGGAATGGACTGTGCCCAATGTGGCATTGGGTAGTCAACCCCTCCTAGCGTATGTTGCGAAAAAATCACGGCTTTTTCCCCTCATTTGAGCGGTTATGTCAACCCAAAAATGACGCCAAAAGGGAGAAAACCAACATGCTTAACCGGCTACCCAAAGCCGTGCCGCCGCTTGGCGTCATGGTCCGTGACATCGGCAACCCACACCCCCGAGAACTTGCCCGCGCCCTTGGCGTGAGCACTCGCACCGTCTACCACTGGCTCAAGCAAGACGATGCCCCCAGGCCCGTGATGCTTTCCATCTTTTGGGTGACCCGATGGGGTCAGCAGTGGCTTGACGTTGACTTGTTCAACTATGCACGTGCACAGACAGGCGTTGCCGAGGCTCTGGCGCGCCAATTGGCCGTTGACCACTACAACGCCACCCAGGAAGCAAAAACGGCCCCTGCGGGCCGTTCTATGCTGTTCTCTGCCTCATCAAAACTAGGTTGACTGCGCCCCGCTCAAATTGCCACGCCTCCAAACGCCTTGACTGCCTTGTTTCCGGTGTTGTTGGCGTGCAGCCCATCCGATGTATATCCCGCCTTCCAGATCCCCGAGTTTCTGGCGCTTTCGCTTGCGTCCGCCACCTCCAACACGCCAGACAAGCCCCCCGGTATTTTTCTGATCCAGTCGTTCACCGTGTTTTTGATCGCGTTTACACCTGCGTTCACAACCTGCCCGCCCTCAGTGGCAAATGTGCCAGTAGTCCAAGGCGAGATAGTCGCCTGATACACCGGCTTGGCTCCAAATCGTGCCCAAAACGCCTGCATGTCTGCTTTGACGTTAGCCGCTGTACGTCCGAACAATCCGATGTCGTTTATGCCATATCCCACGGCAACATGACTGCACCACTTGGCCAGCTCCAGCCGCTTTGCATAGCCTGCGCCCAAGACATCCTTGACGCACTCAGACGAACAGCCGCAATTGATTGAGGCATACACCGCACCAATGGACCGCGCCAACTGCCCCGAGATCCCGAAACCGTCCGTGACTTGATCCAGGTCGTTACCCCAACCCTCACGCGAATCACCTGCGATGAATACCGATTTCTCTGTGGTCTGCCCCACGATTGCAGTAGGCCGCAATGACAGAGGCAAAAGCAGATTGTTGACGTTCGCCGTTGACTGTGTGAGGTCTGCTGTTGCCCCTGCAAACGTCATCCACTCCCCCGAGTCCGGAACCGATCCCACGACATCCGACAGGCCAGCCCCGCCCGATTGGTAAACGATCCCAGCCTCGTTATGAACCCAGGTTCTGACGAAGAAAGCAGCCCCCTTTGGAATGTCAACGACCGCTTCATCCGACACGATCGTTTCACCGTTTGCGCATACCCCTTGCGCCTGTCCTGTGAATTTCACCACTGCCGCGATTGTCCCCACTGGATACTCAATTGACGCGGCATAGATGGCCGATGCCCCCGGCGACTTCTCACCCGCTGGCGCTGTCTCGTTCACATACCAATTGGCATACAAAAGCTTGATCGACTTGATAGCGTCCATGGCAAAGTGCTTCGACCTTGCCATGATTTCCTTATTGCCAGACTCGCCCACGGTCGTGAACTTTGAAGGAGGTCCACAACGGCTTGCGATGGCTCCCCAATACGCTTTGACAAGCTGATGCACTTTGCCGCTATTTGAACCTACACCGGCTACACCAATGAACTGGCCCGACGCATCCCACACGCCTTGCACTTGATCCAGGCTGTATTGTTCCAAACCCATTTTTATCTTCCTTCACTTCAGTTTAAACAGCGCTTGAATGTCTTCGCTGTTGCGTTGTGTCTTGACCTTTAGCTCCGCGATATCAATGCGGATTGCGACATATACAGCGATGGCAGGCGCCATTACCTTTATGGCTTCAAACAGTTGATCCACGCTCATTTGTTCCACCAGTACTTGATGAAGTCACCAGCAGGGCATGCAAATGACGCATCCCATGTGCGGCCCTCTGCCTTGGCCCTCTCGCACTCTGTCCTGCTCGTTTCCGGTACGCCCACCATGTCGCCCACGCCCTTGACCGTGCCCGACAACACACCGTCCACCGTGCCCACGACTGCGCCGCTGATGCCCTCTCCGATGTCCTGGCCTGCCTGCTTGGCGCCACGCATCCAGAAATAGGCCACGGCCAGCAGCGCGGCCCCGGCCATCATCATTTCCGGTGACAACTTCATGGCCTTCATGCAGTCCACTCCTGCCTCGGTGCGTAGATGATCTGTCCGCCCTTCCACCACTGGCCCAGGCTGTCCACTGTAACACCGTTGCCCACGTCTGCAAACGTGGTCTTTTTGGTGGCCTGCTTCTGGCCCTTCATGACCCACCAGTAAAGCGCCGACATGCCCACCAGTGCGAGCAAAATCTTCTTGTTCATGCGTAAGCCTTTCCGCCTGCGGCTGCAAATGCGGCCCGCGCTTGTTCCATCGTGATTGGCCCTTGCCCGTATGGGCTGCCTGGAAGGCTTGCCCATTCCCTGTTTAGCTTGCTGATGGCCGCCGAGAAATTGCCCGCCACCACGTCAGGCAGCGCGCCACGCGCCGCCATTCGGCCCAGTGCGGCCAGATCCTTGCTTACCTTCCCTAAGTCGGGCAGCCTCATTAGGCCGGCTGTTTCGT
>ERZ724522.1761-NODE-1761-length-11030-cov-6.592073_pt1 | contig 11030 bp, 12 predicted proteins | sample MGYA00376055_ERZ724522 | MGnify/ENA primary metagenome ERZ724522 (study PRJEB28724, sample SAMN07190884) | wastewater metagenome | isolation source: effluent of sewage treatment plant in Hong Hong | place: Hong Kong | collected 2016-03-17 ... | reverse complement strand
CTGCATGAGAAGATAACTACCCGAGGAATTATCGGGAGTCAAGTATATAATTCCCTTTGCGAGGCTTTGCGCCGCGTTGCATTCACAGACAGCCGTCACCTGTTGAAAAATAAATCGTTACGAGCGGGTACGAAAAACGGATGTCGTTGAGATCGCGCAATCTTTTTGGGGTCCGCGTACCCGCGTCATCCCCCGCGTACCCGTCCCGCGTACCCGCCCTCCGGATTGACCGATTCCGCCGGCGCCGTTAGCGAGTGCCTCGCGCGCGGCAAGGAATTCGGTGAGACAGGAGGGGGCCAATAGGCCCCCGTCTCCTACAGTTAACACCACCCGAGTCTCTGTCGACCAGCATCCCAAGATGCCGTTGACGGAATCAAAACCGATCGACATTCTGCCGGCACTGATTCCACGGCGGCAGGCTCGTCACCTTCCGAACAGTTTCACCAATGCCGCGTGCCGCAGTGACGAGCCCGGCGCGCAGCTACGGCGAGGCCCTTGCCCTTCGGGGCAGGGGCCCGCCACCTTCCTCGGGGGTTGTACCATGGCAGGCAAGAAAGCTACGACCGCGAGCGGCGAAGAAGCCACCGGCAAGGAAATTCGTCTTCCGGCCGTCGGCACCATGAAAAGCTTCGGCAGCGCGATCGACGCTGCTGCCGAAACGATCGACGACGCGAAGAAAGACCTTAGCGAGTCGCGCGAAGCTGCGATGAAGAACGCGCTGCTTCCCAAGCCCTACCAGCTGGCAAAAAACCTGCGCGACGCGGTCAAGAGTGCGAAGAACGAATCCATCGCCGCGGAAAAGCTGGCGCAGTTCCTGGCTCACTTCGATCACTACCGGCAGTTCTTCAAGCTGGATGAGCTCGCCAACCTTCAGGGCCGCATGTTCAAGACCGGGCCGATCGGCAGCGGTAAGCCGGCGGCAGCGGAAGATGCTCCGCGCGAGACCGACGAAGACGGCGAGCAGGATCTTCGGCCGCGTCACCTGCGCCAGCCCGGCGCCAGCGCTGCTGAGGCAGTGAGGGAATTGGCCGAGCGCTCCGGCGCTAGCACGAGACCTGACGAGGGCAACCTCGACAAGTTGGGCCGCGGTCGCGAAGACGACACTACCAAGCACTAACTCTTTCTCCCGGGTAAAGTCATGCGAACGCGAGAGCTGCCTCCGGCAGAGATGGCCCTGCGCGCCTATTGCGCAGGGATCGTCGACGGCGAGGCTTACATTGGCTGCGTGAGGCTTATGCCGACGCCTGCCAATAAAATGACGTCACCAAAGTATAGCATTCGAATTGCGATCGCGATGTGCGATCTCGAGCCGGTTGAAGCTGTGGCATCTCTTTTGTCGATAGAAGACCGGATATTTATCCGCAATCGACGTTCTAAGCCGCATCATTCTCAGGTCTTTGTTTTGGAAATTCGCGAGCAGAACGCGATCACTTTGCTTCGTATGGTGATGCCGTTTTTAAGAGGAAAAAAACAGCAGGCTCAAACGATGTGTGAGTTCTATGCTTTCAAAAAGACGAGCCGAAAGTATCGTACAAAGACAGGCCGCACTCTGAAGTTTAAGGGGGGCCGGCAGGTTGGAAAAAGCTACACCACAAGGTGTTTGAGCGATTCCTATCTCAAAAAATGCGATGCCTATTACATGGCACTGCGACGTCGGTTCGTGGCTAACAACGGTCATGTGGCGAGGTCATACCGATGAGGCGGATAATTGGAATTGATCCGGGCGTGGAGGGCGCGTGCGCGCTCTTCCTGCCGGATAGTACTATTCCAACCACACCGAACGGCATTTTCGATTTGCCGACGATGGGCGAAGGGCCGCAACGCGAGCTCAACTACGCGGAGCTGCGCGATCGGCTCTACGCGCTGAAGCCCGACTTCGTCGTGTTGGAGCGGGCGATGGCCATGCCGTCGATTCCCGGCAAGAACGGCGAGCGGCGCGACATGGGCGCCGCGTCGACGTTCAAATTTGGCGGCGGCTGGTACGCCATCAAGGCGGTGGTGGCGTGCCTCGATATCCCGCTGCAGCATGTCGTCATGCCGGCAGTCTGGAAGCGGCACTTCAAGCTGCCGGGCGGCGAAGACGGAAAAGAGCCGGCGCGGCAGCTGGCCATCCGCCGCTTCCCGCAAATAGCGCCGTTCCTGGCGCGCAAGAAAGACCATCAGCGCGCCGAAGCATTCCTGATTGCTGCTTGGTACGCGGAAACGGAAGGCCGTTCAGCGGCCGCCGCGCCTCGATCGAGGGCGACGCAATTGAAGCGATCGGCAGTCGAGGCTGCGGCAGGGAAATTGTTCAGTGACGACGGACTCGATATCCCCGAGTGAGCTATGCTTTATCCATTAGATTTAACAGCTGAAGTTTTTGGGCGGTGGAAGGTTGTCTCCTATGCCGGTGGTCGTAAATGGAATTGCCTATGCGAATGCGGCCAACGTCGCAGAGTTCGGCGAGATCATCTGACAGTTGGTGCGAGCCGCAGCTGCGGATGCCTTCATGCTGAACTGGCTGCAGCCCGGCGGCTCACGCATGGATGCGCGCGGACAAAGAAGCACTCGCCGGAATACCGCGCTTGGGCTAACGCAAAGGATCGCTGCTTTAATCCGAACACTCGCAACTACGCCTCCTATGGTGGCCGCGGCATTACCATGTGTGATGAGTGGGCCTACAGTTTTGCGGCCTTTCTAGCGGCGATAGGTCCGCGGCCGTCGCCGCAGCATTCTCTCGATCGCTACCCGAACAATGATGGGCACTACGAGCCCGGCAATGTGCGGTGGGCGACGCGGGCGCAGCAGGGCCGCAATCTTCGGACCAATCGTATTTTGCAGGTTGGCGGCGAGCGACTGTGCATTACCGATGCTGCTCAAAAGTACGGACGCGATCGAAAGGCAATAGCGCGGCGACTTAAAAAAGGATTGTCGTCAGAAGTCGCGGTCGGGCTGCCGTGAGCGAAGAAAGACCAAGAGACCGAATCTATAGCTGGGCCCTGTACCGCATCCACATCCTGCGAGACTACGCGCGGCGCAATTGCCTGTCGGCAACATGCGGCGCGCGCGACGAAGAAGGGGAGCCGATACCGTGCAGCGGCAAGAATTGCGGGGAAAATCGGATTCACGAAGAGCACCGGCGAGAGCTCCAAGCTATGCGAGACACCTGCGCGCTGGTCGAGTGGTTGGAGCGCGTCGAAATCGAAAAGAAGGCTGCCGATGACAAAGCAAGTCGAGGAAAGCGGCGGTAAGGTGCATCATCCGGTCGTGGCCGCCATGCTCCAACAGCTGCCGAGCGTCGGCGCTGCTTGGCCGGTAGCCGATCGCGCGCGGTGGCTGTCTGCAATGGAAGCTGTGCTGCACATGGTCTATGGGCCTGCCGAGCGCATAGACATTTCAGCGCTGATCGTTGAAGCCCCGACCGCTGAAGAAGTCGCCGCGTCGATCGCGGTACCGAGTTCTGCCGAGCCGACGGACAAGGCTATGGCCCGTGACGAAGACGCAGGGAGTGGGAGCGGCGACGCGAGCACCACCGAAGCGGCCGACGAAGCCGGGATGGGAAGCGAGTGGTCGAGCTCGGCAGAAGCCAACCAGGTTGAGACCGATGAGGCGAGCAATGAGAAAACGCCGTCGGAGCCCGACCCGCCGAAGCTGCCGCCGCTGAAGAACGTCGGCGGCGCGCCGTCGAAAGCTGGTCGGCCGGATAGCATGCCGCCCAACCTGTCGTGCGCGATCGAGGCCATCAAGGCATTGGGCGGCCGCGCGTCGGCGCCGCAAATTCGCAACTACGTGCGCGATAAATACTGGCCGAAGCTTCCGGACCATTGGTCGTCGACCTTGTGGGGATTCGTCACCGACGGAAAGCTTGATCGCGACGGCATCAATTTTGTTGTTCCGGGCACCGCACCGGCGCCGGCGCGCGCGATTGTAACGGCGGCGCCGAAGGTGGTGCCGTCGACACCGGTGCGTGCGCCGATGCCGCCAGTACAGCCGCCGGCGCCGACCCTGCGCGCCTTCACGTTCAAGCACGGCGACAGGTCGGTGATGTTGGCAAGCGCGCAGCAGCTGTCGATCGCGAGCCGGCTGCAGCAGGCGCTGGGCCAGCACATTGCAGAAGCCTTCCTGGCGGAGAAGGTGCTCGGCGCCAACACCGAGCGCCATCGCGAGCTCGTGAAGGCGCAGGCGCTTGGCCTCAATGGCCCGTTGTTCGACGTCGGCCTGAAGGTGACGCACTATCCCGGTTTTGGCCTCATCATGAAGGAAGTCGAGTAGTGGAGCATTCGTTCTTCCACGGCCTGCCGCTTGGCGCCTTCGATCTGGTGATGATCGACTTCCCCTGGCCGTGGGAAACATGGGCCGATAGCGGCCGGTCGAAGACGCCGGGTTACGACACCATGACGCTGCGCGAGATCGAACAGACGCGGCCGCAGGATCTGTTGTCGCCGACGGGGTGCGGGCTGTTCTGGTGCACGTGGCCGATGATCGCGAAGCAGTCGCGTATTATCGAAGACGTGTTCGGCCTTGAAGTAAAGACCGGCGGAGCGTGGTCGAAGCGCGGCGTCAACGGCAAGCTGCGGTGGGGCCCGGGGCACATCATCCGTACCGTTTGCGAGCCGTACCTCATCACGGCGCGCAAGGGCCACGGTCTGCGCGGCAGCAACTGGAAAAACCTGCTCGAAACTTTCAGCGACTCCGAGCTGCCGGGCCTTGCGCGCGAGAACAGCCGCAAGCCGGATGAGTTTTACGCCGAGCTCGAGCGGCTGACGCCGGGATGGGTTCGCGCCGATGTTTTTTCGCGTCAGTCGCGGCTTGGTTGGACTACATGGGGCCGCGAAAAGACGAAGTTCGATAATCAGAAGAAACGCTGAAATGGCATTCGACCCGCGCGACATTGAAGAGATCAAGAGCCGGCTGAATCCGAGCGATGTGATCGGCTCGTATATGCAGCTGATTAAGAAGGGCGCGGGCGAGTGGGTGCAGAAGGGCAACGAGTCCTTCACGGTCAACGACAGCAAAAAAATCTGGTGCGAATTCGGAGACGGCGGAGATGGCAAAGGGCACGACGTCATCGAGTACCTCACGACATACGAAGGCTTCGAATTCGTCGATGCGGTCAAAGAGCTCGCGCAAATCGCGGGCGTCACTCTTGCCGACGCCAAGCAAAACGGAGCTCGACAGCCTGCGGCTTCGTCTAATCGATCTGGCGATGCACGAAGAGCCGGAGCTCGACCCGCTGCAGGCAAAGCAAAAGGTGAGCGAGCAACTCGAGGCGATCGGGCTGACGGAAGTGTGGGAGATGCTGCAGCGGCTGCCGAGCGGGATGCTAGGCCAGCTGGCGATGTTGCGCGCGGCAAAAGGGAAGCAGTCAAGGCGTGGGACTATCTCGATCCCGAAAACAATCTGCTTTATCAGGTCGTGCGCATGCAGGAGAGGCTGCCCGACGGCAGCTGGCGCATGAAAGACGGCAAGCCGTGGAAGACGTTTATTCAGCGGCGGCCGTCACCGGACAATGATGGCACCTGGATTCTTGGCCTTGACGTCGTCGATCGAGAAGAGCCGCACACTCCGCACGAATTCGTCAAGACGGAGAGGGGCGATTGGTGGATTCGCGCCACCGAAGATCGGCTGAAGTGGAAGAACATCACGGTCAAGACGTTCGCCGAGGCCGGCAACATCGACCATTGGCTGTTCAACGCCAACGCCGTGATCGACGAGCTGCAGGAGCCGAAAGAGGATCAGCGGCCGATCTTCCTGCCGGAGGGCGAAGCCAAGGTCGACGTGCTGACGGAATGGGGTCTGCTCGCCGTCACCAATTCGAGCGGCGCCAAGCACTTCACACAGGCCTGCGCCGAGTTTTTCCGCAACGCGCGGCAGGTCGTCATCCTGCAAGACAACGATCGCGCCGGCGCCGAGCGCGTGGCGAAGCTGGCGCCCATGTTAAAGGCCGTCGGCGTCGAACAGATTCAGGCGCTGAATTTCCGCGACGTGTGGGCGAAGTGCCCACCGAAGGGCGACGTCAAAGACTGGCGCGACAACGGCGGCACGAAAGAAGAGCTGCTTGATATCGTCGACAATCTCCCCGACTGGAAGCCCGAGCCGTACAAATCGAAGTTCGGCGCAAAGACGATGTTCGACCTGGGGGCGCCGGTGCGCGCCTATCCGTGGCGCATCAAGGGCATCCTGCCCATGTACGACAACACGTTGCTGATGGGCCCGAGCCGATCGGGTAAGACGTTCGAATGTCTCGACATGCTGATGCACATGCACAGCGGCGAGCCGTTCGCCGGCCGCAAGGTGGTGCCGTGCGGGTCGGTTTATCTCACATACGAAGGCGCGACCGGCTTTGAAAACCGCTTGCGCGCGTACCTGCAGCACTACGGCATGACGGTCGCCGACCTGCACTCTTTCGCGTGGATCACGCGGCCACCGAATCTGTTCGCCAGCGAAGACAACGCCAAGGCGCTCGCCGAAGAGATCGTGCAGATATCGCAAGGCTTCCAGCTGCCGCTAGGCACGGTCGTCATTGACACGCACAACGCGGCCTCGCGCGGGTCGAGCGAAATCAAGTCGGAGGATATCAACCGCATCCTCGATAACTACCAGACGCTGAAGGATCACACCGGCGGGGTGCCGCTGATCATCATCGGCCACACGAATGCCGAGGGAAAGCACCGCGGCAACGAGCAGTTTTTTAACAACATTGAAACCGCAATCCTGATCGAGCGTGTTCTCGCCGACCCGAAGACGAAGGCGGAGAAGCGCGACGATAACGGCCGCGTGCTGCGCCGTGGCGTCATCCAGAAGCAGCGCGAGGGCGACGATCGCACGCGTTGGGAATTCGTTCTCGAGTCGGTGCAGATTGGCGTCGACGAAGACGGCGACCCCATCACGTCAATGGTCTCTGTCGAGCCGGCGCAGCATGTCCCGGGCGAAGTGCTCGACGAGCACGACACCAGCAAGCCGAAGCCGGAGGGCTTCTATCTGAAGGGCCACGACGTCGGTATCTTCCGCGCGCTGCTGAAGGTTATCGACCATCTCGGCGCACCACCGCCGGCGCACCTGGGAATCGCTGCCGGCATTGCCAAGGTCGTGAAGTGGTCCGAGCTCGTAGCGGAGTATCGCAAGGGTGTGCCGATGGAAGAGGGCGAGGACAACGCGAAGTACCGCAATCGCGTGAAGGCGCGCACGCGGCGATTCGCCGAGAGCCTCGCCAACTACAACGTCATCGGCATTCTGCAGGAGCCCGGAACCGACGTGCATTATGTTTGGCCGACAGGTCGTCGTGTGTACGGCAAGGGCCTCGCATGGCCGCCGCTGCCGCCGAAGAAGAAGGAACAGAAGCCGTTGCTTGCGCCGGGCGAAAACCCGGATGATAAAATGCCGTTCTGAGCGAGGCAGGGGAAATGAATTTGATGGCCGACACGAAGAAGCCTGCTGCGCCTAACCCGGAAATTCTGGCGGCGCGCAAAGAGCGCCTTAAAGCCAACCAGGACGAAGCCAAAAAACTCGCGCGCCATCGCCGGCGGTTGAAGGAAAGGTTGAAAGACGATCGCGACTGGCCGCTGCAGGTCGACAACTACGGCCACATCGACAGAGCCAAAATCGACCATGAGGATGTGCGCGCGCCGCTGCCGGAAGATTTGCGTCAGCCGACCGGCAAGGTCGACGACAAAATGCAGCTGCTGCGCAAGTTCGCCGACCAGGAGAAGTCGTTCGATGGCGACACCGTCCCCGTGGATCCTGGCGTGCTGTCTCGCCGGCGTCGCGAGCGCGAGCAGGAGCTCGAGCGGCGCGCGCGGGTGATGGGCGAGGCCTGGTCGCCCGAGCTCGTGGAGGCCCGCCTCGAGGAAGCCTACCGCACGCTGTTTCGCGCCAGCGTCGGCGGCGTCGGCCCGCGGGAATTCGGCAGCGCCATGCCGCAGGTCATTCGCAGCATGTCGGACCTTGTCGCGCAGGCCGGCAACAAATCGCTGCGCAACGCGATCGCACATCGCTTCAAGAGCGGGCTTCCGTCGACCGACGAAATGCGCCGCGCGGAAGAAGCGCTGTCATGGTCGCTGCGGTACCTGCGCGACGACCATCCGGACTATGCCGGCTTCCTGAACCTGGGGGCGATGTGGCGCGCATGGGGTGCGCCGATCGCGAAGAAGTGCCGCGACATCGGCGTGCACCGGCAGGTGTTCTATCGGGACCGCAAGGAAGCGGTGCTGATGATCGTCGAGGGTCTGAAGAAAGACGGAAAGGCGCCGACATGAGCTGCCCGATGCGGAATGCGCACTGCCCCAGGAACGCGCCCGAAGGGAGAGACAGCGTAGAGGATTCGATTGTTCGCCAGCTGCAGCGGTCGATGGAGCGCAACGCGCGCATGGTCAATCGGCTGCGGCGGCTACGTGCAGAATGCAGCGGGCCGAACGAATTCGAGCCGAGGCGCGGCATTGTCGACGATCTGGATTGCATTCTCAAAGACGAGGAACCGGCATGGTGAAGTGGCTGACGCGCTCGGCGTTGTGGTGCTATCTGTTTCACCGGTGGACGACCTATTGGGAAGTCGGAGCCACCGACAACGCCGGCAGCGAGCTCGTGAAGCGTCAGCGCTGCCTCACATGCGGGCGCCAGTAATGGCGAGCCGCATTGTGCCCGAGGGCGGCTGGCAGAGCCGCCTGAAACCGGTGAGGACTCCGCGCGTGAAGAACGATCGGCACCGCCAGTTCATCAAGCAGCTGCCGTGCATCTGTTGCCTGGTCGAGGGCCTCGAGATCCAGGCCGACGACCCCATGCACCTGCGCGATGGTTCCCGCCTGCACGGGAAGGAACCCGCCGGCGGCGGCCAAACCTCCGACGATCGCTGGACGCTGCCCGGGTGCCGGCCGCACCACGACGAGGAAGGCGGCAACGAGGGGGCGTTCTGGCGCCGGTTCGGCATCGACCCGTTCCTGCTGGCGCTGGTACTGTGGGGGCTGACCGGCCGGGATTTTGAAGCCCGGCAGGTGCTCCGCGAGCACGCCGTTAGAGGGCGCGCCATGCGCATGATCGCCGAGGGGGCGCCGTCCCTGCCTGATTCTCAAACGAACGCACAGGCGGCCTCCTAAAGCCCGGCAAGGGGCCTCCTGAACGGGATATCCCGGCTTTCGTTGCTTCGAAAATCAAAAAAATCGTTACAAAATGCCAAGTCACTGAAATTGCATCGCTTTAGGTGGGCGTTCGTACCCGCGTACCCGCCGCGTACCCGTCCACGTACCCGCTTTTCGTACCCGGGGGTGCTTGCCTTTTTGACAGTTGATGACACCCAATGCGCGGGCGAGCCCCGCAGGGGGTATTGCGACCGGAATTGGACCGCCGCGCGGCCCGGGTGCTCACAGCCCCGGGCCGTTGGCGTTTCCAGGGGCAGGGAACCTGATGAAGGAAGAGGCCAAGCCAGCCAAAAAGCCGCTGACCGCTGAAGAGCGGATTGCGAAGCTGGAACAATTGGTGCGCGACCAGGCGTATCAGATTTTGCAAATGCAGCGCGTCGGTGGATTTGCCGACAGCCGCATGATCGGAATCCGGTGCGCCAACATCGAGCGCCGTCTCGACCTGCTCGAGCTCGACGGCGAGATGGTGAAGGATTGCCTGGCGCACCAGGTTACCACAATCGAGCACCACCTTCGCGATCGCCACGACGTCGACAACATCGACCGTGACGACGCGCCCGACGTCGTGCCATGGCGGCGCATCCGCCACCGCATGCGCCTGTGGGCGGAGAAGCGCGGTCTCATGACGAAGCGCCGCGACGTGAACGACGCTCGACGTGACGAGGGCCGCTTGCGGCCGCGCGCTGCGGTGCCGGCGTGAGCGCCAAAGTTATCCCATTCCCGGTGCTTGATCCTGCGATCACGCGGGCACCTGACCAACCGGCCACCATTTTGATTTTGCCTGTCGTGCGCATCGATCGCGACGACGTCTCGCCGGCGCCGCACCGCAAGCGGAGAGGGCGAGATGGCAAATAAGCGTTCCACAGGGGAGAGCCGCGCGGACAAGCCCCGCCGTCCCGGGAAAAAGTCGGCAAAGCCGGCTGAAGGTGTAAAATCCGGAGACGGTCAACAGCGGCAACTATTCGTCGCGGCAGACATCCTGCTGCGCGACCCCAACGAGCTGAAGCCGTTCCCGAACAATCCGAAGATCCACACGCCGAAGCAGGTAGACGCGATCGCGGCGAACATCGAGGCGTTCGGCTTCGACCAGCCGGCCCTGGTCGACGAGCTCGACCAGATCCTGAAAGGTCACGGTCGCCATCTCGCGTGCCTGAAGCTTGGCATTCGGATTCCGACGATCAAGCGCGAAGGCCTTTCGCCGGCGGAAAAATGGGCGATCGTCATCAGTGACAACGCGTTGCCGGCAATGACCGGCTTCGACAACAAGCTGTTGCGCATCGGCCTGACGCAGCTGGCGAAGGTCGACTTCCCGCTGCACCTGACTGGCTTCGACAAGTTCAGGCTTGCAGGTTTTATTGGGCCAGCGACGCACGCGAAGCCCGACGACGCCGGCGACGTGCAGGAGCGCGTTGTGTCGACACGCGGCGACGTGTGGGTGCTCGGCGAGCACCGCCTGATGTGCGGCGACAGTTCGAACGGCAAGACGGTCGCGAAGCTGCTCGGTGACGAAGAGCCCGAGCTGATGCTGACCGACCCGCCGTACAGCTATGCGCACGATCGCAACGGCGGCGGCCTGTACCGCAAGCCGGCGACCAAGCAGGCCGAGCAGATTATCGAAGCGCAGATCGACAGCTTCGACGTCAACCAGCTGCCCGAGCTGTTGACGACCAACATCTTCTTCACGTCGCGCGACCTGGTGCCGGCGTACATCGACCTCGCGAAGTCGCGAAAGCTGAAATGGGATTTGGCGGTGCTGCACCGACAGGCTGCAATTCCCGCCAACAACGGACACCTGACGCCGGATCTCGACTACATCCTGATCATCGGCCGGCAGGCGCCACAGAAGGGCCTCGAGGCCGCCGAGTACAGCAAGTTGTTTTCGACGGGGCATTGGGAGCGGCCGGTGCCGTGGGCGAAGCC
>ERZ724522.1760-NODE-1760-length-11034-cov-7.145642_pt1 | contig 11034 bp, 11 predicted proteins | sample MGYA00376055_ERZ724522 | MGnify/ENA primary metagenome ERZ724522 (study PRJEB28724, sample SAMN07190884) | wastewater metagenome | isolation source: effluent of sewage treatment plant in Hong Hong | place: Hong Kong | collected 2016-03-17 ... | reverse complement strand
CTGACGCCGCAACGCAGACATGGATTGTTGGGGCAGTGGCGCTCGTGGCGGCGCTGGGACCTATACTGGCTATCATGCCCGCTATAGCTACGGCCATCGGTGTACTATTTAGCCCAGTTGGCCTGGTAATTGCGGCGGTGGTGGCCTTGGGCACGGCATGGGCCACTAATTTCGGAGGCATCCAAACAATTACGTCACGCGTCATTGGCACGCTTGTCGAGGTGTTTGCAGATATATCGGAGACTATCACCTCATTTAGCGAAGGCTACCTGGATACCACAGAACTTATTTGGAATATAGGTAACGCCTTGACCGGTGGCAATGCTGATTACAAAACAATCAGTAACGCAATTAACGCAATTGAAGACGCCATTGACAGCGTGCGGCCGGCCTTTAATGAGCTTTTGAGCTGGATAGACCTTGCCATGAAAGGTGACTTTTCGGGCCTATGGACTGAGGTAGGTGCGGCGCTCACGAGCGTGCAGGTTGCCGTATCGGAGTTCGACTGGGCAGACTACATCACGACGACCCTCTCTGACTGGGGCACCTACGTTACCAAACTGGACTGGGGCGGCTATATCAAGACGGCGCTCGACTGGGGCACCTACATCACGATGACCCTCTCTGACTGGGGCACCTACGTTACCAAACTGGACTGGGGCGGCTATATCAAGACGGCGCTCGACTGGGGCACCTACATCAGCAAGTTATGGACCGGCTACGTTCCTAAATTGAGCTGGGGCGATTACGTCAGTAAATTGAACTGGAGTGATTACGCCACCAAACTCGACTGGACGCTGTGGATTCCTGCTCTGGTGTGGACTGTGGTCATTACGCCGGTGCGGTGGGCCTCATGGATACCGCAGCTGCTGTGGGATAACGTCATTTCTAAGTTTTCATGGTCGGGATTCATTCAGGCGATCACAAACTGGGATACATGGATCTCGATGCTCCAGTGGAGTACGCTGGTATTTCCTGTACTCTGGCCTGCATTCATTGATAAGTTGGGGGTCACCCAGTGGATTGAGGCGATCGGTAAGAGCCCGCAGTGGTCTAGTTTCATTAGTAAGCTCTCTTGGCTGGCAGTGATTCCTGGCTTCAACTGGCCTACCTGGGTTACATCTCTCGACTGGAACACGTTTGTCTCTAAACTGCTGTGGCCCGCGATTGAGGCACCTACTTGGCTGGACTTTATCGACAAGTTGAAATGGCCAGAGCTAAAGGCGCCAAAATGGGAAGACTTTATTCCCGACTTGTCTTGGCCGAAAATTGATGCATTCCCTGGCTGGACTGACATTCTACGAGCTCTTGGTTGGGGCGGGCCGCCGGCCGGTGCACCCGGTACAGGTACTGCTGGCACCACCGGCACGACCCCTATCGATGTGACGCAGCCTGGACCGACAGCATATGTAGATCCAGTGACTGGCGAGGTCACGTATCGCGCCAAGGGCGGCCCAGTGTCATCCGGGGTGCCATACATCGTGGGTGAAAAGGGCGCAGAGATGTTTGTACCTAACATGAGTGGCACGATCATTCCCAACCATGAGCTGAGCGGCTGGATGGATAATCTGGCGGGTGCAGGGGCAGGCGGCGCTGGCTTGAACATCGGACAGGTAGCGGTATACAACGACGTTGATCTTCGTGCGCTGGCCTACCAGGTAGCGGGCTATATGAACAGACGGCGGTAGTTCCGGCGATAAGTGGCCTTACATGCGGGTGCATAAATGTATCTGGACATCAGTGACGGCACAACAACAGTAGTCCTATCCGGCACGAGCCCGGTCAAGGGCTGCACCTATTTCCCACAGACGGCGCAGTACCGCAGCGGCGACTGGCAGCCGGTGACGGAGGATGCGACCGTCAACCTACAGGGCACGGCCGCCAACATCCGCACCACGATCAACAACGTAGAGACGCTGCTCCAGGCCGCCATTCGCCGGCAGGAGACGGGCGTGGGCGATCGGGTGTACGTCAACTACAAACCAGTCGACGCCGATGCTGCTACATTCCGCAGCGAGGTGTATGACGGTCGGGTAGTGTGGTCAACGGATCCAGGCCTGCGGCGGCTGGGGGACACCAACCCGCCAGTGCAGGTCGCAGTCATCTGGACGCGGGCGCCTGGCTGGGATGGAGCAGAGACAGAGGCGAGTATTTCCGCTAACGGCTTGGGCGCTGCCACCGGCGGCCGTACCGTAACTAACAACCCTGCCGGCGCCAACTGGATCCAGGCGGCAGCGGCACAGATTACGGGCGACATGCCCACGCCGTGTCGCTTGGAGCTGACCAACACGACGGGCAGCAGCCAGGCCTACCGCAAATTGTTCCTCAACGTCAACGCCTTCAGCGACCCCGCCAACCTGGTCTACTACCTCCAGGGTGAGAGCGTCGTCAGCGGCGGCTCATCCAGCGCAGACGCCACCTGCAGCGGCGGCAACTACCGCCAGTTTACCGTCGTGCCCACGGCAGCCACCTACCAGTGGACGCTGCCGGCGGCCGACATGCAGCGCACGAAGGGCAGGCGAGCGCGCATCATTGCCCGTGTACGTGCGATCACCGGGCAGTTGTTTGTGCAGCCCAAGATCCTGGACAGCGGCGGCACGCAGACGCTCTGGACCGGCGACGAGCTGTATATCAGCTCGCTGGCGAATAACACACTGTGGGACTTTGGTATCGTGCCGCTGCCGCCTGGTGGCTATGGGACGGCCTACGCTGCGCACCGGCTGGGGCTGTCCCTGCGCGGGGCGAGCACGTTTGAGCTAGACGTCCTGCAGCTGACGATGGTTGACTCCTATCGCTACATGGAGCTGTCCAGTGTGAGCGTGGCGAACAATGCGACGGTGGTGGTGGATGGCATCGATGGGCGCAACTACATCACGGCCTCAAGCGTGCAGACTCCACTGGCCACAGCCTTCGGCGAGCCGCTGCTGCTTTATCCGGGGCAGCTGCAGCGCCTGCACATGCTCTATGAAATCGACTCCGCATCCGGCGTGCCCATCACCGGCACATTCTCTGCCCGCCTGTATTATCGCCCGCGGAGACTGACGGTATGAGTTTTTCGATCCAGGTCTATCAGCCCACCGGCGCCCTCACGCGCGTGCCTGTGCTCGTGCCGGGCACTCTGACCGTCGAGCCATCCACCTGGTCAGCCGTCGCCAAGGGCGGGCCATGGGATGCAGAGATTGCCATCAGCGGCCCGCTCAACGAGCTGACCGGGCTAACATCGTGGCTCGGCTACATGGTGGAGATTGTCAACGCCAACGGCACGCCTGTCTGGTGGGGCGACATTGTAACGGTGGAGATTACTGCCGGCGGCCTACGCCGAGGCATCAGTCTCGATCGTATGGCGAACCGGATTGCGCTGCGCTATGCCCAGAAACAGCCAGGCGGGGGCACGGCCAGTGTCGATACGGACTGGCTCGACGATACACTCAGCCAGGCCGCCTACGGCATCTGGGAACGGCGCATCACGCCCGAACGGCCATTGACAGCCAACGAGGCGACGGCGATGCAGGCGACTGCACTGGCGATGCTGGCCAGCCCGCACTATACGCTTGCGCCTGACAGCGGCCAGCAAGGCGCAAAGCTCTACTGCACCGGCTACTGGCAGCGCACAAAACGACAATACCTCACAGAACTGCGCGGCTTGGAGCAGCATGTGGCGGACGGCACGCCTTATCCCTTTGGTATCGGGGTCACCAGCAGCAGCATTGCCTTCAGCCGGCGGGCCAAGTGCATCGCCCAGCTCAACGGTTATTTTGCCAACATCGGGAACAGCTACAAGGTCAGGGTCACGGGGGCATCTAACGCCGGCAACAACACGACGTACACCGTCACCGGTACTGACGACAGGGATCCAGTCATCTATTCGTCGACGGCCGTCACGTTCGCGCCGGCTGACGACATCACCGATGCCAACGGCGGCCTGGCATTCATCCAGAATGACGACCTCTTTCAGATTACCGGTTCGGCCGCCAACAGCGGCACGCAGATTATGAGCAAGGCCGGCTCAGTGCACGTGGAGATCAGCGGCACCTACTGGGGCGGCAGCATCACGAGCGAGGCCGCGGGCCCTACGGTCAATTTCTACCGCGGCAACCAGCTGACCGTCACGCCCACACCGGCGGCGAACGAACGGGCCAGCGCCACGATCACGGCCACCGTCGTAGGCCAGAAGTATTACCAGACATTCACCCTTTCGGCGGATGCCGGCAGCTGGACGGTAGACACGATCGAGATCCGCCTGCAGCGATTTGGCGGGCCGGTAGATAACGTCCAGATTGAGCTATACACCGACAACGCGGGGGCACCTAACACACTGCTCAAATCGGCAACAGTGGCGGCCGACAACATTCCGCTCTCTATGGACTGGGTGGCGTTCAACTTCGACAATGCGCAGGTGCTGTCTTACGGCACAACCTATGGCCTGGTCATCAGCCGCACTGGAGCAAATGACTGGGATGATTACTACATGCTCGACATGGACATCGCCGGCGGCTACAGCGGCGGCTCGTGCAAGGTCTATGACGGGGCATCGTATCTGTCCGCAGCTGCGGATCTGATCTTCCGTGTCCTGGGTGGCGTAGACACCGGCACGCAGGCTCAGAACGTACTCGAGGCGGAGTCATGGCCGGCTGTGATCGCAGCAACCAGCGGCGTCGTATCCAACCAGTATCGAGACGGCGAGCTGCGGGCCTATGACGAGCTCGAGGCACTGCTCGACACCGGCACCAGCGCCGGCGCACGGCTGCTGGCGAACGTAACCCCAGCACGCGGCGTGAGCATATCCAGCAAGCCGGACAAATCTACTGCGGCGTGGGCATGGCAGGATAACAACCGACTGACGGACCTCTTCGGCCAGGATGCAGAGCCAGGCCTGCTGCCGGCCGGCGAGTGGGTCAAGCTGGGCAATGCCGCCAACCTGGGACCATGGGCCGCATTGTCGCCGGTGTTCATCGAGCGCGCCGAGTATGACGCCAACAGCGGCTGGAGCCTTGAGCCCGAGAATGCTGCGGATCCATTTGATACAGGAGCGGCGCAAGGATGACTGATACCGTATCCACTCTCGCCCAGAAGCTGCGCCCGTTCTGGTTGCGGGATCTCGGAGCGACCACGCCGGCTAGCACTGGCGGCACCGGCATGGTGGCGCATGCGCTCAATGGGCCGTACCATACTGGTACGCTGGACGCATCGCAGGCGCCATGGGCTGTGAGCACCACACGCACACTGACGGCCGGCAACGGCTTGACCGGTGGCGGCGACCTGTCCGCCGATCGCACGTTTGCCCTGACCACGCCGGGGGCGCTGACGGTATCGAGCACCAACAATGCTGCGGGCAGCCACACGCACGCGATTACGGCATCATCTGACGTTGGCACCACTCCCGCTGCGGCGCTGCTCAAATCTGGCGCAAGTGGCGAACTGACGCTCAACAACGGTTTTTTTGCGCAAGGTGCGCAGTCGAGCGCCACGTTTGCCAGCGGGTTCGCCGGCAGCGGCTGGCGCGCTGATTATGGTGTTACCACGGCAAGCCGCGCGTCAATCGAGGCGGACGATCTGACGGTGCGCGGGCGAATGCGTATCTATGAGCTGCTGATCCAGCAAATCAGGGCTACCAACGGCAGCGTGTTTGTGTCGTCAGCGTCGAAAGTTGTCGCTGTCACTGCAACGAGCACCAACCCTACCTGGCAGGTTAACGGTTCGCAACTGACGTTCAACGGCTCTAACGCTAACTTTGTCACTATTTTGTACACTATCAGCACCGCGCAGGCGGGCGATACGTCGCGCGAACTCTATCACGGTTTTCTGGTTGGCGACCTGATTCGGGCGCAGCAGACGCGGTGGAACGGCAGCACTTTCGCAGGCACCATCCTGTCGAACATGGAGGTTACATCAGTCGCCAACCTCTACACCTACACCGGCGCGTTCCTGGGCACGGATGCGCCCGCGGTGGGCTATGACTTTGTGCGTATTGGCAGCGCATCCAACACTAACCGTCAGGGCAGCGTCTATATTACGTCTGACGATTCGGCTGCCCCATTTATCGACATCATAGACGGGGTGTACAGTCACGCGGTCTGGAACAGCGCCGCCGTCTCCCGCGTGCGGGTGGGAAAGCTGACAGGCATCTCCGACAACGCCTTCGGTGGTGCGCTGTCGGGTTACGGGTTGTACGGCAATAACGTCTACCTCAAAGGAAAGATTGTTGTCACCGGCGGCGACCTCGGCGGCATGGCAGCAAACGACGTTAACAACAACAGTACGACCATCAATGGCTCGCGTATCACAACCGGCACTGTCACCGCCAACGAAATAGCCGCCAACACCATCACCGCCGGCAATATCGCGGCGGGGACCATTACGTCTACTGAGATAGCTGCCAGCACCATCACCGCCAGCAACATCGCCGCCAACACCATCACCGGCAACAAGCTGTCGCTGACAACTACCATCGGCATCAACTCGACCACGTTCGGCAATGCCGGCATCCAACTGGACTACAACGCCGGTTCGCCGCGTTTCTATGCGGGCAACGGGTCATCGTCCTTCCTACAGTACAACGGCACAAACGTCAGCATGACTGGCTTCATCACGGCGACGGGCGGTTCGTTTACAGGTGGCGTTTACTGCGGATCGAACGCGATGCGGTTTAGTACGGATGGGCAGCGGCTGGTGCTGCCCAACCTGGGGGCGCCTAACCTTAAGACGACGATCCCCAGCAATAGCAGCGCAATTCGTTGGTTCGCCGGGATCGACGATACGTGGACCAACGCCGCAAACTACACCGGCATGATTGGCTACCGGGACACGACTAACAAGGTGGTTGACTTCGTGCAGATGTCCTACGTCGGCAGCGGGGACTACTCCACTTACTATGCTAGAAGCATGCTCTACGCCAACCGCTACAACGGCAGCACAGACAAGGAATGCCGACTTGAGGCGACCGTGGACCCTGGCACAGGTGGCGCATATGTCACGGCGACGTGCGACACTATGTACACCTCAAATAACCTATATGTAACGAACAACATGTCAGCCTTGAGTATCACAGACCGCACCCCCCATTACGAGGGCGATGCGCTGGCTGAGTTGCGGCAGATTCGGGGCAAGACACGCACGGTTAAGGGGCGGCAGGTAAAGGAGATTGACCACGCAACACTCCCTGCCTTCGCACGAGTGAAACTCGACAATGGGGACGGCAAGCAGCCCGAAGAAGGCCGCGACCTGGGGGCAATGATCAGCATGTTTACGGTGGCGATACAGCAAATAGCAACACGACTAGACGCCTTGGAGGGGCGGGGTAATGGCAACAGATAACAAAACGACGTTTGCTAGGCGCGGGCGTGAACTGGCGACCGCACTGGCGCTGCAGATGAATGACCTGTCAGCATGGCGCAACACTTACTGGGACCGCACCTACAACGCCGGCGGCGCCGACGCCATCGTCGATGTGGACATCGCGGACACCGGAGTAAGTGCCGGCGACATCACCGGACTGGTAACGTTCGCCGATGCGCTCGACACGTTCTTGACCAGCACCCGCCCGTACCTCAGCAACATGCGGCAGGACATGTAGCCCATGAAAACGCAACCAGTCACCCTCACGCCCGAAGCCAAGGCTCTACTTGAGCGATTGATTCAGGAGCGCGACGCGGCCGTCACGCGGCTTGATGTGGCGCTGCTGTCCATGAAAACGGCGCTAGGTGTGCCGGTAGAGTGGACGATTCGCGACCTGAACGAAGGATTCGTAGATGCGGCGAACGGCGCTACTGATGCAGCATAGGGATGAATTCGTAGTGCCAGATGCCGGGACCGGTCTCGGGCTGTGCGGGGCCAACGGCGTCGTCGGGATCGATGGTCGGGCGCGGCGTGGGGAACGGAAAACATACCCCCTCGCACCCTGGAGCGGGCGTCATGGGTGCGCCGTCAGTGGGCCGCGGCGTGGGCACTGGGTTGCACTCGCCAGTGCAGCCGGGGTCGGGCGTTCCCTCCGCGCCATCCGTGGGGCGCGGTGTCGGGACGGGGCCACAGTCGATAGCACAGGGTGTAGGGGTAGGTGTCTCGGTGACTGTCTCGGTGGGCGGTGGCACAGTCTGCCCGGCGGCCGGCGCAACCACGCCAACCAGGGCGGCGGCACACAGTACAACGAATACGGCGACAACGACGGCGATACGCATGGGGGCGCTCCTTTCAGTAACTTACATGCAACTAACGTCCGTAGTCATTGTAGCACTACTAAGGAATCTCGTATCGGCCAAGTGGCTGATTTGTGGCTGACATAAAGGGGGGGAATCAATGGCGGCAATTACTGACCTTGCCAGCGCCAGCAGTGTAGCATCAACGGATTATTTCGTTGTCAATCAAAGCGGCACTGACCGCAAAGCGCAAGCGAACAAGATTCCACTGTTTGACACGGCCAACACGTTTACGGCGGCGCAGACCTACAGCGATGAAATCAACGTCAGGCAGCACACAAGCAACAACGCGTGGAGTATCGACATTGCCAATGGCACGACGGTAGTCGCGGCAAATGGCGCGGTATTTCAGTTCAGCACGACGGTTGTATTTTCTGGCTTAGTTATCGTCGCCAACGCCACAGACGGACAAGTCGCCATGTTCCTCTGCGGCGGCGGCAACGTGGTAGAGATTGCGGATGGCGGCAACGTCTACAGCAAGACAAAAGACACCGCGACGAGTAGCAACCTCTACTACGATGCTGGCACCGGCGAATACCGGCTGCAGAACAACACCGGCGGCAGCCGCACATATAGCATTTTTACGGTCAGAATGCGGGCAGGATCGTGAGGTAGTTATTCGGCGGACGGCTGCTGAAGCTGGCAAACAAAAGAGGTGGTGCAACCGTTGCACCACCTCCCAGCGATAATAGGTATTATTTCCGGGCCTACCACGCTGTCTCTAGCTCAATGTCGTCAGTATCCCAGCCCATCGCCGTCAGACCGGCCAGCACAGCAGCGTGCAACGCCGGGTTGCTGGGGTCCGCTTCTTCGATGATCACCCGATACCAGCGGCGCTCCTCGTTGACGACCTCCTGGACCTCGCGGCAGCCAAGGTCGCCCCAGTTGATTGCGCCGGGCACATCCTCGGGTTTGAGTGCCCAAATCACTGTGTCTGTTTCGTCGCGCAGTTTGACCGTCTTGCTGCGGTCTACCTGGAGGGCGAGTAGTTCAATCGCAGCCTTGTCTGCACGCTGGATGGCAGCACCCAGTTGCAGCCGCAGTTCATCCCGCTCCGCAGTGACGGCCTGCCACTCGGGGCGCAGGTGCGACAGCTCCAGGGCGAGGCCGTCACGGTCGGCGGTGACGGTGGCCAGCTGTGCCCGTAACTCCCGTAGTTGACCCTCGCGTAGTTGGATGGTCCATTGGTCTGTCGCCTCGCGGCGCTCTGCATCTGTGGTCACGGCTGCACCTGCGGCTGTGCGGCTTTACACTGGTCCCATTGCTCACGGCTTGCGATGAACGTCTTTGCTTGCGTGGCCGGGTCGATAGCCCAAACCTGCCAGGACCACAAGCCGCTTACTTTCACCTTGGCGAGTATGGGCTTCCATCCTGCCTGCTCTGCCTCTATGCGTATGGTTTCTGCTGTCTGCTTTCTCATCTTGTCCTCTGTTATCAATGGGACGGTGGGCCTTTATCGCGGGCCTGTCACCGTCCCGAGGTCAATGCCGTTTATCTGCGGGCGAAATATTCAAGTTTGCACTTTGGGCAGTACCAAATATGCTCTGCCCCCTCCCATCCAGCAGCAAGCAGTATATTTGCCTCCTGTTGTGTGTCGCCGTTGGCGTCCGAAATATCTAGAACTTCATGGCACGCTAGGCACTCTTCCCAAGTGCCATCCTCTATATCTAGCTGATTCCACCACTCGTCAAACAATTCGCCATCGTTCATAAACCCCCCGTAGATAACTGTCATTACCATTAGAACTATGGGGCGGTCGCACGCCGCCCCGACCTGCTTATTCCCTTACCCGCTTCACCAATAGTGCCACGATGAACGCCACCATCAGCGCAGTGACCAGACCGGCGGCGATGATGCCCACCCCCAGCCCACTGGCATCATCGGCCATGACATTGCCAAGCGGAGTGGCCGCCAGCAACTGGCCGAGCACAACCAACGCACCGGCAAATACCAGCAGGTTGATGCTGAAGACAAACAATTGATCGCTTGCATGTCCTGATGCTGCCGCCTGCGGCTGCGCCTGGGTACTCGCCTGGGACGGCGGTACTGCCTGGGCAACTGTCTGCCCGTAGTATTCAAATCCTCTTACTGCCATTATCGTGATCTCCTTTGCCGCTTCTGGCGGCGCTGTGGTACGAGTGCACGCAAAATACCTGCAAGTGAAAAGCCGTTTCTGGTCGGCTGGCGGCGCGGCTGCCGCTTCTTTTCTGACCAAGGAGTGGGCATCGTGCCCCGCCCCAAACGAGATTGCTGTTTGCAGTCCAGCGGGGCGACCCAGTTCAAGCGCGGGTTGAGAGGCTTACTCTCTAGCACAAAGTGCCCACTCTGCCAGAGCAGCCATTCTGCCCATTTCACCGCGTCATCTGAGACAGTTATACGAGCATAGTGTTTGGCTGCCATACGGTCATTATCCGGTTTTAGCGTATGCTGATCGTCCGTCCCGTAGCGACCCTCCCCCCAGGCTTGCACTCGCATGCGCTTAAACTTGTAGGGCTCCAGGGCCGTGAGCACCTTGGGCCGTATGGCCGTACACAGCCCATGTGAAACAACAATCTCCGCCATCATGCACCCCCTGTAATGTCTGTGCCGAGCTTGTCGCCCGTTGTCGTGCGTACCTCATTACGCAGCCGCTTGGCGACCTCGCTGGCTGTGCCCTTCATCGAATCGATGTCTTTGCCGCATTCTGCTGCCATCGCTTCAGCCAGTGCCTTGACGCCTACGCCGCGTCCCCTATCGTCCGTCTGCAGCAGCTCAAGATGGGTAGGCAGGTAAGTGTCGAGCGTCCACTCATACCATCCCTCTACCGTTGTCGGGATTGTGTTCATAGGGTAGTTCACGGAGA
>ERZ724522.1759-NODE-1759-length-11034-cov-13.213681_pt1 | contig 11034 bp, 24 predicted proteins | sample MGYA00376055_ERZ724522 | MGnify/ENA primary metagenome ERZ724522 (study PRJEB28724, sample SAMN07190884) | wastewater metagenome | isolation source: effluent of sewage treatment plant in Hong Hong | place: Hong Kong | collected 2016-03-17 ... | reverse complement strand
TCTGATAATTCAACGACTGGTGGTGCAATAATTCCACCTTCAAATTCCACAATTCCATCAAGTTGAAAAATATTAATTCCAGAATTCAACAGTCTTTCATAAATACACCAAACATTGTCCAAATGGCTTTGTAATACATATAAAGCCGTTGGATAAACGCAATCTGGTGATAATGGAATCAAATCCACACTTGCATTTTCATAAACTGGATAATCGCCTTCAAGTGTTCTTGTTTCCAAAACGCTATTTATTATTTGTGTTTGTGTTTGTGTTTGTTTTTCCATCTTTCTTTCTTAATTTTTCCACTTCTTTCGTAATAAATTCCTGAATCTTCCCATCTTCATCAACAGCACCAATATAAAAACTATTATTGGCTTCCGCCCTTCTTATAACTAACTTTTTTATACCAAGTCCGAATGCTTTTTTGTGATCAATCACAACTTGCATCCCTTCCCTTTTTAGTTTTATTGGCTTTGGCAATAATAATATTTTTTCTTTGCTGTCCATAAAGTTAAAAACTTAAATCTTGCCACTAATATCGGCTTCCTCCCTAAAACCAACATTGTGGTGTGGCAAGATTCAAATCCTTAACTTAATGCAAGAAACTAAAGCAAACTTCCTGCCCTAAAATTCGCTTTGTGGTGTTTCCTGCATTAAATCAACAATCTGAATCGTTGAAACATTAGTTTTTAAATCAATTGCTTTTGCTGTTGCAAGACTTAAATCAGCAATACGATAATTGAATCGTGGTGAATGAAATCCACCTGTATCAGTTACCTTTGCGACTATTTCTTTTCCGTTGTCAATGTTCCTTATTTTTACGAACTTATTTAATGCGATCAATGGTCTGTTCGTTACTTTTCCATCATATACCAATCCAATTGCAATTGTATATTCATCTTCATCAAATCTTTCCCCATTTGCCATTGTAAGTGTTTCACTGCATCCAAGACATCCGCTTTCTGAATAATATGATGCTTTTCCTTCAAGCAACACTTTTTCAACCATTTTTGCTTCAACCTTGATGAATTCAACCTTCACATTTGGATTCAAATATTTTGGTTTTTCATTCCAAACTAAGATTGCAACATACCAAGTAATGATTGCCAACAACCATAAAATTATTTTAATTTTCATCTTTGATTATTAACTTTTTTTCCTTCAAAATAAGATTTCGAAAAATTGTCACATCTTCTTCTGTGAAAATTCTATATCCGTTTAAAGGATGTCTTTTTTCTGGAAGCAATCCTTTTCTTTGATAACTTCGAATTGTCTGTGGATGAATTCCAAGTTTCTTTGCAAATTCTGAAATTGTGTAAAATATTTTATTTTCCATTTTGTGTAATTTTTTTTGTTTTGGCTTCAACAATAAGTTCATAATCAGCCATTATTTTTTGCAGTTCATCGAATTTCACGAAGAAATATTTCGTTGGTGCAACTTGTATCACAACAACAAATCCTTTATCTTTGTAAAATTCCAAACGCATCAAACCTTCCAAAGATGTTTTTAATACTTCGCTGTTGTTCATATCATAAGGTTATCAAAGTTTTGCAACCTTGTCAACATCTTTTTTTATTTCTGTTTAAGGCTTAACAAAAGGATTGTTCATTTTAAGCCCCTTTTTGTTCGATTTAACGAATGTAAATGTGCAAGATAACACTTTATTCAATTTCGGTATAAAAATCCCCCACGATTTAAATTTTCCAGTAAAAACCGCATATAAAATCAGCTATTAGAACCCAACATTTTCTTCCGATTATCTTCAAGAATAAATTTTTTGTCGTTTGAATCCAGTCCCCAATTTTCAATGTCTGCTTCGCTTTTGTATTTCATCACCCTTTTGCATCCCCTTATAAAAGCAACATTCAAAACAAAATCATTGAATTTCACAAATCTGATCTTTCTTGTTTCCGCTTCCAGAATCAAATTCATCTGTTCATCTGTGACTTTGAAAGTTCCAACATCCCCACAATCAACTTCCCACCAACAAAGAACAACTGCTGTTGGATTCCTGTATTTTTCGATTTCAATTTGTTGCATCTATTACACCCCCCCTTGTGTTACTTGTTTGCAATGCTTGTTTAAGTTTAATATTTTCAACATCCCTTCGAATCCAGTTGCGAAGTGTTGAAATGAAATCTGTGTATTTATTATAATTTTTGGTACTACCAAGAACATAATCAATCAACGATTCTTTTTTTCGTTTAACAACATCAAGTGAAATCCCGAAATGATCTGCAATTTTATCTTGCATAATTTCATCAGTTAGTTGTGCATTAATTTCCGCAAGAATTTTTTCCCTTCTTGTTGGTTCATTTACAACTGCAATTTCCACACTTTCTTTTTTATTTATTTTTTCTTTATTATCCTTTCCTATCCTATCCTTACCTAACCTATCCTGTGTATACCTTTGGTCAACCATTGGTATACCATACCCATCTTTTAGCATATAGACGCCATCTTCCGCAGATTTCAACTGTGATTTTTCTTCTGTGTAAATTGTTTCCTTGTATCTGTCCGACCTTAAAAAATTATTTTCTTTCCAGTGTCTAATTACAACAATTCCTGTTTCGAAAGAAATGACAAACCCCTTCGCCATTAACATCTTCAAATCATCATCTGTGGTTTTTGTTGCCAACATTGTCACATAAGGATCAATGAAGCCATCATCATCCGCTTCAATCCCTAATTGATAATATAAAGCCCTTGAAGATGGTGGCATTTCTAAAAACAATCGTGTTCCGACAATTCTTTTCGAAAACATTCTTCTATTAGCCAATGCGACCACCTCCCCCATTTAAAACACGATCCAAAGACCATTTATAAACATAATATCTTTGTGCAAGTGTGCTTCTTTTTATTCCTAAATGTTCAGCCCATTCAACCAAAGCCAATTGCTTTCCATTAAATTCAATAATCCTGTTCCTTCTTGTATTTCTTGATTGTTGTTTACTTGTAGCCCAACGACAATTTTCTTTGGAATAGTTTCCTTTATTATTAATCCGATCAAGTGAAGTTCTGTCTGGTCTAACACCCATATCTTTCAAAAAATTTTGAAAAGATTTCCAACCATCGCAGTATGAAATATTTTTATATAATGGTCTTTTTGGATTCATACAACGATATTTCATTTCAGCCCAACTTTTATATGTAGGTGTTCCAAAAAATCCGTGTCTTTTAGCCATTTTAAACCTTTCCGCAGGAATTAAGGTTCTTGTATATCCTGCAATAAATTTGGTACGAAAATGAATCCCTTGCCCTTACAAGCCTGACAAACTTTTTCGCCCCATTTCAGTGTCCCAAAGCCATTGCAAACAACACACTTTTCGGCGTGAACTTCTGGCTTAACTTCTATAATTTTTACTGAAATTTGTGGTTCTTCCGTCTGTCCTTTTTTCATAGTTTAAGATTAACAAAATAATCTGCATTATCCAATGATCTGCTTTTTGCATAGTAGATTATTTTTTGATTAAAATCTTTATATCCTGCACCATTATCAGCCTTGTGATGGCATTCAGCACACAACAAAATAATATTGTTGATGTTGTTTTCACCACCCTTCGATCTTCGAATTATGTGATGGAAGGATAAGCCCCAAGTTCCACCACACAATTCACAAAACTGCTTTTCTTGATACAGTGGAATCAGTGTCTTTTTAAGATAAAGATTCCATTCATTTTGTTTCATTAAGGGCATATAAATTATTTTTCACAAAATAATTGTGCATATCCGAAGCGTGTGTTTCAATCCAATCAAATCCGTGTTTAATAACTGCATCTGTCATCCAGATCATAAACATATCTGATTGCTTTTCATATTGATTGTAATGATGAATTTCGGCTTTCTTGACCTTCATATCCGAAAGCAATGATAAAACACCATAGACTGGAACTTGTGATGTTCTGGCATATTCTTGACTGTTGGAAATGCCTGTTTTGTATTCATAGATTGTTCCTTCATCGTAACAATCGATTATTCCAACTAAATCAAGCCAATCAAATATTTCAACAACTTTCTTTTCTTCAACTATTGGCTTGATCAATTTTGTTCCACCAAAAACAAGTGGCAAACAATTTGTTTTTCTTGTTTCCTCCGCCCATTCTTCGTGATATTTTTTACCTTCCGCCATTTCTTCGCTGATCCATCGATCAAGTTTAAAATATGACTTGATGGCATCTTCCCATCTTCCTTGTTCCCACATTCTAAGTATTGAATAAGAAGCCCTGAATTTATTCTTCATCTTGATCCCCTTTCACTGAAATTGTGACTGTTTTTTGCCTGTCTATTTTTACAATTCCAAGTGGAATTCCATCGTGTTCTTCCACGAACTTTTTTAATTCTGGTGTATTAACACTATAATATTTTTTTACTTCATAAAGTTCTTTTGGAAGTTCTTCAATTCTGGATTCATCAATTTTGTATTCTGCACCAAAATATCTGTAACCAATACGAAGATTGTCACTTTGAATCCCCTTAAAATTTGGATTCAATTTCAAGCCTTCTTCTTCAATTATTTTTTTAGCTTCGCTGATGGCATTTTCAACTGTCTTTTGTGCTTCAATTAGCTTCAAAAGAACATCTTCGGCATCTGCTGATAAAAATATCTTTCCAGATTCCTGTGAAAATTGTTTTATTTTTTCAAGATCAATTGTGATTTGCATATAATCTTTCCTTCCATTAAATTTAATAAATGTTAAACCTGATCCGAATTTTCCGAAAGTTCTTTCTTTTTTTGAAGAATTTCGTTCAATTTGTTGTTGGATTGTGTTTCATCTTTCTGCACTTCTTTTGGTTCTTCTTGCTTTTCCTGTTGTGGTGCTTCATCATTTTTTATTTCATCTTTTACTTCCTTATTTTCTACCTGTTCGGCAACTTCTTTTGAAGGAACATCAATTTGTGGTGCTTGAACTTTTACTTCCTTTTTAAACTTTTCTGGAATTGGAAGTTCTGACAATTTCTGTTTAACTTCATCTGTATCTGCACCAATTTCATCTGTTGTGTAAACATTTGAAAGTTCCTGTGGAAATGCTTTTCTAAGTGCCAAAGATTCAGAACATTTTCCAAGCATCAAATATGGTTTTTCTTTCCACATTTCAGAAATAACTTTTATTTTTTTCCCATCTTTTTCATATTCGTATGTTTGAACATATTCATTCCATCTTGCACTTGCTGAAACTGGCATTCTTTCCCCTGTTTTAGTGTTTAAACGATAAACAGTTGTTGTTGCCTTTAATTGTTTAACACTTTCATTTGTAACTGGATTGAACAAGTCTTCAACTTCAAAAACAGTGTCATCCTGTCCACCATAAGCATTGCTTCGTTGTGCTGTTAAACGAAAGCCGTCAATTGCTGTGACAAGAATCATTTTCATTCTTCCCAATTTTCCATCCCATCGCCATTGTGTGTGAATTTGTTTTGCAATTGGATCAAGACCTGTTCTTGAACAGAAATATAAAAACGAAATCAAATCTTCTTGTGAACCAATATGTGTTTGCCCCTTTTTATCCTTATATGTCAAATTATTCTGAACAATTAGATTCAAATATCCCCTTTTTGATTTCTGGTTTTCTGGAATATACGCTTGAACGACTTTTATTAAGTCTTTTGATTCGACTTGTGAAATTTGTTGAATGATTTCCATACGATCTTTCCTTCCTTAATTTATTACTTTATCAAAGTTTATCAAAGTATTTTGTGAAAGTCAAGCATATAATTGTGAATATTGTGGAATTTCCACTTCTGCAATTTGCATTTGTGCAAAGATGTCATTTGCTTGAAGTATGTCATAAAAAGGAAGAACAGTTTTTGTTTGATCATCAAATAGTAATGAAGCACCATACATTGATTGTGGTGTTCTGTTTTCAAATCCATAGGTTCGAACATATTCATCACTTGCCTTGTAAGTTCCAAGTGCAACCATTGTTGCAAGATAATTGTCACCGCCAAATTCCGTGAATGCTTGTTGAACAATTGCTTTTTGATGCCAATGACCAGAAAAAACAACATCTGATCCCCTTGCTGATTCATTCAATGCCCTTCGCTGTGGATGTGCATTTGAATATACTGAATTTCCTTTAAACATATGATTTCCGCAAAGTTTATATGTTTGTTCCCCGACATTTAATTTCACATATCCAACGCCGTGCATTAAATATGCACCTGTTCTTGCACTAAAATCTGCATATGGATTTTCGCCTGTCTTTGAAGCCCACAAATCGTGATTCCCACACCAAGCACAAAGCAATTTTCCCTGTGATGCAACATATTCCATTAAAGCATTTGCATATTGCCATTGATTCGTTACATTCACCACATCTTCTTGTTGTGCAGGATTGAAGAAAAAATTGTCCACAACATCCCCGACAAGAATCAAATATGAATTTTGTGTTTCAACAATCTTTTGGATTTCTGCTTCAATTCTTGCATAGTCTGTATATAAACCGCCAATGTGTAAATCTGCCATTAAATTCAAAAGGCTTCGATGTGGAAGTGAAATTTCAACGCTGTTTTTAAATTCTTCTGTTTCAAGTCCTTGTCTTTGTCTTATTTTTGCAACTTCTGACCAATAATGAAAATCCTTTTTTTCTGGAAGTGGTGTGTGAAATATTGGAAAGTTGTGAACAAGGGCTTCCCGTTTTATCTGTTGATCTGATTTAAATTCGCCATTTGGATAAAATAATCCTTGTGCCATTCATTAAATAATAGCAGGTTAAAACTTAAATCAAAGAATATTCTGAAAGTTCTTCTTTGCTTATAATAACAGTCTTTCCAAGCATTTTTGGATTGTCGTGTTGTTCAATCAGAACTTGAACTTCGAAATAATCGTTTCCCTTGAAGCATCTTTGAATGTATTCACTTTTTGAATAACAATTTTCCAATGCTTCAAGTGGAAAGATTTCAATAATCGTTCCGATAAAACTATTTAGTTTTATTTTTTGATATAGTTTCATTTTTTGCTTTTCTTCCAAGTTTTTTTCCTTGTTTTCTTACTTTGTAACCCATATATAAACCAAGAATCGTTGTTTGACCGCTTTTATTTTCAAGAAATCTTGGATCAGTTTTCAATCTTGTCATTTCTTTTGAATCAACCCATTTTGTTGGAACTTGTTTGTTGTGGTAAACAAGAAGCCAATCAATTGAAGGTTCAGATCGAACATACTTCTTCACTGGTGCTTGATAACTTTCTTTGATTTCTTTCCTTTGATCCATCAATGCTTTTATTAATGAACCCAAGATCACGATCAAAAGTAAACTAAATAAAACAGTTGTTGTTGTCATAGCAGTAATTTAAATTTATAGTGCGATTAGTCTATTTTATGCAAAAATAGATTAAAATTAATATTGGCTTCTTCGAAGCTGTCTGTCTGAACCAAGCTGTGCAATTGTTTATCAGCTTTCTGAAATAACCTGATCGAATAAAAAAATCCCCTTTCGGTTTTAATTTTTATCAAAGCAAGTAAATTTCTTGATGTTTCGTATTCTTTAACAGCCATTTAAATCACCCCCTTCAATATATTTTTTATACAAATATGTGATGTGTTTTGTGAAATATTTTTTGTTAAATCTTTTATATTGCTTTTTTGGTTCAAGCAATTCTTCGTTTTTATAGATTGCAATGTGAAAATAGCCCCACATTAAAGGTTCAATGCAGATTTCAATATTGTTCTTCGCTGTATACGAAAAATAGGAAAAGCCATCAATCTTTTTCGTTTTGAAGTCTGTGATTTGTAATTCTTTCCATCTTTCCATTACTAAACATTAACAAGGTTTGTCAATGTTGTCAATCACTAATTTTGAATGAATTCGTTTGAAAACTTGTGGTTCTTCTAAAGCCTTTTATATAATAACTAGCGAATAATTTCAATTTGAAATCGCCTGTTTCTTCCAAATTGCAGGGTATTTTTACAGTATCTTTCACAAGCAATTCCCCTTTTCCTGCAAATTCATTTTTTCTTGGAAAAGAATAAACCTGTTCATCATTCTTGCTGTTTACAAGAACCAAATCCACCTTTCCATCAATATCTAAATCTTCAAGTGCTGTTCTTTTAAAAACAAAATCGACATTTTCACATTTCTTCACATTTTCTTGAATAACAACGGCTGATTCAACTGAATAATAGGAAGTTTTATCAATATATTTATAATAAAAGTCTGGAATAAGACCGCCCAAGATAGTGAAGATCAAAGCGAAATTTATTATATGCCAGATTTGTTGTTTTATTCGTTTTAGCAGATACATATTTATTATTTATTATCATCCTTGCTTCCACTTTTTAAAATAGGTTTATAAAAAAAGCCAACAATTGCCCCCATTAAAGTGTGCAAAAGCATGGGTGTTTCGTAATTTGAATCTAAAATATCAACAAGAACAGACACAACCCAAACAAAAGTGACTGCAACAAGAACCAATGAATTTGCAGATTTGTCTTGAATATGCTTGTCTGTGATTCCTCGTAAAAGGTAGCCTGTAAAGTTCCCAAAACCGAAGAAAACCACTGCAACAATTATGTTTGTAATATATGCTTGTTCCATTCTATACAATCATATTACAATTTTGTGATTTTCCTTATGGTTTTTGTGGAAATACTATGGATAATGTTTGAAAATTCACGCATCCCAACCCCTGCAAAGAATCCTGTCACGAAAAGTGATAAAACTTCGATCACTTTATCCGATGACATAGTGTCATCCCCTGATTTCTTTTACAACATCTTTTGTGAATTTTCCGCCATCGTATAATCCACCTGCCATTGATCCATAAAAGAATCCTGCAATTATAATCATTACACCCGATTTTGGATCAACAAGTGGATAATTAAGCATTATATTTAAAATAATTCCACCAAACCAATTGATCAAAACGGCATATTTGGATTCCATTCCAAGCATTCGTTTCAACCCTTCGTTTAAAATAATCAGTATTGTTGGAATTAGTATAATTGGATCAGTTGGAATCATACATTCACCTTTTGCCCTTTAATTTTATTCCAGATAAGAAAAACAAGTTGTTCAATTGTGTATTCTTTACCTTCCAAAGCCTTTTTGACTGCTTCTTTTTGCACTTCAACTTCTGTTTTTAAATCTTGAATCTGTTTATCAGTGATCTTTTTTCCTTCTGTTGATGCTAGTTTTAACAAATCAATTTCTTTTTCATATAAAACTTTTTTCTTTGATTTGTCACACCAATCTTCAATTAATTGTCCGAAAGTCCAGTGATTATCATAATCTTTGTAATCTTTCAGTTTATATTTTTCTTCAACACTTGATGGAATATCTGTTTCAATTGAAAAATGTTCTGAAACTGGTGCTTCAAGACCAAAGTATTTCATTATTGCAAGATAATCTGCATTCACAACTTTCATATAATCTTGTTTTAATTCAGCCCCTTTTGGTGATGTGTGATTAAAATGTTCAATAATAACCGCAGGTGTATTCATATCAACATAATCATAAGCATAGAATTCAAGCATTCCTGCTGTGATTCTTTCATTTCTGTTGATTGTTCCTGTCATTGATGGATATAATTCACGCCAAATTTCACAAAATTTGTCTGCACTGTCGTGTGCTTTTGAATTTAAATAATTAGCATTTCGTAAAGGTGAAGAAATCATTGCACGATTTTCTTCGCCACCCCCATCGTAATGAAATGAAATCCACAAATCTGCTTTTTGTGTGACTTCTTTTGAATAAATTGCATTACAAACAACAATTTCGAATCCCTGTGCTTCAAGTTTCTTTTTAAGTTCTGGAACAATTAAAGTGGAAAAATAATTTCTTTCACCTGATGCACCTGTTGATTTTTTAAGCGAAGCAACATCACGCCAACTTCTTAAACCTTCATTTGTAAGCTGTTCAATGTTCAAATGACCGACTTGAAATATTAACTTCATAATGTTTGCATTATGATGCAGTGTTTTTCCTGCATTATGATGCTAATTTTATAATTCTTCTTTTTTAGATGGTTTAAATGCTTCAATAAAGCCTTCAATGTCTGCTTTAAACTTTTCCAAATCTTTTATTTCATTTGTAAGTTCTAACAATTGAATCTTTTTTGTTCCAACAGCTTCTTCAAATTTCCCAAGATCAAATTCAAAAACAGTATTTGGAAGCAATTCCCCTGTGTAAATACTGAAATTCTTTAATTCTAATCTTACAAATCTTTGAATGACTGGTTTTTCATCTGGTGTTTCTGTTGGAAGTTCCCTTTCAATTAATTCAGCTTTTTCAATACAATTATTTTTTATATATAGATTTATATCTGCTATTCCCATTTTAAATCCTTTCTATGTTAAACTTTCTTTTATTGCTGTTAAAGTTGCATTGATTTCATCAAGTTCACTTTTTACAACAAGTTTTCTTGCACGAAGTTCTGTCAAAGATAATTCAAGAAAACCATCCTGAATTTGAAGCCCTGTCATTGTGTCAAATTGTTTAACAGTAAATTTGACCATTACTTCACCAGTTGTTGAAGTGTATTTTTCGGTTTTAAGAATCAAACCTTTTTCTTTTAATGTTTTTAATTGTGTTAAATCAAACATAATTTTTTTATAAATTTATACATAGTTACTTACTAATTCCACATAATCAGTATTTGCACCTGCCCCGACTTGTATATTAGCAAGTGGACATTTTGCATTTGTATATAATACCGTTTTTGAAACAACATTTATTGGATAATTAGATATAAAAGCCCCCATAGTTAAATAAATCTGTGTCCCATCTGTTGCCCCATTTATTGCATAATTTTGCGTACTTGCTGAATCGCTTTCGCTATTGTTTGCTGTGGAAAGTGTAAGGGAAAGTCCCACACTTCCATTACTTGTTTTATTTTTAAATAATTCGATTTTTCTATTAAAAAGCCACGAACCTATTGGTGCTGTAATATTAAAATTACTAGCATTGTGCCAATTAGCATCATTTGTTGTGACTGTTTGTGTCGCCCCAACTACTTTCACAGCCCATTTGTATCTTTCCACGCCAAATCCTAGTGGTGCATATTTGCTTGAAAAATAAACGGCGGTTATTGGATAAGT